>Ga0105047_10017239_pt1 | contig 11268 bp, 7 predicted proteins | sample MAT04_FD_78384 | JGI IMG/M metagenome (GOLD analysis project Ga0105047, IMG submission 78384) | Freshwater microbial communities from Lake Fryxell liftoff mats and glacier meltwater in Antarctica - MAT-04 (megahit assembly) | ecosystem: Environmental > Aquatic > Freshwater > Ice > Liftoff... | reverse complement strand
CAATTTTAGCTGTAAACGATTCCGTAATTTTTGAACCGAATCCAGCTTATCCCCTAAAACTTTCTCTTGAATATTTACAAGCAGACGAAGAAGCATTTGCAAGCATTATAAAAATTTCAAAGCGTGTGAAAGCGGGAATAAACTTGAAGCGACCAGTTGCTGAAAAAATTTCAAGTGAATATTTGGAAACACAAACCGAAGAAGAATTACAAATCAATCTTGAAGAAGTGAAAAATGGATTTGTAGCTTCCAGCTACGATCTTTTTGACTTCATACTGAATTATAATTTTACTAAGGACGTTTCATTTGAAGACTGCGTTACAATATATTGCCAGTTGATTTCACAGTATGAAAACATCTTTGAGATAACTGATAATTTTGAGCAGAAGAATGAAATTGAATTCGCAATGGTTTATCCTAAATAGAAAAGCAAAATGGAAGTGCCAATACAAACAGGAGACATATTTAAAATCCTTAGCAAAGGACAATTCATAAATTCAAACAGCTCAAATAAAGCAGTTAGCAATTTGTATAAAGTGATTGAGGACGAACAAAATTTTGAAAATTTGTACAACTATTTCCGAAGTATAAATTTTACTTTGGAGAAAGGGCACGAATATTATTATTTCAGCAGACCAGAAAACAAAGTTGACCTTGAATCAAAGATTGAGGCAGCTTTCAGATGGATTGATATTATTGACTTTTTAAAAACTTATGATAACTCTTTTAGTTCAGGTTATCGCTTTACTCCGTCTGAAATACTTGTCAGAATTAAGATTGATGCAGAGTTGGAAACAAAACTAGAAGGCCTGAAAAAACTTACTGACAAAGAAAAACATCAAGATATTCTTGATAAAATTTTGAAGAAATTAATAGACGATACTTTCATTGAGCTTGAAAATGAAATTATACATCAATACAAGGTATTGGCTTCATTCAAGTATCTTGAACAACTTATTTTGACAATCAATATTCCAGAGGACGTAAGAAATGAAATACCTGAATAAAGTAGTTTTCATAAACAGTGCTGATAAATCCCTCAAGTTTGCAGAAATAAATCTTGATGGAAATGTCCATTTCATAGGAACGCAAGGTGTAGGCAAAAGCACTTTGCTCCGAGCAATTCTTTTCTTTTACAGTGCTGACAAACAAAAACTTGGTATACCGAGAGAGAAGAAATCTTTTGATGAATATTATTTTCCGTTTCAGAATTCATTTATCGTTTATGAGGTACAAACGGATTTTGAACCATATTGTGTATTAGCATTTAAATCGCAAGGCAGAGTTGCCTTTAGATTTTTCGATTCAGCTTTTGACAAAAACTTTTTTATTGACAGCGAAGGCAGAGCATTTGAAAGCTGGGATAAGACAAGAGAAGCATTTGGCAAGAATACCGGTTACTCAAGAATGATTCATAGTTATGAAGAATACAGAAACATCCTTTATGGCAATAACAAAGGTTTGTCAAGTGAATTTAGAAAGTATGCCTTGATTGAAAGCAAGCAGTTTCAAAATATTCCCAGAACAATTTCAAATGTCTTTCTTAACACAAATCTTAGTGCTGAATTCGTAAAAGAAACAATTATTAAATCACTGAATGAAGAAGAAATAAAAATTGACCTTACAACTTATTCTCAAAATCACTTGAAAGATTTTGAACCCTATTTGAACGACATTAAGAAGTGGACGGACAGAAATCGTAGTGGAGAAAATCAGGTTGAAAAGCAAGCTGATAATGTATCAACTTCCTATTCGGCACTAAAATATTTAGAGAAAAAGAAAGCAGAGTTAGCTTCGCAATTAGGCTGGGCATTGGAAAAAGTAAAAGAACAGAAACCAAAAGTTGAGGATCAAATTGCAGTTGAGGAACTGAAACGAACCAAAGTGAAAAATAAACTTAGCGAACTTGATAGCGTATTTAGCAAGAAGAAAGAAAAGGCACAAGAAGAAATTGGTAAATATAAAAGCAAACTGGACGAAATAAAAACCAAACGAGATGAATATGCTGCATTAAAGATTGAAATTATCGTTGAAAGAGTTTCAAAGAAAATTTCGTTGGACTTAGAAAAGAAAAATTTGAGTAGTGAAAAAGAAATTTTAACATCTAAGTTTCTTGAAATTCAACAAAGATATGAAGCTCGTCTCAAACAATTAGAAAACCAGTTAAAAGAATTTGAGAACAGCAAGCAAACCGAAAAACACACTGCAAAAGAAAGTTTGCTACACTTCAAAGAGGAATTGACCAGGCAATATGATTTGCTTTATGAGGAAATTAGGAAACAACACAAGGAAGAACTTGAAGTCGCCAATACTCTTGTAAAAGAAAAGGATAAGGCAATTACAACTAATAGAATCAAGCGTTCCGAAGTAAAGAACAAAAGATTTTATGAAAAAGAAATTGACGGCTTCAACGCTGATATTACTAAATTGAATTCAGCAATTTCTAAAGCGGATAATGCAATTCAACAAGCGACAGAGAAAAGTAAAAACATTCAAAAAGAATGGTTGCTTGAAGAAACAGGAGTTAAAGAAGATACAAAACGAAAAGTTGAAAAGCAAGTTGAACTTTGCACAAAGCTGAATTCAACTATATTAAACATTCAGGCAAAGATTGAGAATAGCAAAGATTCTCTTTATGGCTGGCTCAATGAACAGGTTCCTGATTGGGATAAAACAATTGGAAAAGTAATTGACGAAGAAAATGTTTTGTATTTGTCCGGCTTGAATCCAATGAAGGTTTCTAAATCTGAACTGAGCTTTTACGGAATCAGCATTGATACAAACGAAATTACCAAAAATGTTAAGACCGTTGCCGATTTGCAAAAAGAGAAAGATGATTTGAACAATAAAATCAAAACTATACAACAATTTATTTCTGAATTGAACATACAATCTGATGAAGATATTGAAAAACTCAGAAAAAGATTTCATCCAAAACTAAAAGAGCAGAAAGAAACAAATGATTACAACAAATACCAAAGCGATCAGAACAAAATAAAATTAGATGAAGCAGGAGTTCGTTTAACCGACTGGAAAATTAAAGCAACATCAGAGCAAAAAGGAGAGTTAGAAATTATTGATAACGCTATTGCAAAGTTAAGCGAAGAAAAAACAAACGCAGAAGAGCAAACCCAAAAGATTGAAAGTAGTATCACCACACTGATTGAGACAAAGAAGAAAGAAAAGGAAGGAAAAATAAAAACAGATCAACAGAAATTAACAGAAACGATTGGCAAAATTGATTTGATAATTCAAAGCGAGAAGATTTCAATCGAAAAAAAGGAAGCAGAAATAAAAAGTAATCAGAAACAAGAACTTGATACAAAAGGAGCTGACACTACTCGATTAGACACAATTGATTTGCGACTTTCTATAATTAACCCTGAACTTGTTTTTATTGACAACAGCCGAGATACTGTGGCAGTTTACAACAATGACAAACTCGAATTATTTGATAAAGAAGATGAGTTCAAGGCTAAGAGAACTTTATTTGAAAAACAGTTAGATACAGAGTTATCAAAGCACAAGCAACAACAAGACAAGTTGATTCAGGATATTGGACTTCACAGTGCAGAGATCGAATCAATAAAAAAAACACTTGCTGCTTTTGATGCAGATTTAACCGTATTTGAAACCTTCACAAAAACAGATGTTTACCAAGCGGTTGAACCATTAATTATCAAATACACTGACGAAAGCAAAACAGATTTTACTTGTATCATTATAGTTGGAGAACTGAACACAACGGATAATACAATTACCAAAAGATACATTCAACTTCAGGAAGCAATCAACAAATTCACTGGAAATTTTCAAGAAAATAACCTTTTTAGTTTCAAAATTAAGTTTACTGAACGAGATGAATACTTTGAATTTGCTGAGATGCTCAAAGAATTTATTGATGAGAATAAATTAAGTGAATATAAAACCAGAGTTGAAGAAAGATTTGCCCATATCATACGTAGAATAGGAATTGAAACAGGTGATCTTATTTCAAAAGAAGGAGAAATAAGTCAGGTGATCAGAGACATAAATAATGATTTTGTAGCGAGAAATTTTGTTGGTGCTATCAAGAGTATGGAGTTGAAGACCGATAAAAGTGCCAATAGTATTTTTCAATTGTTAGTTGAAATTAAAACATTCAATGATGAAAACCCTTTTGATATAGGCAAAGCGGATTTATTTTCGTCAAATGGACAGACAAATAAAAATGAAAAAGCTATTTCGCTTTTAAAACAGTTGATAAACGAAATGTCAACATCCAGGGAAAAGGAAATTACACTATCTGATTCGTTTGAATTGCTATTCAAAATTGTAGAGAATGACAATGATACTGGCTGGGTTGAGAAATTGACCAATGTTGGTTCTGATGGAACAGATATTTTAGTGAAAGCGATGATAAACATTATGCTGCTGAATGTTTTTAAAGCGAGGGCAGCCAAGAAACATAAAGATGATTTCCGATTGCATTGTATGATGGACGAAATTGGAAAACTTCATCCAAACAATGTAAAAGGGATTTTAAAGTTTGCAAACGACAGAAACATTCTACTGATAAATAGTTCACCAACTTCTTATAATGCAACCGATTACCGTTACACCTATCTTTTAGCAAAGGATTCTAAAAATGTAACCAGCGTAAAGAGATTGGTGAGAAAAATCCAAAAAACAGAATCTGAAATTACATACGAAACAGAATGAAAATTCCTATCCATATTGCTGAAAAACTATTGCAACTTCTGCAAGGCGGTAGCATTCCATCAGGTTTGGCAAAACATCCTTTGATTGATGATTTGGTATTAGAAGGGATCATTGAGCGAAAAGGAAGAATTCAAAAATCTCTTTTTCTTTCAGACAGCAAAGCATTGCTCACATATTTACAAAATATATGTGCAATAAATGACCTTCTACAATACATTCAAGTAACCAAACAGGAAAATGTATTAAGAAGTGATCTGGTTACTGCTTCCTCCGATTCTAAATTAATGAAGATTAGAACCTTCAAAGGTTTTTTGATTAACTGCTATGCTCCAATCCAAGCAACCCTTAACGGGAAGCAAGTCACTCTTGATCCAGTTAACGGAACTTTTCAATTCATCTATGATTTTGAAAATTTTAATCTTCCGACAGACATAACAATTGTTGGAATTGAAAACCCTGAAAATTTTCGACACATTGACATGCAGAAATATTTGTTTAAAGACATCAAACCGTTATTTGTAAGTCGGTACCCTCAGAACCAAAGCAAGGACTTAATTAAATGGTTGCAATCCATTTCAAACAACTATTTGCACTTTGGAGACTTTGACTTTGCGGGAATTAGTATTTACCTGCATGAGTTTAAAAAGCATCTGCCCGCCAGAACTGCTTTTTTTGTTCCTGAAAATATTGACAAACTAATTGCTGATACTGGAAACAAAAAACGTTATGACGAACAGAAAATTAATTTTGACATAAAATCAATCCAAGAAGTTACACTTTTGCAATTGATAGATACAATTCAAAAGTACAGAAAAGGATTAGATCAGGAAATATTAATTTTACAATCTTGAGTCTGCTCCGAAAAGTCTTTTACCCCTAAATCCCCAAAAGGGGACTTGGTCCAATTTATTGGTTTACAACGCATTACCATTTAGGGGTCAGGGGTAAAAAAGTTGAAAATTAATAAATTGTGACTTTTCGGAGTGGTCTCAATCTTAGCATATAACAAAAACTATAAAGCAATTAATTAACACATAAGTGTACTAATAGTTTAGTTATAACGTAAGTTAAAAATGATTATAAATACATGGCATTCAATATCATATATCCCTAATTGCCACATCTAATGCCAAGCTGCATTAACACTAACTTATATTATATTTTTTGAAGCAGATTGATTTTTCAAATCTTAAATCTGTATTACACACACCGAAATCTCAAATCCGCCTTCATCCGTCCTATCCGCGTCATCCGCGTTCCGTTTCCATTTCCGCAATTTCACACTGAGCCAAGTGGAAGAGCCGATATCCGAAATTTATCTCCCCCTGTGCAAAACTCATTCATAACTTCCGGCTGAAAGCTTACAAACCTTTGCAGGATTAAAGTATATTTGCCGCCTCACTATGGAAACGACAGGAAATTATAACGAAGAAAGCATCCGGTCACTCGACTGGAAGGAACATATCCGGCTTCGCCCCGGTATGTATATTGGTAAATTAGGCGATGGCTCATCCCACGATGATGGTATCTATGTGCTTATCAAAGAAGTGATTGACAACTGTATTGATGAGTTTACCATGGGTCATGGCCGTAATATTGAAGTCACCATTAAAGAACATCTGGTTACAATACGCGACTATGGCCGGGGAATTCCTCTTGGTAAACTGGTTGAATGTGTGTCGCAGATCAATACCGGTGCTAAATACGATTCGAAAGTATTTAAAAAAGCTGTAGGTTTAAACGGAGTAGGCACCAAAGCGGTTAACGCACTTTCGAGTTTTTTCTCAGCGCAGGCCATACGCGAGGGACGTGCCAATATTGTAGAATTCAGGCAAGGCGAGCTGATCAACGAAACCGGCGAACAGGCTACCGATCTCAGGAATGGAACACTAATTATGTTTACACCTGATGCTGAGCTTTTTGGAAACTATCATTTCCTGAAAGAGTACATTGAGCAGATGCTATGGAATTATTGTTACCTGAACAATGGCCTCACTATCATTTTCAACGGGCAACGCTTCCTGGCAAAAAACGGCTTGCTCGATATGCTCGAGAAGTCGAATAACGGCAACGAAATTAATTACCCTATCATTCATATAAAGGACGAAGATTTCGAATGCGCCTTTACCCACAGCGCCAAGCAATACGGTGAGGAGTACTATTCATTCGTCAACGGTCAGCATACCACACAGGGAGGCACACACCTTGCCGCTTTCCGCGATGCGTTAGTAAAAACCATACGCGATTTTTTTCAAAAGGACTTTGAATACAGCGATATACGCTCATCCATAATTGCGGCTGTAAGTATAAAGGTAAGTGAGCCTTTGTTCGAATCGCAGACTAAAACCAAACTCGGATCGCAGCATATTGAGCCGGGTGGAATCACCATTACCAAATTTATCACCGATATCCTGAAGAAGAAACTTGATAATTTTCTTCATATGAATTCGGAAACCGCCGAAGGACTTTACCGGAAAATACTTCAGTCGGAGAAAGAGCGCAAGGATATGGCCAGCATTAAAAAACTGGCTAAGGAAAGCGTGAAGAAAGTTAGTCTTCACAACAAAAAAGTCCGCGATTGCCGCCTGCATTATAACACCAACGATGCCCGCCGCCTCGAAACCACCTTGTTTATCACCGAGGGCGATTCGGCCAGCGGATCCATCACAAAATCGCGTGATGTAAATACCCAGGCCGTATTCAGCCTTAAAGGCAAGCCGCTGAATTGCTATGGAAAGAGCAAAAAAGTAGTTTACGAAAACGAAGAGTTCAACCTGTTGCAATCTGCGCTGAATATCGAAGACGATCTGGAAAACCTTCGCTACAACAATATAGTAATTGCCACCGATGCCGATGTTGACGGAATGCATATCCGCCTGCTGCTGCTGACTTTTTTCCTGCAGTTTTTCCCCGACCTGGTAAAATCAGGCCATGTTTATATCCTACAGACACCACTTTTCAGAGTCAGGAACAAGAAAAAAACCAACTACTGCTATTCGGAACAGGAACGGCAGGAATCGGTAAAAGAGTTGGGTCCAAATCCTGAAATAACACGTTTTAAAGGACTTGGAGAAATTTCGCCTGATGAATTCCGCCATTTTATCGGAGCTTCCATGCGCCTCGATCCTGTTATCTTGAAACACCTTTCGGAAATCGATGCTATCCTTTCGTTTTACATGGGCAGCAATACACCCGAACGGCAGCTCTTTATTATCGATAACCTTAGGAATGACGGGGAAATTGAAGAGAAGATATTGGAAGAAGTAGCTTAAGTTTTTTAGCAGATAGACAGAATGCGAATCAAACTCGCAACAATACTGAAACTCAGTCGAACCTTATCGCTTTTACAGGACTGATACGCGCAATAATAAATGATGGCAGAATAAGCATCATAGTACAGGCTATCAATGTGCCGGCATTTAGCAGCAGCAGGTGTAGTATGTCGAGATTAATAGGTACAACCGACATAAAATACGATTCCTGTGGCAGACTGACAATACTGAAATATTGCTGAAGCAGACAAATGCTTATGCCGGCAATATTTCCATACAACATTCCTTTGCCAACAATGTAAGCTGCATTATAAAGAAAAATACGGCGAATACTCAGATTACGGGCTCCGAGCGCTTTCAGAATGCCAATCATACTTGTCCTTTCCAGGATTAGGATCAATAAAGTCGAAATCATAGCCATTCCCGAAACCAGCACCATCAATACGAGTATAATGATCACGTTCATATCCTGCAGGTCGAGCCAGTCGAACATCTGCGGGTAAAGATCGCGTATGGTTTTGGAATTCAGATCATAGCCAACTTCCTTGTAAACAATTTTTCCCATTTTATCCAGCTCGCTAAAATTATTGATATACACATCAAAGCCCGAAACCAAATCGGCACTCCAGCCATTCAGTTTCTGAATCTGGCGGATATCGCCAAAAATAAATTTCAGATCAAATTCACCCAGCCCTGTATTATAGATGCCTGAAACATTGAACCTCCGGGCACGGGCCAGGTTGTCGATGATAAAATACATGCGCAGCGGATCACCGGTTTTGATTTTGAGTAGATCAGCCAGATTCTGCGAAATAATAACTGAATTACTGGCAGAGGTATCCTTTGTGGAAAAACCCTTTCCTGAAACCAGTTTATCATTAAAAAATGACCAGTCGAAATCGGTGCCAACACCTTTAAAAACAACGCCTTGTATCTGATCTGCTGTCTTTATAATACCAGCCTTGGTGGCAAAAACCTGAATATGCTTAATACCCTTATTTTTAGCAAGTGTATTGTAAAAGGGTTGGCTTTTACTGATTGGTTCAAACTCAAATGAATTGTTCGAGTCAAATTTTGCGATCTGTATATTCGAACCAAAACCAACAATCTTATCCCTGATCTGCTTCTGAAAGCCGGTTACTATGGCAACCGAAACAATCATTACGGCCAGTCCAAGCGCAACACTGATAATGGCAATCCGGATCACTGGAGCCGAGAAACTTCCGGGGCCGCCTTTGATCAAACGTCGTGCAATAAATTGTTCAGTGTTCATACGGTGCAAAAATACTTTTTTTATCCGGTTATCCTTCTGTTAAAGTTTTTTGCTTCCATTGGAAAAGAGAGGCGATTGAGTAGGGAGATGGAAGATGGGGAGATGGGGAGATGGGGTGATGGGGTGACTGAGAGACTGAGGGATGGGGAAATTGAGATTGAGATGGGGAGAAATAGAAAATTGAAAATTGAAAAAAAAAAAAATAAGGGAAAAGTAGGGTCAGTATTGCAATAAATTTCTGTGTGGGTCTGAAATGGAATTATCTAATTATTTTTTAAAATCAGCCGATTGATGCTATCTGAAATATTGATTTCAGAATGCAGCAAAGATTTTAATTTGCAGGCAAGCTTTTTACATAATTTTCCGTTACTATTGTACAGAAAATATTTCAGGCTTAAAACCATCCTTATCAGGATAATGATACACGACAAATTATGCAGTCATTCAAACTCTTTTTTCTTTTAACATTTACTATAGCTACAATTTCGGGCTGCTGCCAGAAGCAAATTAATTTACAGAAACAATTGCCTGCAAATGGGAATATCCTGCCCGGATCATATATGACAGACAAATATTTACCACTGCTCAAAAATAAAAGAACCGGAATTGTTGCTAACAACACTTCTCTTATCAACAAAACACATCTGGTTGATTCATTAATTTCATTGAAAGTAAATGTTATAAAAATCTTTGGTCCGGAGCATGGCTTTAGGGGTGATGCACCCGATGGTAAGGAGATCAGCAATGGCAAGGATCAGAAAACAGGTCTTGATGTTATATCTTTGTACGGGAATCATAAAAAACCCACAGTTGCCGACCTGAAGAATATTGAAATTATGATTTTTGATATACAGGATGTCGGAGCGCGATTTTATACCTACATCTCAACCTTAACATACGTGATGGAAGCCTGCGCAGAAAACAATATTCCGCTTATTGTGCTTGACCGGCCAAACCCAAACGGATATTATGTTGATGGACCGGTGCTGGAATCAGCATTTTCATCTTTTGTGGGAATGCACCCTGTTCCAGTTGTTTATGGAATGACAATCGGCGAATATGCCACTATGGTAAATGGTGAGAAATGGCTGAATGCAGGTAAACAATGTAAGTTAACTATTATAAAATGTGATAAATACACACACAATTCACGTTACCTGCTGCCGGTACGGCCATCGCCAAACCTGCAGGATATGAAAGCTATATATTTGTATCCCTCGCTGTGCCTGTTCGAAGGAACAGTGGTAAGCGTTGGAAGGGGAACAGAAAAGCCATTCAAGGTCTTCGGGCATCCGAAGTTAACTTCCGGCACATATAGCTTTACGCCAAAGCCTATAAAAGGAGTAAGTGAAGATCCCCCGCTGAAAGGCCAGCTTTGTTATGGTCAAGATCTCAGCAAAACAGCTGAAACAATTAAAAATAAAGGAAATCTTGAACTGGGCTGGCTAATAGAAACCTACAAAAAACTGAATTCACAAACCGGGTTTTTCAACAATTATTTTGATAAACTTGCCGGAACCAGCAAACTACAAAAGCAAATAAAAAGCGGAATAAGTGAAACCGAAATCCGTAAATCGTGGCAACCGGATCTTGATACATTCAAGAAAATCAGGAAGAAATATTTGCTTTACCCGGATTTTGAGTAAGGGTTTCAAAGTTTCATGCTTCAGTTTAACAATACCCTGAGCGTAGCCCCCGCCTGCATTGGGCAGGGAAGGGCAGAGTTACAGGGTTTCAGGGTTTCAGTTTTACAGGACCCTGAGCGCAGCCCCCGCCTGCATCGGGCAGGGAAGGGCAGAGTTACAGGGTTTCATGTATTTAAGTCAAAACCGAAAATCGAAATCCCAAATTACTCATTCACCCCTCTCCTCTTTTCAATATCTCCGTGTCTCCGTGTCTCCGTGTCTCCCCATCTCCCACTCTCCCACTCTCCCACTCTCCCACTCTCCCACTCTCCCCCTCTCCCACTCTCCCACTCTCCCACTCTCCCACTCTCCCACTCTCCCACTCTAAACAACCCTT
>Ga0105047_10017238_pt1 | contig 11268 bp, 13 predicted proteins | sample MAT04_FD_78384 | JGI IMG/M metagenome (GOLD analysis project Ga0105047, IMG submission 78384) | Freshwater microbial communities from Lake Fryxell liftoff mats and glacier meltwater in Antarctica - MAT-04 (megahit assembly) | ecosystem: Environmental > Aquatic > Freshwater > Ice > Liftoff... | reverse complement strand
GAGGGGCTCCTCGACACTCCGGCGCGCGTGGCGCGCGCCTACCGCGAGATGTTCGTGGGTCTGCACCAACGTCCTGAGGATGTGTTGGCCACCACCTTCGATCTCGGACACGACGAGATGGTGCTGGTGAAAGACATCGAGCTGTATTCGACGTGCGAGCACCATCTCGTGCCGTTCTTCGGTGTGGCCCACGTCGGCTACATCCCCAACGCCGATGGTCGTATCACCGGCCTGTCCAAGTTGGCTCGACTGGTCGACGTCTTCGCGAAGCGCCCCCAGGTACAAGAGCGGCTCACCTCGCAGATCGCCGATTCGATGATGCGCGTGCTTGAGCCACAGGGTGTGATCGTGGTGATCGAGTGCGAGCACATGTGTATGTCGATGCGAGGGATTCGAAAGCCGGGAGCTAAGACGCTCACCAGCGCCGCGCGCGGCGTGTTTACCGATCCGCCGGTTCGCGCTGAAGCGCTGGCCCTGATCCGTTCGTCCTAGCGATCCCCCCTCTAGGGTCGGCACTGTGAAGCACCCCGCTGGTCTGCCGCCCGCGCTGGCCGACCTCGGTCGCACCTTGGTCATGGGGATCCTTAACGTGACCCCTGATTCTTTCAGCGACGGTGGCCTCTACCTCGACCACGATGCGGCGGTGGCCCACGGTCTTGAGATGGTCAGCGAGGGAGCCGACCTCATCGACGTGGGTGGCGAATCGACGCGTCCGGGTGCCGATCCAGTCGATATCGCGGAAGAGACTCGGCGCGTCCTCGACGTCGTTCGCGACCTGGTGACGGCCGGCGCCCTCGTCAGCATCGATACGCGTCATGCGGTGGTGGCTCGCGCCTGTGTCGATGCCGGTGCGGTGCTCGTGAATGACGTGAGCGCCGGTCGCGGCGACCCCACGATGTGGCAGTACATCAAGAGCGCCACCACGCCGTATGTGGTGATGCACAACCGAGGGCACGGGACGAGCCGTGACGATTTGGCGCGATACAGCAACGTGGTGGACGACGTGCTGACCGAGATCGATGTGTGGGTGGCTGAAGTGGTTAAAGCCGGTGTCGCAGCTGCTCGACTCATCGTCGATCCGGGAATCGGATTTGCCAAGAGGGCCGAGCACAATTGGCCGCTGGTCGAGGAGAGCGCCCTTGCCGCACTTGTTCATGGCGGCCTTGACAGCAGCAGTAACACGTCGGCACGACCGGTTTTGCTCGGAGCCTCTCGCAAGCGATTCCTCGGATCGATGCCTGACGGTTCGATGCGCACTGACGATTCGATGCAGAATCGCGACGCATTGACGGTCGAAATTACCCAGCGAGCTGTACGTGCGGGCGTGTGGTGCGTACGTGTTCACGACGTCGCGCCGAATGCTCGCGCGGTGCGAGAAACCGTCGTCCCACCGATGGTTGTCGAAACCGTTCAGACGAGGGGTGTGTAGTGGCCAGCGATGTGATTGCGCTTGCCGGGCTTCGAGCACACGGCTATCACGGGGTGCTGGCGCACGAGAAGGCCGAGGGGCAAGTGTTCGTGGTCGATCTTGAGTTGCGCACCGACACCCGCGCGGCGGCCGCAAGCGATGACCTCGCCGACACCATCGACTACGGAACGCTGGCTCTCGCAGTGGTGGCGGTGATTCAAGGCGAGCCGGTTGATCTCATCGAGACCCTCGCGCAGCGCATAGCCGACGTCGTGCTGATCGATCTGCGGGTTGAGTCGGTATGCGTCGTACTCCACAAACCGCAGGCACCGATCCCGTTCGCCTTTGACGATGTGGCAGTGACGATTGAGCGCACTCGATCATGAGCGGTGGTGACGAGCGAGCTGATCACCACCACGTGGTGATCGCCCTGGGAGCCAATCTGGGCGATTCGGTGGTGGCGTTACGGGCTGCAGTGGAGTCCCTCGCGGCGCACGAATCGACAGAAGTCATCGCGGTGTCTCACGCGTACGCCACCGCACCGGTGGGCGGTCGGGAGCAGCCTGACTACGTCAATGCTGTCGCGGTTATTCGTACCGGCTTGGCACCCCTTGACGTGCTCGCGCTTGCGCACCAGATCGAAGCGGCGCACGACAGGGTGCGCACTGAGCGTTGGGGCCCTCGCACATTGGATATCGACGTCATCGCTTACGACGATCTAGCCAGTGATGATTCGACACTGACGTTGCCGCACCCGCGCGCGCATCAACGCGCCTTCGTTCTCTTGCCGTGGTCCGAGATCGAGCCCGGCGCGGTGCTGCCTGGCCACGGAGCGATCTCTGACTTACTCACGGGTGTGAGCGACCAGCGAATCAAGCGGTTGGATGCCGATGTGTCGGATTCGCTAGCCGTCGCTCCGCCTTCGGAGCGTTCGCGATGACGGCTACCCGTTGGCGGGATTTGATCGGCCCCTTCGTGGTTGCTACAGCGATCGGTTTTGCCTTGGTGCGGCTGATCGGCGCCATCACAGGCACCGTTCCCAATGTGCCGCGATCGGCCGTCGCCACCGTTGTCGCGTTGATGGTGTCGCTGGCGGTGACCACGGTGGTGCTTCGGCCTCGCTTGCTGCGCAGGCCCGGGCGGCAGCCATTGCGGCCACTCACGGCGGCCCGGGTGGTGGCGTTGGCGTTTGCCTGCTCACGCGCCGGCGCAGTGATTGCCGGGCTCTTTCTGGGCTGGCTTGTTGCTGGCTGGTTTGTTGACGCGTGGTCCACACCCTTCGCGCGCACTCGGGTGCTGAACGCAGGGATCGTGGTGGTGGGCGGTGCCTTGATCGCGGTGATTGGCATCGTTCTTGAACGTGCCTGCCTCGTGCCACCGACGCCCGACGACACCGAAGAGGTCAGCGCGTAGGGTTCCGGGCGTGACCTCCTCAGAAGCTCTCGAAGATCTGCCGTACACCGAGCTGCGCGACCGCGCCTTCGATCTGGCGCGCGACCGCCATGACATCGGCTTCTTCGTCGATCTCATGAGCCACACACCTGCCGCAGCCGCGATGGCGACCGAAGGTGGCTCGCTGGGGGATATCAGTGGATCGATCATCGACACGATTGCCGCTGCGCGCGAGGCCTTCGACGCTGACGCGGTGGGCGATCTTGAGCCGTTGTTCGTGGCACGCTTTGCCACCTACATCCGCGATCACACCAAGGACTGACACCGACACAGGATCTGACGCGAACTAGGAGTTGACCGCTCGCTGGGGCGGCACCGCGAGGTGTTCGCGCAGTTGGGCATGCAGTCCGTCGAGGTCAAGGCGGCCCACGATCTGGCCAGAATCGCGCACCACTGCCGATGTTCCCGAACTTGCCAGCAACACCGCCATGGCCTCGCGCAACGACGCTCCCACATTCACACTCGGAAGATCCTGCTCGCCGCCACTGAGCGGCAAGAGGTGATCGCCGGTCAACGGCGTGACCGCTAGTCGCTTGATCATCCGGTCCGAACCGACGAAGTCCGCGACGAACGGTGTTGCGGGTTCTCCGAGCACGCGGGCCGGGGAGTCGTATTGCTCGAGTCGACCGCCTGCACTCATCACGCCGATGCGGTCGCCCAGCCGAACCGCCTCGTCGATGTCGTGCGTGACGAACACCACCGTGGTTCCCAACCGTTGTTGCAGGCGGCGGAACTGCTGTTGCAGACGTTCGCGGCCGATCGGATCAACGGCACCAAAGGGTTCGTCCATCAGCAGCACGGGCGGATCGGCGGCGAGGGCACGAGCCACCCCGACGCGTTGTCGTTCCCCGCCAGACAGTTCGTGGGGGTAGCGGTCGCCGTATTGAGCGGGATCGAGGTCGATCAGTTCCATGAGTTCGACCACCCGTTCACGCACGCGGGCTCGCTTCCAGCCGAGCAACGCGGGGACGGTGGCGATGTTGTCGCGAATCGTCAGATGTGGAAAGAGCCCGATTTGCTGAATCACGTAGCCGATCCGACGTCTCAGTGGGACGGGATCCTCGTCAGTCACGTCCTGGCCGTCGATAATGATGCGGCCCGAACTCGGCTCGACCAAGCGGTTAACCATGCGCATCGTGGTGGTCTTTCCACACCCGGAAGGGCCGATGAGTACGGCGAGTTCGCCGCGCCGCACTGTGAGGTCGAGAGCGTCCACGGCGAGGGTGCCGTCAGCGAACTTCTTCGAAACGCCTTCCAGCACGATCATGGGATCGCGCGCAGGTAAAGCCGTTGCACCGCTAGCGTCCACCTGTGGACCCCTTCGTGTCGGCCGCTGCGGCCGTTCCTAACGAACCACCGAATCCGTGGTTCTCGTGGGCCTTCATTCGAGACAACCAAGAACTTCTGCTCACCGCACTTCGAGAGCACGTAAGTATCACCCTTGTGGCCATGGTGGCGGCCATCGTCCTGGCATTCCCGCTCGCCTTGTTGTCCCGACGCTATCGGCGACTCGAAGGTCCCGTCTTGGCACTCGCCGGGGTTCTCTACACGATCCCTGCCCTTGTCGCGATAGCCATTCTGTGGCCGATTTTCGGTTTGAGCCCGCTCACGGTGGAGATTGCGCTCGCGGTGTACGCGCTCCTCATCCTGTTGCGCAACTTCATCGCCGGGCTTGATGGGGTGCCGTCCGACGTCATGGAGGCAGCGCGCGGGATGGGATTTAGCAACCGGCGCTTGTTGTGGCGCGTGCAGATTCCATTGGCGGTGCCGACGATGCTGGCCGGCGTCCGCATCGCGACGGTGTCCACGATCGGGCTCGTGACCATTGGTGCCCTCGTGGGGCACGGTGGCTTCGGATCTCTCATCATTCGGGGCTTTGAAGACAATCTGTATCGCGCTGAAATCCTGACAGCGACCCTCGCGTGCGTGCTCCTCGCCGTGCTCGCCGAAGTGACGCTCCTCGGTGTTGAGCGGCTGGCCACGCCGTGGGCGCGTCGTCGGCGGGCAGCAGCATGAGCATCCTTCAGCAGGCCTGGCAATGGCTCGTTGATCCCGCAAACTGGTCGGGTGCAGAAGGCATACCGGCGCTGGCGTGGCAACAGATCCGCATCAGCGTGTACGCGATGCTGTTGGCGTCGGTGATCGCGCTGCCGGTGGCCATCGCGCTGGGTCACCAGCGCAAGGGCGGCGCCCTGGCCAGCAATATCGGCAACATTGGTCGGGCGATTCCCACTCTGGGTGTACTCATCATGTTTGCCGTATCGCCGATCGGCGTTACCGATTTCGCGGTGGTTTTGGCTCTCGCGGTATTCGCCGTTCCTCCGTTGCTCACCAACACCTATGTGGCAGTGCGCGACGTAGACGACGAAGTGCGTGATGCCGCGCGCGGCATGGGGATGAAGCCGTGGCAAATGGTGACGCGCGTCGAACTGCCGTTGGCCATGCCGTTAATCGCCGCGGGCTATCGCACCGCAGCGGTCCAGGTGATGGCGACAGCGACCTTGGCTGCGTTCATCGGTGCCGGAACCTTGGGCCTTCCGGTGCTCGTCGGCTTCGGACTACAAGACAACGGCCAACTGTTCGGAGCCGCCTTCTGCGTAGCGGTGCTGTGCATCGCCACCGAGGCGGTGATGGCGGTCGTGCAACGCCTGTTGACGCCCAAAGCCCTTCGCCGAGGGGCCGATGGGCGGCGTGCGCAGCTGATCCCCGCTCTAGAGCCAACGATTGACGATTCAGCTTTCGCGCACTGATTCCGCGCACTCAGCGGTGCGTCCGAGTGGAATCGCGTCCACTGACGTGGTGGGGTAGTGGTCGGCCGATCGGCCTCGTTCACGCGTGCATGTGGCACGCCCTTAGACGGAAGGTGGGCGGTTGCCCATGCGTATGCGCAGGACAGGACTAGCTGCGGCGGTACTTGCCCTGGCGCTCACGGTCGCAGCGTGCGGCAGTGACGGCGGAAGTACGGCGAACAGCGGCGGCGAACAGAAGCAGATCACGATCGGGGCGTTCAACTTCCCCGAGAGCGAGATCATGGCGAACATCTACGCCGGCCTTCTGACCAAAGCGGGATACAAGACGACGGTGAAGTCGCTAGGGGCCCGCGAGATTGTCGAACCCGCTCTTGAGAAGGGCGAGATCGATCTCGTTCCGGAGTACTTGGGCACCTTCACCGAATTCCTCAATGTGAAGATCAACGGCAAGGATGCCAAGCCGTTGGCCAATGGAAACGTTGATCAAACGCTTGCGGCGGCCCAGAAGATCGCGGCGGAGCGCGGGCTTGTGGTCCTACCGCCGGCAGCAGCCCAGGATCAAAACGCGTTTGCTGTCACGAAGGACTTCAGCGAGAGCAACAAGGTCACCACGCTGTCGCAGTTGGGTGCGTTGACGGGGACGCCCTTGGTGTTGGGTGGCCCGCCCGAGTGCCCGCAGCGTCCGTTCTGTCGGCCCGGTCTTGAGAAGACGTACGGCATCACCTTCACCGGATTCAAGGCCTACCAGAAGTTCCCCCTGATCAAGCAGGCGCTGAAGTCGGGTGACATCCAGCTCGGTCTGGTCTTCTCCAGCGACTCGGGCAACGCGGCCAATAATCTGGTCGTCCTTGAAGACGACAAGGGGCTGCAGACCGTCGACAACCTCACGCCGGTGGTGCGCGCAGCGAGTGCTTCCGAGGCACTGAAGTCGGCGCTTGCCCAGATCAATGACGAGCTGACGACCGAGGTACTGACCGGCCTTAACAACAAGGTCGAGAACGAGCGTCAGACGCCGAGCAATGTGGCCAAGGCGTGGCTGCAGCAGGTCAACCTCGGCTGATCCAGCGGTGGGGTGTCGTCGCGACACTCCTCCAGCGGTTTCGGTGACGCCCGGGTGGTTGCTCCTGTGGGAGCGCTGCCCGGGCGTCACTGTTCGCCGTGGTGGGGCGCGGCTCCCCAATTACCCGCCCGCGGCGGCTTATGGTCCGGCCATGGGTCGATCCCGGCACCGCGCTGCCGTGCCGTCCGAGGTGATGGCCGTCGTGGCTGCCCTCGTGCTGTCCGGTGTGCTCGCGCTCATCGTGGCGTTCGCTGCATCGGGAACCGTCCTGCGCGTGGGCGTGGTGCTGTGCACGCTGATGGCGGTCACGTCGGGCGCCATCGCGTTGGTGACGGGCCGTGGTCTGGTGTCGAAGGTGCGGGCTGAAATGTCGCGGGAGCGAGCCGGTCGAACACGTGAGGTCGATGCGCTGCAGCGGCACCTGGTCGACGTGGAGCAGCGCGCCCACCAACTCTCAATTCGCGCGGATTCCGATCGCGCCAGGATGGCCGCGCTCGCTGCTGACCTTCTGCGAATGCGTCGCCCGGCAGAACACGTACGACCCACGCTGCTCTTGCCGCTGCTGACGGAGGCGATCAATCGGGCCGCCCCGCTTCCGTTGGCCCGCGTGCGCGTGCGGATGGACGACGCATCGGCGGTCGCGGCAGCACTTGCGCCGCCGGTGGCGCTGCGGCCGCACCGGGCCATCGTCGGGGAGTTGTCGCTGGTGGGCGAGTTTTCGCTCATCGGATTGGCTGCGTTCCCAAGGCCGGCCGGGATGCCTGATCCAGGGTTGCCGCTGATTGCGCCGGTAGCGCAGCGACCCAAGCCTGACCAAATCGTCATCCCGGATGCGAACGAGGTCATCGACTTGCGTGATGCCGACGATCGGTCGTTGCGCGAAGCCTGAACACCGGCTACGTGTGGATGTGGCAGCTGTTCGGCGGTGCTGCTGGTTGGCGGTGCTACTTGTCGATGTCGCCGATGACGAACACCATCGACTGCAGGAGTGGAACCACGTCGTCCAGCAACGTTCCCGGCACTATGCGCGAGAGCACCTGCGCGTTGTTGAACGAAGCGGTTCGCATCTTCAGTCGCCACGGTGTGGGTTCTCCCCGCGAGACCAGCAAGTATCCGTTGATCCCCAGAGCTCCTTCGGTCCACGCGTACGTCGTCCCCTCGGGTGCGCGCACCACCTTCGGCAGCCTCACCTCGACCGGTTGTCCGCTTGATGCGTCGATTTCGGGTAGGCATGCCTCGACCAGGTCAAGGCTCATCGCGATCTGATCAAACAGACACTCGAACCGCGCGAAGGCATCTCCGTCGACGCGTTGAATCGGGCGAAGGACGTGAGCCAATGCGTCATAGGCCAAGTAGGGATCGGCCGACCGCAGGTCGAGGCTGGCGCCAGTTGCTTGGGCCACCACGCCGCTGAGTCCGAAGGCGTTGACGTCGCCGCGGCTCACGATCCCCAGGCCGCGCAGCCGATCGGCGTTGGCGGTGTTCAGCACGTCATGGCGTAACGAGTCCAGGACGGCGCGCACTGCTCCGGCCGCTTCGGCCGATTGGTTCGTCCATCCGGTGGGCAGATCAGCCCTCAAACCGCCGATCCTGGTGGCCATGAAGTGCACGCGTCCACCGGTTGCGGCTTCCATCGCGGCCTGGATGCCATCACGTGCCGCACCCGCCGCTGAATGTGCGGCGGCGTGAGGGTCGGGCAAGGCCACCGGAATGGCGAACGCCAGATGGCTGAGCACGCGATTGAGTTCGGCCAAGGCGGTACGGATCCACGTCGCACGCGGTGGCACATCAAGGCCCAACATCTGTTCGACCGCCAACGCCACCCCGAGTTCGCCGTTGAATGCCGAGAGCCAATCGTGGCGATTCGCCAGCGTCATGATCTGGCGGTAGTCGCGTACCTCGAACAGCTTCTCGGCACCTCGGTGGACGTGGCCCACGAGTGGTTCGGCGCTGACGATTCGTTCACCCTCAAGCCGGACGCGCAGTCGTAGCACGCCGTGAGCGCTGGGGTGGTGGGGTGGAATCCCGAGCACCAGGTCGACCGGTGGTCCGATGGCCGTGCCGTTGGCGTGGGCGCCGTGGGCGACATCTCCGATGGCGAGAATCATTTCGCGCGGTTCGCCTTCGATGCCGGTCACTAGGTGATGCTCCCACTCGGCAGAGTCGCGGGAATGGCCATGCCCATGCTCTGCACCAGCCAGGTGAAGGCACCGAAGCCGTCAGGGTTGCGGGCTTCCTGAAGGTGGCTGTGACGTGCAAGGTCGACGAGTCGCTGCTGTGGCGTGGTGGCGTTTGCCACCGTGGTCATCCCTGTGCCGGTCATCCAGGCCAGTGCGTCGCGTTGCGTGAGCAGTGCGAACTGCGTAGCGACCCGGCGAGTACGAGCGGCGTGAGCGGCCGCGTCGGCGCATGAGTCCAACGCCACCTGAGCGGTCACATTCATCGAGCCATCGGGAATGGGCGGTACTGACCTCCCGCCTTGATACCCCGCGAGCGAACCGTTCGGCCATCGATGCTCAGCGCGTTGTTCGCGTGAATGCGCGTAGTCAACGGCAATGCCGATTCCCCGATCGATGCACGAGGTCAACGCGCACCACATTGCATCGCGCGTTGATCCGACTTCCACTCGCTCGCGAGCGCGCACGCCGGGCCACCAACGTGCGGTCCACGCAAGCATGTCGCGGGATGCCTCGTCACCTAGTGCCTCGCGACCAGTAGCGGGATCGACCTCCACCGTTCGGAGCTGGCCGGAGTCGTCGTACATCGCGATTTCGAGCGGCACGTCATCGAGCAGTTCATGAGCGATGAGCAGCCCCGTGATGCTGGTGGGAACGGCCTCGGGTGCCGACCCCACGATCCACGTGATCGAGGCCGGCAGGTCGTCAGGCCGAGCCCTCATGTCGATGACGACCGGTCGGCACCTCAGCGCCAATTCGGGACTGCGCTGGTGAAGCACCGCCATCACCGCCACGATGAGTTCACCGTTCCCCCCACCCACGTCGACGAGGTCGAGGGTGGCGTCCGCGTCAAGCCCCTCGGTGGCGGCCAAATCGGTGGCGGCCAAATCACTGGCTGCCAAATCACTGGCCAGATCGATCATGAGTTGGGCTAGTGCCTGCGCCACGATGTCGGATTCTTGGACGCAGGTGCGGAAGTGGTCGTTGGGCTGCTCGGCTTGATAGAAGGCGGTGGCCGCCAGGCGCCAAGCCTGGATCCAGGGGATCATCTGGTCATCCAACCGCTACTGTGGTGGTCTCTCGATCGTCTGGTACCCGCAGTGGACTGGAACGGAGAAGTTCATGAGTCATCCGTTGGGTGCGCGTCCTGCGCGACTCACCATCGGCCTGGTCGGCGCCGGCCGTGCTGGCACCGTGATCGCGGCCGCCCTGGCGAGGGTGGGGCATCGGGTCGTGGCGGCATCTGCGGTGTCCGAAGCATCTCGTGCGCGCGCCGCCGAGCTGATCCCGCAAGCGCGCATTGCCGACCCCGTGTCGGTGGCCTCTGAGTGCGATCTTCTGATCGTGGCCGTTCCCGATGATGTGCTTCCCGATTTGGTGGCTGGCCTGAGTGCCACCGGGGCCATCCGCGCGGGCCAGATCGTTGTTCACCTCAGTGGTCGCCACGGCATCGACGTTCTCGCGCCAGCGACGGCGGTAGGGGCGTCGTGCTTGGCCCTGCATCCGGCCATGACCCTGACGGGTGCCGCGTATGAGGTGGACCGTCTCGACGGATGTCCGTTTGCCGTGAGCTCGGTGGACGCCTTGAGGCCGGTCGCTGAGGCGCTGGTGCTCGAGATGGGTGGCGAGCCTGAATGGATCGCTGAGGATCAGCGGATGCTCTACCACGCGGCGTTGTGTCACGCCTCTAACCATCTGGTCACGCTGGTGGCGCAATCGCAAGATCTCCTCGCGGCGGCGGGCATTGCGGCACCCGACCGATTCTTGGCGCCGCTTCTGTCAGCCACGCTCGACAACGCGTTGCGATCGGGCGATGCAGCGTTGACCGGTCCGGTGGCGCGAGGTGATGCGGGCACGATCAGTGGCCACCTCGAGACGATTGCAGAGTGCGCCGCCAGTCCGAGCGGTTCCTCGATCGCGACGACCTATGCGGCTTTGGCCCATGCGACCGCCATTCGGGCTCATGCAGTGGGTCGGATCACTGCTGCGCAAACGGATTCGGTGCTCGATGCGGTCGAGCGCTTCACCGGTACGTCGGCAGGAGGCACCCGATGACGGCCAAGCGATTGATCACGACGCCGACCGTCGTCCGCACCCGCGGCGCGTTGGCCAAGCAGATGCAGACACTGCGGGCGGATGGTGCTCCCGGGCGCGACGCGACGATCGCTTTCGTCCCCACAATGGGCGCGCTGCACGAGGGTCACCGGGCGCTGATTGCGCATGCACGCGAACTCGCCGATCACGTCGTGGTGTCGATCTTCGTCAATCCGCTGCAGTTCTCCGCTGGCGAAGATCTCGATCGGTATCCGCGCACGTGGGAACACGATCTCCAGGTGTGCACCGACGAGGGCGTGGCCACCGTCTTTGCACCCACTGCACAGACGATGTATCCCGAGGGCCTTCTGGTGGGTGTGAGTGCCG
>Ga0105047_10017237_pt1 | contig 11268 bp, 10 predicted proteins | sample MAT04_FD_78384 | JGI IMG/M metagenome (GOLD analysis project Ga0105047, IMG submission 78384) | Freshwater microbial communities from Lake Fryxell liftoff mats and glacier meltwater in Antarctica - MAT-04 (megahit assembly) | ecosystem: Environmental > Aquatic > Freshwater > Ice > Liftoff... | reverse complement strand
TTCGGGCTTGTTTCGGAGTTCGGATTTCGGGCTTCGGATTTCGCGACCAGCCCAGTCGCGCCGGCACCCGACCCGCCCGGGAGCGGGACCGTTTCGTCACTCAGATTGCAGGCTGCTTTCGTCATTCGTCATTTCCCAGTTCAGTCCACCGTGATCTGGCGCAGGGAATCTTCGAGCTGTTTGCGGATGGCTTCGCGTTCCTCGTTCGTGACGTGGCGTGGAATCCGGACGATGGGCGCGACGCGGACCGTGCAGCGGGAGAACGGCACCGGGATTTGGAAGCGGTCCCAACTCTTGAGGGTGAACTTCCACTGGAGCTCGTAGGAGCACGGCACAATGGGCAGGCCGGTCAACTGGGCGAGCGCGACGGCGCCTTCCTGGATCACGTAGCGCGGGCCGCGCGGGCCGTCGGGCGTGATGGCGAGGTCGTAGCCGCGTTCGGCCCAGGAGGTGAGTTCGAGCAAGGCCTGCCGGCCCCGGCGGCTGCTGCTGCCGCGCACCGGTTGCACCCCGTAGGCCTCCAGAATGCCGGTCAGCAGCGCGCCGTCTTTGCTGGCGCTGACCATCGCCGCCATGCCCTTGGTTGGGTTGCGGGCGAGTCCGTAGCGGTAGTAGATCTTGAGGCACAGGGCCAGCCGGTTGTGCCACACGGCATAGATCGCAGGTTTGCCCGAGGGGTGGTCGAAGAACCCCGTGGGGTCCTCGACCCGGTAGCGGAGCGTGGCGGCCAGACAACGGAGCGTGGCGGTGAACAGCCAGGCCGCGACCCGCTGTAATCGCGTCGGCTGGTGGGGGACAATCACGCCGGAGACGCGCGGCTTCGCGGCGGGTGGCTGGGGATCTGTGGCGGACATCAGGAGCTTTGCTTGAGGCTGGCGCGCACGAGGTCTTCCAGGCCGGCGTTCGCGCCGAGTTGCACCTGTGCCTTGCGGACGGCTTCTTGCGCGTCCGTCTGCTTTACGCCCAAGGCAAGCAGGGCGAGGACGGCGTCGTTGAGCTTTTGATCGGCGGGCGAGAGGCTGCGCTCGGCGCTGGAGGCTTCCCACGAGCCGGGCGCCCCGAACTTGTCCCGCAGTTCCACGACCATGCGCTCGGCGGTCTTTTTGCCGATGCCGCTGATCTGCGACAGCGCTTTCACATCGCCGCGGGCCACCGCGCCCTTGAAGATTACGGGCGTCATGCCATTGAGCACGCCCAGCGCGGTCTTGGGGCCGATGCCGCTGACGGTGTTGATGAGCAGCCGGAACAATTCGCGCTCCGCCGGCGTCGAGAAGCCGTAGAGGATATGGGCGTCCTCGCGAATGGCCAGGTGCGTGAGCAGACGGACCTCGCCGCCGGGCGCGGGCAGCTTGTGGTAGGACGAGAGCGGAATCAGCACTTCATAGCCGACGCCGTGTACGTCCACGACGGCGACCGTGGGGAGGGCTTCGACGAGTTTGCCGTGGAGAAAGGTGATCATGGGGCGGGGGAAAAGTTGTCAGGCTATCAAGTTATCAGGCGGGGCATCCGGGCAACTGCCCATTCCGAAGCACAGGGGAGAAATAACGAAGCTCGAATGACGAAAGCATGACGAAGGCCGAAAACCGAACACAGCCTGGGCATGCCGCGGCCGGCACTTCGAGCGCCAGCAGGCTGGCGGCGTGGCCTTCTCGTCATTTGGAATTCGAGCTTCTTTCGTCATTCGTCATTCGTGCTTCGTCATTCAGCTTCACACCCTTTTCGGCGGTGTCAGGGAATAGCGTCCCTGCTCTTGCGCATGGGTCAGTGCCAGGGCCAGCGCGTCGGCGGCGTCGGGGGTGGGCAACTCGGTCAGGGACAACATCCGCTGCACCATCTTCGCGACGGCGAGCTTTTGCGCCGCGCCGTATCCGACGATGGCTTGCTTCACTTTGCGTGGCGCGATCTCGTAGATTTCCAGTCCGGCTTCCGCCGCGACCGCCAGCGCCACGCCGCGGGCTTCGCCCATGATGAGGGCGGTCTGGAGGTTTTGCGCGTAAAACAAGGCTTCGATGACGCACACCTGCGGCGGATGCTGTTTCAGCACGTCGCGCAAGGTTTGCAGGATGGCCAGCAGACAACGCGAGCGGGACCAACCCGCCGCGCAGCGCACCGTGCCGCAAGTGACCAGGCGCGCTCCGGTTTTCTCCAACCGCAGGATGCCGTAGCCGGTGCCCCGCAGCGAGGGGTCAATCCCCAGAATCACGCGATGCGCCCGCGTCAGGGAAGGCGCGACCGGCCCTGTCACAGGCGTGGCCGTGCGCCGGCGCGCGAGGCGATCCTGCACTTGTTGATATTGCTGAGGCGTCATCCCCACCGCGGCAATAAACCCGCCCGCGCCCCGCAAGCAAAGCCCAAAGCGCGCGGCCCGGCGCGGCCGGCGCGAGGGAGAAGCGCCTTGCCGCCGAAGCGGCCACCGCCCACGTTCCGCGGCGAACCGCGGGCCGGGGGCTCCAATCCTGGGCGCAAGACTTGGCCACCGCGGTCTGATGCGCGGCCTGTAATCCCAATTACGATTTGGAAATGCTCCTTTCGAAAGCTCCGAAGACCCCTCACCCCAGCCCTCTCCCCATCCGATGGGGAGAGGGAGAAGCGTCGGCAGCGAGTGGTGCAGTCCCGATCTGTAAATGGTATAACTCGCCGTGCTTCCCCTTTTTCCAAAACTGATTCCTGTGGCTCCCAGCTCGAGTTCCCCGCCGGCTTCACCGCTGCGCCTTGCCATCGGCAGCGTGCTGCTGGGCTTGCTGGCGCTGTTCCTGAGCATCTTCGTGATCGGCGCCCTGCCGGCGCTGATTGGGCTCGCGCTGGGCCTCGCGCACTTGCGGCGGCCCGGCGTGCCCAAGCCGCTCGCGCACTGGGGCGTGGGCATCTGCCTCTGCGCGTTGCTGTCGAGTGTGGGGTTCGCGTTCGCGTGGCGCAGCGGCATGCAGCATCGGCGCGCGGCGATGGATCAATTCCTCGCCCAACTCCCCCAGTGGCACGGCGTGACCGCTCCCGCCGCCGCTTTCCGCCTGCTCGACGACACCCCCGTGAAGCTCGCCGACCTGCGCGGGCAGCCGGTGCTCATCACCTTTTGGGCGAGCAGCGTGCCGCCCTGCGTCGCGGAAGTGCCGCACCTCATCCGGCTCCGCGCCCAGGTGCCCGCCGCCGACTTGGCCATCCTGGCCGTCAGCCTCGAACGCCCCCACCAACAGCGGCGCTTCGCCGCGCAGAAGGGCATCAACTACCCCCTGTGCTGGCTGGGGCGCCTCGACGTGCCGCCGCCGCCATTCGACAACATCCTCGCGGTGCCGGTGACCTTCTTTGTGGATCGCCGCGGCATCATCCGCGAGGTCGTCACGGGCTGCCTGGATTTCGAGTCACTCAAGGCCAAGGCCCTGGCCCCCGACTGGAGCGGCCCCACCAACGCCGCGCCCGCCTCGGTGATTCGCTGAAGCCCGCGCGGCCTGGCCGTTACGAGGCAATCGCAGCCCATCCTGACAGCACCGCCAAGCGCGTGGGACAGGGCGTCGCGCCGGTCTCCAGATTCATTCCCTGCCGTCACCAAAGCATGGCTGTCTCCGCAAGATCGGGAACGCGGAGCAGAGCCCGTTTCAGGCGATGCCAGAGACAGGCGCGACGCCTGTCCCACGGCAAAGGCTCGGCTTCAACTCACGATCCACTGGAGGATCGCCTTCTGCACGTGCAGCCGGTTTTCCGCCTGGGTGAAAATCGTTTCCGCATGAGCCTCCAGCGTGGCGTCATCAATTTCCTTCCCGCGGTACGCGGGCAGGCAATGCATCACGAGCGCGCCGGGGCGGGCGAGCGCAGCGACGGATTGATTGACCTGATAGCCCGCCAGATCGCGGAGGCGCTGCTCCTGTTCGTCCTCCTTGCCCATGGAAATCCACACATCGGTGTACAGCACGTCCGCTCCGCGCGCGGCGGCCGCGACATCTTCCGTGCAAAGGATGCGTCCGCCCGCGCGCCGGAGCAGTTCGGGCGACGGCTGATAGCCCTGCGGCGCGGCCAGTCGCAGCTCGAAGCCCAGCTTCGCGGCCGCCCAGATCCAGGAGGTCGCGACATTGCACGCCGCGTCGCCGATGAAGGTCACGACCTGATCCCGGATCGGCCCCCGCCGCTCCTCGACGGTGAGGATGTCCGCCAAGATCTGGCAAGGGTGCTCCTCATCCGTCAGCGCATTGATGACCGGGACGCCGGCGTAGCGGGCAAATTCCTCCACCTCGGCCTGGGCAAAAGTGCGGATGATGACGCCATGCAGCATCCGCCCCAGCACGCGGGCGGTATCGCGAATCGGCTCGCCGCGGCCCAGTTGAATCTCGCGCGAGCTGAGAAACATGACGGCGCCGCCCAGTTCGCGCACGCCGACCTCGAACGACACGCGGGTGCGCGTCGAAGACTTGGAGAACATCAGCGCCCACGACTGGCCGGCCAGCGGTTGGACCGCGTGCCGACCCCGCGCACGCTTCATCGCCGGCGCGGCGGCCAGGATGGCTGCCAGGTCGGGTTGGGAAAGGGATTCGATGCTCAACAAATTCTTCATGGAAAAACAATTTCCACCCCGCCCCCAGACAGCGGCCCGGGCGACGCGGCGCAAACGACATTTGTAAGCCATCTCACCATCCCGCGTCACGAACGAAGATGGAAAAAGTGGGGGTGCGCGACCCCGCGACACCCTGCGAGATTGAAACCCGCCCGCTTCCCCGCGTAACCTCCGCGCGCGCTCACCCGACGCGATGCACCGCCGCCCATGACTCCGCCCATCCCGATCCCCGACGTAACTGTCCCCCGCCCTCAACCCGCAGCGCCCCGCGCGACCAGCCGCAATCTGCCAGGCAGTTTGAAGCCGGCACGCCACCCCGGTCGCCTCAAAGGGATATGAACTACGATGTCCTCATCGTCGGCGGCGGTATCGTCGGCCTCGGCACCGCCTGGCGGCTGCAACAAGCCCGGCCTGGACTCCGCCTCCTGTTGCTCGAAAAAGAGCCTGGCCTCGGTCGCCACCAAACCGGCCACAACAGCGGCGTGCTGCACTCCGGGCTTTATTACAAGCCCGGCTCCGCCAAAGCCCAACTCGCTGTCTCGGGCCTCCAGCAGATGCTCGCCTTCTGTCGCGAACACGGCGTCCCGCACGAGCAGTGCGGCAAGATCGTCGTCGCCACCAGCGCGGAAGAATTGCCCCGGCTCGACCTCCTCTGGGAGCGCGGCCTGGCCAACGGCCTGCAAGGGCTTCGCCGCCTCACGTCGCCGGAGATCCAAGAGATCGAACCCCACGCCGCCGGCCTCGCCGCCATCCACGTCCCGCAGGAAGGCATCGTGGATTACCCCGCCGTGACCGCCAAACTCGGCGACCTCATCCGCGGTGCCGGCGGCGAAATCCGGCTCAATACCCGCGTGGAGAAGCTCGTTTCCAACGGCGGCGGTTGGGTCGCAGAAACCAGCGATGGCCGGTTCGAGGCGAAGTTCGTCATCACCTGCGCCGGGCTGCAATCAGATCGGTTGGTGAAGGCGGCCGGCGGCACGCCCACGGCCAAGATCATCCCTTTCCGCGGCGAGTATTTCAAAATCCGCCCGGAGCGGCAGCACCTCGTGCGGCATCTCATCTACCCGGTGCCCGACCCCAAGTTTCCGTTTCTCGGCGTGCATTTCACCCGGCTCATCCACGGCGGCATCGAAGCCGGGCCCAACGCCGTGCTCGCCTTCGCGCGCGAGGGTTACCGCTGGACCCAGGTTAATGTGCGCGACCTCGCGGAAGCCGTGCTCTTCCCCGGCCTGTGGCGGTTCCTCGCCAAGTATCCCAGCATGTGCGGCTACGAAGTCCGCCGCTCTCTCTCACGGGCCGAGTTCACCCGCTCACTCCAGAAACTTGTGCCTGAGATCCGGTCCAGCGACCTCGAAACCGGCGGCGCCGGCGTGCGCGCCCAAGCCATGACCGCGGATGGCAAACTCGTCGAGGATTTCCATTTCGAGGAAGGCCCCGGCTTGCTGCACGTCCTCAACGCGCCCTCGCCCGCCGCCACCGCCGCGCTGGCCATCGGCGAGACGATTGCCCGCAAGGTCGCCGCCCGCCTGGGCTGAGGCGAAACGATGCGGTCGGAGCGTGGCTGGCTCAGCCGCAGCCGTGTTCGCAAGCCGATGGCCCCTGGGTTTTGTCACCGGGTCCAGCGGCGAGTTCGCACTCGCTCTTTGGCAGTCGCAAGCGCTCGACGAAGTTGCAGGCTTGTCCCCTATTCTCCGTGGCGGCGGCGGAGAGAGCCGCGAAGCCCGCCGCTGCGGGGCTGCATTCCCCATTGCGGAAGTCGGTCGCGCTGCCACTTTGCGGACATGGATGCACCTTTGCCGGTCTTGAACCCCGCCGAGCCTGTGCCCGTCACGGGTTGGCGACGCTGGCTGCGCAGCGGGGAGAACAGCCTCCTCGTTGGCGCGCTGGCCGTGATGGCGTTGCTGCCTTGCTTGGAAATCATCCTGCGGAAGGTCTTTCACAGCGGTCTCGGCTCGTCGGCGCCCATCGTGCAACATCTGGTGCTCGCGGTGGGGATGCTGGGCGGGGCCATCGCGGCGCGGGAGAATCGCCTGCTCTCGATCTCCACGCTGACGCTGAGCTTCTCGCCGCGGTGGCAGGGACGGGCGGCATGGTTCAGTCACGGTTTCGCGGCGGCGATCAGCGCCTTGCTGGCCGGGGCGAGCGTCGCGTTCGTGGTTTCGAGCCGCCAGCGCGGGGCGGAACTGGCCTTCGGGGTGCCGGTCTGGGTGGCGCAAATCCTTCTGCCGGTGGGCTTCGCCCTGATCGCGCTGCGGTTGCTCTGGCACGCGGGGAAAACCTGGTCAGCACGCGCGGTGACGCTGGGCGTCGCGCTGGCGGTGCTGGCGGCCGGCGCGTGGCTGCCGGTGGAGCCGGCGACGTTGCGCATCCCAGGACTGCTGGCCTTGCTGGCGGCGGCGGCGCTGGGGGCGCCGATCTTCACCGTGCTCGGCGGAGCAGGGTTGATCCTGCTGTGGAGCGCGGGCGAACCGCTGGCCTCGATGCCGCTCAAGCACTACTCGCTGACCGTGAACGCCACGCTGCCGAGCATCCCGCTGTTCACGCTGGCAGGCTATTTCCTGGCCGAAGGCGGCGCGGCGCGGCGGTTGATCGCGCTGTTTAACACATGTTTCAGCCAGTTCCGCGGCGGCCCGGCCGTGGTCACGGTGCTGGTGTGCGCCTTCTTCACGTCGTTCACCGGGGCGAGCGGCGTGACCATCCTGGCGCTGGGCGGATTGCTGATGCCGATCTTGCTGGTGTCGGGCTACCGCGAACGCAGCGCGCTGGGGCTGCTGACGGGCGCGGGTTCGCTCGGCCTGTTGTTCCCGCCCTGCCTGCCACCGATTCTTTACTCGATCGTGGCCAGCAGCGGCAGCTCAGCCAGCGTGACCATGGAGCAAATGTTCAAAGGCGGGCTGCTGCCAGGCTTGCTGATGATAGGGATGGTCGGGGCTTGGGGCGTCTGGCGCGGGCCAAAACAAACCGCGCAGCGCCGGCCCTTCGACGGGCGCGCAGCGTGGGCAGCGGCTTGGGAAGCGAAGTGGGAATTGCTGATCCCGGTCGTGGCGTTGGGGGCGCTTTTCGGCGGATTCGCCACGCCGGTCGAAGCTGCGGCCCTGACGGCGGTGTATGCGTTCTGTGTGGAGACGTTCGTTTACCGGGACTTGGCGCTGCGCCGCGACGTGCCGCGGGTGATGGTCGAGTGCGGTCTGCTGGTGGGTGGGGTGCTGCTGATTCTGGGCGTGGCGCTGGGGTTCACTTACTTCCTGATTGATGCGCAGATTCCCGACCTGGCGGTGCTGTGGGTCACGGCACACGTCCATTCGCCCTGGGTGTTTCTGCTGCTGGTCAACCTCTTGCTGTTGGTCGTCGGCTGCCTGATGGACATCTACTCGGCCATCGTGGTGGTCGTGCCGTTGCTGGTGCCCATCGCGCAGGCGTTCGGCGTGGACATGGTGCATCTGGGAATCATCTTCCTCGTCAATCTGGAACTGGGCTACCTCACGCCGCCCGTGGGCATGAACTTGTTTCTGTCTTCCTACCGCTTCAACAAACCGGTCGGCGAAGTGGCGCGGGCGTCGCTGCCGATCTTGGGGGTGCTGGCGGTGGGCGTCCTGTTGATCACGTATCTGCCGTGGCTGACCACCTGGCTGCCGCGCGTGTGGAAGTGAGGGAAGGCGGATGCGTTACAAGCTCCACAACGCACGAGCCGGGTGCGAGCGCCAAGCCGGCGCCAGATCGGTCTGTTTGGCGGGGCGGCGCATTCCCGGTGACTGGCCGCAGCCAGGCCAAACCCCCACTGCCATTTAGTCAAGCCGTCCGCCGGGGCGCTTGCGCTTGATCTTGCTCTTAAGCCTGATCCCAGCGCACCGAAGAAGATTACGATTAAGAGCAGGAGCAAGAGCAAGCGTCGGGCACCCCATCTCCCCTCCGGCTTAACTAATTGGCAGTGGGCCGAACCCGGCCCGTCAGGACTACGGCCCAACTTGGATGCGGTAGAAGCGCCGCGGCAACGCCACGGATTGCGTGTCCGTGAACGACCCTTGCGGCACGGGCAGGTTGGTCACGAACAGTTCCTGCCAAGCGACCCAGTTGGTGGTGGCCTGCAAATGATACTGGCGATTGGTTTCGCCCGTGAAGGTGAGGCGGAAGGGCAGCCCCGGTTGCGCGCGGAGCACTGGCGGCAGGGGCGCCGGTCGCGTGCGGAGCGGGAACTCCGTGTCGCGCGCGAGAGCCGGCACCGCGATGGCGCCGGGGTAACTGTTGGTATCCGGCAGGTGCGGCCGGGCGAAGGTGAGGTGACCGATGAGCGACTGGCCCGGCGGGAGCGTGTAGGCGGGGATCGTTGCCGACGACGAACTGCCACTGAGCGCACCGTCGGTGAACGGGAAGGGGGAGGCGTACACCGCATTGCTGGCGGCATCGAGGACGATCACTTGGGCGAGATCCAACGATCCGCCGCTAGGGATGAAGCGCAACGTGAAATCCCGGGTGGTGTCGATCGCCTGGGCGGCGGCGAAGTTGGTGAGTTGCGGCAAGCCCGGGGAGCCGCCGAGGGAAAGATATATGGGCCTGACCGTGTGGCTGCCGTCGTTCACGCCTGCGACTGTCATCGGGTAGGTGAAGGTGGCAAAGGGATTGAACGGACTCGATGAGGGATACGCCGCGTCCAACGCCGCTGCCGTGCCGAATTGCTCATCAAATTGCCAGACCAGCCGGTTGGTGTCCGAGGTCAACGTCCGCAGCGGCGTGCTGTTGGGCGGCTTGACCGTGACGTTGGTGGCCATCCCGTTGGTGGAGTAGGCGAAGGCGTTGAAGGCGTAGGCGTTGCTCGGATACACGGCCAGCCCGCCGCTGGTTTGCAGGTAGCGGGTGGATTTGATGACACCGAGGTAGTTGACGTCCAGAGCCAGTCCGCGCGCGGCGCTGAGGGTAAGGAGCAGACCAAAGACAAGGCTTCGATTCATGGGCGGAAAAGTAGCGTCCACCCGGGCCGGAATCGAGTTCGTATCCACCGGTGCCGGCGGACACTCGCCTTGACCGCGCCTCGACGGCAGCGGGCTTCACTCGTAGCGCAACGCCTCGACGGGATCGAGTCGGGCGGCTTTGATGGCGGGATAGGTGCCGAAGATGATGCCCACCCCGGAACAGATGAGGACGCCGATGATCGCCCAGTCCACAGGGAACACGGGCGGGAGCTTCAGAAACAAGGCCGTGGCATTGCCGCCCAGCACGCCCAGCAGGACGCCGATCACGCCGCCAATCTGGCAGAGGATGATGGCCTCCAAGATAAATTGCGCGATGATGTTCCGCTTCTTCGCCCCCACCGCGCGGCGGATGCCGATCTCGCGGGTGCGCTCGGTGACGCTCACCAGCATGATGTTCATGATGCCGATGCCCGCGGCGATCAACGCGATGGAACTGATCACCGCCACCACGACGCGGATCGTCAGCGTGACGCCCCGGAACTGGCTGATGAGGCTGTCGCTGGAGAAGATTTCGAAGTCGTCTTCCTTGCCGGGCGGCACTTTGCGGGCCGCGCGCAGGATGCCCGCACCTGCTCCACCAGATCCTCGTACCCGGCCTGGTCGCGCGCTTGCACGAGGATCGAAAGGCTGCGCCAGGTGCTGCCATAACGCGCCAAACCGGTGGTGATGGGGATGACGGCGAAGTTGTCCTGGTTGCCGCCGAGCATGGCGCCCTTCGGTTCGAGCACGCCGACGACGGTGTAGTTGATGCCGCTGAACTTCACGCGTTCGCCCAACCCCGAGCCGAAGGGGAAGAGCGCTTTCGCCAAACCCGCGCCCAGCACGCAAACGTCGCGCCGGCTCTCCACGTCCGTGTCCAGCAACGCGCGCCCCTCGGCGAGCAGCCAGTTGTGCGCGTCAAAGTTGCCGGGCATGGCCCCGGTCAAGGGCACGGTGGGCGGACTTTTCCCGTACCGAGAAGTCGCCTGGCCGGACCAGAAATCCGTCTCAATGCCGACGCTCGTCGCCAGGGTCGCGCGGTCGCGCACCGCGAGGCCGTTGGCCAGCGTGATGTTCTTGCGACGCCAGAATTTCTGGAAGCCTTCCGGGCCGCCAAAGTAGAGCGCCGGCCACTTGTCCACTTGGAAGGTGTTCGCCCCCAACTGGTTCAACTCGCCCTCGATGTTGTTCTGCATCACCCGCACCGCCGTCATCACGACGATGATCGAAAACACGCCCACCAACACGCCCAGGAGGGTGAGCGCGGAACGCAGCTTGTGCGCCGCCAGGGCGCTCATCGCCATCAGGAAACTCTCCCGCAGCTCGGCGGAGAACTTGATGTTGCGGCGGTGAGACATGCGGTTAGAAATCCGAAATCCGAAACCCGAAATCCGAAGGAAATCCGAAGTCCGAAGGCCGAAGGCGGGAGGAGCGCGGACATTCTTGTCCGCTTAGCCGTAGCCATGCAGTTAAGGAGCGCGGCTGTCTCAGCCGCAGCCGCGGGGAATCGGGGACAAGCCGGCTTCTTTGTCGCGTGCTCACAACCATTAAACGGGGAGTGCGAACGCGCCGGCAGAAGCCTGCGCCATCGGCTTGCGAACGCGGCTGCGGCTGAGACAGCCGCGCTCCGACGGCATCGTTACGGCTTGGAACGCGAACCCTCCGGGATGCTTGTCCGAGGCCGGGCGAGCCAGCGCCATTTTGGACTGCGGCAGGAGGCGCAGCGCCACGCCGCTTTCGCAACGGGCGGTGCATGGCCGAAAGTGGTGTCGCCGCTGCGCT
>Ga0105047_10017236_pt1 | contig 11269 bp, 8 predicted proteins | sample MAT04_FD_78384 | JGI IMG/M metagenome (GOLD analysis project Ga0105047, IMG submission 78384) | Freshwater microbial communities from Lake Fryxell liftoff mats and glacier meltwater in Antarctica - MAT-04 (megahit assembly) | ecosystem: Environmental > Aquatic > Freshwater > Ice > Liftoff... | reverse complement strand
TCCCCTGCAGCACAGTGGAGATCGCGGACCAGACGTTGCGGAACCACTCAAAAAAGGCCTTCATCCGAGCCTCAATTCACAAAACCGAACCCCAGGTCGGGATCGGAGAAACGTCGCCAGACAAACACACATCAAAGAGTATACGCAGAGGGCCATGCCTCGCAACCGAGGGTTCCCGGAGTCGGGAGCGGAGACCCGGTTTACAGCGTTTCCGAGCCGGGTTTCTCAGCCACGAGAACCGGGCGGCAACGGCCGTCTCAAGCGAACAGCGTGCGTGCCGCTTCAGAATCGGTGAGGTGGGCTTGGGCTCCACGGGGTCAATTCACCGAAGATTGAGAGACACAGACCCGAACGACTACCTCAAAACAGCGATCGCTGAGACTTCCGCGAGGCTCGTTCCACCTCTCCCGGCCAAACCGGCAAGCTGGGGAGGTCTGGAACTTTTTCGCGAATGGCTCGGTACAGCAAGCGTCCGAACTCAGGAGCGAACGTGTCGTCCGGGGCGTGGGCGAAGACGATCGGCTTCAGCCCCGTCTCAATCCAGCTGGCCACCGTAGACGCCCATTCCTCGATCCACGAGCTGACCAGCGACAGATCGTTACGCCCGACAAACCGCACCATCGGCCGCGAGCCAGTCACGGTCGTGCGGTAGGGCGACCGCGGTTTGCGGTGCTGCGACTCTCTCTCCGATTCGTCGTTGGGAGGTGCGGAAAAGAGCGCCCGGCTGTCGAACAGACAGCGGTCCATGCCGTGCGAGGCCAGCAACTCGTCGAACCGCCGCTCGCAGTCCCCTTCGTCAAAATAGTCGGAATGGCGGGGCTCCACCGAAATCGGCAGATCGTCCGGCCACGCGTTCAGAAACCTCGCCAGCGACACGAACTGTCGGGCCGAGAACTGCGGCGAGAGTTGCAAAAAGGCGGGCCCCAATCGGCCATGCTGTTTCAGAATCCGCATCAAACCGATGAAGGCTCTCGTGATCGCCTCCCCGCCGATCAGCTGGGCTTCGTGGGTCAAAGCCTTGGGGAACTTCAGACAGAACTGAAACCCGGGAGCCGATTTATTGGCCCAGCCTTCAACAATCTCCGGAGTCGGGAGTGCGTAGAACGTGCTGTTCACCTCGACCGTCGAAAAGACCTGGGTGTACTGCGTCAACCACTCCTCACGCGGGGCCTTGGCGGTGTACAAACCCCCTCGCCAGCGTTCGCATCCCCAGACCGGGCAGCCGAGCGACAACGTCGGGAAGGCCACCGAGGACGGCGATTCGAGCGATCCGAATTCCACGGCGAGCCTCTTCGACTTCGGGGACATGTCTGCGATTTCGCAATCGCTTTGTATCGTGTCGATGAACAGCGACCAACTCTGCTCCTGCAGAGACAGTGTTGCGTCCCGGCCCGCTGGTCTCGATGATTCCTCTATCGAGGCCGCTCGTACTGCATGTGCGGAGTGCGCGAGCCTCGACTCTCTGACAAAGTGTGGTGGTTGTGTCTTCTCCGATTCGTGCAGTGGTGTTTGATCTCGATGGCCTGATGGTGAATACCGAAGAGGTGTTTCACCTCACCGGGCATGAGCTATTGCGGCGACGTGGCAAAGTGGCCACGCAGGAACTCTTCAACGCCATGATGGGCCGCAGAGCCCGCGAAGCCTTCGCAGCCATGATCGACATGATGCAGCTGTCCGATTCGATCGATGATCTGCAAGACGAATCCGAGAGCATCTTCGACGGACTCCTGGAGACCAAGCTGCGGACGATGCCGGGTTTGCTGGAGTTGCTGGACCATATCGAGTCGCGCGACATGCCCAAGGGCGTCGCCACCTCATCAGATCGGGTCTACATGGAGCGGATGCTCGGGCATTTTGACCTGTTGCATCGGTTTCCGATGCGACTGACCGCCGAAGATGTCACCCACGGCAAGCCGAACCCGGAGATCTACCTGACCGCTGCCAAACGAATCGGCGTTCTGCCGCACGAGATGCTGGTCCTGGAAGACAGTCACAATGGGACCAAAGCCGCAGCTGCGGCAGGGGCGCACATCATTTCCGTCCCACACGAGCACAGTCAGCACCACGACTTCAGCCCGGCAAAGCACGTGGCGAGCAGCCTGATCGACCCGGTGATCCTGGAGCTGATCGGAGTGAAGTAACTCGCCATTCCGGAGACCTGCGGTTGTTCGCACCTAATTTGTCTTGAGACTGATCAACCCCAGCAGGGCCAGGAGCGCGGAAATGATCCAGAACCGAACCACGATGCGGGTCTCGGGCATTTGCTCAAAGACAAAATGATTATGGAGCGGGCTGCAGGCGAAGATCTTTTTTCCGGTGAGGCGTCGACTGGAGACTTGCAAGATCACGCTCACGGTCTCAACGACGAACACGCCACCGACGATGGCATAGAAGAGTTCCAGGCGGGTCGCCAGTGCTCCCACTGCCAGCAGCGCCCCCAGCGGCAGAGCCCCGGCATCTCCCATAAAAACCTTGGCCGGATGGACATTGAACCACAGAAAACCCAGCACGGCTCCGACCATGGCTCCGAGCGGAACGGCGAGTTCACCGACTCCGATGAAGTGCGGAATCCCGAGGTAGCTCGAGAGCTGCTTGTGCCCTGACAGATAGATTGCCAGTGTCACTGCGCCGCCCGCAAAGAGGGTGCATCCGGCAGCCAATCCATCGAGGCCGTCGGTCAGATTCACGGCATTCGACGAACTGACCATCACCAGCACAGCCCAGGGAATCAACCAGGCTCCCAACGTAAACGTGCCCAGACCAAAGGGCCAAACGAACGCTGTGCCCGACGGCGATCTCACTTGAATCTGATAGAGCCAGACGGCCGTGACCGTCGAGAGGATGCACTGCCCGAGCAGCTTCTGACGAGCTGTCAGACCTCGCTTTTGAGTGGTGAGTTTGATCCAGTCATCCACACTCCCCAGCAGGGTAAACGTAATCGTGACGAACAGCGCCATCTGCACGCGGGCGTTGGTCAGACTCCCAAAAGCCAGCACTGACAGCACGATCGCCAAGGCGACAAAAACCCCGCCCATCGTGGGCGTCCCGGCCTTCGACGCATGCAGTTCATTCAGCCGCGACGAGGCGCTATCGATTCGCTCGCCGAAATGAGACCGCAGCCAACGAATACAACGTGGCCCGAAGAGCAGAGTGGCCACAAACGACATCACAGCTGCCAGCCCAATCCGAGCTGTGAGGAAGACGGGCGACGGGGAGAGTGGGGATACGATCGTTTCGGAGTGCGTCGCGAACCGATCGATCAACCAGAGCAGCATGGACTCATTCCAGCAAGGCGCGGCGCATCCAAATGCACCGGGATCAGTCGAGTGTGCCCGAATGTTTCCGGGGCCGAGTCAAAAGGATAGCTCGAACTCTCGCTCATGTCAGCGGAGGATTTCCGCGTGCGGGCCACTCGATGGGCCGAGAGCCGCTTCCGAAACCGTTTTCAGTCCACACCGTCCAGCATGACTGAGCCACTGTGCCAGGGGCAGACATGCCTGTCAGCGAAGACGAACAGAAAAGCGGAATGAGGAAAACGACGAAGCAGGCCCGGCATGGTCGATTCGATGGATTACCGAATCTGGCGCGGTGGGTACTCGACGATTACAGTGGTACGGATCCCACCACGCGGGGTGAAGTCGGCAGTGATCTTCATCCACCGGGGCTTGGTCACAGCCACAAGATCATCCAGGATCGTGTTCGTCACGTTCTCGTAGAATGCCCCGTGATTCCGGTATTGCTGCAAGTAGAGCTTGAGCGACTTCAGCTCGTAATTGAGACGATCGGGGATATACGAGATCGTCAGAGTCCCAAAGTCGGGCTGTCCGGTCTTGGGGCACATCGAGGTGAACTCGGGGCAGACCGTGTCGACAATGTAGTCGCGCTGCGGGAACGGGTTGTCGAATGTTTCCAACAGGTCGCGGGAGGGCTGGCTCATGGGGAAGTCCTGGAGGGCACTGTTCCGTGTCTGAAGTACGAACGAGGTCCGATCGATTCAGCGGAGAGGGTCGATGCAGAGCAGCGGGTTGATGAGAAGGAGGGCTCTCACATTCTGTCGAACGTGGCGACCCATTTCTTACCGTCCGTCGCGAGGACGGTTGTTGCCTTTGCCATCGGTTTGATGCTTGGCGGCATCCGCTGCCGCCAGGAGTTTCTCGATGAACGATTTCGGGCGGTTCGGATCAATGAGTTCGGGTGTGTTCGATTCGGGCTGGAGCACGATCGGAGGCATGAACCGCTTCAACATATGCCGTTCAATCATCCCGAGGATGCTCGACGCGATGAAGTAGAGACACAGACCCGCAGGCACGGTGTAGAACATAAACCCCATGAACACGGTCATGTAGCTCATCATCTTGTTCCGCATCTGCTCTTCTTCGTTTTGAGCAGGCGGCATCATCTGCTTCTGTTGATAGAGAAACAGGCCGACGTTCAGCAGCGGCAGCAGATTGAAGGTCGAACCGATCCAGGGAATCTCGCGGCCAAAACTGAACAGGGCATCCGGTGCCGCCAAATTGTTGATCCACAGAAACTTCGCCATCCGCAAATCAGCCGCCGTATACAACGCGTTATACAAGCTGATAAAGATCGGGAGCTGGAGAAACAGTGGCAGGCACCCGCCGAACATATTGTGGTTGTAACGCCGCATCAGATCGCGTTGTGCCCCGACGAACTTCTCTGGTTCGTTGGCGTATTTCGCCTTGAGCTTAGTCAACTCGGGCGTGATCAGCTTCATCTTCTCGCCGTCATAGACCTGCTTGCGCGTGATCGGCAGCAGGCACATACGGACGGTGAACGTCAGCAGAATGATCGCCAGCCCATACGGCAGGTAGCATGTATGGTGGAAGAACTGCAGGATCCACACCATCGTCTTGGTAATGAACGCCAGCCGACCAAAGTTGAGAGCGGACTCCTCACCCAGTGGACGAGCCAGCGAAATCCGCTTTGGCCCCAGGAAGATCTCGTAGGAGTGTTTGACGGTCCCCTTCGCAGGAATCACCAGCGGCATGGAAGTCAGCATAACGCTGATATCGCTGCGCGGAGCCTTCTCCCTGTCCCGGGTGATAATCATGGGGCGAACCATCGACAGATAGGGATCAGGCCGACCGTCCTTATTTGTGTCGAGCAGTTGATCGGTCTTCGGTTTCACCAGCGCCATAAAGAACTGGACATCGACTCCGACAAAATGCAGCGGGTCACGCCAGCTATCGAGCTGATTGGGGTCCTTCTTCGAAACGGCCTTATCGAACTGGCCCAGGATTTCGCCAGCGGTCCGGGAGATCGCCGTCACATCGGCTCCGTTGAGCGGATCGTTGTGCGTCTCCGCCTTGAGTTCGACGTAGTTGCGAGTGTTCGCCACGTTCTCCAGCGGCAGGCCGACCGGACCTTGCAGCTTGTAAGACTGCTTGAGTTCGACGTTAGTCAGGTTCTCAATTTCGATGTCGAGATCGAGCAGATACCCGATCTCGTCCTCGTCGCGGTCCTTTTCATCCCCCTTATGCAGGGTGTAAGTCTTCCGAACTGCCACTGAGCCGTCCGGGGCTTGGAGACGGAAAGTGGCTGTCTCGCTGGTGGCTCCGGGGAGCAGCTCCCAGTGAGCCGTCTTGGTCGTTTTCTGAAACGACTGATTGAATGCCTTGTTCGCTTCCTCGGGTGAAGTCGTATTGCTGACGGCACTTCCCAGCACATCGGGCGAGTGGAGCTGCGCATCGATCGCTTCGATGGCTGTCTGGAACGAATCGGGTTCGGTCCCATCGGCATCTTTGATCCGATTGCCCAGAATTTTGAGCGGGATCTTGCGATCTTCGAGAACGCTGTAACGCTCATCATTGAGCTTGGCCCACTCCACAGCTGCCCCCTGAGAGGTCAGTTCGACCTGGAGGAAGAACCCTTTCCCAGGCTCGATTGCACCCAATGTGTGATGTGTCGGCGTCCCTTCGGTCAGGACGACAACTGGTGCTGCGGGGGCGGGAACTACTGGAGCAGGGGCTGCACCGGGGGCTGCAACAGGGGCGGGCTTCGCTTCGGGAGTGACTGTTGAGTCACTCTTGGCGATGGAGTCCGGCTTCGTCGCTGCGACGTCCTCGATGGGCTTCTTGGCCGCATCGTCCAGCGGATCAACCGGAGCCTTGGCCTCTACTGGCGGCTTGGCAACTGGAAACAATCCCGGAAACAACCGGGGAGCCAGCGGCAGCCAGACCATCAATATGGCACCCAAAACCAGCATCTTGACGAGCTGATTGCGGTCGAAAGGGGATTGTTGCTTTTCCATCGGACCTACTCGAAGAGCAGCTGCGTCAGACCCACACGGGCACATCGATCGCAGCCAGACTGTTCCCCCGGAACGGACTTTCCCTTCAAAGGGATCACCGTGACCGAGGAAAAAACAGGAATCACGCAGTCTAACGCGGCTCGGTTCGCTCGGCGACTCCCCACCGGGTTGGTCTCTCATCACTGAGAGCCAACTCATGCCCGGAGTACCCGTCAGGCAAGCCCTGCTGAGGAATGAGGTCGTGCCGGTCACACAGATTTAGCGGCTCCGGCCCACATCCCATCAAGCGTTCTTCGGGGGCGTGGCCAGCCAGAATTGGAGTGTAAATGAAGTGTTAATCGACTAGCATCTCAGGGTGTCATTTGTTTTTTCTTCAGTGCGCAGATCTGTTCTGGTGACGTGATGTCGACGATACCACTTCAACCCGTGAAAGACTCACCACAACCGCAAGCGACTGCAGGGTCTACGTCCAGACGCTGGATCATCAGTTCCACTGTGGACCAGCTGTTGATTCTATCGACTCCGTTGCTGGCGATTCCGGCGGTGTACTTGCTGTATCTCCCACTGGGAGTGCAGGCGAAAACGATTTCGCTCATCGTGGCTGCGTTTTTCGCGTTAGGGCATCATTTGCCCGGCATGATGCGTGCCTACGGAGATCGGGAACTCTTCGAGCGATTTCGAACGCGTTTCATCCTGGCTCCGCTGTTGCTGATTGCGGCCATTTTACCCCTCAAGCAGTACCACCCGGATTTCATGCCGTTGGTGATTGTGTTTTGGGCGACGTGGCACGGCTTAATGCAATTGTACGGTTTTATGCGGATCTATGACTCCAAAGTGGGGTCCACCTCGCCCGTGACAGCTTGGTGGGACTGGCTCGCCTGCTTCTGTGGATTCTTCTGTGCTCAGATGTTTTGCCCCTCTCGAATCACGGATGTGTTACGGCACTGGTATGGATTGGGGGGACCGCTGATTTCTCCCGGAGCCATCCATGCCGCCCAGTGGATCTCCCTGGTGGCTTCGATCGTTGTGCTGGTCGGTTTTTGTGCGAACTACATCCTGCAGACCTATCGAGGTGTCAGACCGAATCCCGTGAAGTTGTTATTGCTGGTGAGCGGGATCGGGACATGGTGGTTTGCCATCGTCTACATCAAAAACATCATCCTGGGAGCGGCAGTCTTTGACATCTGCCATGATGTTCAATACTTGGCGATCGTGTGGGTCTTTAACTGTCGACGAGTCAGTACAAATCCCAACCTGGGTGCTTTCATGAGCTTCGTGTTTCGCCGTGGGATGGCGATCCTGTATGTCGGCCTGATTGCCGCCTACGGCGCGATTGGCATCATTCCTGTGCTGGTGGAAAACGGCACAGTGATCGCTCTCTTGAACGGCATCATCGGAACGTCCACATTGCTGCACTATTACTATGACGGATTTATCTGGAAGGTCCGGGAAAAGTCGACTCAGGCCAGCCTGGGACTGAACCCAAGCGCCTCGGTTTCTACCGCCAGATTTGGTGGAAATTGGGGCGTCCCTCATCTCTTGAAGTGGAGTCCTCTGATTCTGGCGATGGGATGGCTGTTCCTGACCGATTTCATCTCCCCATCGGTGGCGCAATCTCGGAAGACTGAACTGGGGAGGCTGTATACCGAGTCTCTCACGGGAAGTGCCGTTCTCCCGAAAGACGAAGAAGAAATCAGCTGGCTCTTTACTCAATTCGAGCAGGCTCAAACTACCGCCAAAGCGGTGCCCAACGACCCGGATGCCCTGCTCCGAGCCGCAATCATACTCGCCAATTTCGGTCGGAATGATGAGGCCGTCGACAGCCTGAATCAGCTTCTGAAGCGATATCCAGAATTCTATAACGGGTATCTGGCCCTGGGCGAAATCCACCTCTATCGAGGGAATTTCGACCAAGCGGAGTCCCAGTTCAAAACAGCCTTGGGACTGGCGCCAGCCGCCATGGATCGGGCAGTCGTGAATTTGAAACTCGGCGTTGCCTATTTGAAGCAGAAAAAAATGGATCAGGCGAACGAGAAATTTCGAGAAGCGGTCCGCGACAACCCCCAACTCCAGGCCGTCGTGGATGAACTGGGCCGAACAACTCCGCCTCACAATCCGACTCCGTGATCGCGGAAGCGCGAATGGGGAGTGTCGGCTTCACCGAAGTCCTCGTCCCTCGCTACGGCTGCATTTGCTTGGCCAGCCACTCTCGCAGCTGGGCGCGGGCCGGGCTGGGGCGAAGTGCCCACTGATCGCTGTGGTTGACGAAGCCGGTCGTGGCATAGGTGAAGTCCCCGGTGACCCCCGACTTCTCGATGAACTCTTTCGCCTTGTCGGAGAGGCTCGGGCCAGCGGTTGCCGACTCGCTGATGATGAACTGCGGTCGATTCCCCAGCCGCTTGAGCCGCTCAATCGCCGAACCCGCATCGCTTTTTGCGAACGGCCAGTTGCCGACTCCATCGTATTGGCTGTAACAGACAGCTGCCTTCCAACGGGCCGTTGCTTCACCTGATGACAATCCAATCGCATTGATGGCAATCGAACCGCGACTGAACCCGACAAGGATCACGCGGGTTGGGTCGCCATTGTATTTTTCGCAGGTTTGTTTGATGGATTCTTTCCAACGTTCGATTGTCAAATTGGGCTCCCCAGATTTTGTCGTCCCCCACCATGTGGGGGCCAAGCATCCGTTTTCGTCGAGGAATGGGAGTGCCAGGCAAATCGCTCCGTACCCTCCTGAGAGTCCATAGGCCAGTTGGCAATTCACGGGAAGGCCATTACAGGTATCGCCCAGCTCATTACGAAAGCCACCATTTCCGGGGAGTTCCACCAGGAGTGGCCACTTCTGATTTGGAGTCCAGTTTGTCGGCAGGTAGACGCAATCGCCGCCCCGCCACGTCTCGCTCTCTAAGACACTGCGTCGTCCCGGAGCCGGCGGCGCTGAGGTGGGAATCGGTGACACGAGATCTGGCACCACATCGCGATAACTCATTGGATCAGTCCCCGTGGCCATCACAGGCACAAGGCGAACCTGCCGCATGTCCATCACGGCACCTTTCGCTAGCTTCTTGCACTTCAGAGAGACCTGATGGACTGCCGTTTCCTGAAGGGTGATCCGCCCAATATTTCGCCAAACGAAGTTTTGAAAGTGCCCCGTTTCTTCGACGACGAATGGGACCGCTCCCTCCGGGAACTCAAGTTGAACATCACTCCCGGCGTGACCTCCACAGCCTTGCATGATCTCCACATCGAATTCGCCCGGCTTGTCGATGGCATAGCTCCACTCGGCAAAGTCATTCGGGTTTACCCAGTAACCGACCGTGTTCTTGTGAGTGAGTGGTTCAAACTGCAGCTTTTCACCATGGACCACTGCATCGCAAGCCGAGAGTGTGATCACTCCATCGCGACCAGGCCGCGAGACTGCGGGCGATTGCGCCAAACGAGGCATGCCCTCAACACTCAGAACGACAACGGCGTCTGCCAACACGCCATCATCGATCTTGATGGTCCATTCGGTGGGTGTCTGGATGAGAGAAAGCCCATCGAATGATTTGTGATTTCTGTTCTGCCAGCTCAGGCCTCGTATGACGTTGTTCAGTCGAGGCAGAGTGACTTGTCTTGCTCCGACACCAGTTTCTCGAATCAATAGATTGCCATATCCTCGTGAGCATTTCCCCACATTGAGCTTTGACGTAACCTCGGTCCAGTCCCTTGTCCCAAGTTGGAATACGTCCGCCGTGGGAAAGTTCGCTTGAACAACCGGAAGCATCCGCCCCGCCATCTCCACATGCCCTTTCGGGTTCGGGTGATACCCATCCGTTGTCCACTCATTGAGGTCGGTCCCATTCTTCGAGACAGCTGACCACGCCGCGAAGTGATCGATCAGCGGCACCTGCAGCGTTTCGGCGACCTGGCGTGTGACTTCGGCATACTGAGCCAGCTTGATGTTGCAGTGCTCGCCGATTCCGTTGGGGCCGGACTTCTCGGCATACGCGGGGGGCGTCATCAGGATGGGCGCGATGTTCACTTCGCGCAGCCTTTGAACCAGCTGCGACAGATCGGCCCGGAAGCGGGGGATCGAGACGCGGACTTCGGTCTGGCCGACATCGACATAGCTATCGTTGTGACCGTACATAATCATGACAATGGAAGGGGCCTTGGCGATTACATCGTTCGCCAGTCGCTTCAGTCCCTGGCCCGCCATCTCACCGCCGATTCCGACATTGATGACTTCGGCCTCGGGGTATTGACCCGCTCGCAATAGCCGTTGCAGCTCAGCTGCGAAGGTCTCCTGGTCTGTGACGCCGGGACGAACGCCTTTGGTGATCGAGTCGCCCAGAGTGACGATCCGAAACACTTCGGCGGAGAAGCCCACTCCTTCGATCAGCCAGAGGGCCGCTAAACCGGACAACACGCCACGAAGTAAGGCTCTGAGCATCGGATCGTCCTGAGAGGGCCAATATGGAATCACCCGCTATTGTGAGAGACGGGGATGACTCAATCAACGGAAGCCTATGATCATGATGATAATCATCCTGCCACTCGACGGGGCGAGTGGTGGCCATCCTCCCTCCCCCTTCACTCAATCCTGCTCCGGCAAACCCCACGAACCGGCTTGCTGGTCGATACAGGACTCGAAACGGAAGTCACAACCCGCATACCCGACAATACTTTATGTCAACTGGCAATTGCGACTGACGCAGAAACCGACGCAATTCCTTCGGTTCGTGAACCGAGATACGACCGTTTCGCTGAATCACTGATGATGATTGCCGGGCTGCCTCTTTCGGATGCCGACAAGGCCGAAGCGGTCAAGCGGTTGCTGCGAGAAGTTGGGCATTGAGACATTCGGTTAGGACGATCAATACGAGCAAGTCGATACGTCCTGACCGGAGATACGAAGACGTGCTCGTACAACTCCTCCCCAGATACTGGTCGAGCAGTGTACGGTATTTCCTGTTCATCCGAACTATTCGGGAGCCAAAGTTCATCCAGAAG
>Ga0105047_10017235_pt1 | contig 11270 bp, 8 predicted proteins | sample MAT04_FD_78384 | JGI IMG/M metagenome (GOLD analysis project Ga0105047, IMG submission 78384) | Freshwater microbial communities from Lake Fryxell liftoff mats and glacier meltwater in Antarctica - MAT-04 (megahit assembly) | ecosystem: Environmental > Aquatic > Freshwater > Ice > Liftoff... | reverse complement strand
TGACGAAGATCCGGCGTCGCTGGCTCGTCGCGACGAAGCCGAGCACACGCGGCGCGCTGCCGGTGCGGGCGGGGATGACGACCACGTCGTCGAGACGGCCGATCGCGTTACCCCCGGCATCGAGCAGGGGCAGGCGCATCACCCGGAACGCGTAGATGAGGTCGCCTGCCATGTGGCAAGGCTACCCCTGCGTCCGCGACCGGGGCCTGGGCTGACCGACCGACCATTCGACCGACCAACCGTTCGGTTCCGTTTCAGGCGGGTCGGATGCCGACGAGAGTGGAGCTGTACGCCACACCGCCGCCCCAGTCGGTGAGCGCGTCGTTGGTGAGTGCGTTCGCTGTGCGACCGTCGGGGTGCTGGTGCCCCCACCACCCCCACGGCACCGCCACCAGTCCCGGACGCAACCGATCGGTGACCTTCACCGGTAGCTCGAGTGTGGAGCGATCATTGAACACGATGACGCACTGCCCGTCGACCAGACCCAGCCCATCGGCATCGGCGGCCACCATCTCCACGTACGGGGCACCCTCGAGCGGGCCGTGTTTGGGCAGCTGCGAGTAGCTCGAGTTCAAGAAGCGTGTGTGCTGCTTCGGAGTGAGCAGCGCGAAGGGGAAACGCGCCGCGAGTTCGGGGTCGCCCGCATGCGACTCGCGAGCCGGGACGTACGTCGGCAGCGCTGGCCGGCCCAGCGCGGCGAGCATCTCGCTCATCAGCTCCACCTTGCCCGAGCGCGTCGGGAACACACCGTCTCCGAAGGGCCGGCCGTCGGCGGGATACGACGATGCCTTCGCCCACCCCTCACGACGCAGCGCGTCGACGTCGACCGTGGGCATCGTGTCGCGCAGCACGGTCATGTCGTCGTCGTGCAGGTGAGGGACCGCCTCGGCAGTGAAGCCCATGGCCGTCGCGAGCCGCCGGTGGAGCTCGCTGTTGCTGACGCTGTCGCCTACAGGGGCGATCGCTGGTTCGTTCCAGCCCATCCACAGGTGCCCCCACGCGGGCACCACGTCGACCGATTCGATCTGGGTGGTGGCGGGCAGCACGAGATCCGCGTAGCGGGCAGTGTCGGTGAGGAAGTGTTCGTGCACCACGGTGAACAGGTCGTCGCGGGCGAGGCCGTGACGTACCCCTTCGGCGTTCGGCACGACCACCAGCGGGTTGCCGGCGATCACGAACAGGGCACGCACCGGCTCGGTGGCCTCAGCGTCGAGGAACTCGGCCATGCGCACCATCGGCAGCTGGCGCCGGTGGGTGGTCGACGACGGCCGCATCATCGCCATCGCGTCGACCAGTTCGTTGCTCCAGGCGCCGACGCTGCGCGCGTAGCCGCCCCCCCGGTCGCGCCACGCGCCCACGAGCGCTGGCAGGCAGGTGAGCGTGCGGAAGAACATCGCGCCGTGCTCGTGGTGTTCGGCGCCGATGAGCGTGCGGATCGCAGCCGGGCGGATCGTGCCGTACATCGTCGCGAGGCGCTCGATGTCGGTGGCAGGCACACCGCACGTGGCCTCGGCGCGTTCGGGCGTCCACTCGACCACGTGCGCGCTGAGTTGGTCGAAGCCCACCGTGTGCGCCTGCACCCACTCGTGGTCGACGAGGTGATCGCGGATGAGGACGTGCATCATCGCCAGCATCAGCGCGACGTCGGTACCGGGCAGCGGCTGCACGAACCAGTCGGCGCTGTCCGCGGTGATGGTGCGGATGGGGTCGATCACCACGACCTGCGCGCCGTCGGCGCGGGCCGCTTCGATGATCGGCCACAGGTGGCGGTTGGTGAGGCGGGTGTTGGTGCCCCACAGCAGGATGAGTCGTGAGTGGCGCAGTTCGGTGGGGTCGAGGGCCTTACCCGTGCCATAGGTGCTGGCCGTGCCTGCTCCGGCCACTGCACCGCACAGTGCGCCGGTGAGCGTGGCGGCGCCGAGATGGTTCCAGAACCGCTCGCCGAACAACATCGCCAACGAGCTCTGGTTGCCGGCGCTGATGAACGGCACGATCGCACCGGGCCCGTCGGTGTCGACGATGTGTCGGAGACGGCCGGCGATGGTGTCGAGTGCCTCGTCCCACGTGATCGGTTCGAATCGACCCTCGCCCTTGGGGCCGACGCGGCGCAGGGGCGTGGTGATCCGGTCGGGGCTGTACACCCGGTCGAGGAACCGGTTCACCTTCGGGCACAACTCGCCGGTGCTGTACGGGTGCGCGAGGTTGCCGCGCAACTGCACGGCAACGCCGTTGGTGACGGTGACCTGCCACCCACAACTGTCGGGACAGTCGTGGTGGCAGGTGCCGTGCACCGTGTGCGTCGAGTTCGTCGCCGGGGTCTCGGTCGCGGTCATCAGGTCAGGCTATGTGACCGTCCGGGAGAGATCTGGCGAGTTTCGGTCGTCAGCCCCGAGAGCCGGTCAGCCGAGCAGGAGCGGGCGGAGGACATGCCCTGCACGCGGGCCTGGAGGTCGGCACGCAGGTCAGGCCCTCTTCGAGCTTCTCGAAGCGATCGGTGAAGGTGCCGAACTCGTAGCCGTACTGGTCGTGCTCGAGCTCGAACCATCCGGCACCGATGCCCCAGATCGCCCGTCCCTGCGAGATCACGTCGAGCCCGGTGACGGCCTTGGCCAGGAAGGCCGGGTTGCGGTACGTCATGCCGCCGACCATGGCGCCGAGGCGAACGGTGGAGGTCGTTGCGCTGGCGAGTCATGAAATGACCTTACGTCATTTAACGCGTCGGCGGGAGTCCTCGCACGCTGGTGGCGAACGCGTGGCCACCAGCGTGAACACCATCAGCACCGCGGCCAGGAGTGGTTCGACGGCGCTGATCACGGCGTGGTGGACGCGCCGGCCGCGACGGCGAAGACGTCGCGGTCGATGTCGATCTCACCGATGCCGATCCGGAGGTCGAGCACGATGGTGCCCGTCGGTTCACCGAGCGCCTGCAGGGTGCGGCGATCGTCGTGACGAACACCGGCGAGCACCTCTCGATCGCCGACCATCACGTGCCCGGTACCCACCTCGCTCGTCAGCTCGACGATCGCGCCTGCCGGCACGATCACGTGCAGCCGGCCGACACCCACGTCGGCGTTCACCCACACCGGGCGGTCGGTGTCGAGTGGCACGTCGACGAGGTCGAGGGTCAGCTCACCGATCGCGAGATCGTGGAGCTCCTCGGCCTGGTCGACGTCGCTGGGTCGGATCACTCGTTCGCCGATGCCACCGTCGAGCGATGGCTCGGCGGCCACGAGGAACCCTGCCGCCGCGCCCAGGATCAACACGAGCGGCACGAAGAACCAAGCACCGTTGACGACCGCGCTGATGGCGAGGCCTGCAGCGAGGGCGATGAACGAGGCGATCACCACGCCGAGCACCGGGATGTCCCACCACCCGATCGCATCACCGCCGCTGGCCACGGCGATGAACGCCACCACCAGCAGCATGGTGATCGAGCCGATGGGGATGCGGCGCCGGCGCCGTGAGCTCGCAGGCGTCATCGCCGGTGGCACCAGCTCGCTGCCGTCCGACGCGATGGTGCCGATCCGGTGATCCACGGCGATCTGGTCGGTGTGCCCGACCTGTGGGTTCACCTCGGTGTCGGTGGTACCGGGAGCAGTGGGGGTGCCCCGAGTCGTCGCTGCACCAGCTAGGAAGGCGCCGCTCGGCGGCGGCGGGGAGACGGCGGAGCGCTCGCGACGCAGGCTGGGCGCGATCCAGAGCAACACGCCGATGGCGATCAGGCCGACGCCCCAGGGGAAGTCGCCGAACACGAACCACGAGCCGAGCGAGCCCACCCCGCCGACGACCACCAGCAGCCCGAGCGCAACGTACAGCGGGAACCGGCGGCGATCACCGGCGATGTCGGCCAGGGGCTGGGCCTGGGCGGGGGAGTCGGGCAGCAGGATCCAGGCGAGGATGTACACGAGCACGAGCACGGGGAGCACCAGAGCGGCCAGGACGAGTGCGATGCGAGTGGTCCGACGGTCGAAGCCGTAGGCGCGGCACACGCCCGCCACCACCCCGCCGAGCTGGTCGTCGGTGGTGTCGCGGAAGACCGGCACGCGATACCACGGCGGCTGGGGGCCGCTGTCGCCGATGCCCGGGCCAGCAGTGTGGGGGGGAGGGAATCCGGTGTCGGCCTCGGGGCCGATCTCGGTGGTTGGGGCACCCTCGTCGTTCATGAGTGCAGTCTGTTCGTCCATGGCTCCAGCATCCGCCATCGGTGTCCGCAGCACATCCGGGGTCACCCTGGTTCGACCCTGAGCGGTCACCGATCGCCCGCGGGTGAGCAGATGGGGGACCGGGTCAGGGGTGATTCAGGGGACACCCCGATGTCGCGACCCGACCAGCGTGCGATCATCTCCCCATGGCCCGGCCGAACTCGATCACGTTCCATCGTCGCGACGATGGTCGCGTGATCGCTGGTGTGGCCGGGGGATTCGCAGATCGGCACGGTGTCGACCCCACGTTGGTGCGCGGTGCATTGGTGGTGCTCACGCTCGCCGGGGGCCTGGGCCTGGTGCTCTACGCGCTCGGTGCGCTGTTGGCCGGACCGCCGATCGAGTCGAACAGCGGGCACGCATACGACCGGCAGCGGAACTTCGCCGTCGCGTTCGTGGTCGTCGGCCTCCTCCTCGTCGTGCGATCGACCGGATTGTGGCTCGGCGACGCGGTGATGCTGCCGCTGGTGGCCGTGGCCACGGGTCTCGTCGTGCTGGGCGTGGTGCGTCCCGAGGTGGGCGAACACCCCTGGCAGGTGTTGGCCGGCAGCCCGCTCACCGAGAGTTCCAGCGGCCGACGTGCTCGTGTTCGCCTTGCAGCCGGGGCCGTGCTGGTCGCTTTCGGGCTCGTGCTCGTGGGGGTGCAGGAAGACGCATCGAGCAGTGTGCGTGTCGGTGCATTTGCAACGGCACTCACCGTCGTCGGCGTTGCGATCCTGGTGGGGCCATGGCTCACCCGCCTCGCGCAGGAGGCTGCAGCGGAACGGCGCGAGCGGATCAGGGCCAACGAGCGCGAGGCGATGGCAGCTCACCTGCACGACTCGGTGTTGCAGACGCTCGCGCTCATCCAACGCACCGCCGACGATCCTCGCCGAACGATCACGCTCGCCCGCCAGCAGGAGCGCGAGCTCCGTGCGTGGCTGTACGGCACACGTGACACCTCCGTCGACACGCTCGCTGCCGCCCTGCGCCGCACGGCACAGGAGGTGGAAGCGGCCTACGACGTGCGCATCGAGGTGGTCATGGTCGGCGATGCAGCGATGGACGACTCGGTCGATGCGATCACGGCTGCGGCGCGTGAGGCGTGCGTGAACGCGGCGAAGCACAGTGGTGTCATGGAGGTGTCGGTGTATGCCGAGGTGAACGGCGAGTCGATCGAGGTCTTCGTGCGCGACCGCGGGCGGGGCTTCGACCGGGCCGACGCAGCACCCGACCGTCGTGGGATCGCCCAGAGCATCGAGGCTCGACTCGAGCGGGTCGGTGGCATCGCGCGCATCGACTCGACACCTGGTGAGGGCACCGAGGTGCAGTTGAGCGTGCCCCTGTCGGAGCGGCCGCTGTCGGAGCGCGTGGCCTGATGCGCGTGTATCTGGTCGACGACCATGCACTGTTCCGTGCCGGGGTGCGGGCCGAGATCGGCGAGTCGGTGGACGTGATCGGCGAAGCGGGCACCGTCGACGATGCGGTGGCCGGCATCGTCGCGATGCGGCCCGATGTCGCGGTGGTCGACGTGCACCTGCCCGGCGGAGGTGGCCGAACGATCATCGAGCGCGTTCTCACCCAGTGGCCAGACGCCGTGTTCCTGGCGCTGTCGGTGAGCGACTCGGCCGAGGACGTGGTGGCCGTCATCCGGGCGGGTGCCCGGGGTTACGTCACCAAGACCATCGATGCGCCGGCGCTCGTCGACGCCATCCGGCGGGTGCACGAGGGCGATGCCGTGTTCTCGCCCCGCCTCGCCGGGTTCGTGCTCGACGCGTTCTCCGGACACCTGCCGGCGCCCACTGATCCGGAACTCGATCTGCTGTCGGTCCGTGAGCAGGAGGTGATGCGCCTGATCGCACGTGGCTACACGTACCGCGAGGTCGCATCACGGCTGCACCTGTCGGTGAAGACGATCGAGACGCATGTGTCGGCGGTCCTGCGCAAGCTGCAGTTGTCGAACCGCCACGAGCTCACCGCGTGGGCGACCGACCGCCGTCTGCTCTGACGCTCCCGGCCCACGTCGGGACGTTCGTCCATACCCGCCGTGTCGGGTGCAGGACTACCGTCGATGTCACCGCCCCCAGGGTTGCGGGCGGCTGCGAAAGGAGCTGCGGAGATGGCCGTTCACCAGAACGATGAACTCCGGTCCGAGAAGACCCGCACCGTCGTGTTGCTGGGCCACAGTGGCGCCGGCAAGACTTCGTTGGCCGATGCGTTGCTGGCGAGGGCGGGGGCGGTCGCCCGCGCCGGCCGGGTCGACGACGGCACGAGCGTGCTCGACACCGAACCCGAGTCGGTGAAGCGGAAGATCTCGCTCTCGGTGGGCTTCGCGCCCTTCGAGTGGAAGGCCAGCGATGGTGAGATCTATCGCGTGAACCTGCTCGACACGCCGGGGTACGCAGACTTCGACGGTGAGGTCGACGCAGCGATGAGTGTTGCCGATCTCGCCGTGTTCGTCGTGAGTGCGGTCGATGGTGTGGAGGTGCAGACCGAGCTGCTCTGGCGGCGCGCGGTGACGCGTGGTCTGCCGCGCATGGTCTTCGTCAGCAAGGAGGACCGCGAGCGTGCCGACTTCCATGGTGTGCTCGACGAACTGCGCGTCGCGTTCGGATCGGGTCTGGCACCGCTCGAACTACCCCTCGGTGAGGCGGCCACGTTGCACGGCATCGCCGACGTGTTGAGCGAGGAGGCCTTCGAGTACGAACCCGACGGCACCCATCACGCCGAGACTCTGCCGGCCGACGTGGTCGACGAGCAGCACCGCCTGCACGACATCCTCGTCGAGGAGATCGTCTCCGGCGACGACGAGCAACTCGAGCGCTACCTGTCTGGCGACCGGCTGTCGGTCGCCGACCTCGAACGCACGCTGCGCCGAGAAGTGCTCGATGGCACCGAGGTGCCGGTGCTGCTCGGTTCGGCCGCCACCGGTGTGGGCCTCGACCGGCTCGCCGACCTCATCTGCGAGCTCGGGCCGTCACCGCTCGATCGACCGGTCGCGGTGGTTGCCGGTGACGACGTCGTGGAGGTGCACGCCGATACCGCAGCGAAACCGCTGCTGTACGTGTTCAAGACCATCGCCGATCCGTTCGTCGGCCAACTGTCGGTGTTCAAGGTGCTCAGTGGCATCGTCCGCACCGACGACCACCTGGTGAACAGCCGCACCGGCGCAGACGAGCGCTTGCATGGGTTGTTCGTGCTTCGTGGCAAGGAACAGGCACCGGTCGTCGAGGTGCGCGCCGGCGACATCGCGGCTGTGGCGAAGCTCGTATCGGTGCGCACCGGCGACACCCTGGCGCCGAAGGGACTGCCCGTGAGGGTCGACGCGCCGACGCGTCCGGCTGCCCAGTACGGGGTCGCCATCGTGGCGCGTACACAGGCCGACGACGACAAGCTCGGCAGCACCCTGGCCCGGCTGCAGGCAGAAGATCCGGTGCTCGGCGTCGATCGCAACGGCGAGACGCACCAGACCGTGCTGCGCGGGCTGGGAGACACACATGTGTCGGTGGCGATCGAACGGCTGGCTCGCAAGTTCGGGGTGAACGTCGACGTCGTCCCGATGCGGGTCGCCTACCGCGAGACGATCGCCCGACGTGCCGAGGCGGAGGGCAAGGTGAAGAAGCAGAGCGGCGGCCACGGGCAGTACGCGGTCGCCCAGTTGCGCGTCGCACCGCTCGAGCGTGGCGCGGGTTTCGAGTTCGTCGACGCCGTCGTCGGTGGTGCGATCCCGCGCAACCTCATCCCGGCAGTTCAGAAGGGCGTCGAGGAGGCGATGGCGGCCGGCGGCGTACACGGCTTCCCCGTCATCGACGTGCAGGTCGAGTGCTACGACGGCAAGTACCACAGCGTCGACTCCAGCGAGATGGCGTTCAAGACCGCAGGGTCGATCGGCTTCAAGGAGGCGCTCGCCGCCGCGGGCGTGGTGGTGCTGGAACCGGTGTCGTTGGTACGGGTCACCGTGCCGTCGGCCAGCCAGGGCGACGTGATGGGTGACATCACCACCCGTCGAGGCCGGGTGATGGGTACCGACGCCGCCGACCACGGCGAGCACGCCATCACCGCGCACGTCCCGACGCGTGAGCTGCTGCGCTATGCGGTGGAGTTGAGGTCGACGACAGGCGGTCGTGGCCGGTTCACGGCGGCGCACGACCACTACGACGTGCTGCCGTCGCACCTCGTCGACGTGGCGAGGGCCGAGTTCGCTGGCACGTCGCGGCGCTCGGGCTGACCGGGGCACCGCGCCGTCCTGGAGATCCGCGATCGTGATCGGTCGCCATCGGGCATGCTGGGCCGATGAACATCGATGGAGCGGACCGATCAACCGGACCGGACGATCTGCGCGCCAGCCGTGACGGGGCGAGTCTCGACTTCTCGTTCGACATGAGCTACACCGACTACCTCCATCTCGACGAGGTGCTCGCAGCGCAGCACCCGCTGTCACCTGACCACAACGAGCTGTTGTTCATCGTGCAGCACCAGACGAGCGAGCTGTGGATGAAGTTGATGCGCCACGAACTGGGTGCGGCCACCGACGCGCTCGCACGTGGCCAGCTGCACCTGACGTTCAAGATGCTGTCGCGCGTCAGCAAGATCATGGAGCAGTTGGTGCACGCGTGGGACGTGCTCGCGACGATGACGCCCCCTGAGTACTCGGCGATCCGTCCGTACCTCGGCAACAGCAGTGGGTTCCAGAGCTGGCAGTACCGGTGCATCGAGTTCGCCGCGGGCAACAAGAGCGCAATGATGCTGCGGCCGCACGAGCATCGACCCGACCTGCTCGAGGCGGTCACGCATGCGCTGCACACGCCGTCGCTCTACGACGAAGCGCTGCGAGCGCTCGCTCGACGCGGCCTTTCAGTTCCGACCCATAAGCTCGACCGCGACTGGACCCAGCCGTACACCGCTGATGCCGCCGTGGAGGCCGCATGGCTCGAGGTGTATCGCGACCCCGAACACCACTGGGATCTGTACCAACTCGGTGAGGAGCTCACCGACTTCGAGGATGCATTCCGTCTCTGGCGGTTCCGCCACGTCACCACCGTCGAGCGGGTGATCGGCTTCCGCCGTGGTACTGGCGGCACCTCGGGCGTGGGCTACCTGCGGGCGATGCTCGATGTCGTGCTGTTCCCCGAGATCTGGACGCTGCGCACGTCCCTGTGAGCACGTGTGGTGTCAACATCTGATCGGTATCCGCCACCGTCGACTGAGTCTGTGGTATCGGTTCGTCAACTGATTGCAACACAATCGTTCTGGTTTACCTCTCGACGTGGACCGACGCTCAGGGGTACGTTGAGCGGCTTCACGACCATGAGGGGCACATGGCCATGTACGAGTACGACATCATCATCCGCGCCGGCTCGCTGATCGACGGCACCGGAGCGCCCGCACGGCGGGCCGATATCGGCATCTCCGGCGACCGCATCACGGCCATCGAGGACCGCATCGATGCACACGGCGCTCGTGAGATCGATGCATCCGGGCGGATCGTCACACCCGGTTTCGTCGACATCCACACCCACCTCGATGCGCAGATCGCCTGGGATCCCGTGGCATCGAGCAGCTGCTACCACGGCATCACCAGCGTGGTGATGGGCAACTGCGGCGTCACCTTCGCACCATGCAAGCCAGAGGACCGCCAGTACTTGGCCGAGCTGATGGAGAGCGTCGAGGACATTCCGCGCGATGCCATCCTCTCGGGCCTGCCATGGGACTGGGTCACGTACGGCGAGTACCTGACGAGCATCGACCGCATGCCCAAGGGCGTGAACGTCGGTGGCATGGTGGGTCACTGCGCCATACGGCAGTACGTGATGGGCGAGCGCGCGATGGGCAAGGAGGCTCCCACCGCCGACGACCTCGCGACGATGGGCGATCTCCTGCGCGAGGCAATGGAGGCTGGCGCGCTCGGGTTCAGCACCAGCCGTACCTATCTGCACAAGGTGCCCGATGGGCGTCCGGTGCCGGGCACCTACGCCGAGCCCGACGAGCTGTACATGTTCGCCGATGTGCTGGGTGCGCACGGCGCCGGTGTGTTCGAGTCGGCCAGCCGCATCGGTGAGGGCGAACGCGATGACGCCGATGTGCCGAAGACCCGTGCCGAGCTGGCATGGATGGGTGAGGTGAGTCGTCGCAGCGGTCGACCCGTCAGCTTCGGGCTCACCCAGCACGACAGCCGCCCGGATCTGTACGCCAGGGTGATCGGCTTTGCCAAGGAGGAGAATGCGACCGGTGCGGTGGTGCGCCCGCAGACCACGGCCCGCAGCGTTGGGGTGTTGTTCAGCATCGACACACGCACGGTGTTCGATCGGGCACCGTCGTGGAAGTCGCTGCGCGAGATGCGCAACGGCAAGAAGATGGTCGCGATCCGCGACGCTGCGTTCCGGGCGACGCTGATCGAGGAGGCCGAACAGACGCCACCGTCGATGGATCTCGATCAGTTGTTCATCCTCAACCAGGGCGTCGGTCGTGACGAGGCCCGGTACGACCTCGATCCCGATCACAGCCTCGGTGCCGAGGCCCGCCGCCGTGGCATCAGCGCGGCGGCCTGCTACATCGAGCTCCTGCTCGAGACCGACGGCACGCTGGTGTGCAGCTATCCGTTCCTCAACCAGCGCCTCGAAGCGGTGGAGGAGATGCTCGACGATCCGCTGGTCACTCTCGGTCTCGCCGATGCCGGCGCTCACGTGGGCCAGATCCTCGACGCGAGTCAGCCCACGTTCTTCCTGTCGTACTGGATCCGCGAGCGCCAGCGCTGGAGCCTCGAGGAGGCGATCCGTCGTCTCACCAGCGACACCGCCGACCTGTTCGGCATCGCCGATCGTGGTCGCCTGCAGGTGGGTGCCTTCGCCGATGTGAACGTGATCGACTTCGAGGCGCTGCGGCTCCCGCCGCCGCAATACTCCTACGACTTCCCGCACGGTGCCGGTCGCTACGTGCAGGGTGCCGAGGGCTACGACTGCACGATCGTGAACGGCCGGGTGTTCATGGAGCACGGGCAGCACACCGGCGCGTTCGCCGGCACCCTGCTGAAGAACACTGCCGCTCGCTGACGTCTCCGTCGCTCGCACGCGCGATCATCTGCCCGGGGTC
>Ga0105047_10017229_pt1 | contig 11271 bp, 12 predicted proteins | sample MAT04_FD_78384 | JGI IMG/M metagenome (GOLD analysis project Ga0105047, IMG submission 78384) | Freshwater microbial communities from Lake Fryxell liftoff mats and glacier meltwater in Antarctica - MAT-04 (megahit assembly) | ecosystem: Environmental > Aquatic > Freshwater > Ice > Liftoff... | reverse complement strand
CCCGTGCCACCCACCGCCGCCGAAATCCACACAATCCTCGAGAAAGCCCTCTAAGTGAAAACCACACTTGCTCCCGCCCCGGACCAAAGCGACTTGACCACCGCCGAGCGGACGTTCCTCGCGACCCTGCCGACACAACTCTTCATCGATGGTAAGTGGGCGGACGCCTCCGACGGCGCCACATCCGCCGTCGAGGACCCCTCCACCGGAGCGACCCTGACCCTGGTCGCGGACGCTTCACCGGCCGACGGCGACCGTGCCCTCTCCGCCGCGGCCCGGGTCCAGGATTCATGGGCAGCTACCTCTCCACGCGAACGCGGCGAGATCCTGCGCCGCGCCTTCGAACTGGTCACCGCCCGGGCCGACGACTTCGCCCTCGCGATGACCCTTGAGATGGGAAAGCCGCTGGCTGAATCCCGCGGCGAAGTCGCCTACGGCGCCGAATTCCTGCGCTGGTTCTCCGAGGAAGCCGTCCGTGTGTCCGGCCGCTACTCCACTGCCCCGGACGGCAAGTCCAGGCTCCTGGTCACCAAACGTCCCGTGGGTCCGTGCTTGTTCATCACCCCGTGGAACTTCCCGCTCGCCATGGCCACGCGCAAGATCGCGCCCGCCATCGCCGCGGGCTGCACCATGGTGCTCAAGCCCGCCAACCTGACCCCGCTCACGGCACTGCTACTCACCGACGTGTTCCGGGAAGCCGGCCTGCCGCCGGGTGTCCTCAACGTCATCCCCACCACCCGCCCCGGCGCCGTCACTGGTCCTCTCATCCGGGACAGCCGCCTGCGTAAACTCTCCTTCACCGGCTCCACCGGAGTCGGCCAGCAGCTCATCGCCGACTCCGCGCACCAAGTGCTGCGGACCTCCATGGAACTCGGCGGCAATGCCCCGTTCCTGGTGTTCGAGGACGCAGACCTGGACGCCGCCTTGGACGGGGCGATGCTGGCCAAGCTGCGGAACATGGGCGAGGCCTGCACGGCCGCCAACAGGTTCATCGTGCACGAATCGCTGGTTCGGGAATTCAGTCAACGCCTCGCGGATCGGATGGGCAGCCTCAAACTGGGCCGCGGCTCGGGCGAGGGCACCAACATAGGCCCGCTGATCGACGCCAAGAGCCTGGCCAAGGTGGACGAACTAGTCCAGGACGCCGTCGACGGGGGAGCCACCGCTCTCACCGGCGGCTCGCCCGCCGGCGGCGTGGGCTACTTTTACCCGCCCACGGTCCTCACCAATGTTCCGGCCACTGCGCGCATCCTGCACGAGGAAGTCTTCGGCCCGGTGGCCCCCGTGGTCAGTTTCCGCACCGAAGCCGAGGCAATCGCACTGGCCAACGACACCCAATACGGGCTCGTGGCATACGCCTACACGCGTGACCTCAACCGCGGCATCCGCCTCTCCGAACGCGTGGATGTGGGAATGTTCGGATTGAACACGGGCATCGTTTCCAACCCGGCCGCACCATTCGGCGGGGTCAAGCATTCCGGGCTGGGGCGCGAAGGTGGAACCGAAGGCATCGAGGAATTCCTGGAAACGCGCTACATCGGCATCGCAGACCCATCGTGAGAGCCGGGCCCGCGACAGTGCCAGAAACCTGATGCGGATCATGGTCACCGGCGGCACCAGCGGGATTGGTGCCGCCCTGGTCCGCGAATCCCTCCGCGCCGGGCACACCGTGTTTACCACTGGCCGCGATGCCCGGCGCTTGGCGGAGTTCGTCGAGTCGTGCACTGCGCTGGGGAACGTCCACGGCGTGGTGGCCGATGCGGGGGACTGGCACTCAACCCAGCTAGCGGTCGCTACCGCCGTCAAAGCGATGGGAGGCCTTGACGTGGCGGTGGCCAACGCCGGTTTCTCCGCTCCCGGCGACCTTGCCGATGGCGACCCGGAGCGCTGGCGGGACATGGTGCTCACCAACGTTTACGGCCCCGCAATCCTGGCCAAAGCCGCCCTGCCCCAGCTCACCGCTAACCGGGGCCACTTCGTCCTGATGGGCAGCACTGCCGGACGCAAGGTCTACCCGGGCAATCTATACACCGCGACGAAATGGGCTGTCGCCGGATACGCGGAATCGCTCCGGCAGCAGCTCGTGGGTACCGGCGTCCGAGTCCTCCACATAGCCCCCGGCCACGTGGATACGCCCCTCTGGAAGGAAGCCCCCGACGCCGCAATCGCTCCTGAAGCCATCGCGGACGCAATGCTGTGGGCTTTGTCCCGGCCAGACGACGTCGATGTGTCCGAAGTGACGATCCGAGCCACCGGGCAAGCGTTCTAGTTCCGTCCGGTCCCCGCGAAGGCTCTGTTCCTCATCCCGGGCACAAAGGGCCCTACCATTCGCCATCGGATATCCGCTATCTGTGGCCTGGCCCGCGCAGCAGACCGCGGACCCTAATCGACTGCCCTACGCAGCCAGGCCAAGCGGGGGAGTCGAATCGACCCGCAGTTGTCCCACGCTCAGTGGAACAAATTGCCCCTCCTGGTCCTTCCGATGGGCCCTCAGATGGACCTACTGGAGGCATGGGCTTCGAGTCGACTGCGTAGCGACGCTGGCCCGGGGGAGTGGTCTCAAACGCGGCCAATGCAGAGGGAGCTGGGGAGTCAGGTCGTGCTTCTTCTTGAGGACATCATCGATCGATGTTTTGACCCGCCAAAAGGTGAGGAGCGCATTGCCATTTTTCTACTCGTCCCCCCGGCATGTCTTGACGATACGAGCACCGCATGGACGGGCGGAGCAGCGCACGCCAAGAACCAGCAGTTCCGGCTGTCATAACGGCCCCGGCATACTGAATTGGTGGGCAGGAGAGGGATGCAGGGACGACCGTCTGGCAAGAAGCCATGCAACGTCAATCACCTGGGGCGCGCGATTAGTCGCAGATGTAGGCCGGTCACTGCGTACGACAGGAGCATCTCGAAACGAGGAGCTGAGAGACGTGCTCCCACAATAATGGCCACCCGGAATTCTTGCTTCTCTGCCCTGAGATAAGCCAGCTGACGTGGGGCCCCTGATTATGGAATGAACTGCAGCGCTTCCGGTGTCTCCAGCCACGCGTAGAAGGAGACCTGTTCCCACAACTCCGGGTAGCGCCGTTTGTTGCCCCCTAGGGTCAGGACATAGCCCCATGCCGTACGGCGGTCCAGCTTGTTCACCCTGACGAAAAGCTTGAGCAGGTCCCATGTCGTCGTGTGTTTGATGCCGTTATTGACAGCGAACCCGATGGCCCCGTTGTCATCAGTGACAAACGTGGCAGGTAGGGCGCGGCCGGCGATGATCGCCAAGCTTTCAGCCTCGCCCAGGTTGGCGGCCCGGCCGTCACCCGGCCTGGTCAACTGGGTCCTGAAGACTTGGGTATTCAGGTGCTCAGCTGGAGTCTCAAGGCGCAATGGCTCACCAAAAATGCCCGGGGCTTCGGTCAGCTGCTCAAGTCCTTCAATAGAGGAGCTTTTGGCGCACTCCTGGGCAACGGTGTAGCACCATGTCGACCGGCCTTCCGCCACGAGGCGGAGCAGGTCGAAGCGTTCGATAGTGGCGAAGTTGACGAGAACAGTGTTGTCCGGCAGGAAAAGTGCTCCGCTCAAGTCTCAGCCGCCAAGGCCAAGGGACACAGCCAGGTCGTCGAGGTTTGTGCGTTGGGATTCAGCGGGGTGCACGTCGATGTCCTCCGGCTTCACGTCCAGCATCCAAGCCAGTGTCCCCTTCGGTACTTTACCGAGGGCGACGGCTTCCATATGCGCCGCGATGAGCGCGTCCGGAAACCGCCTTTCCGCAGCACGCTGCGTCCTTGCTCCCACCTCGAAGGGGGTAAACATCTTGCCCTCAGCTGGACGGTTCAGCACATCAAAGGTGGAGAGGGTCAGCAGAGCTCGTAACTCCTCGCGGATAGGCAGGCCCAGACTCCGAAGGCGGTTCTGCAGGTATTTTGTAGACACGCCCTGCTCCCACAGGAAGTTGATGACAGCAGCCCTCGTCGTGGTCGTCCAGTCAATCGAGCGCATCATGGAATCCGGAAGCAGGATCTGCGCAGCAAAATCAAAGGCGGGCCCCTCTTTCGTATGAGAGGCGGTTTCGTCCGGGTTGTTGAAGTGGCCGAGGTAGATATGGCCGAGCTCATGGGCGATGGAGCTGTTCTGGTGGAACCAGTTGCTGCTGCGGGGAACGGCGATGCAGTACCGGCCGCCGGCGCGCAGCGAATAGGCACTACGGATGCCTTCGACCCTCACTACGTCAATGTCCAGATTCTGCTCGACCCGCGCTGTGAAATCGCGGATGAAGCCGTCGCCGAGAAGACCGCGGACGTGAGCGGCGGTGGCGGTCTTGCTTGGGGCGTCGTTGGGGCCCTGGTAAACCTGCCGATAGGCAAGCTCTAGGTTGTCCAGGGTCTGTTTGGTGCCGCCGTCCTGGTCGTCTACGTATCGCCCTGCGGAAAAGTCGTATTCGTGGCGGGCAGCGATGCGGGCCTCGAATGGGTCGGCCTCCCCCGTGGCTAGCCAGTACATGGACGTGGAGAGGCGCTCGGCCAAGTGAGCTAACTCGATGCTCGTGAAGGTTCGCTTCCCGTTCAGGGACCGAGAGAAGACGTCAGGAGCCATGCCTACAGAGGCGGCGACGTCTTTTTCGGACACGCCGATGTGCAGCTGGGCTATGCGCTGACGGATGCGGGTGCCGGTGGTTTCCATTCAACAATTCTACCTTGAATTGGGATTTTCCCAATTCGACACACGCCGGCTCTTCGTGGCGTCACAGGCGGACGACGGACCTCTGGATGGCCGACTGGTCGGCCGCCAGGGTATGCAATGCAGCCTTTGCCAATACCGATGGAATGCCGCAAGCCGGCGGCATAGGAACGCCAGATAATGGTCACTCCCTTCGCCTCAAGTTGACGAAATATCCGCTACCGGTCCGCCCCCAGTGACTCACAGACTCCGCCAGTGACGGACTTCCAGTTTCGCCCACTGGTCAGGTGTAGGGCTGGTCAATCAGTGGGCCTGCTCGGTGCAGAAGTATTTGGCATCAGGTCTGCGGGTTGGTGTATGCCAGGGCAGTCGGTAGAAACATGTTCAACTCCTCGTCCCCGAACGTCATGTCTTCATCCACTTGCAGCGCCTTCTGGGCTTTGCGGTACGCTCTATCGCTCGTGTCAGGAGCCACGAGGAAGGCATCCGCTGTCTCCTTCTCAAGCTCATCTCTGCGCGCTCTAATTTGGTCAGGCGTTAGAATTCCCTCGAGGATGTCCGCCATAAGATGCACATACTGGTTGCGAATCACTAGGAGTTGCTTGGCAGCTGCCCTGTGATTTTCGGCTTTCTTATGGGGATCGAAGCTGAGCTGAAACACGGCATATGCCGCCGAGAGGGTGGCGAGCACCAAACTTGCACCGAGCCAGAAGGGTTCATCCGTTCCCACCGTGGCAGTCACGCCTCCAAAAGTCAGACCGCTCAGACAGATGTTCGCCCATTTTGAGACTGTTCCCAAAAAGGTGAGCCTTTCCCGGTCCTTCTCGTGAGTCTTGTGTGTGTACAGCACACGCCCGAAGGACTCACGGATTACCTGAAGCAGGGCATCAGTAGCCAAATTGTTCTCCTAAAATCACTCCACGTGAAGCTCGCCATCAGGTCGTTGTCTTATGTTTGCCCAGCGCACGAGCGTCCTACCAGGTCGACGGCCGTCTCTGCCCACCCAGTCTGCCGTCTGCAGCGGGGAAGGAGGCCAACCGTCACTTGATTCAGGTTGAGGATCTGCACTGATCTAATGAGTAGCTCTGCCCTGCACATTGTGCATCTCGTTTAGCGGATGCAGCAGTTGAGCTTGGGCCTCAGGCCGCTCTGCGAGGGCTCCATCCCCAAACCAAACTCCAGCACCTAGCCATATCTCATAGTGGAAGAGCCATTCAGCAGCCCACGGCACGACAGTGTCGACGAGAAGCATATTGGTGGTCCATTGCCCCGCAGTGTTCAGGCACAACGACCCATCTTCCCAAATGTGCGGCAGGCGACCCTGGCCGTCGGGTTTCAGCACAGGCTCGATGACGTTGACAACGGGTTGGTGACTCATCTGGAGTGATACTTCCGTCAGGTATTGCTCCGCAAGGCCTGACGGCTTCAACCGGCCGCGCCAAAGCAAGCTGCTTGGGCCTAAACGTACGGTGCCATCCGGGTAGACACTCCTCAGCGCGAACGCCTGCTGGGGAAGGCTTACGCCTGCGTTCCGCATGCATGCCCACCATAAAAGTTGTGATCCCGTACCGGTCGCGTGGCGATTGCGGGTCCGCCGACAGTCAGCGTTCCCGATCCGTTCTGCGCCCGAAGCTGGCCTGAGCGTCGGGCACCGACATGCGGGCGGCTAAGCGCCTGGGCGCCCGCAAGGGCAGCGTTTTCACCGAGGACCGTACGAACACCCTTGAGGACTTGGTCGTTTCCTGCCCGGGCTGCGATTGCATTTATGTCCCTGGTCACTGCATCCGCCCATTCGACCAGTGCTTCAGCACGCCAGGGTTCGCCGGCCCAGCAATCTGCGAAGTTTTCCTCCGGCATCACCGGGTTTTCGACGACGTATTGTCCGTCTATCACCTGAACTTGGTCGAGCAGATTGCTGGCGATAGCCCGCAATACGTCGAAGAGGTTTCCACCGGGCTGGTAAGCGCGCGCAGCCAGCGTGGTGATAATGACCGAGGAAGGGCGCTTATCCAGTCGTCCAGTGAAATAGATGTCACGATGCCGCTTCAGTGCTTGTACAGCAAGCTGCAGCCTGGTTCTACGCCTCCACGTCGGGACATCCGCGACATCAACGCCCCGCTTGGCCAGGAGGGCTTCCTCTGCTCGCACTTCTTCCATTGCGACCTGACGGAACCAATTTGCGTAGCCAAGAGGATCAGACCGAAGCCACGCCCTGACGTCATGGTCCGTGATAAGAATTCCTTCGTCGGACCCGCGTTCCGCTGAGGCATCCGGGATGGCCGGCAGGACATCAAGGTGCATCCCTGGGAACTCCAGTGTCCAGCACCTCTCACTCTCCTCGAGCCCCGGGGCGGGCTGAGAAGATGCAGCAAACTTTTGAAGCCCGACGCCAGTGTCCGCCTTCAGCTCGCCCTGAGTGGTTGACGAACTTTGAATCCCACGAACTACTACGAGGTCGATGTCGACATCATCGTTGCGGTGAATCTTGCGCGTTACCGTCCCGAGGGCGAACGAACCTTGGACATAGATCCTGTTTGCGGCCGTTGATTCAGTCCAATGCTCGTCGAGGGTCTTACCCACTTCCTCATACCGTGCGATGACCTGGGCCCGTTCCTTCTCCGTGATGTCCAGGGTGGAAATGCTGGCGCCAAGCACCTTCTCAAGGTCATGGACTGCAGTGGATTCGAGGGAAATGGTCAAGGGCTTCTCCTAGCAAGGAAGGGGTTGGCCCGGCCGACCGCAAAACTCTGTTGGGTTGCCCTGACGGAGTCCTGAGGTTGTAAGCTCTTGTGATCCGGTCCAAAGGATAACGAAGAGCCTCAGTCGGTAACCCTGTTCTCAGCAACAGGTTGCCGCTGAGGTTTTTTCATGTTCTTTCTGAACATGCTCCGATACTACATGTGGTAGAAGTACCCCTCCAGAACCACAACATGATGTATTACAAATATGTCATTTAACGCAGCTCTAATCCACAGGTTGAAGGTTCCAGAATCACCGGAATCCAGCGGTTTGGGCGAGCGATATCCACACCCTGTGGAGTAGTTAGACACAAAAAAGCAGTTTGCGTGTCGCCAAGCGGACGGCGTGTCGAGTCTCCTGGATTGGCGTCCGGAGGCACCGTGGGATGCAGAACCTGAGCCTTGTCGTCCTCGATGATTTCATCCAGTTCCACGCTGAGCCTGGCGTCTCCGTGGAAACCGAGAGGACATCGTGCGGGCACGCCCAGAGGCTTGTGCCGGCGCAGTTGGCGCGGAAGTTGCCGGATAAAAAAGTTGCCTCAGGCAACCAGCTTTACATAGTATCCGCTATCGGCTTTCGCCAAATGACTCACAGACTCCGGCAGTGACAGACTTCCGGTTTCATGCCGCACCGGTCAGCACTAGGGTTGATCTATGAACTCGACCGGCTCGTCTACAAGGCCATCCGAGTGCCATTTGATGGCTTCGTCCACACCGTCAGCGGTCCGGCGGAGGGATGCAGCGATGCTTGAGGGGGATCGCACAAGGCCCTTTTGCAGCATGACGATGGTGTAGATCTCCGACCGGGTTATCCACGCGACGGAGAGCGGAATCTAGGCAAGCAAGCCTTCGTAGTCTTCAACGGTCATTCCAGCCTGACACGTAGGGCTGTGGCATTGCCAGAACTGTAATGCCAGGCGATCCACTATCTCGTGATACTGCTTGTTCATGGACCAGACTGAAACGGCTGCCGGCATGGTGGCTAAGGAGACCGTAATCAACGCAATGAACGAGCTTGATAGGCTGCGCTCAATACGGCAGCGAGGTGAAGTTGACCCTGCAGAGGCTGACAAGCATCGTGAAGCGGAGAATGCGGCCGCAGCGGCTCTGGAAGCTGCGAAGTCCAACTGGTTCCGCGTCGATCCGGAAAATGCCCCGGATCCGAAGGTCTCCCCGTACATCTATCCGTGAGACCATCGCGGCCTCAATCTGTACAACTGTTCTTCCATGTGGATGGCTTTGTGATTCAGGACGGCGGCATCGCGACCTGAATGGCTGTCCGCATGAGTCGTTCATTCGCCTGGTAGTCGCTGGCACCAAGTAGTATCCGGCCAGAGCCCCCCGGCCATCGGCCTAAATTCCGTGGCTTTGCCCTGGTTTTGTCGCAGAAAAAAACGTGTAAGCAGCTCTTGACCAAGCTCACTTGTGCCGGGTCATCTCGAAAGTTGATGTCCTCCACACTAATGTTTAACGCCGTCGAGCAGTCCGCGCGGAGGCGACTGACTTGTCGGTCCCGCTCCCTAGGATGGAGCGATGAACGAACTTAGGAATGCGCCTTCTGCCGCTGAAGATGTGGACGCTCTCCGCTGGCTTCCGCTCGGAATCGACTCCGAAGATGAAGTGGCCGAGTACGACGCACTGCATGACGGCGTCCCGGAATGGTTGGTGACGCCCTACTGGGTTTGGGTCCAGGAGAGTGTCACGATCATCGGGCGGTACCAAGACGGCAGCGGACGCTTCAACATGCTCGATGAACCGCTCACCGAGGCTATGTGCCAAACGTTGGGAATTCGTACCCCCAACCTTCGGAGGTCCGAGACCAGCGAATATGGAGGGTACCAACAACTGACTCTGGCAATGAAAGCACTCAGGGTGCACTCAAGGCCGTTGCAGATTGCGGACTATCTGCTGGCACATGGGGGACACGGGGCAGCTGATCGTCTGGACGAACTCCTGCAGCGAGGCAGATCTCTTTACCAAATAGGCATCCGGGCCGGTCGCCCGGGATTGACGCGGCGCGTGCCTTTGGGGGTCAAGGAGAATGCTGATGCCTTGTTCGCTAGCTCAGGTCAGGCAGGAATCCGTCTGGCGAAAGCGTGGGAAGCCCTTTACGGCGTTAGCCCAGACTCAAGCAAGAGCTACGGCCTCGCAATCAAGGCCGTAGAAGATGCTGCGATTCCTTTGGTTTCCCCAGCCAACTCGCGAGCAACGCTCGGTACGCTAATAAATCAGATGCGGGATCAGAGGAACTGGTCCCTTCCTTTGCTGCGAGAGCACGATGCCGTGAATTCCGGCGACGTCGTGCTCAATATGATGCGGCTGCTGTGGAACGGCCAGCATGACCGGCACGGCGGTCAACCTTTTGCACCAGGGGATGTGACTTTTGAGGAAGCCCAAGTGGCGGTATCCCTCGCAGTGAACATAGTTCAATTGTTCTCGGCAGGACTGGTTCAGCGCAGGTAGGCCGAAGCTGAACTGAGTGCGGGAAGAGGCTGCATGCGCCCTCTCCTGCTAAAGCCGGTGCCTGTGACTCGGAAGCTGCTTGCCATCTGCTGGCTTCGCAGCTTTTGGCACATCCCACAGCTTGTAGAAACATCACGTGATTAGGTGTGCTTACTCCCGTAAAGCCGCGGAATTTGGCGGCTCCGGCACGCGCGGTGCAGGTGAGCGTCTCGTCAAACGGCTCAGGTATCTGTAAGGAACCGGATTTCAGTGTTCGGGCACCTCCGGCGGGGAAGGCCGTATTGCTGGTCCTAACCTGCAGATGTGGCATCGAATTACTTCTTGTTTGCATAACGTCGAATATCGGTTTCCTTGGGGCTACGACTGTCTCGCCTCGGCTACGATCGGAAAGAACTGCGAGGGGGAAGTGTGAAAGTTTTTATCAGCTGGTCAGGGGCGAAGAGCAAGGCGGTTGCCGCAGCTCTACACGAGTGGATCCCCGGAATACTTAACAACACAAAGCCCTGGATGAGCGACTTAGACATCGAAGCGGGCCAAGACTGGAATCTGCGGATCACTGGTGAACTGACTGCCGCCAAATTTGGCATAGTTTGCGTGACTCCCGAGAATCAGGAACGTCCCTGGTTGAATTTTGAGGCTGGAGCAATCTCCAAGCAGGTAAACGGCGACGAAACTCGCGTAGCGCCGCTACTGATCGACTTTGCTACGCCCACAGACTTGACCGGACCGATGACGAAGTTCCATTCTCGGCTGGCCGATGAGGACGGCATACGCCGACTCGTGCACGACATGAACGCGCAGCTTGAAGATCCGCTAAAAGAAGGCACCCTTTCTAGGACATTCGCAGCGCTGTGGCCCCAACTCGAGACTCAGCTTCTTGAGATCGACAACGAACACCCAGGGGTGCGAGCGACTCGTCGGGACGAACGCGAGGTCGTCGAAGAGATCCTCACGCTCGTCAGGGGAATCAACACGGCTATAGGCACGGGATCCGCCGGGCGTCGGACGCCACCGTCAGTGTCCGGGAAGCAGTTCGCTAGAATCACTGGCGATGTCTTGAATGCCGAAGACTTTCCGGGGCGATTCATGACCAGCTGGGACGGCACTCGCTTGACCGTTACCACTGACGCGCCTCTAGAAGAGTCGGTGCGTGCTCGCATCAGAGACGCGGCAGCCAAGAGCACCCCCGCCTTGACTGGCGTGCAATTCGACGTCGATTCTGACGAGCTCGATAAAATGGATGCTTATGCTGAGGCATATGCCTAGTTCCAGCTGGCGCCAGCGGAATTTGTCAAGGTGAATGAGGCCAGTGGGAGTTAGGCTGCTGCTTTTGTGTCGGTTTTGTCGGCTGGTTTGTTGATCCAGGCGCTGTCGGGGATGGCGATGATCTTGGGGTCGTTGTTGG
>Ga0105047_10017227_pt1 | contig 11272 bp, 4 predicted proteins | sample MAT04_FD_78384 | JGI IMG/M metagenome (GOLD analysis project Ga0105047, IMG submission 78384) | Freshwater microbial communities from Lake Fryxell liftoff mats and glacier meltwater in Antarctica - MAT-04 (megahit assembly) | ecosystem: Environmental > Aquatic > Freshwater > Ice > Liftoff... | reverse complement strand
TGGCGGTGACGGTGAAGCTGGCGCGCGGATCGCGCGCCACCGTGGTGTCGTGGTCATCGCTGATCGTGCTGCTGACCGCGACCTCGGTGTGGCTGCTCTCTCAGCCGATGGAGATGCGCGGTACGTTCCTCGGGGGCGGCTGATGCGCGCTTTGATTTCCGCGCTCTTCGTGCTTCTGCTGCCGTGCGTCGCCGCTGCTCACGACGGCCCGGCGTACCCGATCATCGTCGATCGACCGCTCGGCGGAGGCGCGTACTTGTTCTCGGTGTGGACCGATCCCGACGTCGGTGACGGCACGTTCTATCTGATGTTCGATCCGGCGCCGGATCGGCCGCTGCCCGCGCAGATCGACGCTGCGGTCTGGGTCGAGCCGATCGATCACCGACTCCCGGCGGTGCGCTACGCGGCCGAGCCGATGAAGCCGTCCGCCGACGGGCTGCGCATGATCGCGATCGCCAAGTTCGACGTGCAAGGCCTCTGGCGGGCGCGTTTCGTGGTGGGGACGAGCAAGAGTCAGGAAGACGTCGTCGAGTCGGATGTCGACGTCACACCGCCGGGCGGAGGCCCGCTCAGCATGGTGTGGTACCTGATGCCGTTCGCGATCGTCGCGTTCGTCTGGCTGCGGGTGGTGTTCGCGCGGCGAGCACCCTGAATTATCAGGCCGGGATGAGCACGGTATCGATCACGTGGATGATGCCGTTCGACGCCTTGATGTCGGTCTCGAGGATCGAAGCGCCCTCGATGCGCGGACCACCGGTCGTCGTGACCTTCGCCGTCGCGCCGTTGAGCGTGCGCAGCGTGCCCGCCGCCACCACGTCGTTCGCGCGCAGCTTGCCCGCGACCACGTGATAGGTGAGCACCGCGCGAAGTTTGGTCTTGTCCTTGAGGAGCGCGTCGAGCGTGCCCGCGGGCAGCTTGGCGAACGCCTCGTCGGTGGGCGCGAAGACCGTCAGCTTGTCCTTGCCCCGCATCGCGCCGACCAGGTCGGCGGCGATCAGCGCGGTGGAGAGCGTCTTGAAGCTCCCCGACATCAGCGCGGTGTTCATCAGGTCGAGGCGAACCTTCTTTTTCTTCTTCGACTTCTTCCCGACCATGTCTTTCATCCAGGAAGCCCACATCATGGGGTGGATCTTCATCTTCTTTGAGCCGAAGCCATTCATCCAGTGCATCATCGAGATCTCCGATTCTTGGCGCGGACAGTCCGGCCCTTGGTTGTTGTCGAGAGATTAGATACTATCCGAATAGAACCACTTTGCCTTGGCGCCCGAAGCGATCGGCGTGGCGAATGGCTTCCTTGAAATCAGCGAGCTCGTACTCGGCTTCGATCGCAGGAAGTACGTCGGGGTTCGCCTGGAGCGCTTCGTCCAGCTCCGCGAGCGCCTTTTCGCGCTCCGCGTGCGGCGTATTCTTGAGCCAGCTCGCCAGCCAAAAGCCGCGAACATGGAGCGTCTTGAAGAGGATCTGACCGAAGTCCAGGTTGGCGTTGAGGCCCGACAGCAACCCGAACACCAGCATCGTGCCGCGTGGTTTCAGCGTGCGCAGCGCGTCCGCCGCGACCTTGCCGCTGATGGTATCGACGACCGCATCGACCCCCTGACCGTTCGTGATGCTCATGACCTTCACCACGAAGTCTTCTTCCGCAGTGCAGATGACGTGGTCGGCGCCGTAGCCCTCGACCTCCGCGACGCGCGCTCGGTTGCGCACCAGATGGATGCACTTGGCGCCGCGCAGGTGGGCGATCTTCATGAGTACGTGGGAGAAGTTCGACGCTCCGGCCGTGATCAGCAGGAACTGTCCCGGCTGGAGCGCGAGCTCGCGCGTCGCGATCACCCATGCCGAGGCCGGATTGCAGATCATCTGCGCGGCCGCGGTGTCGCTCAGGCCATCGCTGACCCGATAGACCTCGCTCGCCTTGGTCACGCAGCTCTCCTGCCACGTGCCGGGCGTGCCGACCTGCGCCGGATGCAGCACGACCACGCGATCACCGATCGCGAGGTTCGACACGCCAGGGCCCAGAGCCTCGACGGTGCCGAGAGCCTCGAAGCCCGGAGTGCACGGTGGCTTCGGCGTGAGGCCGTAGTGCCCGCGGATGAAATAGAGATCCGAGATGCTGATCGTGCGCGCACGCAGCCGCAGCAGCACCTCGCCCGGGCCGGGGGTCGGCTCCTCGACATCCTGGAGGCTGAGCACCTCTTGCGGGTCGCCCAGTCGTTCGAACCTTACGCTTTTCATTGATCAGCCCTTAGGATTTCGAGAGAACGCGTGCCGAGCGCGGGTCGGCCGCGATCAGCGCCTGAACGAAGGCCGGCGGGAGTGCCACGGCCACGCCTTGTTTGACCCACGCGATGTCCTGCTCGCCGACCGCCAGCTTGCGCGTGCCGCCCGAGCCATCCGCCGCGAAGTACTCGAAGCGGAACGTCGCGCCGAACTGGTAGACCGCGGTGACGCTCATCGCCACCACGATGCGATCGAACGGCATCGCGTCGCGCAGGAACTCTGCGCGGCTGTTGAGGACGTACGCCTCACCGCTCGATCCGAAACCGCGGAACAGCTCCGGCGCGAGGCCGTAGAAGAAGCGGTCGCGGACCTTGCCCTGCCACTTGAAATAGTTCGCGTAGTACAGGTTGCCAATGAGGTTCGAATCCTCGAGCCCCGTGTCGAACGTATCGCGCGCGACCTCGACGTGCGCGCCCGGGAGCGCCCGGAAGAGCTCCAGGCCCACGCCGTAGGGCGGCGGCTCCACCTTCTCCAGCGGTCCTTCTCCGCTCGACGCACCGGCCGCGTCGACCATGTCCTGCACGAAGTCCGGGAACGCCGCCGGCACCACGTCGCCGTGTCCGAGCACGCGCACCCAGGTGGTCCGCATGCGCCCGCTCGCCAGGCGCGAGCGCTTGCCCACCTGCGAGATCTTGTAGAACTCGCAGCGCAGATCGAGCGTCGACTTGGCCGAGCCGAGCACGCGCTCGAGCCACAGCCGCGCCTCGATCACATCGCTCGGGCCTGCCGTTCCGAGGAACTGCATGTCCGCGGCGTTGGTCACCAGCCCCGCATCTCCGGCGAGGATCAGGGACTCGAGACGATCGCGCACCGCCCACAGCGTGAACTCACGCAACGAGCCGAGCCACTCGAAGTAGTTCGAGAAGTACACCGTGCGGCTGAGGTTCGCGCAGTGCTTGAACGACACCGGGAAGCGGTTCACCGAGTGGAGGCGGCCATTCACCAGCTCCATCGCCATCCCGAACGCGCCCGGCTCTTCGCTGACCGGCGCCGGATCGACGCTGATGAGCGGCGAGTGCTCGACGATCGGCGCCGTCTCGACGCTCACCGCGAACACGTGATCGATGCCTGCCAGGTTGATCGGGAAGGTGACGACCTTGGCCGATCGCGTTGCGCCGCGCGTGGTGAACAGCTGCGCCTCGCCGATGCGCGCGCCCGAAGTCACCTCGACCGTCGCGTCGCCGGTCACCTTCTGGGTCGCCTCGATGGCGGCCCAGATCCGCGTGCCCGCGCGATCGATCGCATCACCGGTGGCGACCACGTCGGCGAGCACCTGACCGCGCGCGGCCCCGAGCAGGCCGAGCCAGTCGCGCTCGCTGCGCGCCGTCAGCCGCGCCAGATCGCAGCCCTGCGGTCCGGTGCCCGACACTGCGACGCACAGATCGCCTTCGTGCGAGAGCGAGAGACCCGCCTCCGCATCACCGACCAGGACCGGCTGTCCGGAGTCGAGCCACTCGACCGGATGCGCGCCGCCCTTTCCGTTGTCACTGCGCCGTGAGGCGCTGGCCTCCAGCAGATGCACCTCGCGCACGTGGCGCGCGGGCTTGGTCATCGCGCTGAGACCCGGCAGGTACGCGGCGGCGAGCGCAGGGCGCTGTCCACCGAGCGCCACCGTGGCCTGCTCCAGAGCACGGGCGAGCTGCGCTTCGATCTCGAACTTGGCCGAGAGCGCGGCGGGCGCCGGGTAGTCCTTGCGTGTCTCCACGACGCGACCGCGGAGCCCGGTGATGCGCTCCACGACCGTCCCATCCGCATCGAGCGCCAAGCAGTTGCCGATGAACTCCTTCGCCTTGCGCGAGATGATGTCCGTCGCGCACTGCCGCGCACCGTCGCTGCGCCCGAAGATCTCCAGCTCGGCGATCTGCACCGGCAACACGATGTCCGGCGTCAGACAGAGCTGCGCGGACTGCAGCATCGCGTCGCGCAGGTACGGGTCGCCGAGGATCCACGGACCCGCCGTCGTCGGCGCGTCCTTCCCGACCAGCTCGTTCGCCGCAGGCACGCGGCTGTCCGCGGTGTAGACGACGCGCTTCTCGTCGAGCGTCTCGACCGTCTCGATGCGCTGGAACAGCGGGCCCTGGAACAGGAGCCAGCTGTAAAGATCCTCCTTGGGACGGATCGGGAGCGCTGCGGCGCGGATCAACGTCACGCGCTCGGTGTTGGCCCTAACGGTCGCTTCGCGACCTGGCACGATCGTCGCCTCGCCGCTCGCAGGCTCGCCGCTCGCCTCCTTCATGGCCGGCGGCGTGAGCTCGAAGGTCGCCGCGAAGTGCGGCGCCGTGAACCCGGTCATCTCAGTCCCGATGGTCACCTTCACGCGCGTGGGCTCGGCGCCCTGGCGCTCGCTGACCGCAGCGGAGATCTCGATGGTCAGACCCTCCTGCGGATCGACCACGATCGGCCGCGTGAGCTGGATGTCGACCACGCGCGTCGCGCCGAGCACGGAGAGACCGGCCGCGGCCGCCGCGACCTGCGCCATCGCCTCGAGACCGAACACGGTCGGGAGAAGCAGCGAGCCGTTGTACTCGTGGTCCTTCAGGTACGGATCGCGCGCGACCGTGAGCCGCGGGCGGGTCGTGCATTCGACGCCGATGTGCAGGCTCTCGACGCCCTCGAGGAACCGCGACGCGGCCGGCAGCGGGCGCGGCGCGTACTTCCAGCGCCACGCATCACCACCCACCAGGCGCGCCGTCACGACGACGTCCTGCGCGCCCGGATCGTTCATCCAGAGCGACGTGAAGCGACGCTTGCCCTCTTCGAGCGGGATGAGCCCAACGCCGAGCTTCTCGAGCAGCGCGCCGAAACGGACGCCCATGCCGACCGAGTCCCAGATGCCGAACGACATCACCTGCGCCGTGGTCTCCGGATGCGCGGAGCCGAACGCGCGAACGACGCGGCCGAGCGCCTCGTTCGAGTATCCGTACCAGGCGTTGCCGGGGCCACCGACCGCGCCGATCAGCGAGGACAGCGCGACGAACATCTTCGGCGGCGCGGAGGCGAGCGCCTCGGCCAGATAGATCGCGCCGTTGAGCTTCGGCGCGACCTCGATCTCGGCGGCGGCCGCGTCGACCTGCTCGACGCGACGCGGCTGGTTGAGGCCGGCGCCATGGACGACGCCGGTGATCGGGCCGAGATCGGCCTTCACGCTCTCCACCAGCGCGAGCACCGCCTCGCGGTTGCCCATGTCGCAGGCGTAATAGCGGCACTCCAGGCCAGCATCGGCGAAGCGCTTCAGCGTCGCCGCGACCTCCGGGACGTTGCCCGCGGCGCGACCGGCGAGCGCGAACCGCGCGCCGATCTGCTGGGCGAGCGCGAGCGCGCACTCGGCCGTGATGCCCTTGGCACCACCGGTCACCAGCACGACATCCGTCTTCGACCACACGATCGTGCGCGGGCGGAGCTCGCGGTTCTCGAGCACCCGAGGACCGACCACGCTGCGAACGCCATCGGCGTCGTAGCGGGCCTCGCTGAACAGCGCGGTCGTCGACAGCTCTCCGGCGACGAGCGCTGCGGCGACATTCGCCTTCAGATCGGCCGCGAGCTCGATGACCCGCACCTTCTGCTCGGGGCGCTCGATGTGCAGGCTCTTGGCGAACGCCGAGGCCGTACCGAGCGCGTTGCCGTGGCCCGCCTCCGCGAACTGCACGTAGGCGATCGCGCAGCCGGTCGTCGCCGGCGTGAGCTGGATCGACTGCAGGCGGCGGATCGTCGCCCGCACTTCACCGGCCGATGCCGCGACCTGCCGCGGCAGGATCGCGATGCGGTGGGTGAGCTTGGCCATGAAGGAGGCGAGCGGCGAGCTTGCGAGCGGCGAGCCGACGATCGTGCCAGGTCGCGCAGCGACCGTTAGGGCTTGGGGATCGACCGCTTCGAATCCGAGGATCTCCACGGCTGCGCCGTGCTTGGTCAGCGCGTCCTGCAGCGCGCCGGCGAGGTCAACTTCGGCCGGCTCGCAGGCGATCATCACGCGCGCGTTCTTCCACTGCGCGAGCTCGGCGTCGCTGATCGGCTCCTGGTGCGGAGTCATCACGAAGCTGCGCACCCAGCCTTCGGCGCTGCTCGCCTTGGGCTTCGCTGCGCCATTGGGACGCGGTGCTCCGGGGGTCGGGGCCGCCGACGTGGTCGGGCCGGCAGCGACGAGCGCCGCCGCCGCCGCGCGGATGGTCACGTTGGCCAGCGCCGCGGGATCGAGACCACCGGTCGCGCCGATGGTCTTCGCCGCGCTGGCGATCACTTCACCCGCCTTGATCGAGTCGAGGTTGAGATCGTCGAGGAGCCGCGCTTCGGACGAGATGCTCCCCGGCGCAAAACCGGTCTTGTTGCTGATCAGCTTGATCAGGAGCGCCTCGACGTCCGCCTGCTGCGAGGCCGGCGCCGGCGGCGCGAACGACGTGCGTTCGGCGTGCTCGGTGGTCGGTCCGACGAGCGCCTGGAGCGCCTCGGCGACCTGCCGGATCGTCGCGTTCGCGAGCGTCGCGGGATCGATCTGCCCGGCGATGCCGAACGCGTTGGCCGCGTTGGCCACCAGCTCGCTCGCCTTGATCGAGTCGAGGTTGAGATCGTCGAGCAGCTTGGCGTCCGGCGAGATCCGCGCTTCGGCGAAGCCGGTCTTCTTGGCCGCGAGCGCGATCACCATCGCCTCGATGCTGCCGTTCCTAGAACCGGCGTGACCGCCGGGCAGCGAGCCGCCGGGAACCGGCACCTTCGACGCCGTGCGCTTGTTCTGCGCGACCGGGGGCGCGTAGCCGTGCGCGAGCGGCGCGCGCGGCGCGAAGCCCGCGACCGCGCCTCCGCTGCTGTGGATGTCCGCGCGGATCACGTCGGCGATGAAGCCACCGCGACGATCGAGGTAGCTCTCGAGCTCTGCCGGGCTGATGCCGGAGTTGATCAGCGCTTCGATCGCCGGGGAAGTGCCGCCCGAGCGCATCGGCTCGATGTGCAGACCTTCCACCTGGAACGGGCGCTCGCAGGGGTTCTCGACGAAGTTCTTCGCGTTCGCCGCGACGAAGGGACGAACCAGGCGGTTCTCGTACAGCGCCGCCAGATCAAGCTCGACGCCGCGCAGGAACAGCTGCGCGATCACGACGTTGAAGTCGGTGTCGTTGCCCGCAGTCCCTTCGATCGGGAAGCAGCTCGCCCCGCCGATGTCGGTGGCGAGACCGGTGAGGACGCGGCCGGGGCCGACCTCCACCAGGACGTCGCAGCGCTCGCCGAGCGCGCGCACCAGAGCGAGGAAGTCGACCTGCGCCAGGACCTGATCGGCGAAGTGCGCCTTCAGATCGCGGCCCTTCGTGACCGAACGGCCGTCGACGCTGGAGATCAGCTCGACCGCGCCGTTGCCTTCGAACGTCGCCGGCAGCTTCGCGTCACGGCGCAGGACGGCGGACGACTCCTGGACAAGCCGCGAGTGGAACGCGTTCGACACCGGCAGCGCGCGCGCCTGGTGGCCCGCCTCGAGCGCGAGACGAACCGCCTCTTCGACCGCGAGGCGCTCGCCGGAGATGGCGACCTGCTTGGGGCTGTTGATGTTGGCGACCGTGACGTATCCGCTGACCTTCGCGAGGATCGCCTCCGCGGCTTCGCGGCTGCATCCGAGGCTGGCCATGGTGCCGGCTTCGGCGCTCGCCGCCATCGCGCGACCGCGCAGCGCCGCGAGACCGAGCAACGTCCCGGCGTCGAACCCACCGGCCGACGAGAACGCCGTGAGCTCACCGAGGCTGTGTCCACCGACCGCGGCCGGCTTCACGCCGAGGGTCGCGAGGAAACGCTGCCAGAGCAGGCTGGAGAGACAGATCGCGGGCTGCGCGACCTCGGTCTGCGCGAGCGTCTTTTGCCACTCGCGCGTCTGACCTTCGTTGATGGCGCGATCGAGCGGGGGGTAGATGCGCGACGAGAAGCGCGGCAGACCTTCGGCGTCGAGCTTCTGGTCGGCGAGCGCGACGAGCTCCTGGGCCCACGCGAAGCGCTCGACCAGCATACGCGCGCTGGCGAGCTGCTGGCTGCCCTGACCGGGATACAGGAAGCCGACGCGGGTCTTCTGGACCTCGTTCGACATCCACGCGCGGATCTGCGGCACCGCGAAGATCTCGCCCTTCGCGGGCGGAGTGGCCGCGAGCGCCGCGCGGATGGCGGCGATCGTCTCGATCAGGTGCTCCGGGCTGTTGACCAGGAACGCCGCGCGGAACGGCTTCTTCTGGTCGAGCTCGCTCGCCGTCATGGCGGCGAGATCGGTGAGCTCGGACAAGCTGATCCCGAAAGCGCGCGCCTCGAAGGCGACCAGCTTGGCGTCGAGATCGGCCGCCGAATGAGCGCTCAGCGTGAAGAGCTCGCTGTCCTGCGAAGAGACCATCAGCGCGCGCGCCGGGATCTTCGGCTGGAGCCGCGCCGCCGGAGCGTCGCCCGACTCCATCGTGATGTGGCAGTTGATGCCGCCGAAGCCCATCGAGGACACGCCGGCGCGAACGATCGCGTCGGGCGCCAGAGACTCGCCCTGCAGCACCGGATAGAGCCGCTTGCCCGCGCCGCCGAACACGGCGTTGGGATCCTTGCAGCCCGCGGTGGGCGGGATGATGCGCTGGTTCGTGGCGAGGACGGTCTTGATGAAGCCGCCGACACCGGCCGCCGCCTTGGTGTGGCCGACGATCGACTTGAACGACGTGACACCGATCGAGCGGAGGTCCTTCGGCGCATCGCCGCCCGCGGCCATCGCGATGGCCTCGAGCTCGGTCTTGTCGCCGACGCGCGTGGCGGTGCCGTGGCCCTCGACGAACGCGAGATCGCTGAGCTTGTACGGCGAGCGAAGGTACGCGCGCTTCATCGCCAGCGCCTGTCCGTCGCGGTTGGGCGCGGTCATGCCGCCCTTGCCGTCCGACGAGATGCCCCAGCCGTTGATCACGGAGTAGACATAGTTGCCGTCGCGTCGCGCGTCCTCGAGCCGCTTGAGCAGCACGAAGCCGCAGCCTTCGCCGGGGATGAAGCCAGAAGCACGGCGATCGTAGACCGTCATGTCCTTGCTGGTCAGCGCGCCGACCTTCGCGAAGCCGATCAGCTCGAAGGTATCGAGGCTGATGTCGACGCCGCCGGCGAGGGCCAGATCGGCCTCACCGCGCTCGAGCCCGATCGCCGCGGTGGCGATCGCGATCAGCGACGAGGAGCAGGCGCCGTCGACGGTGAAGCCGCCGCCCTTGAAGTCGAAGTAGTTACAGAGGCGGCCGGCGATGGTGTTCGAGAGCGCGCCCGCCAGCGAGTCGTCGGTGAACGGCGCGAAGACCGACTTGTAATAGCTCTCCATCGTCCCGGAAAGGGACTCGAGCGAGGCCTCATCCAGGCCCTTGGCGCGTCCCGCGGCCCGCAGCGCGCGGCGCACGAACGGCCAGCGGAGGCGCATCGAGGACGACCGGGTCTGCTCGCCGGTGACGCTGTTGCCGACGATGACGCCGGTGTTGTCGGTGGGGATCGCGCCGCGCTTGTAACCGGCGTCCTCGAAGCACTTGTTGGCGACCTCGAGCGCGAGCCAGTGGACGATGTCGCTCGAGTCGTAGGTGCTCTTCGGGATGCGGTGGCCCTCCCAGTCGAACGCGAACCCATCGATCACCGCGGCGCGGGTGCCGTAGGTCATGTCGGGGACGCTCGGATCCGGGTGGTGATACTCGGCGAGCGGCAGCCGCATGTCCGGCATCCGGCGAAACTCGCGCCGGCGCGAAAGAATATTCTCCCACAGGGCCTTGGTGTCGGCGGCGCCGGGATACCAGCAACCCACACCGATCACGGCAATTGGAGAACACATCTTTGGAATGGCCACTGAAACTCCCTTTTTAGAGGTCGGAACGAGCGAAGCTGCGTATCAAACGCGGGCGCTGTCGGTCGTCGTGACGGGCGGTGCGGCCTTGGGGGCCTCGCGCTTCATCTTGGGCACGTACGGAACGTCGAGCTCGCGGTAGAGCTCTTCGGGAAGGAACACCACCGGCTTCGCCTTCGGGGGCGGGTTGTAGCGCGCGTGCCGCCAGTCGAAGTTGCGCGGCGAGCTGACGTCGCGCACCGTCGCCCAGCCGGTGCGGAAGGCCTTTTTCAGCTCGATCCACGTGTCGCGCCACGCCTGGAACGGATAGCTGAAGATGCTCGCCTCGAAGTAGAGGTTGCGCACCTTGTCCGTCGCGAACCAGCGGCCCCAGATGTAGACCTGCAGCATCTTCGGCAGGGTCCACACCGCGAGGCTGCGCGCCTTCGGATCGGCCAGGTGGATCTGCGGCGGCGCGAGCGGGCACTCGCCGAGCAGCTTGAAGATCTCCGCCGTCGCTTCCTGAGCGGTGCGTCGACCGGCGCGGAACTCTTCGATCTGTGTCGCCGCTGCGTTGAACAGGTGGGCGTACTCGGGCAGATCGATCGCCGCGAGCCCGCGGTACGGAGGCTTGTCGGCCTCCGCCAGCAGGTTCGGATTGTTCTGCGCCTGGGCGCGAATGTAGAGCGTGATCGGCCCGAGCGATCCGAGGATGTTGCCGAGCGCCCAGACCCGGAACCAGGCGTTCCAGAGGTCGAAGTTGGCCCACGACGTATAGGAGCAGTGCACCAGCCGATCGAACTGATCGAGCGTCCGCTGCAGCCACCCATCGAGATAGTGGAACTTGTGCGTCGAGAAATCGTTGCTGCGCGAGGCCTCGATCAGCCGCGCGGCGATGCTGCCGACGAAGGTGATGGTCATCGCCAGACCCGTCGAGAAGAGCGGATCGATGAAGCCGGCCGCGTGCGGGATGAGGCAGTACCCTTCGCCGACCACCTGGCTCGACGAGTACTGGAGCCGCGACGAGACCTTGACCCAGTCGCGGGCGATCTTCGCATCGGTGAACTGCTTCGCCATTCCGGGGAACTTCGCCAAGATCTCGGCGAACTCTTCCGCGGGCGGGCGGTTGTCGTCGGGATACTTGTCGCGATCGAGCGTCAAACCCACGCTGCAGATCGGGTTGGTCGAGTCGGGGTGGTTGTCGAAGGGGATGATCCA
>Ga0105047_10017226_pt1 | contig 11272 bp, 10 predicted proteins | sample MAT04_FD_78384 | JGI IMG/M metagenome (GOLD analysis project Ga0105047, IMG submission 78384) | Freshwater microbial communities from Lake Fryxell liftoff mats and glacier meltwater in Antarctica - MAT-04 (megahit assembly) | ecosystem: Environmental > Aquatic > Freshwater > Ice > Liftoff... | reverse complement strand
TTTTGGCCAATTCGGTGCGCAACTCGTTGCCACTGACTGGAAGGGCGGGTAGTTTTGGTCAACTTTCAGCACCCCGTGAACGGTTACGAATACCATAGTTACAAGATTCAAAGTTTTGCGATTTTCCCAACGCTATTTCCTCAACGCCAAGTCTCCCCGTGGCGTATTTGCGTGAATCACCACCGGACTCCGAACTTCTCTTCTGGGTTCATGTTTCGCCATTGTTGAGATACAAAGAATGACTTTGGAGAAGTTATGACCAGTTCCCGCCGTGAATTCCTCCGCGACTTGGGTGTCGGCGCAGCCGCGATCCCCTTCGTGCTGAACCTCCCCAGCCTCGGCTTCGCCAACCAGACCGCGCGGAAGCAGCGGTTGATCGTGATGTTCAGCCCGAACGGGATCGTGCCGAAGACCTTCTGGCCGGACGAAGAAGGGGCGAAGTTCACCCTCAAAGAGAGCCTCAAGCCGCTGGAACCGTTCCAGAAGCAGACGCTGATTCTGCGCGGCGTCGGCGACAAAGTCCGCGGCGATGGCGACAGCCACATGCGCGGCATCGGCTGCTTGCTAACTGGCATCGAACTTTTCCCCGGCAACATCCAAGGCGGTTCGGACACCCCCGCCGGGTGGGCCAGCGGGCATTCCATCGATCAGGAAATTAAGAACTTCCTTCAGAAGAACGAAGCGACGAAAACGCGTTTCGGCTCCCTCGAACTCGGCGTCCTCGTGCCCGAACGAGCCGACACCTGGACGCGCATGAGCTACATCGCGGCGAACAAGCCGATCACGCCGATCAACGACCCGTACCAAGTCTTCAACAAACTTTACGGCAAGTCGAAGGACCGCGACGCCCTCCGCAGCATTTTGGACGACGTGCAAGCCGACCTCAAGAAAGTGAGCGACGCCGTCAGCACCGAAGACAAGAAGCTGCTCGACGAACACGCCACGTTCGTCCGCGAGATGGAACTGGAATTGAAAGCGTCCGCGGCTACCAAGGACATGGGGCACAAACTGCCGGAACTTGAACAGGGTGTGAAGGCGCAGAACGACAGCATCCCGAAGCTCTCGAAGATGCAGATCGACCTGCTCGTGAACAGCTTCGCTGGTGACTTCGCCAGAGTAGCCACGCTGCAATACACGAACTCCGTCGGCGGGGCGAAGATGAAGTGGCTGGGCGTGGACGAAGGCCACCACGAGCTGTCGCACGAACCCGACAGCAACGCCAAGGCCCAAGAGAAGCTGACGAAGATCAACGCCTGGTTCTGCGAGCAGATGGCCTACTTGGCCAAGAAGCTCTCCGACACCCCCGAACCGGGCGGCGGTGGCAGCTTGCTCGACAACACGACGATCGTTTGGACGAACGAACTCGGGCAGGGCAACAGCCACACGCTCGACAACATTCCGTTCGTGCTCGTCGGAGGTGGGCTGAACTTCAAGATGGGCCAGTCGATCAAGCACGCGAAGAGTGTCCCGCACAACCGGCTCCTGCTAAGTTTGGCCCACGGCTTCGGGCACAACATCAAGACCTTTGGCAACAAGGACTTCTGCGGGGCAGGGCCACTGGCGTTGAGTTGATTTCCGCGGCGCCACAATAATCCCCCCCATGCCACTCCTGCGCTACCTGATGATCCGCGCGGCGCGACTGGCGGCCGTCCCCTTCCAGCGGAAGTTGCAGCGGTTCCTGAAAAGCTGCGACGATCCCGCACGGGTGCAGGCCGAGTTGTTGACGAGCTTGCTCGCACGGCAATCGACCACGGCGTTCGGGCGCGATCACGGCTTCGCCGCGATTCGCAACCTCGACGACTACCGCCGGCAGGTGCCGGTGGCCCCCTACGAACGACTCGCCCCGTACATCGAGCGGGTGAAGCGCGGCGAGACCGACGCATTGATCGCCGATGACCGCGTGTTGCTGTTCGCCCTCACCAGCGGCACCACGGCGGCGCGGAAGTTCATCCCGATCACCGGGCGCTACCTGCGCGACTACCGGCGGACTTGGACGTACTGGGGCATCCGGGCGTATCGCGATCACCGCAGCCGGCTGCTAGGCCTGCGTCCGATCGTGCAGATGGTCGGCGACCCGGACGAGTTCCGCACCGAGGCGGGCATCCCGTGCGGGAACCTGTCCGGGTTCACCGCGTCGGTCCAGCGCCGCATCGCCCGCCGGCAGTACGCGATCCCGCCGATCTGCGGGAAGCTCAACGATCCGCTAGCCAAGTATTACCTCGCGCTGCGACTCAGCCTCGGCACGCCGGTGGCGATGTTCCTCGCGGCCAACCCGAGCACCCTCGTGACGCTAGGCCGGACACTCGATGCGTGCAAGGAATCGCTGCTGCGCGATTTGCACGACGGCACGCTCGGCCCGAAGCTCGACATCCCCGCTGACATCCGCCTGTCACTGAAACGGAGATTGAAACCGCGGCCCGAGGCGGCGCGAACCCTGGGCGCCATCGCCGAGAAGACCGGCGTGCTCCGCCCGATGGACGCTTGGCCCCCCAGCACGATCCTCATCGGCACCTGGACCGGCGGCAGCATGGGGTCGTACTTGAAGCAGGTGCCGCAGTTTTTCGGCGACGCCCCGATCCGCGACCTCGGCCTGCTCGCCAGCGAAGGGCGTTTCACCCTGCCGCTTGCCAACGGCACGGCGTCGGGGGTGCTCGACATCGCCTCGCACTTCTACGAGTTCATCCCAGAGGGCGAGATCGACTCGGCGAGCCCGGTCGTCCTCGGCGCCCAGGAATTACAGCTCGGCGGGTCGTACTTCTTGATTCCGACGACGCAGGCCGGATTGTATCGGTATCACATTTCCGATCTCGTCCGCGTCACCGGGTTCATCGGCCGTACGCCGATGGTCGAGTTCCTCGGCAAGGGGAACCGCTTCGCCAACATGACGGGGGAAAAACTATCCGAACACCACGTCACGCAGGCGCTGGGTAAGCTCGGCTGGGCCGTGAATGCGTACACCGTGGCTCCGTTATGGAACGAGACGCAACCGTATTACGCGATTTTGGTCGAAGAAGTCGATGCGCCGGATGCCGGACGATTGCGGGCCCTCGATGCGGCGCTGGCGGAGGTGAATATCGAGTATGCGGCGAAGCGGCAGAGCTGCCGACTGGGGCCGATCCGCGCGGCGATCTTGCCGTTGGGCACCTGGGCGGCGTGGGACCGCGCCCGGTTAACGATCAGCGGCGGCTCCGCCGAGCAGTACAAACGCCCCTGCTTACAGGGGGATTTGAAGTTCATCGAAACGATGCCGGTGATGCGGATCGAGGGGGCGGGATGAAAGCGCGGATCAAAAAATTCCTCCGGCGATTCCGGCCCCTACCCGCGCCGCCGGCCCCGCGCCCGCCCGCTTCGGCCGACCCGGCGTTCGCCGAACGCAAGCGCTGCAAGCTGGATCGCATCCGACCGCTGTTGGTGGGTGACATCCCCGAGGCCGGGCCGCACTTCTACGATTTCTTGACGCCCGAGTTAAGGATGCAGTTCAACATTGCGGATACCGACAACGTCAGCGCGCACGATTACGACGGCGACGCCCAAGCGCTGATCGCCGAGTTCCCGGACGGGATGCTCCTCGATTGCGGCGCGGGCTTGCGGAACACCTACTTCGACAACGTCGTCAATTTCGAAATCTGCGACTACGCCACGACCGACGTCCGCGGCGTCGGCGAATGCCTGCCCTTCCGCGACAACGCGTTCGATGCGGTCTTCAGTTTCAACGTCCTCGAGCACGTGCGCGATCCGTTCGCCTGCGCCCGGGAACTCGTCCGCGTGCTGAAGCCGGGCGGCCGGCTGTACTGCGTCGTGCCGTTCTTGCAGCCGTTCCACGCCTACCCGCACCACTACTACAACATGACTGCCCAAGGGCTGGCCAACCTCTTCGCCGATTCGATCCGGATCGAGAAGCAAGAGGTGAACACCGGCGGGATGCCGGTGTTCATGCTGACTTGGATCCTGCGGCGTTGGGTGGATGGTTTGCCCGATGCGGCCCGGCGCGAGTTCCTTGCGATGCGGGTCTCCGATTTGATCGGCGATCCGCTGGCCATGATCGACCGGCCCTTCGTCAAGGACTTGGCCGAAGCGAGCCGGTTCGAATTGGCGGCGACGACCTCGCTTTTCGCCCGGAAGCCGGTGTGATCGGCCCCGCCCGCCACTCACGCCTTCGCGTTCCATTTCGCCAGCAGTTCCGCGAAGTCGGCGGGCGCCTCGGCGTCCCAGCTCACGAACTCTTCGGTTTCCGGGTGCTGGAAGCCGAGGTGGGCGGCGTGGAGCATCGGCCGGGCGGCCCCGCTGTCGTCCGGGTAGGGCATGCCACCTTTGGGACGGTCGTAGACTTTTTCCCCGCACAACGGCGTTCCGGCTTCACCGAGGTGGATGCGGACTTGGTGTGTCCGGCCCGTTTCGAGCCGGCACTCGATTTTGGCGTAATGGCCCAGTTCCGCCAGCACTTTCACGCGGGTCACGGCCTTTTGCCCGCCCGGCGGCTTCGGCTCCTTCGAGCTCCCGCGCCGACCGTCGCCGCGATCCTTGACGAAGACCGATTCGATGCGGTTCTCTTCGGGGATGCCGCGTGTGAGGGCCACGTAGCGCCGGTCAACGGTGTGCTTGCGGAACTGCGTCATCAAGCTCGTGGCGGCGCGGGAAGTCCGGGCGAAGACGAGCAACCCGGTCGTATCGCGGTCGAGGCGGTGGATCGGAACGACTTTGCGGTTCGGCACCCCGAGGAGTCCCGGCAGCAGTTCGGCCAAGGTCTTCGGCAAGAATTTTCGGGCCCGCGCCCCGAACTCGGCCGTCTCCTCGGCGTTGCGGGTGGAGGTGAGGTCGGCCGGCTTGTTCACCACCACGATGGAATCGTCGAGGTAGACGATCTCGATCTTCTCGAGGAACGGGTTCGCCGGCAGCATCGCCGCCTTCGCTTTGGGCTTCGCCTTCGGCTTCGGACTCGCGATCGGAGTGATGGTCTCGTCCGACTTCTTCGGCTTCGGCACTTTGACGGTTTTGACTTCGATGGCCCCGGTGGCGATCCAAACCCGGTTGCCCGCCTTGATGCGCTGTTCCGGGGCGCGCGTGAGCTGACCTGCGACGCGGACGTGGCCGCGCTCCACGATCCGTTTGGCTTGCGTCCAAGTCAGGGTGAAGCGCTTGCGGAGCATCTCCGCGACGGTCCACCCGGATTCGCGCTTCTCGACGAGGAATTGAATCGCGGGCATGGCACTCGGGGGGTTCGGACCATCTCCCCTCGCCGCGGCTCCGCGCGAGAGGGGAATCGGAAAGGCAGAATTCACTCGTCGACCGCGAACACTTTCGGATCGAGCTTCGCACTCAGCTTCGCTTCGGTGAACTTCGTCGTCATGAAAGTTTTGCCGTCGTGCTTGACCGTCAGCGTCATCGGGATCTGCACACCGTCGACTTCCTTGTAGTCGGTCATGACGGTCTCTTCTTCGACTTCTTCGCCGGAACCGGGGGCGAGCGCTTTGCGGCTGGTGGCGTGAAGTTTGCCGGTCTTCTTGTCGAAATAGAGCGTCATCGTCTTGGTCTTCTTGCCTTCGACCACCACGGCGGCGCAATCGACGTCGGCGATCTTCGCGTCCTTCCCGGTCTTGATGGTGTACTTCTCTTTGTCGAGGAGCGGATACAACATCGAAATGTCTTGCGAGGCGGCCCCTTGGCGGAGTTCGTCTTTCGTCTTGTCGTCGAGCTTCTGCGCTTCGCCGTTGAGCGTCGTCTTGAACTTGTCGCCGTTGCCGACTTGGGCGATCGACAGTTTCTGACCCATCAGCGATGTATCGAGCGTCATCTTGAATTGATCGGGCAGTTGGTACGCCAGCGTGCCCGTGTAATCGAGCGCGGCCCCGAGGATGTTTAGGCTCCCCTTCATCTGGTATTCGCCGGCCTTATTCTTCTTGAGGGCCGCTTCGCCCCCGTGGGCCTTGATCCCGGCCGCGATGGTTTTGATGGCATCGTCGTCGGCCGAGGCCGTGCCGAAGGCCACCAAGGCCGCGAGGGTGGCGAATGTGCGCATGCGAAGCACTCCGGGTGACGGTGAAACGGGGCATCCGGCGCGTTCGGCCGGGTAGGGACAGTATACGGAAGCGAATCGTGAGGGGTTTGAGACCGATTTGTACACCCCCTGTTTTCAGCCCGAAGGGCTGGCGCGTTCATACCTCGGGCGATGTGCCAGGCTGAGATCTGCCAGCCCTTTGGGCTGAAGAATCGGGGCGAAAACGCTCCGGCCTCAACTGTGTTGCCGATTGAAACGATCCCGCCGTTCTTGTCCGATTCCCGGACTTCAGCGACGCCGCGCGAATCGCTTTTTCAATCGGTCGAGTTGACACTGCACCGAGTCGTTGGATATCGTCGAAGGAGAATATTGCGGCATCGGCCGAACCGATTCCGATCCCGCGAGAAATCCCGGCATGTTCCTCCTCAACCCCGACGTGATCGCCGAAGCCCGCGGCCTATCGGTCGGCGCGTCCGGGTTCCTGCTGTTCGTCGGCTTCTTGCTCTGGGCCTTCGGTTGGCGCTGGCACCGCTTCTGGGTCGTCTTCGCCATCACCCTCGCCGCCGGGATTCTCGGCCTGAGCGCCGGCCAAAGTGCCGGGGTGCAAATCCTCGTCGCGGGCATTTTGTGCGCCCTCGCCGCGGGCATGCTCGCCCTCGAACTCGCCCGCATCCTCGCGTTCGTCACCGGCGGCGTCGCCGCCTGGGTCGCCGCGACGATGGTCGCGCCCGGCGCCCAAGAACTCTGGGCCGTGTTCCTCTGCGGCGGGCTCGTCGGCGTCGTCCTCTACAAACTCTGGTCGATGATCGCCATGAGCCTGCTCGGCATCCTCGTCTGCTGGCACACCCTGCTGGTGATGGCCGAGGGTTTGTTCAACTGGGACACGGCGAAATTGGCCGCGGAAAACGCCTCCGCTTTCAACGGGGCCGTCGTCGCCGGTACCCTGCTCGGCGTGTTCGTACAAGCCAAGACCGGGAAGGCGGAGGACGCCGCCGCGCTCGAACCCGAGGAATCGCACGAGCCACACGGGAAGAAACCGGCGCACGCCGAGGCCCCGGCCGCCTCGTGGTTCGCCAAGATTCTTCCCCTCGGCAAAGCCGCTTGATTCGGGCGAGTTTTTGTGCAGGGCGAGGCCATTCGTGTCACTCCGACTTCGTTGGCGGCGTTCGCCGGTCATTTCTTCGACGAACTTCAGGCACATGTCCACGTTAGTCCGGGACCGTCTTCGCGAGTTCCGCGGCGATTTCCAGCATGTTCTGGCTGAACAGCGTCATCCAGGCGGTTCCGTCAGCCTGTTCTAGGTAGCCGCCAGTCGGCAGCGGCGAACTTCGGTCGAACACGCCGATGTTGTCCAGCCACAGGAATTCCTCTTCTCGCTCTCCGAAAAGCTGGCGAATCCCTTCACCGCCGATGCATCGAAGAAGTCGGTGGAAGAATAATGTCTTCGTGTAGTGCCTCGCGCCCGGCGAGCCGACCCTGTCAAAAGTCGGGTGAATCTAATCTCCGGAAGCATTCGTGAACGAGGTTGTCCTACACCCGACCCTTGTCAGGCTCGGCTCGCCGGGGTCGTCGTGCGAAACCACACACTTGCCCCCTCGGGATAAAAACCTCGCCCGAACTCACCCTGTCGATCCTCCGCTCCCGCGCGTAAGATAATCTGTAAAGCACCCGCTCTGGCCCGAGGATCAACCGATGTCGCGCTTCGATTTGTCCATTCTTGAAACGGCCCAGCGCGTCCCCGGCAAGCCGAGGCACAAAACCCGCGAGGTGAAGGTCGGCGATAAAGTCTTCGGCGGCAACAACCCGATCTGGGTGCAGAGCATGACGACCACCGACACCTTCGACGTGGCTGGCACGGTCAAGCAAATCCACCTCCTCGAAGAAGCCGGCTGCGAACTCGTCCGCGTCACGGTGCCGAAGCCGGAAGATGCCGGGGCGCTGTCCGAGATTCGCAAACAGGTCGGCATCCCGCTGATCTGCGATATCCACTTCGATTACAAGATGGCGCTGGCGGCGCTCGATCACCCCGTGGATAAAATCCGCATCAATCCGGGGAACATCGGTAGCATCGACCGCTTCCGTCAGGTGGTACGCAAAGCGAAGGACAAAGGGATCCCGATGCGAATCGGCGTCAACGCCGGGTCGCTGGAGCGCGAGTTCTGCGAGAAGTACGAGTTCCCCTGCCCGCCGGCGATGGTCGAGAGCGCCCTGCGTTACTTGGAGATCGCCGAGAGCGAAGGCTACCACGACATGATCTTCTCGATGAAGTCATCGGATGTATTGGTCGCCGTGGATGCCTACCGCTTGTTCGCGAAGCTGGCCGACTACCCGACGCACATCGGCATCACGGAAGCCGGCAAGCCGCCGTATGCAGTGACCAAGAGCGCCGCCGGGCTGGCCCCGATCCTGCTCGACGGCATCGGCGACACCATTCGCGTCTCGCTACTCGGCGACCCCGTCCCCGAAATCGCCGCCTGCTTCGACATCTTGCAAGCGACTCAACGCCGCGTTCGCCGGCCGGAGATCATCGCCTGTCCGACCTGCGGTCGCTTGGCCATCGACTTGGAAAAGATCATCGCGGAACTGGAGTCGCGGCTACAAGGCAACCGCCTGCCGGTGAAAATTTCGGTGCTCGGCTGCGTGGTCAACGGTCCCGGCGAAGCGAAGGAAGCGGACATCGGCATCGCGGCCGGCAACGGCCAAGGGATGATCTTCCGCAACGGCGAGATGGTCCGCCGCGTACCCGAAGCGGAGATCGTCGACGCCCTGATGATCGAACTCGCCGACTGGGAAAAGAACAATGCCCACCGCATCCCGGTGACGAAGGACGCGGAAGGATTGGGGCGAAGGAAGCTGCCGACGGTGTCGGTGTGAGTGGACTCAAGTAACATCTACGCCGGTCAAACAGTGCTGCCCCCTTGGTTTCGGAGACGTTTCGTCAACACGACCCACATTAGCGCGGCCACGCAACCGACTCCCACACCCAATTCCGCGCCAACGGACGCCGAATTTGCGATGTCTTGAATTGAAGCTTTGCGGCCTGTGAAATTCGGGCTGGACTCGCGTCCAGTGAGCGGCACAAACGGGGACGCGAATGCGAAAGCGCACGCACCCGCGATCAAGTCGATGACGACCCAGATTGCAAAGTGCTTGGCGGTTTTGGCGAGCCAGAGGCCCCCGCCGATCGAAATGAGCAACCCGACTGCGAATGCCACCGGAACGGCGCGCTGACGGTGGGCGATTGAGACGCGTTCTTGTGGAGTCAGTGAGTCGCCGATCATGGGGAAAGTCGCGCTGGAAGTTGGCTCCATCATGGAATCGTGACCGACCGCCAACGTGATCGAAGAGATCACTGCAACGAGCAAAACGCACGATCTCAGTTTCCGTGACATCGGGTGCTCTCCAATTTCTACTTCTTTTCCGGTGGCACCACGCTCGGCACCGTGCCGAATTCCGTTTCCCGTGGCAGTTTCCCCTTCAATTGCTCCGCGAACTCGAACGGATCGGGGATTGTCATCTTCAAAAACGGCAGGGTGACGACGGGGAACGGGAAGACCGTGGCGATCACTTTGGCCGCGGAGATCTCGGCCGTCGGATCGTCGGTTGGGGCCCGCTCCACCAGTTGCCGCGCGAGCATCGGCACGTCCGCCGCCCCTGCATTCGCCGGACTCTCGGCGCGCACCAGCGGCTTCTCGGCGAACTTGACCCCACTCAAATTCTCCGCGGCAGCTTGGCCCAAATCGGCCGGGGCCCGTTCCGGGGGAGCCGACGGCTTCGCCGGTTTGCCTTTCGGGATGGGATTGCCCGGCATCCGGATGGTGAACTTCGGCTCCGGGAGTTCGCCCCGGTCAAATTCGCCCGTCCGCGGGCGCGGGGCTTTCGGCCCCGGCAGATCGCCCGGCATCTTCAATGTCGGCATCAACGATTTTTGAACCGCCTTGCCGCCGAGGTCGTCCGGCAGTTTCGCCACCGGCTCGACCGGCGCCGGCTGGGGCTGTTGAGCAATGGTCACCGGATTCGTGGCGGGCGTCGGCAACGCGGGTTCGACTTTCGCCGCGGTCGCTTCGGCGATGGGCGGCGGGGTCGGGGTGTCGCTACAGCCGATGAGCCCGGCAGCACCGAGCGCAGCCAAATTGAGTTTGCGGATGGTCACTTCGCCACCTCCAACACGAGCTTGACCGGGTCGCCTTCTTTGGGCAGGGTGTCTTTTTTCACGTCGAGCTTCAGGTATTTTTCTTCTTTCATGGTCAGCGTCGATTGGAACACCGTCTCGGCATCGACCGGGAAGAGCATGATCAGCGAGCCGGTGTTGTCGGCGCCGAACGCCTTGGCTTCTTTACCCGGTTCCGCCTTGGCGGGGGCCGAGCCGGTGAATTTGAACTTCACTCCTTTGGGCATCGGCTTGTTCGTCTTCGGATCGACGAGGATCTTGTCGAGCGGGTAGCGCTTGGCTGGCCCGTCCCCCTGCGGGACGTCGATGTAGATATTCACTACGGGGCCCTCGGCTTTGACATCTTCGCCCAGGCCCGGTTTGCCAGGTTTGATCCCCAGCGCCTCCATTGCCGCAGCGATTTCGCTCGGCATCACGTCGATGGTCACGATGGTCTCGTGCGCTTTCTTGCCGTTCTTGTCCCCCGGCTTCGCGTCTTTGATGTACCCCCAACAGGCGATCACTTCGATGGGGTAACTCTGATCGAGGTGCGGCAGTTTCCGCGGGGCAACCTTCGCGTCGACCGTCACCGTCTTCTTCTCTTTGTCGACCTTGATGCCGGCCGGCAATTTGACCTCGGCCGCCGGGGCGAAGCTCCCCGCTGCGCAGAGTGCTCCCAGAAATATCCATCGTCGCATGGTCGGAACCTCGGCATAGGGAGATGCTGATAGAATCGTCGAGATCCTTCGCCGGGTCAACGGGGAATCGTTTGGCTCTCACGAGAATTCCCCCGTCGCTCACCGCTTCACGAACTCCCAAAAGCCGCCCGGGCGGATGTCCGACGCTTTCAATCGGCCCAGCCGCAGTTCGTCTTCGACATACCGCAGCACGCCCTCCGCCGTCACGCGATCGCGGAAGGCCTCGGGCGACCGGGCTTCCTCGTCTTCGAGGCGTTCGCGGGCCTCGGCCGCGTGCCGTTGAAAAATTTCGGGCTCGTCGAAACGCGTCGCGGCGACATACGGCGTCGCGACCGGCGTCGGCTTCACAATCTCCTCCGCCCGCGCTTCGAGATCCTCGAGTTCCGCGCCGTCGTCCTCCTCCGAAGCCCAGCGATTGCGGGACTCGCG
>Ga0105047_10017223_pt1 | contig 11273 bp, 7 predicted proteins | sample MAT04_FD_78384 | JGI IMG/M metagenome (GOLD analysis project Ga0105047, IMG submission 78384) | Freshwater microbial communities from Lake Fryxell liftoff mats and glacier meltwater in Antarctica - MAT-04 (megahit assembly) | ecosystem: Environmental > Aquatic > Freshwater > Ice > Liftoff... | reverse complement strand
GAAAAGCTATTTTGGTCATATTTTCCGATTATTCTCGTTAAATAGAATAACTATTCGCCTCAAATAATCGAAAAATCTGTCTCAAAATAGCTTTCCCTCGCTACGATCACTATTCTTGGACAGACTCCTAGAGAGGAAACGGTTTTCCGCTATAAATACCGAGCAATGGTTTCATGCAATACATCCATTTTAACCGGTTTGGTCAAGTACTGGATAAAACCAGCTTGCAGCCCGCGGTCGATATCGATGGGCATGGCATCGGCGGAGAGGGCGATTACCGGAATATCGCGGGTTATGGGGTCAGTTTTAAGCGCTTCCAGCACCTTATAGCCATCCATGCCGGGTAGGTGAATATCCAGCAAGATAACTTGCGGTTTATAACGCCGCGCGAGTTCCAGACCGAACTCGCCGTGAGTGGCGGAGATCAGTTTCAGATGCGATTGTTGCCGGAGCATGGCTTCAACCAGACGCAGGTTTGCAGCATTGTCTTCGATATAGAGCACGATTTGTTGCGGTTTGCCGGTGATAATCGCTTTATCTTGTGGTATCGGCTTTTCAGTGTTTGCGGCTTCTGCTGTAAGCGGCAGTTCAATCCAGAACGTCGAGCCTTCGCCGAGCGTACTGTTAAATCCAACTTGCCCGCCCATCAGTTCGGTCAGTTGCTTGGAGAGCGCGAGCCCGATGCCGGTCCCTTCCACCTCAGTGAATTCAGCACCCAGACGCTCAAAAGGTTTAAAGAGGTATGCCTGCTTTTCCGGAGGAATGCCCAGACCGGTATCAGTTACGCAAAGCCGGAGAAAACCATTATTCTGATCATGGCAGGAAATATTGATGTATCCGCCGCTCAGGTTGTATTTTGCTGCGTTGGATAGCAGATTGACCAGGATTTGCCTCAACCGGGTTGGATCGGCCAATACGGATTCACCAGTAGGGCACTGATTGATCAGGTGAATCTGTTTTGCGTTCATAAGCGGCTGGGTAATTTCTGTTGCAGTGTTGATGGCAGCCGCCAAGTTGACGGGTTGTGATACGACCACCATTTTTCCGGATTCGATACGCGCAAGATCCAAGAGTTCGTTGATGAGCTCCAGCAGATAATCGCCAGCACGATGGATTTCTTGTACGTATGCCAACTGATGAGGCGGGAGGTTTTCATATTCGAGTAGCTGAGAAAAACCAAGAATAGCATTCATCGGTGTTCTCAATTCATGACTCATCCGCGATAAAAAAACACTCTTGGCGCGATTGGCGCGCTCGGCTTCGTCGCGTGCTGCCGTCATTTCTACGGTGCGTTGTTTGACTCGGGTTTCAAGTTGCTCATTGAGAACCTTGAGACTTTCTTCAGCTTGCTTAAGATCGGTGATATCTGTGATAGAACCGACCATACGTACCGGCTTTCCATCAGCATCTCGAACCGCTTCGCCGCGCGATAACACCCACCGGTAACTGCCATTCTTGTGACGCAAGCGCATTTCAACACGGTAGGGCGAATGATGCTCAAAATGCCTGGTTATGGCTTGAACGACTGAAGTTTTGTCGTCTGGGTGAATCAGTTCAAAAAAATAGAGTCGATACTTGGCAGTTCGTCATCTTGATAGCCGACGATTTCCTTCCAGCGCGGTGAGAGATAATCCTCGTGCGTGATGGGATTCCAATCCCAGATTCCGTCATTGGTTGCATTCAAAACAAGGCGCGTGCGTTCTTCACTGTGACGCAAATCTTCTTCAATCTGCTTGCGCTCGGTGATATCCGTGCCGACACTGATCATGAACGTTACTTTGCCTTGATTATCATGTAACAGCGTGTTGGCCCATTCGATCAATCGATAATCGCCAGACTTTGTGCGCCAACGATTGGTGTATTGGTTGAGTGCGGTTTGCGGGTTGTTGACGTGGGCTACAAAGGCTGCCGTACGGATGGCATCGGCATCTGCCGCGGGTAAAAAAATATCCCAGGGAAACTTGCCTTCCACTTCGGCGAAGGTGAATCCGCTTAATTTCTCGCAAGCGGCATTAAATCGATAGATGCGTCCTTCATGATCCAATACAATGACCAGTGCGCCAACATTTTCAATGATAGCATTGAGAAAATCCGGGTCACGCATTGATTTTTTGTTCATTTTCCCGCCGATCATGTATTGGGAGCAGAAAGCAAAACTTTACTCAGCGTATCTGCTAACAATCAAAAGAGCGATATTCCAGGGATTGTTTATACAGAAAACACCAAGCCTTGCTTTATACGCAGCAAAATTTTGGATATATCTTAATATTTTAGAATAAAACAGTGCTATTCTGTTTTGCGATTAGAAGCCAAAAAATGTTTTTTACAGGCTCATCCACAACCCATGTTCTGGGTTTTTTCTTTTCAACGATTAAAGCTTACTCAAAGTGGACAATATTAAGGAAATTACCGGAGTTTTGCTCAAATTCCGTGATGAGCGGGACTGGTCGCAATTTCACACTGCCAAGGATCTTGCACTGGCGTTGAATATTGAAGCGGGCGAGCTATTGGAGGCTTTTCTGTGGAAATCTTCTGAGCAAGCGGATATCGACAAGGTGAAAGAGGAACTTGCCGATGTATTTGCGTTTGCTTTTCTGCTCGCTGAAAAATACGATTTGGATGTGAAACAGATTGTGCTGGAAAAGATGGAACAGAACGCGCAAAAGTATCCAGTGGAAAAAGCCCGAGGGGTTGCCAAAAAATATACCGAGTTGTAAGGATACTGTGTAGAAACTATTTCCGGCTACCGGACGGCCAACCGCCATAAGGTGGTGAGTTCCGCGTTGCGGGCAGCGTGGAGCGGGTCGCTGGTATCCGAGACACGCGGATGGTGCGGTTTGATATTCGAATGACTCAATACTTTCAATCCTGCTACATCAATCATTTCGAGCAATTCCGCGCGTGTTCGCAATCCCAAGTGTTCGGCAAAATCAGACAAAATCAACCAGCCTTCACCGCCGGGGGTCAGATGGTACTTAAGGCCGTGCAAAAATCCGCGCAGCATACGGCTATCCGGATCGAAGATCGCATGTTCCAGCGGCGAGCTGGGCCGGGCCGGAATCCACGGCGGGTTGCATACGATCAGTGCGGCTTGTCCTTCGGGAAAGAGATCTGCTTGCACCACTTCAACCTGGGCTGCGAGACCCAGGCGCGCCAAATTTTCGCGCGCGCAATCCAATGCGCGCAAATCCTGATCCGTAGCGATGACGCGCTGGATGCCCCGGCGTGCCAGCACGGCAGCCAGCACACCGGTGCCGGTACCAATATCGAATGCGAGTGATTGTGTTGCAATAAGCGCGGGTAACGGAGCTGCTGCGACCAATTCCACGTATTCGCTGCGGATTGGTGCGAAAACACCATAATGCGGATGAATGTGCGCATGCAATGCGGGAATCTCGATGCCTTTTTTACGCCATTCGTAGGCGCCAATCAGCCCCTGTAATTCGCGCAGCGAAGCGATGTAATCTTCTGTGCGTGGCCCATACGCCTCCAGACAAGCCGAACGCACATCGGGCGCGCGGCGTAATGGAATACTATGATCGGCATTGCAAGGAATCAGCAACTGACCCAAGGTGCGAGCGCGTTGTGATTGCACCTGGCGGTGCAAATGAAAGGTTTCAGCGGGAGATAGCGCCGCCTTTTGGTTTTTACGGTCCGTCCGTTTTTTGTCTATGCGCCGTGCCAGGGCTTGCAGTAATTGACGCGCATTCTGGAAATCACCCCGCCACAATAGCCCTGTGCCTTCACAGGCGAGACGGTAAGCCGTATCGGCCGTCATGCGATCATCGATGACTTGCACACGCTTGGGTGGCGGCAGGTTTTTTTCCGAACACCAGCGTGCTGATTTTTCTTCGTCTGCTTCATTCCAGCGAATGAGGGGGAAATCACGCATGGTGATAATTGTGACAGGATACCGGAACTACGAGATAAGCTTGTAAATACATGGCGGCGTATGAGAAATTTATTGTTTATAGTTGAGATTTTAAGTTCAACCCATATTATACTCTTGATAAGATCTGGATTTATGGCAGTGCTCTGCATCCGCTTACCTTGATTGTCATGCGATAACCGCAATGACAGACCGTTAACCCTCCTGGAGTTTTATGTCTTTCTCTACTTTCGGCTTGTCCGATGAAATTATCCGTGCCGTCACTGAACGTGGTTACACGGTTCCTACCCCCATACAAACACAAGCCATTCCAGCCGTATTGGCTGGCGGTGATTTATTGGCCGGTGCACAAACCGGCACCGGCAAAACCGCCGGTTTTACCTTGCCTATTTTGCATCGTCTATCTGACAAAAGTGTTAAAGGACCGTCCAGCGGGCGGCCGCCGATACGAGCGCTGATTCTTGTGCCGACGCGTGAATTGGCCGCGCAGGTGGAAGAGAGCGTGCGTGATTATGGCAAGTACCTGAAATTAAGCTCGATGATCATGATCGGCGGTGTGAATATTAATCCGCAAATCACTCGCCTAAAGAGCCGCGTGGATATTTTGGTTGCGACGCCGGGGCGGTTACTCGATCATGTCCAACAAAAAACGCTGAGCCTGGCGCACATTGAGATTCTCGTGCTGGATGAGGCTGATCGCATGCTGGACATGGGGTTTATCCGCGATATTAAAAAAATTCTCGCATTACTGCCGAAGCAGCGGCAGAATTTATTATTCTCGGCCACTTTCTCGGATGAAATCCAGGCATTGGCGGACAATTTACTTAACAAGCCGGTAATGATTGAGGTGGCGCGCCGTAATGCGACTGCTGACAAGGTGACGCATGTGGTGCATCCGGTGGATCGTGAGCGCAAAAAAGAGCTGCTTGCGCATTTGATTAAGCAGCACCGCTGGTCACAGGTATTGGTGTTTACTCGCACCAAACATGGCGCCAATAAACTGGCTGAGTTTTTGTTGGCAAACGGTATTCCTGCACTGGCCATCCATGGCAATAAAAGTCAGTCGGCACGCACGCTGGCATTGGCAAAATTCAAGGCAGGTGATTTGCAAGTGCTGGTGGCAACCGATATTGCCGCACGCGGTATTGATATCAGTGAGCTGCCGCATGTTGTTAACTTTGAATTGCCCAATGTGGCTGAGGATTATGTTCACCGCATTGGCCGCACAGGTCGTGCCGGTTCAGAAGGGGATGCGGTATCGCTGGTTTGTGTCGATGAAACCAAGCTGCTGACAGCGATCGAGAAACTCATTAAGCGCGAAATACCCAGTCAGGTAATTGCCGGTTTTGAACCGGATCCGCGCATTAAAGCTGAACCGATAAAAAATGGCCGTGGCGGCGAACCCCGTGGTGCAACCCATTCACGTAATCCGCCAAGAAACCAAACTAGCAAAAAACCGGCTACAAAGAAACCTGCGGGTGCTGGCTTTGCGCGTCCAGCGGCACAGCACTTCGCTGAGCCACGCCGTGCTGGGGGACGGGGGCGTTAACGCGGCATCCAAATGGTTACAGGAAAGGTTCTCTGCGAAATTATTGTGCGATTGCCGGTGTAGCAGGAATTCCCCGTAGTTTAAAGCCGGGCTTCAAACCGCGTTTTTCGAACCAGCCCTGATTCATCTCCAGTGCGTAGCGTACCTGTTTGGTGGAACAGTGAGATTTTTCAGTCTCAGGTTGCATGTCTTTAAGGTTCACGATGCTGCCATCGTCGGCGATGAAGGCGATCGTCAGTGGTAGCAGCGTGTTACGCATCCAGAAACAACGCACCTGAGGGCTGTCGTATATGAACAGCATGCCTTCGTTGACAGCCATAGTCCGGCGGTACATTAATCCGATGCTTTGCTCGTTCATGGTCTGCGCCACTTCGGCCTGGATGACATACATGCCTGCCGTTAACTCGATCACCGGCAAGCGCGGTTGCGGGCCGTTCTGAGCCATCACGCTGACTGCAGTCAGTAGACCCAAAAGCGCTGTTATGAATCGTTGCAGCAAAGCTTTTGTTTGGTCATAGCTCATAGTTTGTTTCGATGTTTCTCGCCTAATTAAAAAGAAACCCATTTTCATTGTTTACTCCTGATCGCTGCCTTTTGGATGGGTCGCCGGATCCTCCTTTAGCGGCTCGGGGTTTTTTGCTTCAATTGGTTTGGTTTCAGTGGCCGGAGATTTGGCGCGTCGTCCGATCTTTCCGACTACGACAAAGAATAGCGGGACAAAAAAGATAGCTAGGAATGTAGCCGCGAGCATTCCGCCGAATACCCCGGTACCGATGGAATGCCGGCTGGCAGCACCGGCTCCGGAGGCAATGACCAGCGGAAACACACCAAAAATAAAAGCCAGAGAGGTCATGATGATCGGCCGGAAGCGCAGACGCGCCGCCTCCAGCGCTGCATCGGCGAGTGTCTCGCCTGCGGTATAGCGCTGGTTGGCAAACTCGACAATCAGAATCGCATTCTTAGCAGCTAATCCAATTAGCGTGACTATGCCGATCTGGAAATAAATATCATTGCTCAAGCCTTGAATCCAGATTGCCAGCAGCGCACCGAAAATTCCGAACGGGACCGCCAGAATCACCGCCATCGGAATGGTCCAGCTTTCATACAATGCGGCCAGCACCAGAAATACCATCAATAATGCGAATGCGAAAACCATTCCGGACTGCCCGCCAGCCTTGTGTTCTTGATACGAAATTCCGCTCCAATCGAGCGTATACCCGCGCGGCGCCAGAATTTCATCCGCCACTTGTTCCAGCGCGGCTAGCGCTTGTCCGGAGCTATATCCGGGCGCAGCGCCGCCGAGCACCATCGCGGAATTAAAACCGTTGAAGTGTGTGACCGGGTCGGGGCCGCTGTTGAATTCCGTCGTCACCACGGAATCCAACGGGATCATCGTCGATGTGCCGCCGTTTTGCGCGCGCACAAAAATTTTGCTGATGTCGCCGGGATTCGACCGGTATTCCGGCAATGCTTCGGTTTGCACACGGTAAATGCGGCCGAATTTGACAAAATCGTTGATGTACAGATTGCCGAAATACGCTTGCATGGTATCGAACACTTCCGAAATGGGCACGCCCAATGCCTTGGCACGCTCGCGGTCTACCGTGGCGAACAAGCGTGGCGCACTGACGCGGAAGTTGGTGCTGGCCACGGCAATTGCCGGATGTTCCATGGCTTTGGCGGTAAACGCCTGCGCTACCGCGGCAAACTCGGCAAAATTACCGCCGCTCGGATCTTGTATCTGCACCGAAAAGCCGCCGGTAGCGCCGAGCCCTTCGATCGCCGGTGCGTTAAACGCCAGAATCAGCGCTTCCGGAATTTTGGCGAATTCCTGGTAAGCCGCGCCGATGATGGCTTGGATTTGATCTTCCGGTTTGGTGCGCGTATCCCAATGATGTAACGGCACGAACATAGTGGCTTGATTGGCGCCGCGCGTGCCAAAAACAAAATTCTGGCCAGCCAGCGTATCGGTGGAATGCACAGCGGGATTTGCTTGGAAATAACTTTCGACGCGGTCGAGCACTTCTTTGGTGCGCGTCATCGAAGCACCGTCCGGCAATTGCACCACGGTAATGAAATAGCCCTGGTCTTCTTCCGGAAGGAAGCTTTCCGGCACGGTTTTGAACAAACCTGCAATAACGGCAAGCAACAACACAAACAGTGTCAGCGCCAGCACCGAGCGCTTGATAATGACGACAACAGCGCTGGTATAACGGGTCTGCACCCAATCAAACAAGCGGTTAAACAGTTTCCAAAATCCTTTCGGCTCTTCATGACCCGGTTTCAGCACCAAAGCGCACAACGCCGGACTCAGGGTCAGCGCGACGAATCCGGATATCGCCACCGACAATGCGATGGTAATAGCAAACTGTTTGTACAATTCGCCGGTAATTCCGCCCAAAAAAGCCACCGGCACGAATACCGCAGCCAGCACCAGCACGATCGCTACTACCGGTCCGGATACTTCGTCCATGGCCTTTTTCGCCGCATCCCTCGGTGCAAGCCCGCCTTTGGTGATATGCCGCTCGACGTTTTCGACCACCACAATGGCATCGTCGACAACGATACCGATTGCCAGCACCATGCCGAATAAGGTCAGGGTGTTGATGGAGAATCCCAATGCTTCCAAACCGGCCAGCGTGCCGATCAGCGAAACCGGGACGGCGATGGCGGGAATCAACGTGGCGCGCCAGCTTTGCAAAAATACGAAAACTACCAGAATCACCAGCAGCGTCGCTTCAGCCAGCGTCCTCAACACCTCTTTGATCGAAACTTCAACAAACGTAGTGGTATCGTAGGGAATATTGTGCGACACACCGGCTGGAAAATGCTTTGCCAATTGATCCATTTCCGCGCGCACGCTACGCACGGTATCGAGCGCATTCGCGCCGGGCGCCAGAAACGTCAGCAAAAACGTATTCGGCTTGCTGTTCCAGCGGCCTTCCAGATCGTACGATTGCGCACCCAGCTCGATGCGCGCGACATCCTGCAACCGTATCATCGAGCCATCGGGAAAAGCGCGTACGATAATGTCTTCGAATTCTTTGACTTCGCTCATGCGCCCGCGGGTAATCACCGGAATCGTCAATTCGGTGCCATTCGGTGTCGGTTCACGGCCGATTCTTCCAGCCGGGAAATCGCGATTTTGCTCGCGCACGACCGCGACAATATCAGTCGGTGTCAGATTCAATTGCGCCATGCGCACGGGATCCAGAATCAGGCGCATCGAATAGTTTTGTCCGCCGAAAATCATGGCGTCGCCAACCCCCGGCAAGCGCTTGATATTATCGAGAACACGCAGCAACGTGTAGTTGGACAGATACACATCGTCATGCTTGGGATCGGTGGAACTCAGTGCTACCACGGCCAGTAAGCTGGGCGAGGTTTTTTTCACGGTAACGCCTTGACGTATCACTTCGCTGGGCAGTTGCGGTTCGGCCAGACGTTGCCGGTTTTGTGTCTGTACTTGCGCAATATCGATATCGGTACCGATTTCGAACGTCAGCCGCAGCATCATGTGGCCGTCGTTGGTGCTGACCGACTCGTAATACAGCAGATTGTCGATGCCGGGCAATTGTACTTCGATTGGGCGTGCCACCGCTTCCGCGACGACTTCCGCGCTCGCGCCCGGATAGTCGGCGTCGATTTGCACCATCGGCGGTGTAATTTGCGGAAATTGCGCGATTGGCAGTTTCTGCAATGCCACCAGACCAAAAACGACAATGATGATCGATAGCACCGACGCGAAAATAGGCCGGTCAATAAAAAAATGCGAATTCATGGCGCAATCTGCCCGGTGGATACCTCGGAAGGCGGAGATGTTTTCGCCGCGGGAGTTTTGCCGGCTTGATACGGAACAGCGTCCACTTTAACGCCCGGCATGATGCGGAAGAATCCTTCCGCGACCACGCGATCTCCGGGCTGTAAGCCACTTTCGATTAGCCATTCTTTGCCACGCCACGCGCTTGCCAGCACCGGTCGCATTTCCACCTGTTCTTCGGCGTCGATGACAAACACAAATGAACCGGCCGGCCCTTGCTGCACTGCGCGTTGCGGGATTAAAACAGCATTGTGACGAACATAGCCTTTGACGCGAACTTTGACGAATTGGCCGGGATACAGGTATGCGTGCCCTGGCGCAAGATTACCTTCCGGATGCGGAAACTTAAATCGTCCTTGCAAGGTACCGGTTTGCGGCCGTATTGTGGCTTCGGCAAAATCCAATATCCCTTCGTGGGGATACACGCTGCCATCGGAAAAAGTCAGCACGCCGCGCAATTGAAAAATATCCGGGCTTTCCACGGTTTGTTCCGTCAATTCCCGGCGGCGGCGCAACAGATAGTTTTCCGGCACATTGACGCTGACATACAGCGGATCAAGCTGTGCGATGGCCGTCAATAGCGTCTCCTGCGCGGAGACCAAGCGGCCTTCGTAAAATTGGCTGCGTCCTATCCTGCCATTGACCGGTGCGGTGATCAGCGTATTGTCCAGATCGAATTTGGCTTTGATCAAATCGTTTTGTGCGGCTTCCAACGCAGCTTTGGTTGCCCGTACTTCGGCTTCGGCATCGTCGACATTTTTCTTACTGACCGCTTGTTTTTCCAGCAGCGGTTTGATGCGTGCTAAATCTTGCTGGGCCTGCTGCAAACGTGCCTGCATTTGCGCTACTTTTGCCTTGTTGCTGAGATGAATCGCTTTGAACGGCACCGGATCGATCAGATACAACCGATCGCCCTTTTTTACATTGCGTCCTTCAGTGAAGTAAATCTGCTTGATAATTCCGCTGATCTGCGGGCGAATTTCTACCGGGCGGAAAGCTTCCGTTTGTCCGATAAATTCGGGTTCGTCGGCGATGGTTTGTGTACTCACGGTAACCACTTCCACTTGCGGCAGCGGCATCGGGGGACTTTCCGGCGGCTGTCCCGCGCAAGCGCTGAGCAGAATTAACAAAAATCCAATGCCTGCGGTCAGCATGGCGGGTCGAATTCGGGAAGTTGATGGAATAATCCATTCAAATGTTTGCTGCATAAGCTCCTCAAAGTATTCTGATTGAAATAGGAGGATTTATCACAAAAAGTGATGGGAGGAACGGACTAACCGATAAGTTCCAGTCCCGCAAGCGCTTGCAAACCTACCCCGAGATGTCTTTCTGCGCGGGTATTGCGCTCAATACCCAGCCACCACCCAACGCTTTGTATAGTTGCACGATCGATACCAGATGTAAGCGATGTGTCGCCATCAACGCGGATTCGGCCTCGAAGAGAGTGCGTTTGGCCAATAATACGTCGACATGGCTAGTGATGCCACTCTGAAAGCGCAAATTCGCCAATTGCAATGCCGAGCGCAGCGCTTCGACCTGTTCCTGCTGCGCTTTGCGCTGGGCATTTGCGGTATGTACTGCGGTCAATGCATCCTCGACTTCCTTGAAAGCCACCAGAATGGTTTGCTCGTATTGTGCCAATGCCTGGCGCGCTTGCGCTTCCGCCGCGCGTTGCTCAAAACCGAGACTTTGCGCGTTTAGCAACGGTCCGGCCAAACCGAGACCGCTGGCGCCAAACTGACTGTTGGAGAGTAGCAAATTGGACAACGCCGGACTGGCTACGCCGAGAAAACCGGTAATTGATAGCCGCGGGAAGCGCGCCGCTTTGGCCACGCCGATGCGCGCTGTAGCTGCTGCGAGCGCTTGTTCGGAGCGCAAAATATCCGGACGCCGTTGTAACAACTCCGACGGCAAACCGGCGGGTACTTCCGGCGGCATCTGTTGCTCGGCCAGGGAATGACCGCGCGCAACCGGCGCCGGATTACTGCCGAGCAACACACTCAGTTCATTTTCTT
>Ga0105047_10017221_pt1 | contig 11273 bp, 9 predicted proteins | sample MAT04_FD_78384 | JGI IMG/M metagenome (GOLD analysis project Ga0105047, IMG submission 78384) | Freshwater microbial communities from Lake Fryxell liftoff mats and glacier meltwater in Antarctica - MAT-04 (megahit assembly) | ecosystem: Environmental > Aquatic > Freshwater > Ice > Liftoff... | reverse complement strand
GCGGCGCTGGTGAGTGTGCGTCGTGCGACACCGTTCCACGCGCTCACGCCGGCGTGGCAGGACCGCATGCTGACCGCGTGGGGCGACAGCGCAGTCGGACAGGCCCGCACGCTCTTCCAGCTGCTGCGGCGGCTCACACTCGCCACGCACTACGCCGACGAACGCTCGCACGCGGCCATCGGATACCGCGGTGCGCTGCACACGCGCGAACCGGTGGCCGCCTGGGAAGGCCCGGCACCGATGCGCGCTGACGTGAATGCAGACGACGAGCCGGTGGTGCGCGGCGACACGTGGACACGCGATCCGGCACCGAGACCGCTGCCGATGGGCGTGATCACTGCAGCGACATTCCGTGACGGGTCCGTGATCACCGCCGATGCGATCGTGATCGGATCAGGGGCCGGTGGTGCCGTGGCGGCCGCGCGCCTTGCCGAACGTGGCAAGAAGGTCGTGATCCTCGAATCGGGAGAGTTCGTCCCGAGCGATGAGTTCACCGAGCGTGAAGGCCCCATGACCGAGCGCCTCTACGCCGAGGGTGGCCTGCGCGCGACGGACGACCTCGGCGTGGCCATGATGCAGGGCGCGACCGTGGGCGGCAGCACGACGGTGAACTGGATGATCATGCTGCGCACGCCGGAGCATGTGCTGGATGAGTGGACCACGCGCTTCGGCCTGGAGGGCATGCGCGCGTCGGAGATGTCGCTGGTCTTCGATCGCATCGAGCGCGAGGTGCATGCGCGCGAATGCCCCGATGATGCGCATTCACCGAACAACCGCATCCTGCTGGATGGTGCGGCCGCACTGGGCTGGCGTGCACGCGCCGCCATCATCAACGCTCGCGGCTGCGTACGATCGGGATTCTGCGGACAGGGCTGCCGGTATGATGCCAAGCAGGGCACGCAGCAGACCTACCTGCCGCGCGCACTGGCGCATGGCGCCACGCTGTACGCCAACGCGCACGCCACACGCATCGAGATGATCACCCGCAGCGGTGCCGCCGCGAACGCGATGCCGACCAAGCGTGTGACCGCCACCATCAGCGCCCCGCGTTCACTGGAGGTGCCGCGCACGCTGGTGCTGGAGGCACCGATCGTGATCGTCAGTGGTGGCGCAGTGGAGACGCCGCTGCTGCTGCAGCGATCGGGTATGGGCGGCGGCGGCGTGGGGCGGTACCTGCGCCTGCATCCGACCACGGCGGTGATCGGCTTCCACGACCGCGAGGTCTACGGTGCGGCCGGCATTCCGCTCAGCGCCATGTGCGACGAGCACGTCGCGCGCGATGCGAACGGCTACGGATTCTGGCTCGAGTGTCCACCGCTGCATCCGTCAGTCGGCTCATTCGCGATCGCAGGATTCGGCGAGGCGCATGCGTCGGTGATGCGACAGTTCCCGAACCTCTCGTCCACGATTGCCCTCGTGCGCGACGGCAGCGACATGCACCAGTCCAGCGGCAGCGTGCTCACCGATGCGAAAGGGCGCGCACGTATCTCCTATGCGCTGACGGCACCGGATGCCGCAAACCTGCGCGCCTCGATCGAGGCCGCGGCACGACTGCAGCTGGCCGCCGGCGCGCGTGAGGTGCACACGCTGCACACGTCGCCCATCGTGGTGACGCGCGAGGCCGACCTGGCACAGATTCGCACGCGCGCCGTGAACGCCAATCGCGTGACGCTGTTCAGCGCGCATGTGAACGGCACCTGCCGCATCGGCACCGATCCGGCCACGAGCGGTGTGTCGCCGAAGGGTGAGCGACATGGCGCGCCCGGCGTCTACGTCTTCGACGGCTCGATGCTGCCGACCGGCGTTGGCGTCAATCCGCAGGAGACCATCATGACGATGAGCAGCATCCTCACGGAACGTCTGCTCGCACGCTGGCCCTGAGCGTGCCTGCACGTCGCCCGATCATTGCCGCGCCGCGAATCACACTGTCCACAGGCTCGACATGAAGCACGGCACACGACCCGTCGCATTCCTCACGCGTCGTCACACCGATGCAGTGGAGTCGGCATTTGCCGAACACTTCGAGGTGAGCCTGAACATCGGTGATGTTCCCCGCACCGCGCAGGAATTGCAGCAGGCGCTCAACCAGTGCGACGTGCTCGTGCCGACGGTCACCGACCAGCTGGATGACGTCGTCTTCCAGCATGCGCCGTACCGCACCACGCTGATCGCGAGCGTCGGTGTCGGCACCAACCACATCGACCTGCACGCGGCCGAGCGTGCCGGCATCGCCGTCACGAACACGCCCGACGTCCTCACCGACGACACCGCCGACATCGCGATCGCGCTCATGCTCATGGCCACGCGACGGCTTGGCGAAGGCGAGCGACTGGTGCGCTCGGGTGGCTGGCATGGCCTGGCCCCGACGCACCACCTCGGTCAGGCCATGCGTGGACGCATGCTGGGCATCATCGGGTACGGTCGCATCGGGCGCGCCGTCGCGGACAGGGCGCGAGCGTTCGGGCTGCGAATCAGGTGGGTGGGGCGACCGGGCGGTCAGACGCCGCGGGATCACGAGATGGCGGCGTCACTCGACGAGCTCCTGGCCACCAGCGACATCGTCTCGCTGCACGCACCCGCCACGCCGGACACGCGGCAGCTCATGAACGCCGCGCGCATCGCTCAGATGCGAGCCGGCGCGATTCTCGTGAACACCGCCCGTGGCTCGCTGGTGGATGAGGCGGCGCTCGCCGCAGCACTCGCCAGCGGACACCTCTTCGCCGCGGGCCTCGACGTGCACCAGCACGAGCCCACCATCACGCCGGCGCTCCTCACGTTGGAGAACGTGGTGCTGCTCCCGCACCTCGGCAGCGCCACCATCGAGACGCGCACCGCCATGGGGCTGCGCGCGCTGGAGAATGCATTGCAATGGCTGGCGGGCACGCGCCCGCAGGACCGGGTCGTCTAGCCTGGTCTCGCCAGACCAGCCTGAGCCGCCAGCGACGACACGCGCGCGCGACGGCGGAATGCCCTGATGACGCGGCCAATGTGCACCGTCATGGTGTCAGCGATTGGTCCGGCGTCGTAACTTTGGAGTCTGTGGTGCCTCGTCGCGCCGCCTCCAGCGTTCCCGTCAGCGTCCTCGTCCTGCCCATCCCGTGACCGCCATAGCTTCCCCCGCGTCGCTCGATCTGCTCAGCATCAACACCATCCGCGCCCTCGCCATGGACGCGGTGCAGCGCGCGGAGTCGGGTCATCCCGGCACGCCGATGGCGCTCGCGCCGCTGGTGTATCGCCTCTACACGGCGCACCTGCGCCACGATCCGCTGGTGCCCCACTGGCCCGATCGCGATCGCTTCGTGCTCTCCGTCGGCCATGCGTCGATGGTGCTCTACGGCGCGCTGCACATGAGCGGTTACCGCCTGCCACTCTCGGAGATCATCAATTTCCGGCAGTGGGGCTCCATGACGCCCGGGCACCCGGAGGTGAAGCACACCGAGGGCGTCGAGACGACGACTGGTCCGCTGGGGCAGGGCGTCGCGAACGCGGTGGGCATGGCGATCGCCGAGACGCAGCTGGCGGCGGTCACCAACACGTCGGATCACGACGTCGTGGATCATTATACGTACTTCATCGCCGGCGATGGCTGCCTGATGGAAGGCATCAGCCACGAGGCGGCGTCGCTCGCGGGCCACCTGAAGCTGGGCAAGCTGATCGGCTTCTATGACGACAACCGCATCACGATCGACGGCAGCACCGACCTGGCGCTGAGCGACGACGCCGCCATGCGCTTCACGTCGTACGGCTGGCAGGTGCTGCACATCAGCGACGTGAACGACCTGGCCGGGATCGACGAGGCGATTGCCGCCGCGAAGAGCGACAAGGAACGCCCGACGATGATCATCACCCGCACCATCATCGGATTCGGCAGCCCGAACCGCGCCGGCACGGCGAAGGCGCATGGCGAGCCGCTTGGCGCCGAGGAGATCCTCAGGTCGAAGGACGCGCTGGGCTGGGTGTCGCATGAGCCGTTCTTCGTGCCTGAGGAGGCGAGGGCGCACTGGACGTCGCAGGTGGCGAAGCGGGCGGCGCTGCGCACCGAGTGGCAGGCGCGCTTCGATGTGTTCGCGGCTGCAGAGCCTGCCGCAGCGGCGGAGTTCCTGCGCCGCATGTCGGGCGACCTGCCGGCCGGCTGGGACGCCGCACTGCCCGCGTTCACGCCGGAGACTGGCGCCGTCGCCAGCCGCGCCGCGTCGGGCATGGTCCTGAACGCGATCGGCGGCGGCATCCCCGAGCTGATCGGCGGCTCGGCTGACCTCACGGGTTCCAACCTCACGCTCCGGAAGGGCGAACCGACCTACAGCGCCACCAATCGCGCCGCCCGTTACGTGCATTACGGCGTCCGCGAGCACGCCATGGGCGCGATCATGAACGGCATGACGCTGCACGGCGGCATCGTGCCGTATTCGGGCACGTTCCTGGTGTTCAGCGACTACATGCGTCCGGCGATCCGTCTGGCGGCGCTGATGAAGGCCCGTGCGATCTACGTCTTCACGCATGACTCGATCGGCCTGGGCGAGGACGGCCCGACCCACCAGCCCATCGAGCAGCTCTCGGCGCTCCGCGCCATTCCGAACCTGCTGGTGCTCCGGCCTGCTGATGCCACTGAAGTGTCCGAATGCTGGCGCGTTGCCATCAACCACAGCACCGGTCCGAGCGCCATCGTGCTTTCGCGCCAGAAGCTGGCATTCCTGGACATCCCGGTCGCCACCGTCCGCGCCGGCGTGGAGCATGGTGCCTACGTGCTGGCCGACTCGGCAGCACCGGCCAGGATCGTGCTGCTCGCCACGGGCAGCGAGGTCGGCCTGGCCATGAAGGTGCGCGAGGCCCTCGAGCTGTCGGGCGTGCCGGCGCGTGTCGTCAGCGTGCCGTCCATGGAGCTGTTCCGTGCCGCGGACGCCGCGTACCACGCGAGCGTCCTCCCGGCTGGCGTGCCGAGGCTGGCCATCGAGGCTGGTCATCCGATGTCGTGGTGGCAGCTGATCGCCGGCAACGGCGACGTCGTCGGACTCGATCACTTCGGCGCCTCGGCACCGTTCGACCGACTGTACAAGGAGTTCGGGTTCGGCGTCGAGGCGATCACGGCGCGTGCACTGGCACTCGTGCAGGGCTGATTTCGCGGCAGAAGATTCTACGCGACGGGCAGCGGACTTCGACGACACGTCACCGAAGGACCGCTGCCCGTCGCGCTTTCTCTGCTGCAGGATTCGACGACCATGCTGCGCCGGGTTCGTATTACGATGCTCTGGTTCGCTGAAGAGCCCGCCGTCATTCGACAGCTCCTGACGCCGCATGAACACAACCGCGCTCGCGGTGCCTGTGGTCGTCGGACTCGAGCTGCTTGCAGCGCTCGGTCTGGCATGGCTCTGCTGGCGGCTCGCGAAGCGGCGAAACCTGCACGCGCTCCGCGACATTGCACGCGCGCTCATCGCCCTCGGACTCTCTGCCGTCGTGCAGCTGTTCGACTTCGGCGGGTTCAGCGCGACCGACGTCGCGCGGCTGGACCTTGGCCGGTCACTCGCGCTGTCGCCATTCATGCATCAGCCGGACGACCTCCATGTCGTGGTCACGAAAGTGCGCTGTACCGCGACAAGGACCAGCGACGCCGACTGCGCCGCGGTGTCGTGCGACCGGCGATTCAGCTCGCCTGAGCCACGGCACGCCCGCAGGAACGCGCATCGGGTGCGCGGGTGTTGAAGACTCGTGATCTCTCAAACTGCCGCTGCCGCCACCGGCACGACGCTGGTCTTCGTCGCGCCGTGGGAATGCTCGCGCGGCGTCGCACAGCTGCCGCGCACCCCTGACGAGTCAGTCGTCGCCTGCTTCGTCGAGTCGGTGGACAAGGGCGCATCGATGCCATGGCACCGGCAGAAGCTGGTGCTGATCCTCTCCGCGATGCGTCACTTTGCCGACGCGCTGATCGCCGCTGGCTATCGCGTGGACTACCGCCGTGCGCCGAGCTACGCGGATGGCATCGCGGCCGCCGCCGCCGAACATGGCGCGGCACGCGTGATCGCAACGGAGGGGCGCGAACAGGACATGGTGGAATCACTCCTGCGAGCCGCCATGCTGCTGCACGAACGTGGCGTCTCGCTCGAGCTGCTGCCGGATCGCGGCTTCCTGGCCACGCGCGAGGATTTCACACGCTGGGCAGGCAAGAAAAAGGAGCTCCGCATGGAGTTCTTCTATCGCGAGATACGCCGCAAGCACGGCATCCTGGTGGAGTCTGACGGCAAGCCCACCGGCGGCGACTGGAACTTCGACGCCGAGAACCGGAAGGCGTGGCCGAAGGGCAAGCCCGTGCCGGAACGGATGACGTTCGCGCCCGACGACACGACGCGCGCCATCATGCACCGAGTCTCCTCGTGGACCGGGCGCTGGGGATCGGTGGACGGATTCTCGCTGCCCGTCACGCGCGCGGACGCGAAGGCGATGCTCGATCGCTTCATCACCGAGCGCCTGCCGGAGTTCGGCCCGTACGAAGACGCCATGCAGGATGGACATGCCGACATGCTGCACTCGGCGCTCTCGGCGTCCATCAACGTGGGGCTGCTGCATCCGCGCGAGGTGATCGCACGCGCCGAGCAGGCGTATCGCGACGGACAGGTATCGCTGCCCAGCGCCGAGGGGTTCATCCGCCAGCTGCTCGGCTGGCGCGAGTATGTGCGAGGCATCTATTGGCACCTCATGCCCGACCTGCGCGAGGCGAATGCGCTGGACGCGTGGCTGCCGCTGCCGATGTGGTTCTGGACGCCGGATGGTGAGCCTGGGTACGACGACAGGCCAGCGTCGGCACCGTGCGAGATGCGCTGCCTGCGCGACACCGTGCGTGCCGTCCGCGATACCGGTCGTGTGCATCACATTCCGCGGCTCATGGTGCAGTCCAACTTCGCGACGCTGCTCGGTGTGACGCCCGCCGCACTGAACCGCTGGTTCTGGGCCGGCTTCACCGACGGCTACGAGTGGGTCACCCTGCCGAATGTCGCAGGCATGTCCACTTGGGGTGACGGCGGCGTGATGGCATCCAAGCCGTACGTCGCGAGTGGGGCGTACATCAACCGCATGAGCAACTACTGCGGCAACTGCCGGTACGACGTGAAACAGAAGACCGGTGCCGACGCCTGTCCGTTCAACATGCTCTACTGGGACTTCATGGCGCGGCACCGCGAGCGCTTCGCGAACCATCCGCGCATGGCAATGATGATCCGCAACCTCGATCGCATGACCACGGAAGAACTCGTGCAGATCCGCCGCGAGGCATCCGCATTTCGTGATGCACTGCAATACGACGGTACCGCCCCGATATCTGCGCCGTCACCGATCGCCCGCTGATCTCGCAGGGCAACAGAAACTGCAACGGCACGAACGACAGCGCTACGTGAGTTGCACCGGATCAGGCACCGAAGGCGTTCGCGCCTGCCGCTCGATCGGAGGCAGGGCGTCGAGCGCCGAGGCAGTCGCCGGCCCCGCACCGAGCTCCGTGAACCGCCGCGCCGCCACCAGCACACGCGAGTCGAAACTGCCGACCGCCTTGTTGTAGCGGTTCACCGCCTGATCCAATGACGTACCGACATCGGCGAGATGCGACGTGAACACCGCGATCCGTTCCGAGAGCTCGCGACCCAGCGCGCTGACCTGCGCTGCACTCTCGGCCACACGCTCCTGTCGCCAGCCATACGCCGCCGCGCGCAGCAGTGCGATCAGCGTGGTCGGTGAGGCAATCAGCACGCGCTGCGCGACACCCGCTTCCAGCAGTGCCGGATCGCGCTCCAGCGCCGCTGCGTGGAACGCCTCGCCTGGCAGGAAGAGCACCACGAACTCCGGCGCATGCTCAAACTGTCGCCAGTAGTTGCGGTCACTGAGTGCGTTGATGTGCATGCGCAGCTGCTTCGCATGCCGGTCCAGCGCGGCAAGGCGCGTCGCGTCGTCGGGCGCATCCATTGCAGCCAGGTAGCCTTCCAGCGGCGCCTTCGCGTCCACCGCGATGGATGAGCCGCCCGGCAGACGCACGACCATGTCGGGACGCTGCACGCCCGTGTCCGTCGGCATCGTCACCTGCGTCTCGAAGTCGCAGTACTCCAGCATGCCCGCCAGCTCCACCACGCGGTGCAGCTGCAGCTCGCCCCAGCGGCCGCGCGCGGACGGCGCGCGCAGCGCCTGCACCAGATCGCGCGTCTCGCGGCCAAGCCGGTCGCTCACGCTGTGCACCTGCAGCAGCCGCTCGGCCACCTGCCCCATGGCTTCGGTGCGATCACGGTCCAGCTGCGTGAGGCGCGTGTCGTACGACGTGAGCAGCTCGCGCACCGGCTGCAGCAGCGTGGCGATGGTCTGCTCGCGCTGCTCGGCATGTGCGGCGCCGTCGGCCTGCAGCGCGGTGAGCTCGGCGCGCGTGCTCGTCAAGAAGGCCTCCTGCGAATGACGCAGCGCGTCGGCCGCAATCGTTTCGAAGGTGGCGCGCATGGTCTGCTGCGCATCGCCGAGCGCCGCGATCTGCGCCGCGGCGGCGCCGGCGGCGCCAGTACGCTCGGCGGCGGCGACTCGCGTGGCGGCGATCCAGGCGAGCGCACCGCCAATGGCGAGGCCGGCAACGAAGATCAGCAGCGGAACGATGGACTCAGTCATGAATCGGGAGCGGCGGGACGAGATGGCCGACGCACAGCGCCCCGGCACACGCAGTGTACCGGGGCGTCATGCCAGCGAAATGCCGAAGGCGACTCAGCGCCCGATGTACGGGAGCAGCGAGCCGACCATCGGGACCGCGGCGTAGCGGCGCTTGCCCAGCACACCGCCCAGCGTCAGCCTGACATATGCGCCTTCGAGGCCCAGCTCCGGTGCACCGACGACCCGCTCCGGACCGGAGCGCCAGGTCGGCTTGCCAAGGCCGCCCATGTAGCCGGCGCGCAGACCGAACGACATCAGGAGGTTCGGCCATTGCGGCTGAAACACGCGATCCAGGCCCACGCCGACATGCCCCTGGTACCGGCGCGCCGTAATGTCGATGTTGCGCCCGCCGATGGACGAGATGTCGCGGAAGTTCGTGATGAAATCCACGGCACCGTTCCGACGCAGCGTGACGCTGGTTGTGCTGAGTCCCAGACCGGCCAGTGGATAGACCAGCAGCTTCTTCCTGATGATCAGCGGCAGGCCGAGATCGAGCGTGCCGTAGGCGCCACTCGTTTCGGTGGTGTAGTTGGTCGCCGCCGCCCGCACGGGCAGGTAGGTGTGGCTGCCCGCCAGCAGCATGACACGGTCCCAGCGCATCCAGCTTTCCACGCCGAGGGTGACGACGTTCTTCTTCAGCAGGCCGCGACCCTGCAGGGCGAGTTGCTGATTGAAGGCCGAGCTGCCCAGCCCGATCTGGCCTCCCTGGATGCTGATGCCGGCGATCGGCGGCAGGGACGCCGTATCGGCTGCGTCGCGCTGGGCGACGAGCGTGGTGGCGGATGCGGCGAGTGCGGCGGCGGCGCCAAGCAGGCGGCAGGCAGTGCGAGCAATCATCTGGATTCCTGGAGAAGCGACGGCGCGCGCGGGATCGCGTTCACGCGACGCCAGTCGAGCGTGACGAGTACGGCGTTGATCGTGATCGCCACCGCAGAGACGGCGCACCACGGGCAGAATGCCTTGAGGATCACGAACTCGGCGAACTTGAGCCGGAGCGTGAACAGCAGGGCGGGGTAAATCAACACCATCAGCGCCTGCGTCGGCCAACGTGCGTCTTCGGATGCCTCGGTCGTGCCCGCCAGCGCAACGGCCACGAGCGTCGCGTAGCCAATGGTGCCGATCAGCGCCACATCCACGCCCATGAACCACCCGTACCGGCTGCCCTGCACGTATTCGCAGCCGCGTCCGCTGATGCCGCAGCTCATCCGGCCCATGAATCCCATCTTCCAAAGGGCCAGGTACAACGCCACCATGCAGGAGGCGAGACTGACGAGTGCGATCGCGCGGCGGTAGCTCATTACGGCATGATGTGCGGGGAACGGGGTCGTCCGCTACTCCTGCGGCCTCGGATGCCCTAGCCTTCTGCGATGTCCGAGTCCTCCGCTGAAAGCACCGACGCCCGTCTGGATGGCACCTCCGGTGTCACCACCAATGTCACCATGGAGCCCTGCAGCCGTCCTTCCGACGACGAGCTGGCCGGGCTCGAGCTGCCGCACCGTCCTTTCCCGGAAGGGAACGGCTGGTACGCACACTTTCTTTTCCACCAGGGCGGCGCACCGGCCTACAAGCGCGTGACGCACGGCGATCACGACGATCGCTGGTACCGGGCGCTCGCCGACTGATCTGCCGCGCGAGCGGCGTTACGCATGCGGCCCGATCAGTTCGGGCCTGTCGGTGTATCTCTCGATACCGGGGCTGGGCCCCGTGTTCTTCCTCTCTGGAGTCTGATCAAGATGCGCGCTTCAAACCCGGTGCTCTCCCGCCTCGCCGAGGCAGCTCGTGACACCCTGTCGACCACTGGACGCGGCGATGTGATGACGCGCTCGGGCACGGCCGGCAAGTCGATCGTGCTGCTCACGCTGTGCGCCTTTTCCGCCTCGTTCACCTGGAACCAGGTCGCGTCCGGCAACACCGGCATCGTGATGCCGTCGCTGCTCGTCGGTGGTCTGGGCGGGTTCATCATGGCGATGATCGTGTCCTTCAAGCCGAACACGGCACCGATCACCGCCCCGATCTATGCCGTGCTCGAAGGCCTGCTGCTCGGCGCGATCTCGGCGATGTACAACCAGCGGTTTGTCGGCATTCCGCAGCAGGCGGTCCTGCTCACCTTTGCCGTCGCACTCGGCGTGTTCACGCTCTACCGCATGAACGTGCTGCGCGCGACCGCCGGATTTCGCCGGATGGTCATGGGTGCGACGATCGGCATTGCCGTGTTCTATCTCGTCAACATTGTGCTGTCGCTGTTCAACGTGAACCTCGGCTACACCATGTCGTCGAGCCCGATGGCGATCGGCATCAACCTGGTCATTGCCGGCGTCGCCGCGATGAACCTGGTGCTCAATTTCGACGATATCGACCAGGCTGTCGCGATGGGTGCACCGAAGCGCATGGAATGGTTCGGCGCGTTCGGCCTCATGGTCACGCTGGTCTGGCTCTACCTGGAATTGCTGCGACTGCTGTCACGCCTGCAGGGCCGCCGCGACTGACCTGCACGTGAGCGAAAATTCTGACGGGCGCCTCATCCGGGGCGCCCGTTTTTCGATCAGGCTATCGGTATCCTCTTCCGCGATGCGCCAGTTGGAGGCACAATCGATGCAATGGTGAGCGAACAT
>Ga0105047_10017220_pt1 | contig 11274 bp, 7 predicted proteins | sample MAT04_FD_78384 | JGI IMG/M metagenome (GOLD analysis project Ga0105047, IMG submission 78384) | Freshwater microbial communities from Lake Fryxell liftoff mats and glacier meltwater in Antarctica - MAT-04 (megahit assembly) | ecosystem: Environmental > Aquatic > Freshwater > Ice > Liftoff... | reverse complement strand
GCGGGACACAGAGGCCGCGATGAAGCTGCTCAAGCGCCTGCTGCACAACCAGCCGGTCGAGCCCGAGAGCATCACAACGGACGGGCTGGCCTCCTGCGGCGCTGCGCTCGATCTCCTCAAACTGAGGCACATCCATCGGCCGGGTCGGCTCCGCGAGAACAATCGGATTGAGAACTCCCATCTCCCGATCCGACGACGAGAGCGCCAGCAGCAGCTGTTCAAATCCTAAGCCTCAGCCCAGAGATTTCTCACCACCCACGCGGCGATCTACAACACCTTCAACATCCAACGCCATCTAATCAGCAGATTCACCCTTCGGCGTTTTCGCGCCGACGCGGCAACCGCTTGGGCGGCCGCCGTTGCCTGATCGAGGGCTGGGTACGGGCCTCTTCAACTTGGCAAACTTAACCTGACAGCGCCCCCAAAAAGAAGCCTCGCCGGGAGCCGTTCCGGCGAGACTTTTCAGATTCGGGAGAGATGGAAGACTTAAATCGGGAGGGTGAACGGGGTTCCACAGACGCTGTAAGTGTTTGCGGGGCGGGAGGGCCAGGCCGGGTCGACCATGTCCTCCCCCCATTGTTCGATCGCGGCCTCAAGTTCTCTAACAATTTCAGGATTCTCGGCGGCGACGTTACTCGCCTCGTTCAAGTCGTCCTTCAGATTGAAGAGCAGCGTATATTCGCCGGTGAGGCTCTTCCAGAGTTTCCAGTCGCCCTTCCTGATCGACACCATCGGCTGGCGGCGCCAGACGAGCTCGGTATGTGGAGGGCCGGCCCGCTCGCCTTTCAAAAATGGCATCAGATCGACGCCGTCATAAACCCGATCAGTGCGCAGCTTGCCGCCCGCCGCCTCGATCAGGGTGGGAAAGATGTCCATAGAGGAGCTGACCTCGCGGAAGACCTGGCCGCCTTCGAGCTCGGCAGGCCAGCGCATCAAGAACGGGACGCGGACACCCCCCTCGTAATGGGACAGCTTTCCGCCACGGAGCGGTTCGCAGCTGCACATGCCGGGATAGTAGGCCGCGCAGCCGTTATCAGACAGAAAGAAGATGATCGTATTGTCCGCTTCACCCGACGCCTCTACGGCGTCGAGCACGGTTCCGACGGCATCGTCGAGGGCCGACACCATCGCGGCGTAGATACGATGTAGTTCGGATTCGATATGAGGGAAGCGGTTATAATACTTTTCCGTGACGACCATCGGATCGTGCGGCGCAGTGAAGCCCAGGTAGAGGAAGTAGGGATTGTCCGCTGCGGCGTAGGACCGAACCGATTCCACTGCCCGCCGGCCGAAATAGTCGGTCAGATACTCACGCTCGTTGTGAACGACCTCGCGATCTGGACCTTCGACCACCTGATTGTATTGACCCCGGGTTATGTAGGCCCCCGTCGCCGCCTCCCCTGTGTAAAGTGAACGGACGCCGGGAACGGTGGGATCGATGTACATGGTGGCTCCCGTCAAGATGCCGACGAAGTCGTCGAAGCCGCGATTGGTCGGATAGTGTTCGTCATTCGACCCGAGATGCCACTTGCCGATCAGCCCGGTGGTGTAACCCAGGCTCTTCAGCTCTTGGGCGATGGTGACTTCGCTCGTCGGGAGACCCAGTCGCTCCTCGCTATCTCGGGAGGGCGGGCCATTGTTGAATTCGAAACCGAAACGGTTCTGGTACCGGCCGGTATTCAGGGCGGCGCGCGAAGGAGCACAGACGGGAGCGGTCACATAGGCGTCGGTGAATTTCACGCCGTCGTTGCCGATGCGGTCGATGTTCGGGGTGGGCAGGCGGTTGATGCCGTATGCGGACACATCAGCATAGCCAAGATCGTCAACCATAAAAACGATGATATTCGGCCGGGGCGCAGCCGGATCGACCGCGGTCGAGGCCAGGGCGGACGCTGGCGAGAGATTAGGCGGGGCTGAACACCCCACCATCGCCATCAGGCCGATACAGGCAATGGCGGTCAACGATCTCAGACGCATCAGAGAGCCTCCTCGTACAAGCGTTCGTTCCGGTGTTGAAAGTTTCGAACCTGGCCCGCCAGCGCGAGCGGAGCGGGGTCGGCAGCGCAGCGGAAACCCACGTTTTCAAGTGAGCTGTCCGGCGTGGAATGCTCGCGGGCGCTCACCCGGAAACCCTGACAGAAACTGGGGTCGCAAAGATAGGAACCGCCTCGATGAACCCTCTGGTCTGCCGCCGAGCCGGCAACGTTTTCCTCAAGGCTGGCGTAGGGCCGGTACCAGGACGCGGTCCATTCCCAGACATTGCCCGCCATGTCCGACAGTCCGGACGGAGACATACCGAAGCTTCCCACAGGCGCACTCAGGCGATACCCGTCCTTGCCCTCGTTCTCGATCGGAAAGAATCCCTGCCAGACGTTGGCTCGGTAGACATTGTCCCTCTCGACAGTATCTCCGGCCTTGAACACAGCACCGTCTTCGGTCTGGCCAAGGCGGGCCGCCCGCTCCCATTCCAGCTCGGTGGGCAGGCGGGCACCATAGGCCCGGCAGAAGGCGTCGGCATCCCTCCAGCTGACCTGGGTCACGGGGTGGTCACTCACGGCCTCTGGTGCCGAGGGCCCCTGGGGTCTGCGCCAGTATGCGCCCTCAATCGATGTCCAGCCGCCGTCGCGAACGTCAAAGACGGAGCTTTCTCCGGCCAGTTCCGCATCGGTGCGATAGCCCGTCTCGTCAACAAAGGCGGCGAACTGTCTGACGGTCACCTCGGTGGCGTCGAGAAGAAATGCCGACACCTGCTGACGAAAAGCGGGCCCTTCGTCACTGGGACCCGTGTCTTCTCCAATCTGGGTTATGCCGGCCGGGATCGGACGGAGAATGGCCTGCCGCGGAGCAGTGGCCAGACATCCCCCGGCACAACCCGCCACCACCGCCGTCTCCGACGCAAACAACGCGACAACCCCGAGACCCGCAGCTACCAGGCCGGGCTTCAGAGTTCTGGTCAGAACGGTTCTGGCGCTCATGGCCGCGTCCGGACGCTGGCCCAGGACCGCGACGGGCGGTCGGGCCGCATCAGACCAGGCGGGGAATACAGGCCGGTCATCACTGATCCTCCTTTTTTGGTCGATCACCGCAGAATTATCAGTCTCACCGACCGATCGGTAAGTGTCAATCGCCCGGACCCCGGTTCCTCAGATTCGCAACGACGACCCCAAGCAAACCGGTTGCCGCCTGGGCAACGAGCGCGCCTGTGGTCGTCTCGGGCGTATCGCGTGTCGAATGATGAAAGCGACTATTGCCGAAGTTCCCGATCAGGTTCCTATAGCCGGCAGCGAAGAATGACGCCGCCTCACCGCCTACGCCTGGTCCACTGACAGGATAGGGGCGTTCGAGGCCGGGGATCCCGGCCATCAGGTCCCGCATCTTGGGCAACATGGCTTCCGGACCGACCAGGTAGCGCTGGGCGTCCACCGAAGGCAGCGGCAGCAGCACGCCTCCTCCTGGCTCATGCCAGTCCAGCGCTGCGAGGCCCGAGCCGAGATGCATCCACAGGGCCACATCCTCCGGCGGCGGCGCCAGCTCGCGCAGGAAGGCCTTGCCGCCCACATACTCGTATTCATGACCCGACATGGCCGCGAATGTCATGGGCAGGGACGGGAACAGGCGCGTCAACCGCGCTGCGAAGGCCAGAAAGGCCGCGATCCCCCCGCCGCGCTCAGCCGCGCAACCGAACCAGCCACTGGCCGGCGTGGTCACGATCAGCCGCCCTGGGCCCGAACCCCGAACTGCGATCACGTTGGAGGCCTGACGACGCCCCTGGACGCCATCGATGACAAGCCGCGCCCTCTCGCCGCTGATGGCCGCCGAGATCACAGGCTGTGCGGCCCTTGGCCCGATCACCGCCAGCGGGCGATCGTATAGGGTCTCGTCGGGCGCATTGAGCAGAATGGCTTCGCCGCTGGGCCCGGTTGTCACCGCTATCACCGCAACGGCTCCTCCATTGGTGGCCGCGCGGAAGGCATTGGCGACGGCCGGGGCGAGGATTGACGAATGCCGCGCCCAAGGAAGGATCACGATGGCGATCTTTCCGGCCAGTCCGGCGTCATCGCTGCTGTCGCGACGAAGCGCCAGCGGCGCTGTCAGACCGCCCGGCGGCGTCCTCTGGACCGGTGCCTGGGCGTAGAGGGGGCTGACGGTGCCGGACGCGAGTTGAAGCGCGCACTCTTTGGTCTCAAAGAAGGGAACCTCGACGGGCTGGCGGCTGACCTCAAAGCCAAGCGCACCAAGCCTTTGTCCAAGCCAGTCTCCTGTCTGCCGATCAGCGTCACTTCCGCTGGAATGCTCACCGAACCCGAAATAGGCGGCGACATCCCGGGCGACATCTTCGGCATCAATGGCCAGCAGTTGGGCGTCAGACGGGTTCGCGCCCGCTCCCGCCAAAAGAGGTACCGGGGCGGCCATGAGCAGGGAGCGGCGATTCAGGCGCATGCGGGGCTTTCCTTGGTGTCAACGACCCAGATACAGGTCACGGGCCGACCTGCGTTTGATCTTGCCATTCGAGCCCTTGGGAAGTTCGTCCAGAAGGATGATGTCAATCGGCTGTTTAAAGCGCATGAGACAAGATTCCAGATGGGCCCTCAACGGCCCCAAGTCCTCGCTGTATCCCGCCCGAAGCACGACTGCGGCGACCACCTGTTCGCCGAAAACGGCGTCAGGCACGCCGAACGCTGCCGCCTCGCAGACCGATGGGTATCCATAGAGCGCATCTTCAATTTCTCGTGGGGAGATGTTCTCGCCGCCCTTGATGATGAGCTCCTTCTTCCGGTCCGCAATGGTGAGGTGGCCGTCAGTGGCCAGACTGCCGATATCGCCCGTGTGCAACCAGCCGCCGGCCAGGGCCGAAGCCGTTTCTTCAGGACGGTTGAGATAGGCCGACATGACCTGCGGTCCCTTCACGCAGATCTCGCCCCTAAGGCCTGCCGCCAACGGCCTGCCGTCGTCGTCCAGAATGATAATTTCGGACCCGGCCCAGGCCTTGCCGACTGAGCCCGGGCAGTAGACGTCCGACGAACCATAGCCCGCGATCACACCCGCAGTTTCGGACATGCCATAGCCTTGTAGGACCCGGCAGCCGATCCGGTCCACGAACTCCGATCGGAGCGCTTCGGGCAGGGGTGCCCCGCCCGCACTGACGGTGACAAGGCTGCTGAGATCAAACCGGTCCAGCTCGGGGTGGTTCAGCATATAGGTCATCATGGTCGGCACGACCGACAATTGCTCAACGCGAAACGACTGGATCGTCTCCAGCATGACGGTCGTGTCGTAGTGGCGCAGCACCACCCCACGGGACCCCATCATCAAGCCGAGGTTCATCATCAGGATGCCGTAGATGTGGGACAGGGGAAGAACCCCAAGACCGCGCGACCCTTCGAGATCCCGGTTCGGCTCATAGACCATTCGGGTCGCCGCCATCATGTTCGCATGGCCGAGAACCACGCCCTTGGGCCGACCTGTCGTGCCGCTCGTATAAAGGATCAGCGCTGTGTCCGCCGCGCTGACCTCTGCGACGGAGCGGCGTCCGTGGACTTTTTCGATCGACGTTTCGGCCGGGCGAAGCGACTGGATCGCCAGATCCAGCCTCGCCGCAATTGCGGCGGAGCGCATGACGCCTGCAGTCTCGTCTGATACAAAGGCGAACTTCGGCTGGCAGTCCGAAAGGACTTCGGCCACCTCGACGGCGGTCCACTGGGGCGTCAGGGGCACGACAACGGCCCCCAGACGCCAGCAGGCCAGGAAGACGCCGCTCACCTCGGGCGCGTTGAGCATCATGACAACGACACGATCGCCACGACCGACTCCGGCATCGACGAGTAGATCGGCCAGACGCCAGGCCATTTGATCGATGTCGGCGTTTCCGTAAGCTCGCCCCTCGAACAATGTCCTCCGCTCATCGCCGAAGCGGTCGAGGCTTTCGTCCATCAGGTGTGCAAGGTTCAAGGTCGAACTCCAGGTTCGGCTTTCCCGGTTCGTGCAGGGACAGCCCCGTTACTTCGATTCAGTCGGCCCGGGCCGCCGCGAGTGCGGGAACGACCAGGGCGCCCGAAGGGGCGAGAAGGGCTGGTTTGTTCATTCAAGCGTCCTTCGGATAAAATGGCTGGCCTCATGACGCTGGCGGCGGTTTCGCAAAAGCCGACAGAGGCCTCAGGCTTGCCAGACGGGTTTCCGCCAGCAACGTATCGACGGATGCCTTGTCATTGCGATCTCGCATGGTCGAACGAATTAAAAGAAAGGCGAAGCGGGTCGGGCTGACCGCCTCGGCGTCAGCCACCCCCGCCGGAACGGTCTGCCCGGCGGTGCGAATGGCCAGCCGATAGGGTTGTTTTCTGATGTCCTGGTCGTTGGCGACAAAGAAGGTATCGGTGTTGTGGGCGAAGAGCGACACAGACCAGTATTCAGCACTGGTCGGCACCTCGGCTTCGAAAATCAAGGGGCCGTCGGACAGGTCGATGATGGATGACCGCGTGATCGTGTCGGCGTTGTCCCTGACGACCCTGGCGGTCTTGGCGGTCCGGATATTGGTAGGCGAAAGACGGTTTTCCTGGGCACCCCGCTCCCGGAATGTGGAGAACAATGTGTCTGTGACCACGTAGGGAATGGCGTAGTTTATCCCGTACCAGCCGGATCCGAAGCCGACGACAGCGGCGACTGCCGCAGTGAGGATCAGCCGCATGTCAGCCTCCGAATCTTTGGCAGGGGCGTCGCCTCGGGATTGGCGGCGATGATCGGGTCGGGCTGATAGTTGCGGAACGAGAGCACGAACTCGCCGTCCACCTCTCCCATCGGCAACCAGTTCCCGGCCTTCGGCTTGGAGGAGAGGATCACACGGTAGCCACCCCCCGGTTCACGGGCAACGGAACTACTGGCAAAGGAATAGCGGTCGGCCGGGTTATCAACCCAGAAATTGTCTCGATAGAGGGTGATCGACCACCAGCGGGTCGGAGGATCCCGATCGGCGGTGAGTTCATAGGTGCAGTCCCGCGACAGCGCCCGGCCATCATCATCCATCTGAGCTTGAAAATAGACAACCTCGGAAGCTGGCAGGGCCCAAATGCCGATGCGCGCCACAACAGCGCGCTGGACCAGACCGCTTGAAGATTCGCCGATGCCTTTGGTGGTGCGCCAGGGGCCAGGCCCTTCTCCCACAGAGCGACTGATGCCCGAAAAAACCCAGGCAGAACCGCCACCGAGGACGGCCCCGCCGAGCAGGGCCCCCACGACAGTCAGAATTTGCAGGACCGGCCTCATGGCCGCCCCGTCCGGGCAAAGCAGGCGCGATGATCAGAGACCATGACGTGTTCCCCTCCCGCGCTCTTTCGTAACGGCGCTGATGGCCATGCTTACCGATCGGTCAGCGATAAGACAAGACTGTCCTTGTGGCCTCGCCTGACACTTCGCCTGCTGCGGCCCTTACGCCTTTGCAAGCGGGTGAATATGGTCGCCTGGGGGCGCGCACCTCCAGATGACAGGGGCACAGTCGGGGTGAAGCGACCTGGCCGAAGTCCTCGACGAATCCGGGCCAGGACAGCCGCCGGCCGCATCGGCCCGGAGCCGCGGGCAGCCACGGAGAGCCTCGTCCAGAAACGGGAAGGCCGCCGGGCTGCCGGGTTCCGGTGGATCAGTCGAACGTCTTGACGAAGGTCAGAGTCCAGCTTTGCGGCGCTCGCGGAACAAGGATCCCGCCTGCTGTCTCGTTTAAGGGCTCGTTCTCGTCAGTCAGATTCGACACCGTGCCCTGAAGACGCCAGTCCGGGCCGCTGATCCCGAGCGTGAGATCCCACAGCTGCGGCTCCTGCAGCGGGGCCAGGGTCGTTAAGTTGCTGATACCACCCTCTTGCCGACGATAACGGACCGAACCGAAGGCCCTGAGATCCCGAACGATTGGACGCGAATACTGTACGAGCGATGACACGGACCAGTCCGGGACCCGCGTTATCTCAATGCCGATCCGCGGACCGCTGGTCAGTTCGCTGTCGATGGATGTTCCGGAAACAAAGCCGGAAAGTTGACCGCCGAGGAATTCATCCCGGAACTCGACCGTTAATTCTGAACCCTGCAACTCAGCGTCGCCAAGATTATCCACATACATTACCAGGTTCGGTGCGGTTAGCCCATTGTTAACGTTCAACAAGATATCCGAGAAGTTTGTCCGAAACACACTAAAGTCAATGCTGAGGCGTCGTTCAAAAAAGGAAGTTCTCACACTGGCTTCGTAGGAAATGGCTTTTTCTGCCCCGTAAGTATCCGGCACGTTCGCGACGAGGTTTGTAATGGGATTGACCAGATCTCGACTGTCCAAATTCAGTCCGCCGGACCGGAAACCATTTCCGGCCCTAAAAAACAAGGCCGTATTCTCTAAGAGTTTGAACCGCCCGAAAAAGGTCCCGGTCGGTTCAGTCGTCTGGGTCGTCAGTAGATTGTCATAGATCACTGAGCCGATAATCGATGGTGCCTCAGTACGGATGTTACGCGAGGAAGACGTTTTATCCTCATCGGTGTAGCGCGCCTCTGCCCCGACCAACAAACGACTCGTAAGGTCGCGTTCCAGGGAACCGTAGATCGAATATCCGTTGGCCGAGTTTTCCGACCTCAGCGCAAAGGCGTTCTGCGCCCGGTTGTTTTGTCGATTGTTAAATACGCCCTGCGCGTCCTGATAGTCCGCGCCCAGGATCCATCGCATATTGTCCGTTCTACCAACTAGCCGGACCTCAAGGCTCGAGCGGTCGAAGTCATCGTCCGAAAGGAGCTGGCAGCGCTGGTTGGGCGGGAAAGTCGTGACCGCCGGCATGCCGCTCATCACCGAGAAGCAGGCCAGTTGATCTGCCGCGTTAAAGGGGTTGCTGGCGACGCCCTGATCGAAATCCTCGAGGATGGCACCCTCGCGTTTGCGATGGTTTGCGATGACGTCGAGGGTGACGTCGGGATTAATCTCCCATCTGATCGTTCCGAGAAAGTTCTGCTGTTTTTGGGACGCGCGGGCGTCATCGTCGCGTGACCAGTTATAGGGGTCATCGACGACGGTGTTCTGATAACTCAGGGCCCCTATGCCCTTCATGCGATAGTAGTCGTATTGCAATGTGGCAGTCACCGTGTCCAGAGGCTGGTATAAGGCAACAATGCGACCGATACGGCTCGTTCGACGGTCCGTGTAGTTGTCGAGGAAGGGGTTGTATATATAGCCTTCGTCCTGGTCGGCGATCTCTCCTGCAACCCGCACCGCCAGCACGTCCGGGATCAGGGTCATGTCGCCCCTTAAACCCGCCGCGCGAAGATTGTATTCATTGGTTGTCAGCGAAACTTCGGCGTTGCGCGAACCGTCCAGCGCCGGCCGACGGTGGATGATGTTGATCGCGCCGCCCAAGGCATTGCGTCCGTACAGGGCCCCTTGCGGACCTTTCAAGACCTCGAGCCGCTGGGCGTCGAACAGGTCCGAGTCATTGAACGTCCGGCCACCAAGGTTGCCGCCGAGGACGAAGGCACCGTTGACATACAGGCCGAGTGCGGGGTCCGTGTTGATAAAGCGGCCAGTGCCTGCACCGCGAATGATAATGTCGGAGCCCATTGGCTGACCCGTCGCTTGGGCGAGCTCCACACCTGGCACGAGTTTCAGAACGTCTTCGACGCTGTTCACCCCGATTTCTTCCAGCTGATCGCCGGTGAAAGACTGGATCGTGATCGGGACGTCCCGCTGGATTTCCCGGCGCCCCCGGGCCGTGACGATAACCTCTTCCAGGGCTGTCGAGTCCTGGGCCCGCTGCTCCTGACCGCCGCCCGTCTGGGCAGCCGCCGGTGATGTCAGGAACGAAGCCAGCGTCGCCGCACTCGAGAACAAAAGCAGTGTCCGTTTCGTATCCATGGATTCCCCCTCTTTTTTTGTTGGATGATCAAGTCTGTGGTTGCTGGATTGCCTCTGTGGCCCGGGAGTGTTCGGGCCGGAATTTCGAGGGCGCCGGGCTCATTGGAGGACCCCGATGACGGAAAGTTCCGCAAAGGCCTCACCGTTCCCAGGATGGACGGCAAGCTCGAGAAGCCGTTCCGCATGCTGGCGCGCGGTCTCATTGCCCCCGGCAATCTCTTCGGCCGACATGCCGGTCCAGCCCGCCAGTCGCCAAAGGTCCTCGATCGGCAGCAGAAGCTGCGTGCCCAGCACCGGTGAGGCCAGCGGACCGGCAACACCTGTCCGGAGAGACTTCGCCAGCTGGAAAGCGTTGAAGGGGGAGAGGGATCGCGCCTCGCTGCGGACGGGCCGCGAAGCCTCGACCGATGGCACCAGCAAGCCGAGGCCGAAAAGCGCGCGGCACACTGCGGATGTTTGACGATCGTTTGGCGGCATGGCGGCCGGGTCTGACATTAGCTCACCAAGGAGGCGCCCGGCGTCCCCGGCCAGAGAACCGAGCGCCAGCCCGGCCTCGGCGGACAGCGTTCTTCCCCGTGGGGTCACATAGATCGGGCGATGGGGTGAATCGCCTGGGCTCTCCACAGACGTCCCGGGCAGACGGACGAACACATCCTGTCTTGAGGCCCGATTGAGAACCAGATCCTTCAAGGTCTCGCGACCGGGACCTCTCGGCCGACGCAACGCCTCGCCAAGGGCATTGGTCTGATGCAGTTCCGGCGTATCGACCGCCTGGTCCGTGTCGCCGACATGGCGGAAACCGGCCACTGTCAGATCTTCATCGACGTCCGAGAACCAGAGGCCGCCGTCCTGATGGTTCATGACGTCGTGGGCCTCATTGGCGGGGACGCCATTGATTATGCTTTGCGCCCTGGCCGCAGCCAGCGGATTTCGCTCGAAAAACTTCATGCCCAGCTGAGCCGCCGGACGAAGGGCCGCGAGCGCACCGTCAAGCTGTTCGACGCTGCCGCCGGTCTTCGGCGCGAGGATACGCATCGCCCGATGCAGGGCGTCTGTCTGGGCCGAGCCCGGCTGGCTGGCATAGTGGAGGTGAAGCAGACCGCCGGGCCGCAACCGCTCTGATACCGTTCGTATGAGGTGCTGTCGGCGGCCCCGATCGAGCCAGCTATAAAGTCCCGCGACGGTGGCCATGTCGACAACACCGAGGTCCAAGTCTGCCAAGTGTGCAATATCCGCCAGATGAAAGGTCGCATTGTCGATCTGGCCGGATTTCGCGTCCTCGACCGCGCACTCGATATGGTTCGGATTGAGGTCGATCCCGATGACCCTTGCGTGCGGGTAGGCGGCGGCGATCATCATGGCTGACGTCCCGTCGCCGCATCCGATGTCGAGAAACGTAAAGGGCGCGG
>Ga0105047_10017219_pt1 | contig 11274 bp, 9 predicted proteins | sample MAT04_FD_78384 | JGI IMG/M metagenome (GOLD analysis project Ga0105047, IMG submission 78384) | Freshwater microbial communities from Lake Fryxell liftoff mats and glacier meltwater in Antarctica - MAT-04 (megahit assembly) | ecosystem: Environmental > Aquatic > Freshwater > Ice > Liftoff... | reverse complement strand
ATATGGTATTGGAAGCAGCGAATATGAAATTGAAGGAAAGCTGATCATCGATAAAAAAATCAATGATTTTACCATCGCCGGTAATGCAGTTTATGAACTTGAACTTAAACCGGGAATTGAAAACAATGAAACAGAGTGGGAAAAAGAAACCAAAAATGAGTATTATCTTTCCCTGGCATACTCTTTCAGCCCGAAATTCCATTTAACCATGGAAAATGCCTTTAAAAATGTTTTTACAGGAGGTAAACTGCAACACAGTGCTATATATTCGGGACTCGGGATTGCATGCGTACAGGAAAAATTCTGGATCAACTTTACCGTGCTGCCCCAGATAACATCGATTAAAGGCGAAACCGGTAGTTCCCTGAACCTTAATGAATTCGAAAAAATCCAACTTAGATTATTGTTCTCCTATGCATTCTAAAATTATTATTAACACAATTCTGGTGGTTATTGTCGTTTCAATTATATATGCGTGTGCCCCCGCGCTTTATATCCCGGATCGGAACAATACCGCGACCGGTTCGAGCCTGACTGAGTTGCAGGCAGGCAGAAAGCTATACATAAACAAGTGCGGAAGTTGCCACTCCCTGGTTTTGCCTGAAAAACATACTCAAGAACAATGGCCAATGTTGGTCGATAAAATGGAAACAAAATCGAAGATCAGCCCGGAAGAGAAAAAGCTCATATTAAATTACCTGACAAAAGGAGTGAAATAATCAACTATATGCATAGTCAATAAAGCGCGGGAAAATATTCCATTGCTCTTTTGAATCGGTATTCGTTTCCCATATCCCAAATATTTGTGTGCAGAAATATATGTGAAAAGCAAAAACCACTTGTAAACTATACATTTACAAGTGGTTTTACTAACTATCAGTGCCCAGAACAGGACTCGAACCTGCACAGCCGTAAGGCCACTGGTCCCTGAAACCAGCGTGTCTACCAATTTCACCACCTGGGCAAAGCGGGTGCAAAGATAGTATTTTTCTGAAACGATAAACAATGAAAGTTTAAATATTTCATATTTGGATCGAATATCTGTATTTTAAATCCCGGCGGACTGAAAGCGCTTTTATACATAATTTATAATCACCTGTACAGATGCAACATACACGCCCAATTCATTAAATTTACATACAGATTCATGGTTCAAATAAAAATACCATGCAGTTGAGCCAATTTTGTTAACTTTGACAACTGCACATAAAATCCAGACTTATGTTTACCAAAGACGACCTAAAGCAATTGCAATCGCGCGGAAGCGACCTGAAAGTAGTTGAATCACAGATAGATAATTTCAGAAGAGGCTTCCCTTTTATTAACCTCGACCGGCCAGCGATTGTTGGCGATGGCCTTAAAGCATTCAACCAACGCGATGCCAAGAAGCTTTCGTATTACTACGATTCCAATTCGAAACGGTATGAGGTGCTGAAATTTGTACCGGCTTCGGGAGCCGCCAGCCGCATGTTCAAGCATCTGTTCGAGTTTATGGAATCCTACACAGGCTCTGAAGCAGACCTGAAACAACTTCAGACTTCACCAAAGTTAAAGTTGGTAAAAGATTTCTTTGAAAGGATCAAGGACTTTGCTTTTTACGAACAGCTTTCAAAAATTTTACAAAAGGACGATTACGATATCAACGAATGCATTTCAAAAAAAGAATACAAAATCATTATCAATTACCTGCTGAACCCGGTCGGACTTAACTATGCCAATCTCCCGAAAGGATTGCTACTCTTCCATTCATATCCCGACGGTGCACGTATGTCGATTGGAGAACATATGGTTGAAGCCGCAAACTATTGCAAGGATAAGGAAAAACGCTCGGCAATTCACTTCACAGTTTCACCGGAGCATGCGGATATGTTTCTCGAAGAAATTAACCGTGTGAAAGGAAAATACGAAGAGCTTTTTGATCTGAAGTACGAACTTACTTTCTCGTTACAGAAGGCTTCGACGGATACCATTGCCGTTGACTTGAACAACAAGCCTTTACGCGAAGCCGATGGCAGACTGATGTTCAGGCCGGGCGGACATGGCGCACTGATCGAAAACCTCAATGATCGCGAAAGTGAGATCGTTTTTATCAAAAATATTGACAATATTGTACCCGACAGCATGAAACCGGATACTTTTCTGTATAAAAAAGTATTAGGTGGATATCTTTTCGAGTTGCAGGATGCTGTTTTTGAACACCTTGAAACACTCGATGATAAGCCGGACGATGAAGATATCCGTACCATACTGCGGTTCATAAAGTCAAAACTCGGGTTCGTGGTTGATCCCGAAATCAGCACCATGAGCCGCGAGGATAAAATTGAGTACCTGCATCACAAATTAAATCGTCCCATAAAGGTTTGCGGCATGGTTAAAAATGAAGGCGAACCCGGTGGTGGTCCTTTCTGGGTAAGAGAGCCAAACGGCGAAATCTCGCTACAGATTGTCGAATCATCGCAGATTGATCCGGAGGATACTATGCAAAAAGACATACTCAGCAAATCCACCCATTTTAACCCGGTTGATTTGGTTTGCGGGGTGCGAGACTACAAAGGCAAAGTTTTTGATCTGCGGAAATTTGTTGATCCTGCAACCGGTTTTATTTCCTATAAATCGAAGGATGGAAAAGATCTTAAAGCTCAGGAGTTACCAGGATTATGGAATGGCGCCATGGCCAACTGGATCACGGTTTTTGTTGAAATCCCTATCAGTACTTTTAACCCGGTGAAAACGGTAAATGATTTGTTGAGGAAGGAGCATCAGTAAAATATAAAATAGTTGACTTCTACGGTGCCAGCCTACTGATACTCCACACATTCCCTTTCAGCAAATATTGTATCCTGTCGTGAAGCCTGCCGGGTCTGCCCTGCCAGAACTCAATGCGATCGGGTTTTAAGCGGTAGCCGCCCCAGTGAGCCGGACGCGAAATATTTTCGTTCCCTTCATTAAACAAGAGCATTTCGCGTTGTTCTTCAAGCTTTGTGCGAGAGGATATCGTTGAACTTTGCGGCGATATTACCGCGTTAATGCGGCTTTCGAGCGGGCGCGAATAAAAATAAGTATCTGAATCATCAGCATCGGTCTTGCTCACAATTCCTTCAATACGGACCTGCCTTTCGGTCAAAGGCCAGAAAAAAGTGAGTGCCGCAAAATGATTTCCGCTTAACTGTACTCCTTTGCGACTCATGTAATTGGTAAAAAATACAAATCCATCCTCATCAAATGATTTTAATAAAACCACCCTTGCCGATGGCCGCAATTCGGCTGAAACGGTCGAAATAACCATGGCAGTTGCCTCTGGCTCACCCGAATCCATGGCTTCATTAAGCCACTCGCTGAACCAATTCACTGGCTCAACGGGAAATTCTTCGCGAAGTATGGCACTGTGTTGGTAATCTTTGCGGATATCTCTTAAATCCATAGTATTGTTTTGAAAAGTATTTGGGTCTGGTTTTTAATTAGCTGTTTTAAAGATAGTCCGAAGTCGGAAGTCTAAAAAGCAGATTGCTTCTGTATTTGGTCTCCGGACTCCTATCTCCGGTCTTCCGACTTCAGACTTCGGTCTTCCGTCTTCGGACTTCGGTCTTCCAACAACATAAACAAAATTTGCACATCAATGTTTTGAACATACCGCTTCAAAGTAATTGCAGGTAGCTTCTGATTTAGTATCTTCGCACTGAATTTAATATTTGCTTTTTACCCCTATTTATGAAATTCCTGCCTGCTTTTATTTTTCTCGTTTTGATTTCGGCTGTTGCTACACTGGCGCAGGTTAAAGAAGATTTTAATCCTGCGAAATACGCCATCGAAATCATGAATGAGCGAACAGTAAAGGATAATGAAATGCGGACTGATGACCATTCACCCATTCCGGATGAAGAAAAGGTGTCGTTTCAAAAATTAAATTATTATAAGCCAAATGCCGCATTCCGTAAAGTAGCCAGTTTCGGGCGTTTCGACCAAGCAACCCATTTCTTGATGAAAACCTCTACCGACAGGCTACCTGAATATTCTATTTATGGGAAAGTTACCTTCCGGCATAAAGGTAAAAGCTATTCGCTTAATGTATATCAGAACATAGAGCTGATAAAGAAACCTGGCTTTGAGAAGCATCTGTTTGTCCCTTTCAACGACGAAACCAACGGCCACGAAACCTATGGAGGCGGAAGGTTTCTGGATGTATCCGAAACCGGTGCAGAAACATTGATAATCGATTTCAACAAGGCGTATAATCCATACTGTGAATACAATCATAAATACTCCTGTCCTATTCCTCCCGAGTCAAATAACTTAAAAATGAAAGTGAAAGCCGGAGAAAAGAAATGGCATAAATAAAATAACGAAACTCTAAGAAGAAAAATCACATATTTACTCTTTATACCAAGCAGAAACAGCAAATTAAATCATGGCAAGAGTTGTTGAAACATCAGGTACCAGAATGACACTCAGGCGGTTGCTGCGGAGGCCAAAATACCGGTACATGGCGGTGAACCGCATAGTACCGCATTTGCCCTGGATGGTACTTATTGCTATGGCGACGTTTTTATATAAAGCCAGGATTTTTGCAGATTCAGGATTTTATATCGCCGAGGTAATCAACAACCAGAATTTTTACATCGAAAGTCTGCGTATTGTTTCGGTAATTCCGCAAATACTACCTTTGATCGGAGTATGGACTGGTATTGAAATCAGGTATATCCTCCTGCTGTTTTCGCTGAGTCATGTTGTGTTCTTTTACTTTCTTTTTCTTTTTGTTTATTACGGTTTGCGCGACAGGCGGTCGGGGCTTCTGATTATTTTATCGCAGACAGTGGGCATTATGTTGGGATTTTTCACACCCATGTTCGAACTTTACTATGGTGTGCCACTGCTGATTACATTCTATGCCATCTGGCGGTTGCCTTTCCGTTTCCGAACAATCTTCGTACTTCTTATCCTCGAAGTTCTTGTACTATTGAGTCACCCTTTGGCTTTTATGCTGTTTGCTTACGTGTTGTTGTACGACTTCACAAAAAAAACCGCCAAGCCACTTAAGTTCTATATTCCTGTTATTCTGGTATTTGCAGGATCAATGCTGCTCAGGTATTATGTGAAGTCCAATTATATGCCGGCAATAATAGCAGGGATAGTAAACAATAACCTTCCGGATCTCATAAACCCGGTAAATTTTAAAGCGTTTGGAATATTCATGTTGAGCAATTATGCTGAACTACTGATTGCTTTTATCCTTGCAATTTACCTGCTGGCAACCCAAAAACAATGGTTCAGGCTATTTATTGTAGCAGCTACTTTTTCTGCTTATGTATTCCTTGTAAATTCAGTATATCCCCTTCCGCAGGAACACAACATGGAACAATTGATGTTTCCCTTTGTCCCTTTAATTTTCATTCCACTGGTTTACAGCTTTCCCACAGTTAGGCAGGGACTGTTGAATATCTCAATTTTGCTGGTTTCGGCACTTATTGCTTACCGGTTGGCAGTTATTTATAACGGCGGCGAAAAATTTGCAAAGCGTGTTGCCCAAATGGAACAACTTATTCGAGTAGCCCGGCAAAAAGGTGGCAATAAATTTATTGTTTCGAAACAAGCTGTTGATCATGGGTACACGAGGCTTACCACCTCGTATCCGGTTGAAACTTTGCTTCTGAGCGCTATTGATGGCAATGATATTTCGGCAACTATCATCCCTGATGAAGATTTCAGATATGACAAAACCATTCGTGCCGACCAGTTTGTTTTCCGAATAGATGAACTCAAGCAACAAAGCTGGCTCAACAAAAGGTATTTCCACCTGGATATTGGTGAATACCGCATACTCAACGATTCCACCCCGAATTTCAATATCAATGCTACAGCCGGCAATCTTCGTATAACAATTAATTCGAAAAACATATATGGTGCCGGTGATACTGTCTGGATTCCGGTTACAATCATCAACAAGGGCAAGACACCGCTTTATTCGGGAATAAAAAACAACGTATTTTTGTCCTACTTTTGGATCGTAAATAATGATGTATTGAACTGGAACGAAATCAGAACTCCTTTGCAGGCAGATATTAAAGGCACACTGAAACAGGATATTGAAGTTATCGTACCACCCAATAAAGGCCGGATGCAAATTAAGGTTGATATACTTGCCGATGGTAATTGGTTGGGAATTTACAGTCAGGAGGATGTAATGGTATATTAATTGCTTTTGGAGAAAGTTAATATCACGCTAAAACAGAAACAAATAATTTTTGAACGGAAATGAAAAAAACAATTGCTTTTCTTTTTGCTTTATGCATAGTTACAAACTTGCTGGCCGAAAAAGGTTATAAAATTACCGTAAAACTTACAGGATCGTCAGATACATCTTTGCTTCTGGCTCATTATTACGGCACAAAACAATACCTCGACGACACTGCCTTCCGTAACAAACAAGGATTATTTATATTTCAGGGCAACGAAAAGCTGACAGATGGAATGTACATTGTTGCCGGTCAGAATAAAAGCAAGTATTTTGATTTTTTCGTTACCGGAACACAGCAGATGGAATTCGCCTGCGATCCCGCCAATATTGTGAATACCATGCAGGTTAAAGGATCGGACGACAACAAGGTGTTTTTTGAATATATAAAATACCTGGGTAGTAAACAGGCTGAAATTGAACCTTTGAACAACTGGATGAAGGCTAACCTTACCCGCACCGATTCCATCGAAATCGTTAAATCCCGCATCGGAGCCATTGATAAGGATGCCAAAGCATATATCAAAAATTTCTATACTTCTAATCCGGATTTCCTGTCGGCAAATTTTGTTAAAGCAAACAATGAACCCGAATACCTGCAATATATAACTTCCCCGGATGGCAAAGTCGATTCCACAAAACTCTATCAAACTTATAAGGCTCACTTTTTCGATAATTTCACTTTTGCCGATCCAAGACTTATTTATACCCCTGTTTTCGCTCAGAAAATAGATTTCTATTTCGATAAAATGGTAGTACCGGTTCGCGACTCATTGGAAAAGGACATTGACAGGGTAATGGCACTTTCGGCTGTAAATAACGAAATGCAAAAATACATGGCCTGGTTTCTTTCGCTCAAATACGAAACATCCCAGGTAATGGGTCATGATGCCATGTTTGTTTATTTGGTCCGTAAATACCTCGAAACAGGAAAAGTGAGCTGGCAATATCCCGAGGTAAAAGACAATGTGATAAAAAGGGTAAATACACTAGAGCCGTTGTTGCTGGATAAAGTGGCACCCAATCTCATTTTGGTTGATACCAACAATGTGGCACACTCGCTTCAGGCAATCAAAGCACGTTATACCTTGATATTTTTCTGGGAAAGCACCTGTGGCCATTGCCAGCAGGAAATGCCGAAAGTGCTGAAATTTTATGATGAATTTCATTCAAAATATAATCTGGAGATATATGGCTTAAGTACAGATACTTCGTTGGTGAAGTGGAAAGCCTACATTAAAAAGAATAATATGCCATGGATCAATGTGAATGGCCATATGAGCGTCAGCGGGAATTATCATACACTTTATGATATCCGGAGTACACCAATTATGTACCTGCTGGATGAGGATAAAAAAATTCTGACCAAATTCCTGCTAATTGAGGATATTACCAATGTAATCACAAAACGGGAAGAGGAATTGGAGAAGAAGAAAGAAAAGAAGCCGTAGAGAATAGTTTTTGGGCTACAGGTCGCTGAGTGAAGCCGAAGCACAGGGTTTCAGAGTTTCAATGTTTCAGATTTACAGAGTTACAGGGTTACAGGGTTACAGTGTTACAGTGTCAAATTCCAAACTATACACAAAATTTGCCGAAGAGTTCTCCCCAACGGGGAGATGTCCGAAGGACAAAGGGGTCTTTTCAATGTTTCAGAGTTACAATAGTTCCAGAGTTACAATGTTACAATGTTACAATGTTTCAGAGTTTCCAGAGTTTCAGAGTTTCAATGTTTCATAGTTTCAATGTTTCAAGGTTTCAGAGTTTAAGAGTTATAAAGTTTAAGAGTTTCAGGCCATTGAGCCCGAGAGAGTTTCATGTTCCTTAATCCAAAATCGGGGAATAAACGACGATTTCTCTGAATCCCGACACCATGCACCATGCACCATACTCCATGCACATAAAGAACTAACTATATAAACACCCCACAATCACCCATGACCCCATCACGAACCATATGGATTACAGGAGCATCATCAGGAATAGGCGAAGCATTAGCCATGCACTGGGCTACGGCAGGAACCAGGTTAATTCTTTCCAGTTTTGACAAAAAGCAGCTTGATACTGTTGTAATTAACTGTGAAAAGAAGGGTGCAACAGTCCATGCAATTATTTTCGATCTCACCAAAGAAAATGAAATCACACAAGCTGTTACGAAAGTTCAGACCATGGCTCCGAAAATTGATATACTCGCCAACGTGGGTGGTATAGGTCAGCGGTCGCTCATTATTGATACGCCGGCAGAAGTTTCGCGCAGAATTATGGAAACCGATTTCTGGGGCCATGCTACACTAACATCCCAAATACTGCCATTTATGGTGAAAACCGGTGGCGGAACCATTGTAGTAATGAGCAGTTTGTCGGGTTTATTTGGTTTTCCGCAACGCTCATTTTATTGTGCCGCCAAGCATGCCCTTCATGGATTTTTCGAAACCCTGAGACTAGAGCATCATAAAGATAACATCTACGTTACAATGGTTTGCCCGGGAAGAGTAAAGACAAAATTCTCACTTTCAGCACTTACTTCAACCGGTGGTGCACACGGGCTAATGGATAAAGGCCAGGAAAACGGTGTAAGCGTTGAATATGCTGCGGCTAAAATTGATAAGGCCGTACGAAAACATACAAAACAAATCATAATCGGGGGAAAAGAAATACTTATGCCGTACCTCAAACGGTTCACACCCTGGATTTTTTATAAAATTGCTTTGAAGATAGATCCGAATGCGTAATAGCGGATGGCGGAATGAATAGTGAATAACGAATAGTGAATAATGAAAAGTTACGCATTTAGATTTAACTTTGAGCTTCCGCTCCGCTCAGCGGACGGAACTCTGACCACGAAGTATTGAACCCTTGAACACCACAGGCATTGAACGTTTGAAAAACATAACATTTGAATAAATGAATAATAGAACTAGAACAATTGAACAATTGAATAATAGAACAATTGAACAATTGAATAATAGAACAATTGAACAATTGAATAATAGAACAATTGAACAGTAGAACAATAGAACAATAGAATTGGGAGCAAGGAACACCCCAACCCCTGAATCACAACCCCTAACCCCTTTAAAAATGGATCAAGTTACAATCAGCGGAATACAGCAACTCGGAATCGGAGTATCGAATGTTGCAGAAGCATGGAAATGGTATCGCAAATACCTGGGAATGGATATCAAGGTTTTTGAGGAAAGCGCGACGGCAGCCCTAATGTTGCCATATACGGGTGGTGTACCGCAGAAACGTCATGCTGTTCTGGCGCTAAACCTGAGCGGTGGCGGTGGATTCGAGATATGGCAATATACCGAACGTGTGCCGCAGCCTCCAAAATTTACTCCTGCCATTGGTGATCTGGGAATATTTGCAGCAAAAATAAAGTCACGCGATGTGCGTAAAACCCACGACTATTTCACATCCGAAAAACTTAACGTAAGTCCGGTGACAAAAGATCCTGATGGCCGTGCTCATTTTTTCCTCACTGATCCGTATAACAATATTTTCCAGGTCATTGAATCCAACAACTGGTTTGCCGATGAGAAAAAAAACACCGGCTCGGTTTATGGTGTGGTTGTTGGCGTAAGCGATATCGATAAAGCCTTGAAGGTATATTCTGATATTCTTGGCTATGACAAAGTTGTGTTCGATACAAAGTCAATTTTCCCGGATCTTGCTTTTCTGAAAGGCGGTGATGCCACTTTCCGCAGAGTGCTGCTCAAAAGCAGTAAGCCCCGTCTGGGAGCCTTTGCACGCGTGTTCGGCGAAAGCGAAATTGAACTTGTTCAGGTTGAAGACCGCACTCCACGGAAAATATTTGAAGGTCGTTTCTGGGGCGATCTGGGTTTTATTCACCTTTGTTTTGATATACAGGGAATGCAGGCTTTAAGAAACGGCTGTGCCGAACGAGGATTTCCGTTTACTGTTGACAGTGCCTCAAACCTCGGAGAGAGTTTTGATATGGGCGAAGCAGCCGGTCATTTCTCCTACATCGAAGATCCTGATGGCACGCTGATTGAATTTGTGGAAACACATAAAGTCCCAATCCTCAAAAAATTTGGCTGGTATCTAAACCTCCGTAAGCGCAACCCTGAAAAATTCCTGCCCGACTGGGTGGTAAAATCGCTGGGTATGAATAGGGTGAAGGACTAATCCTGTTTTTTATTTTTTAAATTTCCCGGATGGTTTTAATCCCCCGCTTAAAAATTAATACCCTTATCTTTGCATCCGGAAATCTTTCCTCAAAATTCCAGGAACAAACAACCATGCCCTTTTCGTCTTTAGGCCTCACTCCTACTCTGTTAAAATTGCTGGCAGGCCAAAATTACACTCAGCCATATCCTATACAGTTGGAGGTGATTCCTGCTATTCTCAACAAAAAAGATGTTCTTGGTATTGCTCCTACCGGCTCGGGAAAAACTGCCGGTTATGTTTTACCTGTATTGACAAATTTACAGAAGAACGTAATTACAAAAAACAGGTTTGTTAATGTGCTGGTGTTAGTCCCAACACGAGAGTTGGCGGTTCAGGTGCGTGAGGTTTTCCGGATATTCAGCCCCGGACTTCCTGAGCCTGTAAAAACCCTGGCTGTTTTTGGAGGTGTTTCCATTAACCCCCAGATGATGGCTTTGCAAGGTGTAAATGTTTTGATTGCTACTCCTGGAAGATTACTTGAATTGGTTGAGGCAAATGCTGTGCATTTGTCAGAAATCAATACACTTGTTTTGGATGAAGCAGACAAAATGCTTAACCTTGGTTTTAAGGAAGAAATGACCCGTATTTTTGCACTATTACCGCAAAAACGTCAGAACCTCCTGTTTTCGGCTACGCTGAGCGATGATGTCAATCACATCAATCAAATCCTGTTGCACGATCCTTTAGTTATAAAAATAGAATCAGAACCGGATAACATTGACCTGATAACACAACTGGGCTATTTTGTGACCAACGAAAAGAAAGGTCCGCTGTTGCGTTACCTGATAAAAAGCAATAATTTAAAACAAGTCCTGGTTTTCACTTCCTCTATTTATTCGGCTGATAATGTGGTT
>Ga0105047_10017218_pt1 | contig 11275 bp, 9 predicted proteins | sample MAT04_FD_78384 | JGI IMG/M metagenome (GOLD analysis project Ga0105047, IMG submission 78384) | Freshwater microbial communities from Lake Fryxell liftoff mats and glacier meltwater in Antarctica - MAT-04 (megahit assembly) | ecosystem: Environmental > Aquatic > Freshwater > Ice > Liftoff... | reverse complement strand
CGGTGCCGTCGGGGTCGAGGGCATAGGTCGCGCGGGCATAGCACCAGTACCCGTACGGGCCGGCAAAGACGATGCCGTAGCCGCCACCGGGCATGATGTCGCAGAACACGGCCATGGCCGGCAGACCAGGTGTGGCCGGAAGCTTGTGCTCCATCCACACGCCGCGTGTCGCGTTGGTCGCGCCGCGGCCAGACGCGAGTTTCCCGCCCGCCTTGGGTCCGAGCTTGGCACGCTGGTTGGCGGGCACCCGCGCAAGGGCCCGCTTCAGCTCAGCGGAGGTCAGCTCTCGCTGCTCACCGCGCATGAACTTCGGCAGGGCCTGCGCGTGCGAAGGCTTCTTGGCAGACTTCGCACGATCACTGGAAGGGCTCGAGCTGGATGTGCTCGATACACCGCCGAGCGACGCGAAGCCGATCACGATGACAACGGCACTGATACCGGTCACGATCTTCCAGGCGGGTGACGACTTCATGGTGCTCCAAGCGATAGTGGGTGCCGACCCATCGGCCGACGGATGTGAATACTTGAGGATCAGATAGTGGGATATCGGTCCGCGAAACGAATTCGGGGCGCCGATCCGATGGATCGACACCCCGTTGGGTCCGTCTGTGTGACGAAGGTGGGTCAGCCGCGCGAGCGGTCGAGCTGTACGACGTTGGGCTCGGTGACGCCGGCGGGCATCATCTGGGTGAGCTGGGAGATGAGTGGCTCGAGACTCTCGAGCACCTGGCGGCGACGCTCCTCGAGCCGCCGGATCTGATCCTTGAGACGGTCCTGCTCGCGCATGGCTTCCTGCGCGCGCACGGTCGCGAGGCGGCGCTGCTCGGCGAGGACTTGCTCGCCCTCACGGCGCGCGGTCTCGACGATGGCACGTGCCTCGGTCTGCGATTGCTGGAGGACGGCGGTCGCGTCGCCGCGCAGTGTGCCGGCTTCCTCGTTGGCGCGATGGAGGATCTGCTCACCCGTCTGCTGGGCCTCGCTGATGATCTCCTCAACCTCACCTAAGAGCACGCGCGCCTGCGCCTGGCCGTGCTCACGAATGCGCTCGGCCTCGCTCTCAGCGCGATCGATGATCTCGGTGGATTGTGTATGAGCGCTGCGAACCTCAAGCTCAATACGCTGATGGGTGGCGATCGCCTCGTCCTCGATGAGGCGAACCATGCGCTCAACATCGATGCCGAGAAGCGACGTGGCCGTGGGCGCAGCGGACGGCGCCGAGGCGGTTGTCGCCTGGGTCGGTGTGGGCTGCGTCGGGCGCATCTCGGCGGGCTGCGGTGCCGTCATGGGTGCGGGTGCACGGACGGGTGCGCTCACCTGGTGAGTAGGGGTCACCGCCGGGAGTGACGTGGGTATCGGCGACGGTGCGAGGACAGCGTCCAGGCGTGCCTCGATGTCGTCGGTAGGAGGAGCAGTGGGCTCGGGTGAAGTGGTCTCGGTGTGCTGCACGGTGGCCTCCGGCGCGTAGGTGACGATCTGTGTCGGGGACGGTGCTGACGGGGTGGTGATGGTTGGTGCACCTGTCGCGATCGACTGGTGTTCGGCGGAGGAGGACGCCGTGACGTTCGCGCGAGCGATGGCCGCTCGCTGTAGATCCAGTGCTGCGCGGACGGAGGCGTCGGCCTGCGTTGATCCGTCCGTGGTCGTACCTGCCGCGAGCGCGTCGATGCGTCGGGCGATGTCATCGACCATCGACACTGAGTTATGGGTGTCGGACGCTCTCACGTCGTGCTGGGTTGCTTCTGAGGAACGCTTGCTGCGGCGGAACAATCCACGCTTGGCGCCGTCGGAGACGGTCTCGGTCCCGGTGTCGTCGATGGTGCTCTTCACGCGCGCTTCCTCCGTCTGACATGCGTACGGTCACCGTGTGCATCCGCTTCGGCCCCGATGCGCGCTCGCAATCACGAATGCGCATGACGGGTCGGTCGGACACGACGGTAACTGGCTTGTACCCGTGCCCATACGGCTTTGAACATGGGCACCCGACTTGCGCTTCGTGTCATGTGCCACGGCATTTCAAGTGGTTTGCGGTCGGTGCCGATGGGGGCGACGACCCCCAGTGCCGCACTTGCGGCACCGGAACCGAAGGAGTTGCTGAGCGTGGCGGTACCCACAACGTTGCAGGGCACCCATGATGGCTGTGGTGGATCGGTGGTCTTTCGACCGGCAATCCAGCGCCGTGAGCTGCTCGAAGGGCGTGCTGTCGTATTGAGCGCCGCGTGCACGACCTGTGGGGCCACGCTGTCGACCGAATGGGCGATGCCCAACGCCGCAGAGCTTGCTCGCGAACATGCACGTGCGACCCTCGAGGTTGCGTACATCGAGGACGACGTTCACGAGTTGCCGCTGCCCGCAGACGTTGGTAGCAATGTTCCGCAGCTCGGTGCATGGCGCATGCGCGATGAAGCTCCGGCGACGCAGCGCACGGCTTTCGAGCCACAGGTTGCACAATCGTCGCTGCCCGAGACACAATCGATGGACCCCGCGCTCGTCCAGCACGTCAGCGATTTCTCCGCACGCATCGAAGCCGCGCGAAACAATCTCAGGCGCATGAGCACCGAGCTTCCAGCCGCGCTTGCGCTCGAGAGCACCGGCGAGTCGTTCCGCGCTCCACAGCTTGCTCGACGTGAAGGGTTGCCAGATCAGGCACTCTCGGCGAGCCCGAGCGGCTTCGCGATTGGCGCGGCGAGTACCGCGCTCGCGGCAGAAGCCGAGCCCGCACTCGACCTGGCTGTGGCTGCACCGGCAGTGGCACGTGCCGCAGCGCCCAGCTTCATTCCGGTTCCTGCCGTTGACATCGTGCCGCCTGCATCCGCGATCGCCGCCATTGAGGCAGCGATTGGCAGCCCGTCCTTCGGCAGCGACACGCTCATAGGAGGAGGTGCTGTCGCGCTCGAAGCGCCCGGAGCCGAGATCGCTGCCGCAGTTCCGGTGGAGCTCCCGATCACCGAGACCGCACCCACGTACGAGCTTCCGGCTCCTATCGCGCTTGCGCCGCCCGCACCGATCGCGCCTGAGGCGGTCGCCCCACAGCTGGTCGCTTCAGAACCGATCGCGCCTTCGATGCCCGAGCCCATCGCGCTCGCCACACCCGAAGCGCCGATGGCACTCGCCGCCTCTCGAATCCCGCTCGACGTCGCGCCTGCCGCGCTGGCCCCGGTTGCCCCCACGATGATCGCCCCAACCGATGTGGACGTGTTTCCACCGGACGTTTCGGCACTGCCCGTTGCGGGCGCTGAGGCCGCGCCGTTCGCGTTCACCCAATCGCTCCCGGCGGCGGATACTGCAGCTAACGTCTGGGGGGAGCTCCCTATAACAGCTACCAACGCGCCGGCTGCGCAGGCGCTCGTTGCGCCCGCCGAACCGACGATGGCGCCCGCCGAGCCGATGCTGCTCGAGACGCCGTTCGCAACTGCACCGCCTGCTCCGTGCCAGCCCGAAGCGCTGATGGCGCCCGCGATGATGGCTGCTCCATCGGTACCTGGGCCGGATCCCGCCACCGCGACGTTCGCACGTGCAGTCGCCGAGGCGGCCGTACTCCCCGCGCCTCAAGGTGCCATGCCGCTCACGAGCGCGTCCGTTGCTCCACACGTGCCCGTGAGCTCCGACCTGGGCGGCGCATTCCACGCACCCGAGCATCCGGTCGCGCTCGCGATGCCCGCGCAGGCACACGCTGCACAAGATGTGAACGATGCGCTGTCGATCGATACAGATCGTGGATTCGACTGGGGCGGGGATGAGGCCGCTGGCACACGACCCAAGCGCGCGAAGCGAGCCAAGGCGGCGAAGGAGTCCAAGCCGGCGCGTGGCAAGCGCGGACGTCGTATCGAGAGCTCAGGTGCAATGCCGGTCCAGGCGCCGGTAGCTGTTGCCATCGTCGGTCCAGAGCCTGCGCATCCTGAACTTGCCGCTGCTGCGGCCGCACCGGATGCCACACCGGGACAGCGAGCACGTATCGGAGTGATCCCGCTCGCGGTGGTTGTTTTGCTCGCTGCAATCGTCGGGATTACGACGGTCCAAATCTACCAGTCGAACAGTTCCGCGACCAACGGTACACCCGCTTCACCTGCGACCACGAAGACTGCTCCCGCAGCCGCTCCGGTGATCCCGGCGCCCAACGGACGGTCAGTGACGTCGCCGGGTGCTGCGACGCCGAAGGCCGCTACGCCCGCTACGCCCTCCGCGCCACCAGCCGTGCCCAAGGCTGCCGGCACTGAGGTCAGTCTTCCTGCGGACGCCGCTGACGCTGGCACGTCGCTCGGCGCGGCAGCCGATGGCGCCGGTCAAGTTCCGGCCACCCCTGCCGATACGTCTGACGCGTCCGCGACGGGAACCGATGATTCCAACCCGTTTGCGGCGAGCCCCAAGTGAGGAACGCGATGTCCCACCGTGCCGATCCATATCGAGGCCCATGGTCAACGGACGGAACCGCTGCTAAGGTGGGTATCGACCCGGTCCGACGCGTGGCACAACACGTCGAAGGGCCAACACTATTCAATCGGGAGTCCGAGTTCGGCCGCGGCCTTGCTTCGTACGACAGGGCACCCACCTGCTCAGGCAGGTCCTCACGAGCGTCTGCTGGTGTGGGGCCGGGTCATCCTTCTTCCTCGATCTTCCCCGTCCGCACGCGCACCGCGCTGCGCGCCGGCGTCGCGATCCTTGCGTTCGCGTTGCTTGCAGCCGGATGTGGTGGGGGCGATGACGCCGCCGCCGGAGGCGACGGCGCCGCGACCGGCACGCCGACTACTCCTGCTGCCACCACGCCGCCGGCCACTAACGGCACAACCGTTGCCACGCCCGGCGGTGCAGCCTCGCCCGCCACGGGCGGCGCTACCGGCACAGAAGTTCCCGGTATCAACGAGATCTCGAATTCGGACGCTGCCCCTGGTAACGCCGTCAAAATCAGCGCGATCACGCCCAAGGCATTCGCGAAGGTGCATTGCTCGAAGCCCATCCTCGTCGTGATGTACCAGCCAGATTCGATCCTCGATGAAGCGCTGCTTCGTGAGGCGAACGCAGCCGCTGCGCAGGTGAAGGGCGTGGTCAAGCTCGTCTACACGCCGAGCCAGGTCAAGGCATACGGCGACCTGCCGTCCAAGCTGGGTTTGCTCTCAACCCCGGGTCTTGCCACGGTAGGACGCGATGGACAGATCGAGAACTTCTGGACGTCGTTCGTCGACCGCTCACTCATCCTCAAGTCGCTGCAGAACGCTGCGAGCTCCAAGGCGTGCAAGGTGAGTAACGAGGACGTCACGACCGGTGGAAGCGCGCCCGCGCCTTCTGCGCTGTCGAACGCGGCGGCGCTCGTCTCTGGCAAGAAGCTCACGGCGGCGCCCGGCACCACCGCAGCGGCGCCCACTGGCTCCTCATCCACAGGCAGTGCAGCCAAGCCCGGCACAGGGTCATCGCTCGCAACGACCGACGGCAATTACGTACCCTCAAGCGTACCCGGTGCTGGAGCCGTCGATGCGGCGCACAACCTCGCGTCGGACGCCAACACCGGCTTCGAGACCATTCCCGCAGGCTGACCGCTCGTTCGGTGGGGCCGGCGCCCGCACTCGCTCGGCGCGATACGCTGGTGCGACTATGCGCAGCCTGTCCGAGCATCTCGAATCACCCTCGCTGGGTGAGCCCCCCATGAGCGCCGATGGCGCATCCATCGCGGGCGAGGCAACCGAGGGGTGTGCGGGAGGCTCCTGCGGCGTGCTCGCGCGGTACTGGCTCGAGGTCGACACCGCCGGAGTCATTACCGCCTGCACTGCCCGCGTGCGCGGTCGCGCTGCCGCGTTCGCTACCGCCAGCGCGCTGTGCGAGGCCGCAACCGGACTGAGCGTCGTCGCTGCCGCAGGTCTCGGGTTGCTGACGCTCCACCCGTCATTCGCGGCAATGGATGCGGAGGACGAGGAGCGCGCGCTCGTCGCCGAGGATGGATTCCACCATGCGCTGGGCCGCTGGTTGCTGGAACGTATGTGTGATGCACCCGCTGGCGTGGGCGCTGATCGCCCGGCGCTCGCTGCGAGCGTGCCGGGCTACGACAGCCCCGTCGCCATCGTTGGCATGAGCGGTGGAGTGGATTCGGCCGTCGCGCTGCACCGCACACTCGCTCGCACCGACGGGCGGTGCGTGGGCACCACGCTCCAGCTGTGGATCGATCCGCGAGCACCCGACCCCGAGGCGGCGTGCTGCAGCCCTGATTCGGTGCGCCGGGCCCGCACCACGTGCCACGCCGCAGGCGTGCCGCACCTGTCGATCGACCTGCGCGAGGCGTTCGCCCGCGAGGTGGTCGTGCCCTTCGTCACCGAGTATGCGAGCGGGGCCACGCCCAATCCGTGCGTGCGCTGCAACGGGAGCTTCCGGCTCGACGAGCTCGTACGCCTCGCAGATGTCGTGGGAGCGGAGGAGGTCGTCACCGGCCACTACGCACGCATCGTGGATCGCGATGGCACCATGCTCATCGCGCGCGGCGTCGATGCGACGAAGGATCAGTCCTACATGCTCGCTGGCGTGGAGCCCGCTACCGTGGCGCGGCTGCGGTTTCCGCTCGGCGCAGATCACAAGGTCGCCATCCGTGCTGAGGCAGCCGCGCGCGGGCTTGAGCAGGCGACCACGCCTGAGAGCCAGGAAGTCTGTTTCCTCGGCGGCGGCGACTATCGTGCATTTCTTGCACGCGCGGGAGCTATGGGCACTCCGGGTGAGATCGTGCTCGACGATGGATCGGGCGATCCAACGCAGGGGAAGGTCGTCGGTCGCCACGAGGGAGTCGCGCGCTTCACGCCAGGCCAACGCAAGGGCATCGGCGTGGCGGCCGAACATCCGCTCTACGTGCTCGACGTGGATCCCGCAAATGGCCGCGTGCTGGTAGGTGCCGCATCGAATGCCGCGCTCGACCGCGACGATGTGACCCTCACCGATGTGCGTTGGCACGATCCCGCGCGCCCCGACCGGGTGCGTGTCCAACTGCGCTACCGTGCCCGCCTCGGTGGCATTGCTGCGAGCGTGGTGGACCTTCCCGATGATGCGCCAACCGGTGCAGAGTTGCGGCTCGTGTTCGACGACCCACAGCGCGCCCCATCGCCCGGCCAGGCCGCCGTGCTCTTTGATGATGACGACGTCGTGGTGGGGATCGGCCGAATCCTGCGTACAGCCCCCATGGCGGTAGCGCTCCGCGAAGGATAGTCTGCCCGCGAGGCGAAGCTTCGAGGGGAAGCTGACCGGAGGGTATGTGAACGGGGAAGACGCGAAAGCGATCATGTGGCTCGGCCTGGCGCTGCTGTTTGCGGCAAGCGGGGTCGGCCTGGGCTATGCGATGTGGCGTGTCGGAAGGATCCTGCGCGCCGCCGAGAAGGACCTGCACCGGACGGTCGACGAGATCGTGCCGCTCATGGTGAAGGCCGGAGTCAGCATGGACCAGGTCAACGACCAGCTCGGCAAGGTCGACGTGATGATGGATAGCGCCGTAGACATGACCGAGGCGCTCGACACCACCGTGCGCGCGGTGACGCACGCAGTCACCGAGCCTGTGAAGGCCGTGTCGACCACGGTTGCCGGAGCCGCCGAGGCCGCGCGCAGCTTCCGCGACCGTATGGTGGCCGACCGCAACGCCGAGAAGGCTGCGTCCACTGAAGATTCCGAGCCCGTGCCCGTACCCGAAGGTGCGCCCGCGTGAGCTGGATCCGCGGCATCATCGGAGCCACCGCAGGCGCCGCCGTCGCAGGCATCGTCCTGCGCGTGCGGGTCGCTTCGCAGGAGCGCGATCGCTCGATCGTCGAGACGATCGTCGACCTCCCGACCATCCTCGCGCAGGACGCGACACACGTCGCCGCGTCTGCTCGCCTTGCCGCACACGACGGAAGAGTTGCCACCGAACGCGCACGAATCGCATTCGACGAGCAGGTTGCCGCCCATGCTCGTCGAACCAAGGGGAACGATGACTGACACAGTGACACTGAGCTTTCCACGCGACACCCGCTATTACGCGGTCGCGCGCCTCGTCGTAGGAGGCATGGCAGCACCGCTGCAGATGTCCTACGACGCCCTCGACGATCTGCAGCTCGCCCTGTCGAGCCTGCTCGATCACGAGGATCTGAAGATGGGGGACGAGGCATCGCCTGGCGATGTCAGCCTCCGTCTGGAAGTCGACGAGCGACAGCTCGTGGCATCCATCGGATCCTTCGCGATCGGCAGCCTCGAGCGCGCGTTTGAGCGATCCACCCAGCAAGGTGGAGACCTCGGCTTGCGCCGCCTGCTCGACACCATCGTGGATGACGTGAGCGTCTCCAACGACGACGGTGGCGAATGGGTCACGCTCACCAAGCACGTGAAGGCGCTCGCATGAACAGGCGCCCCGAGGACATCATCACCACAGCGGGCCTCGATCCCGTCATCCAGGCGGACGCGGAGGATGTGAACGAGCCCATCCGTCGCCCCACGGCGGATGACAAGGTCGACCACCAACTCCTGTACGCCTACCACCACGATGGCAGTATGAAGGCGCGCGAGCAGCTCATCGAGCTGTACCTGCCGCTCGTCCGCTCGCTCGCACGGCGCTACTCCTATCGTGGCGAGCAACTCGAGGATCTCGTGCAGGTTGGCTGCATCGGCCTGATCAAGGCGATCGACCGATTCGACATCGAGCGCGGTGTGGAGCTCACCACGTACGCCACGCCAAACATCATCGGTGAGATCAAGCGTCACTTCCGCGACAAGGGCTGGGCCGTGCGCGTGCCGCGCGGGCTCCAGGAGCTCAACGTCCGCCTCAGCAAGCTCATCGAGGAGCTCACGGTGCAGCTCGAGCGCTCCCCGAACATCGCGGAGCTCGCCAAGGCGAGTGGTGCAACGGAGGAGGAGGTGCTCGAGGCGCTCGAGACTGGCCAGGCGTACTCGTCGGTGTCGCTCTCATCCGGGCCGTCCGGCGGCGACGACGATGGCGACCTCGATCCGCTCGAATCGCTCGGCTCGATCGACGAGCAGTACGCCATCACCGAGGATCGCGCCGTGCTCGGACCGGGCTTCGCCGCCCTCGACGACCGCGAACGCTTCATCCTGCATCTTCGCTTCTTCGAAGGGCTGACGCAGTCGCAGATCGCATCACGCGTGGGCATCTCTCAGATGCACGTCTCGCGTCTGATCCGCCGCTCGCTCCAGAAGATCAAGGACGAGATCGGCACACACGAGTGAAGTGAGTGGAGTGGAGGAGGCTTGCTCATCCATGACTGAGCGAGCGATGTGCGCGGGCGCTCGCGAAGCGAGCTACCACCTACGAGTGGGGTGAGAACTGCGGGGAGTTCAATGGCTGTGGCCATCGTGTCGTCGCTCGAATGCCCATCGTCTCAGCGACCCGTGTGCGTGCCGCGCAGTGCCCCATGGTACATGCCCTTCACAGCGATGATCGCCGCTTCGGCGGAGTGCACCGCAACCTCGGAGGCCTCCGGGTACTGCGTGAGGATCTGCTCCAGACCGGCGCGTAGCGCACGGGCGTGGGACTGCGACTGAAACGCCATGTCGTCGAAGAATTGCGTGCCGGGGCCGGATGCGAGCTCGTAGTGCTCGGCAAGTGCGCTCTGCGCGGTGCGACACACGTTCGGCAGGCGCGTCATCCAGGAGTACAGCGCGGCGAAGCCCTGGGCGCTCCCGGACTGGCATAAGTACTCGAAGTCCCCGAGACACGCGGCGGTGGGAGTGGTGGGGTCGCTTGATCGCACCGTGTCGCTGAACAGCCCGAGCGCGGCACAGGTCTGCAGCCACAGATCAGCGGCGCTCGGCGGGTTGAGCTCGAGCGGGACGAGCACGTTCAGCAGGGTGCGGCGCCAGTTGGGGTCGGCGGTCACCGAGTGGACGGTGCTGACGAAGCGCGGCAGTGAATCGATCAGGTGGAAATACTGTCCGGCGAATACGCGCAGCTCGTCGCGGCTCAGCTTGCCGTTGGTGAGTGCGATGAGCAGCGGCTCGCTGCCCGCAGCGCTCTCCGCGATGAGCGCGTCGATGCGCTCCAGGGTAGAAACGGAAGACTTGGTCATGTCGACACCTCACCATCGCGCCGAAGGCCTCATGCCCGCAGCTCCCACAGCCACATCCGCTGGATCCATGAAGACCCTCCCCGAATGAGACGACGATGGTAGCACGGAGCTACTCGCAATCTTTGCACTCGCGGGACGTCGGCCTTCGGAGGCCTGTCGAAGCTCCCTGAAACGGATGTAACCGGCCGGCTGCGGGGCGCGCGCGACCGCGCCCATACGCGGGGGTAGGATGCGCACATGACCGTACCCCGCTCCAGCGCACAGATCCGACGCACCTTCCTGGACCACTTCGCCCAGGGCCACGAGCATCTCGAGGTGCAGAGCGCATCGCTCGTGCCGAGCTCCTACGACGCATCGGTATTGCTCAACGTGGCGGGTATGCAGCCGTTCAAGCCGTACTTCTCTGGAGAGGCGACCCCGCCCAGCCCGCGCGCCGTGTCGTGTCAGAAGTGCTTTCGCACGCCCGACATCGAGGAGGTCGGGCTCACCGCGCGCCACAACACCTTCTTCGAGATGCTCGGCAACTTCTCGTTCGGCGACTACTTCAAGCAGGGCGCCATCGAGATGGCGTGGGATCTCGTCACGAACAAGTTCGAGCTCGACCCCGAGCGGATCTGGGTGACGATCCACGAGGGCGACAGCAAGCTCGGTCTCGGACTCGACACGGAAGCGCGCGACATCTGGCTGAGCGTGGGCGTGCCTGCGGAGCGCATCGTCGCGCTCGGCGCCGACAACTTCTGGAAGGCCGGCCCGACCGGCCCGTGTGGCCCGTGCAGCGAGATCTTCTACGACCGCGGCCCGGAGTGGGGCCCCGATGGGCTTCCCGGCGACGAGGGCGACCGCTACCTCGAGTTCTACAACCTCGTGTTCATGCAGTACACGCGCGACGCGGATGGCGTGCTCACCGAGCTGCCGAACAAGAACATCGACACCGGCATGGGCCTCGAGCGCATTACCGGCATGCTCCAGGGCAACGTCTCCAACTACGAGATCGATTCGATGCTCCCCATCCTGCGGTGGGCGGAGGAGCGCAGCGGCGCGACCTACGGTGGCGAGGACTTCGACGTCACGAAGGCGATGCGCGTGCTCGCCGATCACGGCCGCGGTATGGCGTTCCTCGCGAGCGACGGGGTGATGGCCTCGAATGAGGGGCGCGGCTACGTCCTGCGACGGGTGATCCGGCGCGCGATCCAGCACGCCGATCGCATCGGGATGTATCCGGGACGCGAGGCAGGCCTGCTGGGAGAGCTGCACGAGATCGT
>Ga0105047_10017217_pt1 | contig 11276 bp, 7 predicted proteins | sample MAT04_FD_78384 | JGI IMG/M metagenome (GOLD analysis project Ga0105047, IMG submission 78384) | Freshwater microbial communities from Lake Fryxell liftoff mats and glacier meltwater in Antarctica - MAT-04 (megahit assembly) | ecosystem: Environmental > Aquatic > Freshwater > Ice > Liftoff... | reverse complement strand
TGACCAGCCAAGGCAAAATACTTGATCTAAAAATCCCTAATGGACAAGCCACCCAAATGGACGACGATGCCCTGGCCATTATAAATAATACCGCTTTAATTGTGCCGGGCGAAGAAGGACTGCGGGATATTCGGGTGGTGGAGGCGATTCACCAGTCGGCGGTGGAGGGGAGAAGGGTGGTGATTTTTTAGGGGGGGGGGAAATAGGTATTTAGTGAACGTTACCATTGCCGATGTGCTGAGGTTTAGGAGGTATGATAGGCAGTGGATTCTTCCACACATTGAATATTATTTATTAATTTTCAATGTCTTGCTCGTCAATTTCTTCATCCTCGACATAATTAAATTCAACTTTACTTTGTCTAATTATTTCCCCTAAAACTTCGTTTAATTTGCCTTGTTTTTCAACCTCTTTAAATCTTTCTGACAAAACAGGAATATTTATCAGTTCTTCAATGCAAGACATATAGTTATCCACAATTGCTTCAATCCCATAAGACTTTACAGCATTACTTTTTATTTTTTTCCGAAGTTCATCAATAGGCTCGGTTGATTTTACAACAAAAGTTATTGGATATTTTTCGATTTTGTCTATGTCAAGAAAGTATTTTTTAAAATCGAGAGTTTCTGTGACTTGAAAAAATCTTCCTAATGGTTTCATAACGAAATCAATTCCTCCATCATTTGCATTTGTTCTTCCCGTTTTATATAGTTTCAAGTTATCTCGATGCACTTCGGGTACGTTTACAAACTCTGTTGGTTCAGATGCAAAGCCCCAAAAAATAATCTTATCGTAGTAATACAATTTTAGAATAGCAAAACTAACAATCTCAAACAACCGGGCATCAACATTTGGTGCGAGTAACGAAAGAATAAATAATTCTACTTTTGAGGGTTCTTGGTTTTCAATACTTTGTAAATCCTCGCAAACTTTAATGAACTTTTGAAAAGCATCTTGCTTGGTTGCAATATAAGCATCAATTATTTGGATAATGGCTTTCGATATATTGAATGTCTGACTTCCGATATTAATTTTCAACAAATTTTCGTTAATCCAATAACGATTAGTTTCAAGGTTTCGCAGAATAGGCTCATAATCGCTTGTACGGAAGAACTTTTTAAACTCTTCCTTCATCCTATTATTCAATGCGTGATTTTGGAGTTTCCCGCCAAATGGTAATTCACGTTGGCGAGCAAACAATCTTGAATATTCAGCACCTTGATATTTGGAATGCTCCCCTGTTTCGTCAAATTTGTTGTTTAGGTAATCCTCAACAAGTACATAAACAGCGTACAAATTTGCAAAACCACCTCTTGACTTTGAGCCTTTATTCGCTGATTTGGTCTTATTGTTTATATATTGCAGCAATTGACTACGTTCAAATACTTCTTGGGCATGTTTACCAAAGAATTTTTCCAAAATTTCGAATATGCTACCCGTGAATGTATGCTCCATTTGGTTCAAACAGGGTTAATGACTGCGATGCTTGAATTTTTTCTACCTCGTAAGTTCTTATAGGTTTCTGTAGCATTTCCCCTTTGAATTCGGTTGCCAATTTCAATCGCCTCAATCCAATTTTAATATACTCATCTTGCACTTCAATTCCAATAGAATTTCGGCCTAGTTCTTTTGCTACAAAACAAGTAGTAAATGTTCCTGAAAAAGGGTCTAAAACCAAATCTCCTTCGTTTGAACTTGCTTTAATAATTCTTTCAAGTAAGGCAATTGGTTTTTGTGTCGGGTGGTTTTCGTATTCGTCCATTCGGTAACGAACTCTCGAAAATTCCCAAACATTTCCGGGCACCTTTTCAGAATTATAAACTGTCGGTACTGCTTTACGATAGTCAATTAATTTGCGCTTAGCACCTGTTTTGGCTTCTACCAATATACCGTTTGTGTTGAAAGTGTAATTATTCTTATCCTTTACACAGAACAAAATTGGTTCGTACATAGAACCATAATACTTTTTGGCTTGCACCCCAGAACTGTCGTAAGACCAAACAAGTCGTGAAAGAATAGTCAACTTATTTCGCAAGTAAATGTCAAAATAAGGCATAAACTGTGTCGCGGTCATCACATATAGACTACCATTGGACTTAAGTTTTTGAATGCAAATGCCAAGCCACTCGTAACACCATTCTAAATAACTTTCTTCGGTCTCCCACTTTTCAATTTGACCGTTGAAGTTTTTACCAATGTTATATGGCGGGTCAGCAAAGATTAAGTCCACAGAGTTGTCTGGAATTTCTGTTTTGAGTGCTTGTAAAGCATCTCCAAGAAGAATTTTATGGCTATTTGTTCCAAATACTTGCATATTATATCATTTGGGAGCAAAGTTAGTATATTTCACTAACTATTTGTTTGGTCTGTTAGTTTTTTTGTTGTGAAAAACTATTCCTATCCCGCAACGAACATCCATGCCCAAATCCACATTGCAGCTAAACCTTGCACTGCCGCTTGTTGTAAGCGTATAGCAATCAATAGACGGCAGTGCAAGGCAAAGTTCCACCTTTTCTAACAAAAAGCACCCCCACACCCCATTTTTTCGACAAAACTTTTACAATTATATTTCCCGCCAGCCAAAGCGGTCGCGTGGCCCACGCACCAACGCGGCAGGGTAGGGCACACCACGCAAGAAACGAACCCTGCTAAATTACCACCGCCAGCATTCGAAAAAATCGGGCCTACCCGCCGCCAAGCCCGTCAAAAATAAGTTGTTTTGCACATTCAAATTCCGTATTCCGAACGCTGCATTCCGTATCCATGTCTCTGCTCATTCGCAACGCCCAACTCGTCAATCGCGGTCGCATCCAAAGCGCCGATATACTCATTCAAAATGGCCGTATTGCCAAAATCGCGCCTACGATCAGCGACCGCGCCGACCGTGAACTGGATGCGCAGGGCCATTATGTGCTGCCCGGCATCATTGACGATCAGGTGCATTTCCGGGAGCCGGGCCTGACCCATAAAGCCACCATCGGCAGCGAAAGTCGGGCGGCGGTAGCGGGTGGCGTCACGTCTTTTATGGAAATGCCCAACGTGAATCCGCCGAGCGTGACGCAGGAGTTGCTGGAAGAAAAATACCAGATCGCGGCGCGCACCTCGCTGGCCAACTACTCTTTTTTCATGGGCGCGACCAACGATAATCTGGCGGAAGTGCTGAAAACCAATGCCCAACGGGTCTGTGGCATCAAGGTCTTCATGGGGAGCAGCACGGGTAATATGCTGGTGGACAATCGCGCTACGCTGGAACGCTTGTTTGCGGAATCGCCCATGCTCATTGCTACGCACTGCGAGGACGAAGCCACGGTTCGCGCTAATCTGGCCCGCTACACGGAAGAATACGGCGATCAATTGACGGCGGAATTTCACCCGCTCATTCGCAACGTGGAAGCCTGCTGGCGTTCTTCCTCAATGGCGGTGGAATTGGCGAAAAAGCATGGTACGCGGCTGCATATTCTGCATATCAGCACAAAGGATGAACTGGCCTTGTTTGACAATTCTATTCCCTTGAAAGACAAGAAGATAACCGCCGAAGTGTGTGTGCATCACCTGCATTTCAGTGCCGATGATTATGCGCTTTTGGGCAATCAGATTAAATGTAATCCGGCCATAAAAAGCCGCGAACATCGCGCTGCCCTGCTGCCCGCGCTGCTGGATAATCGGCTGGATATAATCGCCACCGACCATGCCCCGCATACCTGGGCGGAAAAGTCGCAGCCGTATTTGCAGGCCCCTTCCGGCCTGCCGCTGGTGCAGCATTCGCTGAATCTGATGCTCGAATTTTACCATGCGGGCCAGATCACCCTGGAACGTATGGTCGAGAAAATGTGCCACGCGCCCGCCATTTTGTTTCGGATACAGGAGCGGGGTTTTCTGGACGAAGGTTGCTGGGCCGACCTGAGCATTGTGGATGTGGATCATACCTGGACGGTGCAGCCCGACCATATTTTGTACCAATGCGGCTGGTCGCCGCTGACTGGAAAGACGGTTCGCGGTAAAGTGCTGAGTACCGTGGTGAGCGGTCATTTGGCCTGGCACGAGGGCAAGTTGTTGGAAGGAAAAATGGGGGAGCGGCTGGCTTTTGGGGAAGGGTGAACTTGGCCTGATGATGTGATAACAATTGGAACGCAGACGACACCGATGACGCGGATTTGCGCGGATAAAAACCGCTTTCTGATGCGCATGATCGCCTCTACGCTGGGAAAAATCCGCGTGAATCCGCGTGGTCTGTGTCGTCCGCGTTCCAATTGACGCTACATTTGTTCACTATACTACGCCGATATAATCTGTATTCTTATTTTGACATCATTCCTTACAGATTCCCCCGATTCCAACTTTTGCAGGGCTTCCGAAACAGATATTTTATGATTAGTCATTTTCCTTGCTGCTTAGTTTGTTAGACAAAGTGGAATTTGAGATCGAGGAAGATTAAGGTGGTCAGATTGTTCGGCTACTGCTATTTCGTAATCCTTCAATTTCTACCTCTGCCAAGCCTATCGCCTGTGAAATTTGGGTATTATTCAAACCTAATTTTATAAGATTAAGGGCAATCTGCATGGTTTTTCTATTTTCTGCTTCTTGTACTTTTTCTTCTTGTTCAATTCTAATCGTATCCTTTTCCCAAACCAAAGTAAATGATACTCACGGCGATGACCTTCTTCATGTCTGAATAGGGTTTGCCTATTTCTAAATATTCGGTGATTGCTTTTGATGTGCCAAAAAGCCAATGGAGCAAAGCGATATCCCGGTTTTTTATCGGGATAGGTAATGATAATCAGCCAGTTATGACAAAAATAACCTCGATTAATTTTGCCCGCCTACTTACTATCGCATTTGGACGGTGCAACCCGACTATATTTTGCACCAATACGAAAAACCAAATTAACACGCTCAAAAAGTGGCCAATTTTCGTAATTTTGCGCCCGCATGGTTCAAGCCCCGCTTGTCTGCCAACCAACCTTGCCCGGCAAACTGTCATGATCAGAAAAAAAATTGAAATCCTGGCCCCGGCCAAAAACCTGTACCAGGGCATGGCCGCCGTCAATGCCGGTGCCGATGCCGTCTATATCGGCGCGTCTTTGTTCGGTGCCCGTACCAATGCCGCCAACTCGTTGGAAGACATCGCCGAACTGGCCCGTTACGCGCATCTGTTCAAGGCAAAAGTGTTGGTGGCCGTCAATACTATTCTGTACGACCATGAATTGGAAGCCTGCCGGCAATTGATCTGGGACTTGTACCACATCGGCGTGGATGCGCTCATCATCCAGGACATGAGCATCCTCGAAATGGACCTGCCGCCCATCGTGCTCCACGCCAGCACGCAAGCCAATAACCGCGATGCCCAACACGTGAAGTTCCTGGCCGATGCGGGCATCCAGCGTGTGGTGCTGGCCCGGGAACTGAACCTCGCCCAAATCCGGGAAATCCACGCCGCGAGTGCCGTGGACCTGGAATTTTTCGTCACCGGCGCGTTGTGCGTGTCTTTCAGCGGCAACTGCTACATGAGCGTGGCCAACGGCGAACGCTCGGCCAACCGCGGCTCCTGCGCCCAAAACTGCCGCCTGCCTTACCAACTCATTGACGGCAACGGCACCACCTTGATCGAAAACAGCCACCTGCTCTCCATCAAAGACCTGAACCTGAGCGACGAACTGCCCAACCTTCTCCGGGCGGGTATTTCTTCTTTTAAAATTGAAGGCCGCTTGAAAGACATTGTCTATGTCAAAAATAATACCTCTTACCTGCGCAAAAAATTAGATACTTTTCTGGAAGCGCATCCCGATGAATATCAAAAGGCGTCTTCGGGCCGTACTTTTTACCAGTTTGAGCCGGGACTGGATCGCAGTTTCAACCGGGGTTACACCGATTACTTTGTCAACCAGCGGCACGCGAGGATCGGCTCCTGGGAAAGCCCAAAATCCCAGGGGCAATACATCGGTAAGTTGCTGGAAATCAAAGCCAACGGCTACCGGATCGAAAACTACGAGCAACTCAGCAATGGCGACGGCTTGTATTTTGTCAACGAAGCAGGGGTGGGCGATGGCGTGCTGGTCAACCTCATCGTCAACGAACTGGTGGTGCCCAACGAACTGAAACGGATGCCAGTTGGTACGGAAGTATTCCGCAATCTCGATGCCGAGTTCACCCGGATGCTGGAAAATGAAAACAGTGCGGTGCGGAAAATCGGCGTAAAAATGCGTTTCAGCGAAACGAAAACCGGATTCCTCCTGCACGTGGTGGACGAAGACGGGCACACTTGCACCAACGCCTTCGACCTGCCCAAGGAACCCGCTAAAAATGCCGACGGACTGCTCGAAAACATCCAAAAGAACCTCGCCAAAACCGGAAATACGCCTTTTATGGCGGATGAAGTGACGGTGGAATTCTCCCAAAACTGGTTTTTACCCAATTCCAAGGTCAACGAAATTCGCAGGCAGACTTTGGAGCAATTGGCGGAAATCCGCATCCGGGAGTACCGGCGGGAGGAGCAGGTGCTCGTTAAAACCGAACACCCGTATCCGGTCAAGGCCCTCGATTTTACGTATAATGTGTCTAACAAACTGGCCCGGGCCTTTTACCAGCGCCACGGTGTCACGGATATTGAAAAGGCTTTTGAATTGCAGTGGGATCCCGGCAAATCGCGCGTGATGGTGACCAAATATTGCGTGAAATATGAATTGGGCAAATGTCCGCGCTACCAGCGGGAAACGATGGGCACCAAACTCGCCGAGCCGCTCACGTTGAAGCACGGCGAAATTGAATACAAACTAAAATTCAACTGCAAGCCCTGCGAAATGGAAATATGGGAGAAGGATGCGGAATTTGAGATTGAGGAGGATTAGGGGGTGGGGGGCTTGTTGCGACCATACCATTGCAGCTAGCAGTAGTACTCCTAATGTAGCCGCGCTAAGTCGGTTATGAGAAGAAGTGCATAGTTGGGCAATTCCTATTTATTAGATTGATTTTCAATTATTTGATTCACTCGCTCCAGCGGGAGACCAGTTAAATCACTTATTTCATCTGGCTTCTTTCCTTTATTATGAAGCCTTAATACGATCTCAACATCTCTTTCTTCTTTTCCCTTGTTTATCAATTCCTGGGCATCCGCCATTTTACTGTGTTGATCACTGGCAATATCCATAAGGTTCTTTAAATATCTGTTATATGCTTTCGCGTCTTTTTCATTCAGTTTCATCATATCCAATCGCTCACCTACTTCCTTTAATCCCTTGGCAGTAAAACCGTTCTTTATTTCTGCGTTCTTGAAAAAGTATATCCATTCATCCAATTTATCCTTCACCCGATTGTGAAATTTTCCGACTTTGATTACCCAATATTCTGGATAAATTTCATGGATGGTCGTTTTTTTGTATAGTTCTACTTGCTTGCCAGCAAGGGTTAATATATCGTTTTTATGTAAGCCTCTGAATACCGTTGTACCATGGTAAACGTAATCTGCCCCCTGCCCTAAATCAAAGTAGGCAATGGTGATAGAAATGACCTTTTTTACCGCTGCGTAGGCTTCCCCTTCCTTGATGTGTTCGGTAATGGCTTTGGATGTGCCGTACAGTATCCGGTGGAAATAATCGTACTCCTTGCTGTTTTGTACTTCGATAATGACCAATTCATCCTTGGAGTTTTCCACAAGGATGTCCACCCGGTTGTGCTTGTCGTCTTCGGTCTCCTTATTACTTTCGCTGTCGAGGATTTGTTTAATTTTCACTTCCTCACCCAGCAACTCCGACAGGAACCCTTCGAGGATGTCGAAGTTGGCCTTATGGCGAAGCATTTTTTTCATCGCCCAATCGAATCGAACTAACTTTTTTGCCATTTACTATGATTTTGGTCGCAAAATACGCCGATTCTTTTAAATTTATTCGAGATGCTCTACTCAATAATTTTTGTAAATTCTGTACCAAGTATCTACACTTTCTGCTTGCCTTCAAATACTAGATCATCTGGATATTTGTTTTCTGAATTTTGTATTTTATGGTTTCGCCCAACTCTCGCTTCCCCCTATAGCACCCCATTGTGTGAAAATCCGCTTTGGCACCGCTCCAAATCATCCACGGGATTTTTATCTTATCCCCACTATTTACCGCAGCAGCGTCACGTCCCCCTTCACCAGCACCACGGTACCCGGCAAGACTTCCACTTCGGCCATAAAGACGTACACCCCCGGCGAAGCCGGTTTTCCGCGCACTACGCCATCCCAACCAGCGGTGGGTTGGTTTGTGAAAATATCATGTCTTTCAAATATGGGTTCCCCCCAGCGGTCATAGACCACCAAGCGGCGGATCGGTAGCGACTCGCGGCTGAACAGCGAAAAATAGTCGTTACCGTTCGGCGTATCCGGCTGGAATACGTTGGGTGCATACACGCTGGGTTCCACCACTATCCGCAGACTATCGGTGGCCGGGCAGCCCATGTCGTCATACACCGTGACGGATACCCAGGTGCTCGTTTCCGGGTAAAAAATATACGCTAAGCAGCCCTCGCAGTCGGGAGCACCCGGCGGATTCCAGGTGGCATGCACCACCGGGCGGTCGGGAATGGCCTGTAGATCAACTTTATCGCCGGCATGGATGTGCTCCAATTGCCGCCGCATCACCAGATTCACCAGAAAACTGTCCGGTTGGCCCAAAATCAGGGTAAAGGGTTTGGTATAGCAACCCGTAGAATCGCGCACCACCAGTTTATATTTATCCGCCCCCAGATCATCGAAGTGGGGACTGTTGGAAAAGTGCTGGCCATTATCAATTGAATACTGGTAACCCACCGAAGAAACGCCGACGGGTGCGCCAAAAGCAATTTGCCCGTTAGCCACCCCGAAGCAGGACGGCTCCTCGGCGGTGTGGGGAAATTTAGGAATGGTAAAACGCAGGTCCATCGTATCCGCCGCAAAGTCCGTCCGTCGGCACACGCCGAGGTAGCCGGTCGCGATATACCGCCCCGGCGCGTAGGTCACCAGAAAAGTATCGGGGCCAAACTGCAAAATGGAGTCTTCAAAAATCCACTGAATGCCATCGAATAGCCCGGTGGCCACCAGCGTGTCCGGACATATTCCGTCGCCCACGTGCGTGAGTTTCACTTTGGGCACAATAGTCTTGCTGAACCCCGAATAAAAAGCGGCAAAACTGGCGGGTTGATTGCGCCCGTACATCGCCACCTGCACCGACCCTTGCGCCACCACGCTGACCAACCTGGGCGTGTTCATTTGGGTGAACAGATTTAGTTTGCGGTAGGTCACGAAGTCGGGATTGCCGGTCACCGGCTGGGCATTGCCGATCGAAGTAACCACCCCGTCCACGCGCACCGTCACCAGCGAATCCTTCATGGCCGTGATCATCAGCCCGCCCTCGAAGCGCATATTACCGATCAGGTTAGGCTGATAAATATTGTCCACTGCATTGGAAATGCCACAACTGATCGGCGGCACAAAAATCAATCCGGCGGTCCGCAACGCGTCGCTGCCGGTCGTGGTGCCGCCAATGGTTTGGTACATAAACACCGGTTCGGAAGTACGGATGTACAGATTGCCGAAACTGGAATAGGCGGCCGAGGGCACCACAAGGTACTGGCCAGCATTGAGGGTGACCACCGGCGCGGTATTGCCATCAAGCCATACTTTTGTGTCATTAAAATGGGCGATCACGATGGGGCGCTCGAGGGCCGGAGCGCCATTCCCTTTGCACAAAATATACTCTTTGCCGACCTTTTCCAGCGGTGCAATCTGATCAATCCCAATATCGTGCGCCTGCGCCACCACGGGAGCGCCCACCCAGGAACCACAGTTGACTGCCACCGGCTTAGTAGTTTTCAACAAGGCTCCCATGAGGCCATTGGGCGGCTGTACGCTGGATTCTATGGCAATGTATTGCGAAAAAACCGCCGATTCGCCCTTCTGCAACACCAGCGAGACGGGGCCATTCATCGGCGTATCCATTCCGTTGACAAAAAATTTCGTCAGTTGATCAAAGCCGGACAGGGTCACCCCCGTGGAATCTTCGGTCGCCAGCACACCCACAAAGTTGGAGCGTACTTTGTTGGTGTCCACATTTTGCACCAGGTGTCCGATGCGAAAGATCGTGCCCAACGCCGCCCGGCCTTTGCAGGTCAGGTCGCCGGCGTGATTACCTGAACCGGAATGTACCCGGTAGTAGGCATAGAATTTTTTTGGCGCGTCCATCACCAGCCCCTTGCCTGACACGGCTTGGTGCAGGAGATTCCGGGGCACCAACACCACCGTGTTGGCGGAGTTGCCCAGATCGAAACGTTTAGGCTCGGCATTACTGATCATCACCGTAGCGATGAAGCCGCCCGATCCGTTGCGGATAGTGACCGGAAAAGAGTCCTGCTCCGGGGTGGTGAGGTAGAGAAATTGCGGACCCCATTCCTGCCGGGCGTGCATCGGAGGAATCCAGTGGATGGTGTCCAGTTGCGCGAAAACAGCAGTGCTCTGGGCCAATAAAAACAGTAATACCGGAAAGGAGAGTCGGTTTGGGTGCATCAATAGATTATTTTTATGGCTGAAATATACCGCCCTCGGGCCGGTTGGGGGAGGTTAGGTAAAAAGAATTAATGCCAAAACCGGTCGTTTGGCTTGAAATATCTTTTTTAGTCTCTGTCACCAATCCGTGATTTTTCCGGTTAATCCTTGGCCGTTGCGAAAAAACAAAGAAATTTGCTGCGCTTGCCCACCATAGCCTCTTTCAGGCGAAGGCGGGTATGGCCAATAAAGAATATCAACTAACTATTCCATGAAGGAACTGAAACCCTACTTTGAAGCGAACAAACAACGCTTCCTCGACGAACTCCTCGAAATATTGCGCATTCCCTCGGTAAGTGCCGACCCCAAGTATGCCGGGGAGGTTCGCCGTATGGCCGAAGCCACCGCCGCACACTTGCGCACCGTTGGCGCGGATATGGTCGAAGTCCACGACACGGCTGGCCACCCGATTGTGTATGGCGAAAAGATGACGGACCCGAAAGCACCCACCGTGCTGGTCTATGGCCACTACGATGTGCAGCCCGCCGATCCGCTCAACCTTTGGGATAGCCCGCCTTTCGAGCCGGTAATAAAAAAGACCAAGCATCACCCGGAAGGCGCCATTTATGCGCGGGGTTCTTGCGACGATAAGGGCCAGTTTTTCATGCACGTCAAAGCCTTTGAGATGATGCTAAAGAACGATAGGTTGCCTTGCAACGTAAAATTTATGATTGAAGGCGAGGAAGAGGTGGGTTCCAAAAATCTGGAGACTTTCTGCCGCGCC
>Ga0105047_10017216_pt1 | contig 11276 bp, 6 predicted proteins | sample MAT04_FD_78384 | JGI IMG/M metagenome (GOLD analysis project Ga0105047, IMG submission 78384) | Freshwater microbial communities from Lake Fryxell liftoff mats and glacier meltwater in Antarctica - MAT-04 (megahit assembly) | ecosystem: Environmental > Aquatic > Freshwater > Ice > Liftoff... | reverse complement strand
TCGTGCGTGAGAAGACCGTCGTCGATCGCCGCCTGGCCGCGATCTACCGGGTGCGCGCGCCGCTGGTGGAGGGGTTCGGCGAGGTGACGTTCACGCCAGCCGACGGACGCCGCGGCTTGCTCGGACACGTCAGCATGCTCGCGCTCAACAGCCACCCGGTCAGCTCGTCGGCCACGCTGCGCGGCCGGTTCGTGCGCGAGACGCTGCTCTGCGAGACGATCCCGCCCCCGCCGGTCGACGTGAACACCGCGCTCCCCGAGCCCACCGGCACCGCGCGCACGCTGCGCGACCGCGTCGCCGAGCACCTCACCAACCCGACGTGCAACGGCTGCCACAAGTACATGGACCCGATCGGCCTCGGCCTGGAGAGCTTCGACGGCATCGGGCGCTTCCGCACGCACGACCACGAAGCGCTGATCGATCCGAGCTCGGCGCTCGACTCGACCGCGTTCGCCAACGCATGGGAGCTCGGCGGCGTGCTGCGCGACCACCCCGGCGTGCCGCGCTGCTTCATCCGCAACCTCTTCCGCTACGCGACCGGCGCGCTCGATCCGCTGAAGGAAGGCGACGTCGACCCGCTGGGCGAGCTCACCGCGCGCTTCGCGGCGCACGGCTACCGGGTGAAACCGATGCTCATCGATCTGATCGCCAGCGACGCGTTTCGCAAGGTGGAGGCCGCGCTGTGAAGATCAACCGACGCACCCTGCTCCGCGGCGTCCTCGGCGGCGCCGCCATCACCGTGGGCCTCCCACCGCTCGAGGCCTTCTTCGATACCCACGGCAAGGCCTACGCGGCCGACGGGACCGTCCCCCGCCGATTCGGCATCTTTTACTGGGGTAACGGCATGCACCCCGAGCGCTGGACCCCGGCCAACGAAGGCGCCGGCTGGACGCCCAGCGAGCAGCTCATGCCGCTGGCCGCGCTCGCCAGCGAGATCACCGTCGTCACCGGCATGATGGTGAAGACCGGCAACAGCGTCCCGCACGGCTCCGGTCCGGCCGGTCTTCTGACGGGCGCGCCCGTGCTGAACCGCGGCACCGGCGACTTCAGCTTCAACGCGCCGACGCTCGATCAGATCATCGCCAACGAGATCGGCAAGGAGACCCGCTTCAAGTCGCTCGAGCTCGGCATGCGCCCCGGCCCTGGTCTCTCGTTCAACGGCCAGGACAACCGCAACCCGCCGGAGTCCTCACCGCACCGGCTGTTCGATCGCATCTTCGGCGGCGGCTTCACGCTCCCCGGCACCGATCCGATCATCGACCCGAAGGTCCGCTTGCGGCGCAGCGTGCTCGACGCGGTGATGAACGACAGCGCGAAGCTGCGCGAGCGGCTCGGCGTGCGCGATCAACGCCGCCTCGATCAGCACCTCGAAGGCGTGCGCGAGCTCGAGCGCCGGCTGGCCCGGCTCGAGGAGCGCCCGCTCACGCTCGAGGCCTGCCGCGTTCCGGCCGAGCCGATGGCCGACTATCCCGACATCGAGGGCCGCCCGCAGATGTCGGCGATCAACCGCGCGCACGCCGACATCATGGCGCTGGCGCTGGCGTGCGATCAGACCCGCGTCTTCTCCAACTTCTTTACGTTCCCGGTGAACAACGTGCTCTTCCCGATGGCGAGCGCGGGCCACCACCAGCTCACCCACGACGAGCCGGGTGATCAGCCGCAGGTGAACGCGATCGTGAAGCAGATCATGACCGAGCTGGCGTACTTTCTGGGCGCGCTGCAGGCGGTGGAGGAAGGCGACGGCACGATCCTCGATCACTCGGTGGTGCTGTGCACGTCGGACGTCTCGTTCCCGCGCACGCACTCGATCGAGGAGTATCCGATCCTGCTGGCCGGCAGCGCGGCCGGCGCTCTGAAAAAAGGCATCCATTACCGATCACCATCGAGCGAAAACACGAGCAAGGTCAGCCTGTCCCTGCTGCGCGCGATGGGCCTTCGTGCGGCGGAGTTCGGCGTCGGCGGCGGTCTCACGACCGAGTCCCTGGGAGCGATCGAGGCATGAAGAACTCCGCACTGCTCTGTCTTCTCGCCGCGGGTTGTGGCGGCAGCGTCGAGGCGCCGCCCGCCCCGGTCACCACGCTCGTCATGCAGACGCTGCACCTGGCGCGAGAGGAGCCGGAGGGCATCTCTCCCGGATTCAACCTCGACGGCTGGGTGTCCAACTCGCTCGACACGCGCACCTGCAGCAAGGACGACTTCGTCGACACCAGCGGCGCCACAGGCATCGACAACCAGCTCGCGCGGCTCCTGCCGCTGATCGATCTGGCCGGCCAGGGCGCGGTCGACGCGCTGGTTCAAGCGGCGATCGGCGAGGGTCGCCTGCTGGTGCTGATCAGCATCCAGCCGCTCGAAGGCGATCGCGTGGCGCTCGGCTTCGAGCGCGGCGACGGCGTGCCGCTGCTCGGCACCGACGGCAAGGTGCTGTCCGGCCAGACGCTGGCGCTGCATCCCGAGACGATGCTCGGCGTCACCGAAGGGACGCGCAACGCGGACGGCAGCATCACCGCCGACGCCTTTGCGCTGAAGCTGCCGATCGTGGTGTTCGGGATCCTGTACTTGCTCGATCTCCCCGAGACCCAGATGCGCTTCACGGTCGACGAGAGCGGCAACATCACCACCGGTATCCTCGGCGGCGCGGTCCCGGTCGAGCAGCTCATCGGCTTCGCGCGGCAGGCCGGCGACTCCTCGGGCAACGACTTCGTCAGCACCTTCGGCGAAGGCATCCGCGACGCGGCCGACATGGAGCGCAACAACGACACCGGCGTCTGCGACAAGATGTCGCTCGCGGCCACCTTCGACGGCGTGCCGGCGTTCAAGTTCTGAGGCGGCTGAATCAGCCCTTCGACCAAGCCCGCATCGTGATCCGCAGCTCGTCGAAGAACGGATGGAGCTCGAGCGCGGACTTGGCCGCCTCGATCGCGTCGGCCTGCTTGCCCTTGGCGCGGTGCTGGAACGCCACCCGCGAGAGGAACGCGGCGCGATCGGCCTGATCGGGCCACGCTTGCTCCCACGCGGTCCGCAGCGCGAGCAGCGAGGGCCCGAGGCTGTTCTTGGCGAGCGCGATCCGCTCCTCCGCGCGCACGTGGCCGCTCTTGAGATCGTAGGCCAGCCGCCGCGCGTCGTCGCTCAGCGTGTGCTCCAGCTTGGCGAGCACGTCCAGCGCGCGCACGAAGCGCGGCCCGTGCGGCCCGGGCTCCGGGGTCTCGAGCAGGATGCGCAGGCTCTTGATGCGGGCGCGGACCTCGAGCATGGCAGCGATCGGCGCCAGGCCGAGCGCGCCGTAGTAGTCGCCATCGGAGGCGAGCTCGACCAGCTCGTCGGCGATCGCGCCGCGATCCTCGACCGACGAGGCTTGCCCGTCCTCGGAGCGTGAGAGGCGATCCACCAGTCCCTCTGCGTACTCGCGGATCGCGCGTCGATCCTCGGTGGCGAGGTGCACGCTCATGCCGAGGCCCATCGGGCGCTTGGTCTTCGCGCTGGTCGACGAGCCGATGCGCCACTCGACGCGCGCCTCGAGCTTCAACATCCCGTGCGGAGAGATCAGCCGCACCTCGATCAACGCGCCGGCCGATCGCATCTCCGGCGTCGGCACGAACAGGATGCCGCGCGAGAGCTCGCGCTCCCACAGCTCGGCGAGGCCGTCGGGCCCGGTGACACGCGCCTCGACCACCAGCTCTTCGATGAAGCGCGGGCTGGCCTTCAGGCGGCGGATCGTGGGGACCGGCGGCAAGAGATCGTCGACCGGCACGATCGGCAGGTCGAGGGTGTCGGGCGGCGCGGCGATGGCCGCGGGAGCGTCCGATCGCAGATCGACGGTGGAGTCGCGGCCAGCGCCGCGTGAAAGGATGGGCAGCGGGCGCTTCCGCGTGCGGGGGTCATCGAGCGACAGCACCGTCTCGCCGACGATGATCTCCATGCCGTGCTGCATCTTCACCGGGGCGGTGATGCGCAGGTCGCCGAGCCAGCTGCCGTTCCTGCTGCCCAGGTCCTCGAACCACACCCCGTCGGCGCGCGCCACCAGGCGGGCATGGCGCCGCGACACGCGGGGGTCCCAGTCGAGGGAGAGGTCCGCGGAGGCACCCGACCGGCCGAGCACGAACGGCGCGCTCATGCCGAGGGCGACCGAGGTCGCACCCACACGCGGATGCAGGAAGCACACGCATGCTTCGTCCGAGGCAGGAATGGGCACGGTCATACATCGGATGGTCCCGCTCGGTGTTGAGCCTCACGCGCAAGACTGCGAAACAAGCATGATCCGGTGTCTCGATTCGAGACAGACCCAGGCGCGCGCTGCGTGTGGACTTACTTGGCCCGGGGACGGGCGGAGCTGAGCATGGTCTTTCCTACCAGCTCGATCAGCTCGCGATCGATGTCCGGCTCGGGCTGTGTGCCGAGCAGGTCCATGTGGACCGCCTCGTAGAAGAGGCCCGGGTAGCCCTCACGGACGTCCTCCAGATGAAACGCGCGCACGAACCGCCGCGCGTCGTAGCGGGCGCCCAGCGCGAGCTCGACCTTGGCCGGCGCCTTCACCACGTCCTCGAGCAAGATGTCGGCGACGTGCGCAAGGAACCCCAGCACGTCGATCGGTTGGTCGTCCGGGACGTGGTTCTCCTCGCGGATCTCCTGGAGCAGCGAGCGCAGCTCGGGCGCCTCGATCTTCACGACGCAGATCGCGGCGCTCGCGACGGTGGAGCGAATGCGCAGCTTCACCTGCAGTCCGCCGCTGCCCTCGCCGATGACCGCCGCGTGCTCCTCGCCGTCGATCTCGACGCGCAAGGTGAACGCGGTGCGGCGCTCGAGGATGCTCACCTTCTTGTGCTTGCGGCCCGGGAGCCCGAGCAAGAGCTCCGCGCCCTCGGTGACGTCATCGGGGCCCGCCGGCTCGCCCTCGGCGGTGAGCAGGTAGCCGCCGATGTCCACCGCGTCGTTGACGTGCAGATCTTCCTCGACGTCGTTCTCCTCGAACGCCGACTGGGCCGCCGCGCGCAGCCGCTCGATCAGCGGGACGCCGGGGATCTTGTGCTCGATCGCCGAGACGAAGTTGCCGACGATGCCGCCGCCGTCGGGCCGCTCCCAGCCCACCGCGCGCTGCACCGCCGCGAGACCAGCGCGCACGCGAGTCGCGCCGGCGGAGTTCACGTCGCCGCGCGCGAAGTAGAGCGTGTCCTCCTCGAGCGTGATGCCGTAGTACTCGTCGCCGAGATCGAAGCCGGCAACGAAGGTGTTCTCGTCGTCCGGGAAGTCGCCGTGCTCGTCGACCACCCGATCGATCAGCCGATCGCCGGCGATGCGCATCGCGGTCGTGCCCTGCCAGAAGCCAGCCCGCGCGATCGCCTTGTGGAGCAGCGCCTCGAGATCGCCCGCCACCGCCATGCCCTCGAGATCGGCGGGCACCAGCTCGTGCAGGTAGTCGGAGAGCTCCGCCATCACGTCGGCGGGGCCGTCGTCCATGCGCGTCGCGAGATCCTGGAGCTCGTTCTCGGAGTCGGTGGTCCACCAGTACACGGTGGTCCGCTCGTCGGTCTTCGCGAGCGCGATCGAGGTGTGGCCCATCAGCTGGCCGAGCTTGCTCGCGCGATACGCGTCGTCGGAGAGCCGCTGCGCGAGATCGCTGTATTCGGAGTCGCGATCGGCGCGCGAGGCCTTGGCGACGCCGATGTGGAAGTGCACCTCGCTCGGGTGCGTGCGCTTCTCCGCGCCCCAGACCCGCCCGATGATCCAGTTGCGCGTCTCGTCGGTGGTGAAGCGATCGAGGAGGTGCGCGATCTCTTCCTTGCTCTTGTCGCAGCAGATCAGCCGGAACGACTTGCCCGTCTTGTGGAAGACCTGGACCCCTTCGTCCTGGCTGAACAGGTCCGCCAGCCGCTCGCCGAGCGCCTGCACGAACGCGGCGCCGATGCGGTGGCCGTGGCGGATCGCGAAGCGCTTGAAGCCTTGGTAGTCGATCGCGATCACCGCGAGCCGATCGACGATGCCGGCGATGTACGCCGCGCTCTCGTCGAGCAACACGTCGCGATAGGCTTCCAGGCTGCCGACCATCAAGCCCGGCTGATCGGAGGTGACGGCGAGTCGATAGGCGCTGCGGACCTCGCTCTGGCGCTCGGGGACGAGGGCCGCCTCCATCTCCTGCGTGATGGTGGCGATGACCAGACCCAGCTCGCGCTCGGTGGGGCGGCGGCGCCGGCCGGCGGCGACGACGTACCAGCCCTGGCGATCCTCGCGCTGCTCGAACGTGAGGCGACGGCCGTGCGGCGTGATGCCGGTGATGAGCAGCGTGTCGCCGCGCCGCGCGTAGTGCACCAGCTGCAGCGTCTCGCCGAGCGCGACCGCGGGGATCAGCGCGCCCATGTCGGTGGTCTCGCCCAGCGATCCGGCGCCCAGGCTGGGGAGCCGCGGCGACGTCACCTCGCTCGCGGCGTCCGCGAAGTCCTGCGGCAGGAACATCTCCGGGCTGAGCACGTCGCTCGACTCGCCCATCATCGTGGTCAGCAGCTCGTCGACCGGCTCCTCGAGACCGTTGTCATCGGCCGATGGAAGCGGCGGGAGCGGCGGGTTCGACGGCTGGCGCGGCGGGAGCGACGGCGTGCGCGGCGGGATCGACTTCGCTCCGGGCGGGATCGATCGCGAGCCCGACTTGGACGTGGGCGGGAGCGACTCGCGCGACGCGATATCGCTCGGCGCGCGGCGCGGGCGGCGGGTGGATCCGCGGCGCGGCGGGAGCGTCGGCACCGGCGACTGCGTCGCCTCGAGAAACGCCGGCAGATCGATGGTCGTCTCTTCCGGCGCGCTCGCCGAGGTGAAGACCGTCGACGGGAGATCCGACTGCACGTCGGGCGGAAAACCGCTGTCGAGCCCGTCGTCCTCGAGCAGCTCCTCGTCGATGCGGATGATGTCCGACGATCGACGGCGCGGGCGCGTTGTACGGCTCCGCTCGCTCACGCCCGCACCTCCGCTTCGATCACCGTCGCGCCGGCCTTCGGAGCGACCTGGCTCATCGCGTGCTCGGCGAGCGCGGTGATCGTGAGGCTGGGATTCACGCCGAGGTTCGAGGGCACCATCGAGCCGTCGATGACGAACAGCCCGGGGTGCCCGTAGGCTTCGTTCTTCGTGTCGATCACGCCCTCCTGCGGGGTCTGGCCGATCGGGCAGCCGCCCAGGATGTGCGCGGTGGTCGGGACGTCGAGCAAGACCTCGTTGATCGCGCTCGCCGGGAAGCCGCCCTGGAGCTTGGCGACCTGTCGCGCGAACTCGTTGGCCTGCGGGATGTACGTCGGGATCTTCGGCTGATCGGCCGGGCGCGAGGAGATCAGGCGATCGCTGAACGGCCACCACCAGCGCTTGCCGAGCTTGATGTCGAGGCTGCTCTCCAGCACCTGCATCACCAGCAGGATCACCGAGCGCCGCGCCCAGCCGAACGGGTTGAGCGTGCGCAAGAAGTCGATCGGGTGGCGCACCACCTGGCCCATCCACTTCACCGCCCGCGGCATGCCGTCGCCGCCGTCGGCGAGCAGCGTGGCGAGCCGGCCCATCGCGTCGGAGCCGCGCGAGTAGCGGACCGCTTCGACGTGGGTGTGATCGTCGATGTGGATGCTGGAGGCGATCGCGACGCCCTTCGAGTAGTCCACGTCGTCGTGTCGCGCGGTCACGCCGATGATCGCTTCGCTGTTGGTGCGCACGAAGCGCCCGAGCGCGCCCGAGAGGTTCTTCAGCCCGCCGCGACGCTTCGATTCGAGCAGCAGCTTCAGCGTGCCGAGCACGCCGGCCGACACGATCACCCGCCGCGCGCGATAGGTCTTCTTCCCGCCGCGCCCGGTCGAGCGATGGGTATCGATCTCGAACGTGCCGTCGCTGTTCTGCCGGATCTCCTCGGCGAGCGTCTCCGGGACGATCGTGACGCCCAGCTTTTCGGCGAGATAGAGATAGTTGCGATCGAGGGTGTTCTTGGCGCCGAAACGGCAGCCCACCATGCAGCCCCCACAATAGTTGCAGGGCGTGCGGGCCGGGCCTTTTCCACCGAAATAAGGATCCTTCGGATCGCCTGCGCCCTCGAAATAAACCCCCACCGTCTGGCGGCGGTAAGTATCGCCCTTTCCGATCTGCTCGGCGGCGCGCTTGAGCAAGAGGTCAGCGGGGAAGTCGGTGGGGACCTCCGCTGCGCCGAGCATGCGCTTGGCGGTCGCGTAGTGCGGCTCGAGCGCGGCCTTCCAGTCCTTGCCCGCCGGCCAGCCGGCGTTGGCGAACGCGTGATCCGGCGGGACCAGCAGGGTGTTGGCGTAGACCAGGCTCCCGCCGCCGACGCCCGCGCCCGACAGCACCATCACGTCGTCGAGCAGCGTGATGCGCTGGATCCCGTGGCAGCCGAGCTTCGGCAGCCAGAGGAACTTCTTGATCGACCAGTTCGTTTGCGGGAAGTCTTCCTGCTTCCAGCGCTTGCCCGCCTCGAGGACGGTGACCTTGTAACCCTTCTCGGCGAGGCGGAGCGCCGACACCGAGCCACCAAAGCCCGAGCCGATGACGACATAGTCGAGATCGTCGTCGCCGCTCACCGCTCGCGATTGAACCACAACTACGACGGCGCGGCCACGTAACGTCGGGACGCTGGATCCCATACGCGGCGCGAAGCGGTGAACACGCGCGCCGCAGGATCGAGCTCGTAGACGTCGTATCCGCAAGCGACGTGGAGGTCGGTCGCCGAGCCCGCGCAGGCGATGGTGCGGCGCTCGGTCTTCACCCGGTAGGCCTTGTGGATGTGGCCATGGAGCACGAGGTCGACGCGCGCGGCGGGATCGTCGAGCGCGGCGATCAGCGCGAGATCGTCGCGGATGCCATGGCTCGGCCGGTCGCGCTCGCCCTCGCTCCGCAGCAGGCCGTAGTGCAGCGCCACGATCACCATCTCCCGCTCGAGCGCGGGATCGTGCAGGAGGCGACGGAGCGCCTCCATCTGGGTCGCTCCGACCTCCCCCGACGAGTCGAACAGCGAGGTCGGGCGGGTCACGTCGATCGCGATCAAGGTGACGCCCGGCGCGATCGGCTTCATGTACGGATAGCCGCGGCCCGCGTCGGCGACGGCCGAGAAGTACCGCTCGAATACGCGATCGTTCGACCGCACGTAGCGATCGTGATTCCCGGGTAAAACGGTGTAGCGCTCGGGGTGCTCGAGGCGCGCGCCGAAGATCTCCGCCGCGCGCTGCATCTCCGCGTCGTACGCCACCGCGGTGAGATCGCCGGTGCAGAGCGCATGTTCGACGTTCTGCGCATCCACGTCCTCGAGCAGCGCGGCCAGGCGCTCCTCGACGCCCGAGAAGTGCTGGCGCCGCCCGCCGAGGAGCCAGTTGGCGGTCCCCACCCAGCGCTTCGGCTCCCCGATCAGGCCCATCGGCCCCTCGATCACCGGCGACAGCGTGATGTGCACGTCCGAGAAATGCGCCAGCCGCATCGGTGGTCCAGGTATAGCCCAAAGGTGAGTGGAGGGCTCCGCCCGACCGAACCGACGGCGCGCAGCGAGCGCAGCCGAACGAAGCCCTGAGGCTGTACTATGGGGGACCCGATGCGCGGCCTCGTCCTGATCTTGGCCCTCGTTCCCTGGCAGGCGCTGGCGGGCGACGTCTCGCCGTGGCTCCTCCACCCACCAAAGGGCCTCGCTCCGGAGCTTCAAAAGCCGGTCGTGCGGGTCCACGCGACGATGATCGAGGCGCCCGGTCCTTCGACCCGAGCGGCGCTGGTGCGCGCCGGCGCCCGGCTGGTGGAGCTCCCGGGCGGCGGGATCGCGGCGGTGGGGCGGGTGATCTCGCTCGATGTGCCGCGCGAAAAGCTGCTCGGCGTGGCGCGCGTCCGCGGCGTCGTGCGGCTCGACCCGGGCATCCCGCTGATGCGGCGCTCGACGCTCGATCGGACCACCCAGCTCGTCGGCGCGCCGCGGGTCTGGTCGTCGGTGGTGCCGATGGATCCGGCGCGGGTCGGCAGCGGCGTCGTGGTGGCCGATCACGAGCAGGGCTGGGATCCCTTCCACCCGGACATGTTCTTCCCCGACGGCGGCCTCTTCGACTGGACCGACGATGACGGCGACGGCCGCCTGAGCACGGGGGACGGCATCGTGGTCGACGGGACGCGGCGGCGGCTCTCGATCCTCGAGTCGGGCATCGACGACGTGTACCTGAGCACGCGGGTGGACACCGGGCCGGAGCTCCAGCCCGGGATCGACTGGGTCTACGTCGACCTGAATCGCAACGGCAGCCGCGACTTCGGCCGGGGCTTCGGCCGCGCACCGGCGCTCGGCGAGCCGATCTTCGCGGGCGACGACGTCAACGGCAACGAGGTGCTCGAGGTCGGCGAGAAGCTGGTGCGCCTCGGTACCCCGAAGGTCCGCGCGATCTCGGACAACGGCGCGCTGTTCACTCGCGGGCAGAACCTCGAGGACTACGTGGTGAGCCCCGTCGAGGCCTCGCACGGCCTCGGCGCGACCGGCATCCTCGCCGCCGGCTGGCCCGAGCTGCGCCGCTTCACGGGCGTCGCGCCGGGCGTCGAGCTGGTGCTGGTGAAGAGCGACGACACGGTCGAGGGCCTGGCGGTCGCGCAGCGCCTGGGGGCGCGCCTGCACTACTGGGAGTTCGATTCGCTGGTCGAGATCCACGACGGAAGCTCGGCGATCGAGACCGCGCTCAGCGACGACGCCAGCGGGACCGGCGTGCACCTCACCGCGTCCGGCAACATCACCGGAACGGGCCACAACCTGCTCACGAACCTCCAGCGCGGGCAGCCCACGACGCTCCCGTTCGACACGGTGCCCGCCGGGTTCCCCGAGCCGGCGGTGATCATCATGTCGATCACATGGATCGGCGATCCGGCCGAGCTCGACATCGACCTCATGATCGACGGCAACGTCGCCGGCGTGTTCGGGCACGAGCCGATGAGCCAGCTCTCTGCGCGCGGGATGGACTTCCAGGTCATCCGCGATCGCAGCCCGCGCGGCACCGCGGCCGTGCAGATGTCGATCACCGGGGGCGCGTCGATCCCGCTCCACCGGATCGAGCTCGTGGTCACGTCGCGCATGCGCGACATCCGCGAGCTGCGCGGCCTCCTCGTCGACGACGTCTCGGGCTGGGGTCCGGGCGCGTTCTGGACCGCCTTCAACACCAACGTCGGCACGGCGCTCGTCCCCTCGACTGCCGATCGCGTCATCGCGGTCGGCGCCTATGGCGGCGTGCACGATCTCAGCATGTTCGGCTGGGGCCGGCCCGGCGAAGTGCGCGCGTACTCGGGGACGGGGCCGCGCATCG
>Ga0105047_10017215_pt1 | contig 11276 bp, 8 predicted proteins | sample MAT04_FD_78384 | JGI IMG/M metagenome (GOLD analysis project Ga0105047, IMG submission 78384) | Freshwater microbial communities from Lake Fryxell liftoff mats and glacier meltwater in Antarctica - MAT-04 (megahit assembly) | ecosystem: Environmental > Aquatic > Freshwater > Ice > Liftoff... | reverse complement strand
CGCCAGATCCACGCCGGCCAGGAGCCCGACCCGACCACGGGTGCGTGCGCGGTGCCGATCTACCAGACGACCGCATACCAGTTCCGCGACACGGCCCACGCTGCCAACCTGTTCGCCCTGGCCGAGGTCGGCAACATCTACACGCGGATCATGAACCCGACGCAGGGCGTGTTCGAAGCCCGGGTGGCCAGCCTCGAAGGGGCGCCGGACACGGCCCTCGGCATCCCCGGTGCACTCGCCGTTTCGTCCGGTCAGGCCGCCGAGACGCTGGCCATCTTGAACCTGGCCGAGCACGGCAGCCACATCGTGGCGTCGGCCGCGCTCTACGGCGGCACCTACAACCTCTTGCACTACACACTGCCGAAGATGGGCATCGAGACCACCTTCATCGACGATCCCGACGACCTCGACGCCTGGGCCGCAGCGGTGCAGCCCAACACGAAGGCCTTCTACGCCGAGTCGATCGGCAACCCCCGCAACGACGTGCTCGACATCGAGGGCGTGTCGGGCGTGGCCCACGCCAACGGCGTGCCGCTCATCGTCGACAACACGGTGGCGTCGCCGTGGCTCATCCGTCCGTTCGAGTGGGGCGCCGACATCGTCGTGCACTCGGCCACCAAGTTCATCGGCGGCCACGGCACCTCCATCGGCGGCGTGATCTGCGACGCCGGCTCGTTCGACTTCGGGGCATCGGGCAAGCACCCGATGTACACCGAGCCCGACGCCTCGTACCACGGCCTCACCTACTGGCCGGCGCTCGGCCCGGGCGCCTTCATCCTCAAGGCCCGCGTCCAACTGCTGCGCGACCTCGGTCCGTGCGTGTCGCCCTTCAACGCCTTCCAGTTCCTCCAGGGGCTCGAGACGCTGAGCCTGCGCATGGAGCGCCACAACGACAGCGCCGTCGAGGTGGCCGCCTACCTCGACGCCCACCCGCAGGTTGAGTCGGTGCAGCACGCCAGCCTGGCCTCGTCGCCGTGGCACGAGCGGGCCACCCGCCTCGGTGGTGGCAAGGGCTTCGGCTCGGTGCCGGCGTTCGAGATCGTGGGCGGCAAGGAGGCCGGACAGAAGTTCGTCGAGGCCCTCGAGCTCCACAGCCACGTGGCCAACATCGGCGACGTCCGCAGCCTGGCCATCCATCCGGCCACCACGACCCACTCCCAGCTCACCGAGGCCGAGCAGACCTCGGCCGGCGTCGGGCCGGGCCTCGTGCGCTTGTCCGTCGGCCTCGAGACCATCGACGACATCCTCGCCGACCTCGACAAGGGCTTCGCCGCCGCCAAGGCCTGACGCCCCGGGAGGCGAAGCCGACCCATGTGACGGGCCCTGTCGAGCGCAGCGAGACGGATCTCGAGCGTGTCCAGGTCCACGGTTCGCGAGGCCACCTAGAAGGGTTGGTTGCCGTAGGTGTCGAGGTGGACGACCTCGCCGATGGGGCGACGGGTCGTCGGGCCGTACTTCCCTCGCGCCCAGCCGATGGGGATGATGCACACCGGGTTCATGCTGCGGGGCAGGCCGAGGATCCGGCGGGCAGCGCGGATGTTCCAGATGGGCAGCGTCTGGATCGAAGCGCCGAGCCCGACGGCCCGGCAGCCGAGCAGCAGGTTCTGCACGGCCGGGAACACCGACCCGTAGAACGATGACACCGAGATCTGCGGTCGTCCGACCGGTCGGTGCTTGAGGTTCCGCTTGTAGCAGGGGATCACGAACACCGGCAGCTCCTCGAAGTGCTCGGCCTGCCATTGCCCGGGTCGCATGCCGCGCAGGGCAGCCGGGTCGTTGCGGGCCTGCCACTGCACGATCGGGTTGAACAGCCGGTACAGGCGTTGGTAGAGCTTGGCCAGCTCGGCCTTCTGGGCCGGGTCCTCGACGACGAGGTAGCACCAGTCCTGCGTGTTCGAGCTCGTGGGGGCCTTGAGTGACAGCTCGAGCAGAGGGAGCAGCACGTCGTGCGACACCGGGTCGGTGTGCAGCTTGCGCACGGCGCGCTGCGTGCGCATGGCGTCCTGCATGGGCATGTCGAGGCGGGCCAGCGCCTCGGCGGGATCGGGCGGTACGAAGACATCGGCGGTATCGCTCATGCCGGCGAACGTAGCCGTGGGTCAGCCTGCGGGTAGCGGCTGCGGGAGCTCGTAGACGAACACGGCCATGGAATCGCTGCCACTCTGGCGGCCACCACTTCCGGTGGTGGTCCCGCTGTAGGCGAACGGCTGGCGGTGTACGACGCGGGCGCCCACGGCCGTGGCTTCGTCGAACGTGCGGGTCAGCCACGGCCGGATGAAGAGGTCTTCGCCGTCGTCGTCCTGGCCGTGGTTGACGAGGTAGCCCACGCCGTCGGCGGCGAGGAAGTCCCCGACCGACCCGGCCTGCGTCGCCTCGTAGAACTCGTACGAGTTGACGACGCCGTCGATGTTCACGACCGGTCGATCGGCGAAGTAGCCGACCACGCCCGCGTCCCACGAGGCGAGCACGGCATCGGCCGGCAGCTCGTCGGCGATCCAGCGACCGGCGGAGCGGTTGGCCAGCTGGATGGATCGCAGGTCGGGGTCGGTGAAGCGGGGGACCTGCACGGCGAGGGCCAGCACCAGGGGCACGAGCAGGATGGCCTGGACGGGCACCATGGCCCGCCCGGCCGACTGGCTGGTGGGCGACTCGGCCAGCGCCCCCTCGCCCATGTCGGCCACGGCCATGGGCACGACGAACAGCAGGAGCACACCGATCGGCGCGTAGTACCAGAGCCACTGCTGGGTCTGCAGGCCGTTGTAGTACGCCACGAGCACGAGGCAGAACGAGGCGAACCAGCCGGTGCGGGCGGTGAGGTCCGACACGCGCGGGAAGCGGCTGCGGCGGCGCTTGCCCGCGGGGTGGGCCCGTCGCCACGTTCGCACGCCGACCAGCACGGCCAGACCGCCGGTGATGGCCACGATCCCGAGGCGGAGCGCGTCGAGCTCGGCCCGCTTGTGTAGACCGCTGACCTGCAGCGGCGTGTCGAACCACGCCAGGTTGCTGGCCACGTACAGCACCAGGCACACGGCTGTCGGCCCGAACACGCGGGCCAACGAGGCGACGGCGCCGGCGGGGGTGCGCCGGAGCTCGGCCAGGCTCCACAGCCCGAGCACGCCGACGGCGAAGATGGCGTCGGTCCGGGCCAGGAACACGACGGCGAGCAGCAGTCCGGTGCCGAGCTGCCAGCGAGCGGTGGTGCCCACCACCACTGACCGCGGGTTGGGCGCCAGGAAGCGCACGAGCAGCAGGGCATAGAGCAGCACGCTGATGCCCGACTCGAGGCCGTTTACGAAGATCTTGAGCACGTAGGGGTTGCCGACCAGGAGCACCCAGGCGGCCACCACGGTCCATTCGATGCGCGTGCGACCGGCGGCCGCGTCGGGGCGATCATCATCGGAGATCTTGGGCCAGCCGGCCGCCGACCGGGTCACGGCGCTGGCGATGACGACGAGGGCGCCGCCGTAGCAGGCCACCTGGAACACGAGCAGGGCGCGCACGGCGGCCATGTCGTCGAGGCCGAGGAGGTAGGGGACCACGCACACGGCCATCCACAGCGGGTGGTAGCCGTTGGTCGAGTTCAGGCCGTCGAACGTGGAGCCGTTGCCCTCGGCCAGGTTGCGGGCGATGTCGAAGTAGTAGAAGGCGTCGTCGAACGTGAGGGCGAACGGACCCTCTTCCCACACCAGCAAAAGCACGGCCCAGGTCACGGCGACGCCGATCGACGCCACGGTGAGCCGGCGCGTCAACCGGGAGACGTCAGGTTCGGGCACGGCGACAGTGTGGCCCGGCGAGGTCAGCTCTGCAGCGCACCCACGACGTGGTCGATGCACCCGGTCAGGGCGGCGACGTCCTCGGGGTCGACGGCCGGGAACAGCGCCACGCGCAACTGGTTGCGACCCAGCTTGCGATACGAGTCGGTGTCGACGATGCCGTTGGCCCGCAGGACCTTCGACACCACGGTGGCGTCGATCGACTCGTCGAGGTCGATGGTGGCCACCACGTGGCTGCGCTCGGCTGGCTCGGCCACGTACGGCGTGGCGTAGCTGCTCGCCTCGGCCCACGAGTAGACCGTGCCGGCCGACGTGTCGCATCGGCCGGCGGCGAACTCGAGCCCGCCGTTGGCGTTGATCCACTCGATCTGGTGGACGGCCAGGAAGATGGTGGCCAGAGACGGCGTGTTGTAGGTCTGGTCCTTGCGGCTGTTGTCGAGGGCGACGCCGAGGTTGAGCGACTCGGGGATCCAGCGGTCGCTGGCGGCGATGCGCTCGATGCGCTCGATGGCGGCGGGGGAGGCGGCGATCAGCCAGAGGCCGCCGTCGCTGGCCAGGCACTTCTGCGGGGCGAAGTAGTAGGCGTCGACCTGCGTCGGGTCGAAGCGCAGGCCACCGGCGGCCGAGGTGGCGTCGACGGCCACGAGGGCGCCGGGATCGATGCCGGCCGGGCGCTCGAGCGGCATCATCACGCCGGTCGAGGTCTCGTTGTGCGTGAGGGCGTAGAGGTCGATCCCGGGCCGGGCCACGGCGACGGGATGGGTGCCGGTGGCCGACTCGATCACCTCGGGCTCGCCCAGGTGCGGTGCCGTGCGCACGCAGGTGGCGAACTTCGACGAGAACTCGCCGAAGGTGAGGTGTTGGCTGCGCTCGTCGACCAAGCCGAAGGTCAGCGCGTCCCACAGCACGGTGGTGCCGCCGTTGCCGAGGATGACCTCGTACCCGGCGGGCAGCGAGAACAGCTCGCCGATGCCGCGGCGCAGCCGGCCGACCATGGACTTCACCGTGGCCTGTCGGTGGCTGGTGCCGAGGTACGTGGACCCGACCTCGGCCAACGCCGCCACCGCCTCCGGACGGACCTTCGAGGGACCGCAGCCGAAGCGGCCGTCGGCGGGCAGGAGGTCGGCAGGGATGGCGATGTCGGGGGTGTCGGTCACGACGACGAGTCTCGCGGCCTGCCTCGACGAGCGACAAACGCAAACTTCGGGTCGCGCCCGGCGCGGTAGGTTGCGGGCGAACGCCACCCCCCGACCCCTCGGAACCCGCCATGCCCACGTCTCCTGTCTCTCGCCTCGTCGGTGCCATCGCCCCATCGGCCACGCTGGCCGTCGACGCCAAGGCCAAGGCCATGAAGGCCGCCGGCGAGCCGGTCATCGGCTTCGGTGCCGGTGAGCCCGACTTCCCCACGCCGGACCACATCGTGGAAGCCGCCGCGGCCGCCTGCCGCGTGCCGGCCAACCACCGCTACTCGCCCACGCCCGGCTTGCCGGTGCTCCGCGAGGCCATCGCGGCCAAGACGATGCGCGACTCGGGCCTGGTGGTGACCCCTGAGCAGGTGCTCGTGACCAACGGCGGCAAGCATGCCGTGTACAACACGTTCCTCACGCTCATCGACCCGGGCGACGAGGTGCTGCTGCCGGCGCCGTACTGGACCACGTACCCCGAGCCCATCCGCCTGGCCCAGGGCGTGCCCGTGGTGCTGCCCACCGACGAGTCCACCGGCTTCCGGATCACCGTGGAGGCCCTCGAGGCCGCCCGCACGCCGCGCACCAAGGCGCTCGTGTTCGTGTCCCCGTCCAACCCGACCGGCGCCGTGTACCCGGAGGACGAGGTGCGCGCCATCGGCGAGTGGGCGGCAGAGCACGGCATCTGGGTCATCACCGACGAGATCTACGAACACCTCACCTACGGCGACCACCGCTTCACGTCGATGCCCGTGGTCGTGCCCGAGGTGGCCGAGCGTTGCGTCGTGCTCAACGGCGTGGCCAAGACCTACGCCATGACCGGGTGGCGCGTCGGGTGGATGATCGCTCCGCCCGTGGTCATCAAGGCGGCCACGAACCTCCAGTCGCACCAGACGTCGAACGTGGCCAACGTGTGCCAGCACGCCGCGTTGGCGGCGGTTGCGGGCGACCTCACCGACGTCGTCCGCATGCGCGAGGCGTTCGCCCGGCGGGGCACCCGCATGCACGCCATGCTCAACGCCATCGACGGCGTCACCTGCATCGAGCCCCAGGGCGCGTTCTACGCCTTCCCGAACCTGTCGGCCTACCTGGGCCGCGACATCGGCGGCTCGATCGCTCAGAACACCAACGAACTGGCCGCCATCATCCTCGAGCAGGCCAAGGTCGCCATCGTGCCCGGCGAGGCGTTCGACGCGCCCGGCTACGCCCGGCTGTCGTTCGCGCTCGGCGACGACGACCTCGGCGAGGGCCTCACCCGCGTCGGCGACCTGTTCGCCACGGCCCGCTGAGCCGCGCTGGTGGTGGAGGCGCCCTACGGATCGTGGCCGTCGCCGGTCACCGCTGAGCTCCTCGTGGCCTCGACCGTGGGGCTGGGCGGCCCGGCCGTCGACGGCGACGACGTCTGGTGGTCCGAGCTGCGGCCTGCTGAGGGCGGTCGGGTCCAGCTCGTTCGCCGGGGGCCCGATGGCACCGCTGTCGACGTCCTACCCGAGGGCCTTTCGGCCCGCACCCGCGTCCACGAGTACGGCGGTGGCGCGTGGCTGGTGGCCGATGGTGTGGCGTACGCCACGTCGTTCGCCGACCAGCGCGTCTACCGGATCGGGGCCGGTGGCGACGCCGTCGCCTTGACGCCGACGCCCGACGCCCCCAGTGCCGACCGCTACGCCGACCTCCGCCTCCTGCCCGGGGGCGACTGGCTGGTGTGCGTGCGCGAGCGCCACGGCGAGGCCGCCGAGGCCGTCAACGAGCTGGTGGCCGTGTCCACGAGTCCGACCGAGGTACCGGACGAGCCGGTGGTGCTCTGGTCCGGCGCCGACTTCGTATCGAACCCCCGGGTCAGCCCCGACGGATCCTGCCTGTCGTGGCTGGCGTGGAACCACCCCGACATGCCGTGGGATGCCAACACCCTGTGGGTCGCCGACCTCGTCGGCGACCTCGGAGGGCCCGAGCTGATCGACGCCGAGCCGGTGGCGGGTGGGGCCGGGGTCTCCGTGGCCCAGCCCGAGTGGAGCCCGTCGGGGGTGCTGCACCTGGTGTCCGACGCCGGCGAGGGCGGCTTCTGGAACCTTTGGTCGTTCGCTGCCCCCGGGCGGCCCGTGGCCGGCACTGCCGAGGCGCGCACCCGCGTGGCCGGCGAGCTGGCCCAGCCGCAATGGGTGTTCGGCCAGTCCTGGCTGTGCTTCACGCCCGCCGGCGACGTCGTCGGATGCTGGCGCTTCGACGGCATCGACCACCTCGGGGTGCTGGGCCACGACGATCCCGAGGCGGGTGTGCGCTGGCTCGACCTCCCGTTCACGTCGTTCGACGGCCTCACCGCCGGCGACGACGGGCGCGTGGTGCTGCTGGCCTCGTCGTTCACGAGCGAGGCCGAGGTGATCGCGCTGCAGAACCCGGCAGGCGACGCCCGGAGCAGCGGGTTGGTCCAGTTCGAGGTGCTCCGGCCGGGGCGCGACCTCGGCATCGAACCGTCGTGGTGGTCAGTGCCCGAGCCGCTCGACTTCCCCAGTGCCGACGGTCGAGTGGCCCACGCCCTCTACTACCCGCCGACCAGCCCGACGCATCGCGGGTCATCGAGCGAGCGTCCGCCGCTGCTGGTGCTCAGCCACGGCGGACCGACGGCGGCGGCGCGGCCGCAGCGCAACCTCGCCGTCCAGGCGTTCACGAGTCGAGGCTGGGCGGTGGCCGACGTGAACTACGCCGGCTCCACCGGCTACGGCCGGCCCTATCGACGGCTGCTCGACGGCGCGTGGGGCATCGCTGACGTCCAAGACTGCGAAGCGGCGGCCGCCCACCTCGTGGCCCGTGGCGACGTCGATGGCGACCGGCTGGCCATCAAGGGCGGCAGCGCCGGCGGCTTCACGACGCTGTGCGCGCTGGCCTTCGGCGAGACCTTCACCGCCGGCTCGTCGCACTACGGCGTGGCTGACCTCGAAGCGCTCGCCCGCGACACCCACAAGTTCGAGAGCCGCTACCTCGACTCGTTGGTCGGCCCGTGGCCCGAAGGCCGCGCCACCTACGAGGCCCGCTCGCCCATCCACCACGTCGACGGCTTCGCCTGTCCGGTCATCGTCTTCCAAGGCCTCGAAGACGCCGTGGTGCCGCCCGACCAGTCCGAGCGCATCGTCGATGCCCTGCGGTCCAAGGGCATCCCTGTGGCCTACCTCGCCTTCGAGGGCGAGCAGCACGGGTTCCGCCGCGCCGAGACGATCCGGCGCGTGGTCGACGCCGAGCAGTACTTTTTCTCGCGCGTGTTCGGTTTCGAGCTGGCCGAGGCCGTGGAGCCGGTGCCGATCAACGATCTCTGATCCGACGACTCGGACAGGGGATGGAGGGGACGATGGCAGAGCAGGTCTTCGTAGCGGTCACCGACTTCGCCACCGAGGGGGAGGCCGAGCGGCGCGCCGTCCGCCTCGTGTCCGACGGGATCGGGGCATCGGTGGCACACGGATCCCAGCCGGCGGAGAGCGACGATGAGCCGCCGGAGATCCGCTGGCAGGTCATGGTCCTGACCGGCGACCGGGTCCGGGCGTGCGAGGTGCTCGGTCTGCCCGTGCCCGAGGACCTCCAGGAGGCCCCGCCGCAGATGCCGTGGAAGACCATCCTGGCCATCTGGCTAGCCGCCATGATCATCCTCCCATTGGCCGCCTTCTACCTCACCGTGTCCTTGTCCGACTGACGAAGGCGGTCGGCCGGAGAGACAGTTCCACGGGGCGTGGCCCTCGTCTGGCCTCCCGGCCCGCGACCCGACAGGATGGGCGCCTATGGCTCGCATCCTCGTGTCCGAGAAGATCGCCGACAACGGCCTCGACAAGCTCCGTGCTGCGGGCCACGAGGTCGACATCCAGCTCGGGCTCACGCCGGAGCAGCTCGTCGAGGCCGTGCGCGGCGCCCATGCCCTGATCATCCGCTCGGCCACCACCGTGACCGACGAGGTCCTGGCTGCCGGCACCGACCTCGTCGTGGTCGGCCGTGCCGGCATCGGGCTCGACAACGTCGATGTCGCTGCGGCCACGCAGCGTGGCGTGATGGTGGTCAACGCGCCGCAGTCCAACACGCTCACCACCGCCGAGCACACCATGGCCCTGCTGCTGGCCCAGGCTCGCAACGTGCCCCAGGCCCATGCGGCGCTGAAGGCCGGTCGGTGGGAGCGCTCGAAGTGGGAAGGCGTCGAGCTGGCCGACAAGACGCTCGGCATCGTCGGCCTCGGTCGCATCGGAAAGCTGGTGGCCCAGCGGGCCCTGGCGTTCGGCATGAAGCTGGTGGCCTACGACCCGTTCGTCTCGCCCGAGCGGGCCCGACAGGTGTCGGTCGACCTCGTCGATCTCGACACCCTCGTGTCGGTGTCCGACTTCATCACGCTCCACCTCATCAAGACGCCCGAGACGATCGGACTGTTCGACGCCGAGCTCTTGGCCAAGGCCAAGCCCGACCTGCGCATCGTCAACGTGTCTCGCGGTGGGATCATCGACGAGGCCGCTCTGGCCGACGCCATCCGCGAGGGCCGGGTCGGCGGCGCCGCCCTCGACGTGTTCGCCAAGGAGCCCACCACCGAGTCCCCGCTGTTCGACCTCGACCAGGTCGTGGTCACGCCCCACCTCGGCGCGTCTACCCGTGAAGCCCAGGACAAGGCCGGTCTCACCATCGCCGAGATGGTCGGGCTGGCGCTGGCCGGCGAGTTCGTGCCCTTCGCCGTCAACGTCAACGCGGCCGAGGCGTCCGAGACGGTGCGCCCGTTCCTCGGCCTCACCGAGCGCCTCGGCGCCCTGTTCGCCGGCCTGGCGGGCTCCGTCCAGGCGCCGCTCGAGATCGAGTACCAGGGACAGATCGCCGGCTATGACACCCGCATCCTCACGCTCTCGTTGCTCAAGGGCTTCTTCGGACAGATATCGGACGAGCCGGTGTCGTTCGTGAACGCCCCGCAGCTGGCCGAGGCCGCCGGCATCGAGGTCAAGGAGTCCACGACCACCACGTCGCACGACTTCGTGAACCTGGTGACCATCCGGTCGGGCGAGCACGCCTTGGCCGGCACCCTGTCGGGCCTGCGGGGCGAGCCGAGGTTGGTCATGGTCGATGAGCACAGCATGGACGTGCCCCCGGCCGCCAACATGCTCATCGTCCGCAACGACGACCGTCCCGGCGTGATCGGCGCGGTCGGCACCATCCTCGGCGACGCCGGGGTGAACATCGCCGACATGGACGTCGGGCAGTCACACAGCGGCGCGTCGGCGCTCATGGTGCTAGCCACCACCGAGCCCGTGCCCGCCGAGGTGCAGGCCCAGCTCGCCGCCGCCGACGGCATCCACTCGGTCGCCGCCATCGGCCTCGGCTGATCGACGAACTCGCTGTCGCGGCGAAAGTTCTACCGAGTGATACTCGACCCATGAAGACGGCGATCTCGCTTCCCGATGAGCTCTTCGTTCGTGCCGACCGGGTGGCGAAGCAGGCGAACGTGTCCCGGAGCGACCTCGACCCGCGGGCGCTCGAGCGATTCCTCGACGACATCGATGGTGACGGCATCACGGCCAAGCTCGACGACGTCTACCGGTCTGCGTCCAGCCTCCTCGACCCGGTGCTCATCGTCTCGGCAGATCGCTTCAATCGTTCGGCGATCAACACGGTTGTCGGCGTCGTCGTCACCTCGAACCTGCGCCTGGGAGATGCCCCAGGCAACGTCACGCTGGCCAGCGGCTAGGGGGGGCTTGTCGAAGGCCTCGGTGGTCAACGTTTGCTCGCGGGAGAGCTCGACGGCAATGCCATGCGCCCTGTGAGGCCCCTTCAGAACTCGCGTTGTCGCTTGACGTGGCGCCGATAGTCTGGCTTCAATGACTTCGATGTTTGCGACGACGATCTCGACGCTGGAGCTTCTCCTCACGTAGGCGGGTACCTCACACCGGTACCCGCCGAAACCCCCTGTGCCTCTGGCCAGGGGGTTTTCTCTTGCTCGAGACGCGATCCGAACCGCACGCACCGAACCCACCAACCAGCAACCCACACCAGCACGAAAGGCTGATCCGATGGAAGCCACCGATCAGGTGATCATCTTCGACACCACCCTGCGAGACGGGGAGCAATCCCCCGGGATCTCCCTCGACCAGGGCGAGAAGCTCGAGATCGCCGAGCAGCTGGCGCGCCTCGGGGTGGACGTCATCGAGGCCGGCTTCCCGGTGGCCAGCCAGGGTGACTTCGAAGCGGTGCAGGCCATTTCGAAGGGCGTGCACGGGCCGACCATCTGTGGTCTGTCGCGCACGGCGCTGGCCGATGTCGACCGCGCTTGGGAGGCCATCGAGTCGGCCGAGAAGCGGCGCATCCACGTGTTCCT
>Ga0105047_10017214_pt1 | contig 11277 bp, 11 predicted proteins | sample MAT04_FD_78384 | JGI IMG/M metagenome (GOLD analysis project Ga0105047, IMG submission 78384) | Freshwater microbial communities from Lake Fryxell liftoff mats and glacier meltwater in Antarctica - MAT-04 (megahit assembly) | ecosystem: Environmental > Aquatic > Freshwater > Ice > Liftoff... | reverse complement strand
GAACGTTCGCGGGTGATGTGGCGCCATTTCTGGACCGTCGACCACCAAGTCCGCCAACCGATACGGAATGCACCCATTTGTGTGCGCAAGGACTTTCTGGGCAGCGATGGTCCCATAGCTGGTTCTGGGTGTGGTCAGTTCCGGAGTCCGGGACGCAGCACGCCCCGAAAAGCCCGCAGCAGCAGTCGGCAGGACGCGACCTACCAACCCATGTGGTCAGAGCAGCTAGATCGCCAAGATCTCTCGGCTAGTCGTCGGCGCGGGAGCGCGGGGGAGCACCGAAGCGGCCGCGCATCGATTCCGAAAGGTGGTTGAGGCCGGATTCGCCCAGCGTGCGAGCGTGGCGTTCGGCGAACAAAGCCGAGACAACCGCGCCGATGAACATCACGAACGAGAGGTAGGGGCTGATCGACAACAACGCAATGGTGAGCACCAGGCACACCACCGCCGCCGCGCTGGCGAGAAACAGCACCCGACGACTTCCGCCGCCAACGGAATGCAGGTTGCGACCAAAACCAGGGTCGCGCTGCAACTGCTCTTCGATCTGACGAAGAATCCTTTGTTCGTCTTCCGATAGCGGCATGACAAGCTCCTCGGCGTGGCCTGAGTGCATCCTCGCACGATTCGTCGTGCGAGACAACGCGTGCGGACCTTCGTTCATCAGGACTTTTCCTGATCCGGCCCCCATTGCTGCGCGCCGCGACGAACCAGGCGCAGGCCGTCGGCACCGACGGCGCTGGCCGGACCGATTGCGGTCGACCCGAATCGGTTGCGGATTGCATCCATTGTTTCCTCCGCGGCTTGCCACTCCTGTTCCGCAGCGGGGGCCGACTCGAAAAGGTCGTCCAGCGACATTTGCTCGGCCACTGACCCAAAGTTGCTGGCACTGACGCCGAGCAGACGCACACCGCGCGACGGGTCGACAGCTTCCAGCAACGGTTCGACAGCTTTCAGAATGCCGTGGGCTGTCGCGATGGGCGATGGCACCGTGATAGCGCGGCTGATGGTGTTGAAGTCGGTGAAGCGGACCTTCAGGGAAAAGGTTCTGGCGGCGGTTCCCTGCGTTCGCATCCGCCCCGCCACGCCATCAGCCAGCCGCACGAGTTCGCGCATCAGTTCCACGTGGGTGTGACGATCCGTGCTGAACGTCTCCTCATGGCCGACCGATTTCGTCGCTCGGTCCACCTCGACCGGTCGGTCGTCAATCGCCCACGACAGTCGATACAGGTGCTCGCCATGCGCCTTCCCGAGCGCGGCAACCAGAGTCGGCTCATCCAGCTCCGCCAGATCGCGGACGGTGCGAACGCCCAGCCGGGTGAGCCGTCCCAGCGTCGATGGCCCCACACCCCACAGCGCTTTGACAGGAAGCGGGTGAAGGAACGCCAGTTCGTCACCGGGGCGCACTTCCCACACTCCTGTGCCCTCGACAACTCCGGCGGGCGTCGCCTTCGGTTTCGCGGCAACCGATGCGAGCTTGGCGATGAACTTGCTGGGAGCGACTCCTACTGAGCAGCGCAGGTCGAGTTGCTGCCACACCCGATCGCGAACGTGTTGGGCGATCTCGGCGCCCGTGCCCAACAAACGCATCGAACCGGTGACGTCGAGAAACGCTTCGTCGAGCGAGAGCGGCTCGATGAACGGGGTCACGGATTGAAAGACCTCATGAACCTGCGCGCTCACTTGCCCGTACAGCTCGTGGTCACCCGGCAGAAACACTGCGTGGGGACACATGCGCCGAGCTTGACTGGACGGCATCGCCGAGTGCAATCCGAAGCGGCGCGCTTCGTACGACGCGGCGGCAATCACGCCACGCGAGCCGGTGCCACCCACCACGACTGGCTGACCACGCAGGTCGGGTCGCCGGCGAAGCTCCACGCTGACGTAGAACGCGTCCATGTCGACGTGGAGAATCGTTCGCGGCCGGCCCCGGATCATTGGCTGACCCGGAACCTAGAGAACACGTTCAATACGAGCGTTGCGTCGCTCGGCACCGCGCAGCACGAACTGGTAGCTGTCGCCGACAGCACCGGCAAGCCATTCGGTAACTGGCGAATGCACCCACGGCGGGCTGGCTTGCAGCAGGCCGTTGGCCTCGACCGATGAAACGTGCCGCACCTGCTCGACGATGCCGTCAGGGTCGGCGATGACGACATCGCCGTCGATGACGGCCACTTCCCATGCCTCCACCTTCAGCCGCCAACCCATATCCGGCGCATCCACCGTCACGGTGTAGCAACACTGTGCCCACGCACGCACTACCAACCCGGTTTCCTCGCGCACCTCGCGGGCAAGACCCTCCAGCACGCTTTCACCTTCGTCGATGACACCGCCGGGAGGTGTCCATTCCAGGGTTCTGTCGCGCCGGCGGTTACTCACCAGCACCAGACCGTCGCCGTGACGGATCAGCGCACCGCCAACCGTCCAGTGGCGCATCGGTCAGCGCCCGTCAGATCGGCGAGAACGACGACCACGGAAGTCGCTGATCCAGAGCTTCATCACCAGCAGTAGCGCTTCTCGAACGATGCTGCCCGACATCTTCGAAACGCCCGCGGTGCGGTCCTGGAAGCTGATCGGGAACTCCACGATCTTGCCGCCAGCGCTCACCAGCCGATAGGTCATCTCCACCTGGAAGCCGTAGCCGTCTGCCTCGACCGACTCGAACCTCATGCGCTCCAGGCCTGCCGAGCTATATGCCCGATACCCCGCCGTTGCGTCGTTGACTGCGAGGCCCAAGACACCGGCCGCGTATCGGTTGCCCCACCGCGACAGCATTCGCCGGCGGCGTGGCCAGTTGACCGTTTGTCCACCCGGCACATAGCGGCTGCCGATCGCCAGGTCGGCACCGTGCTCCACGTTGGACAGCAATGCGGGCAGCACGGCTGGGTCGTGGGACAGGTCGGCGTCCATCTGCACACAGATTTCGGCACCGTCGTCGATTGCCTTGCGCAGACCCGCTCGGTAAGCGTTGCCCAGCCCGTTCTTCTCAGCACGGCGCAGCACCGTGACGTGCCCCAGCTCAATCCCAAGTGCCTCGGCCTTGTCCGCAGTGCCATCGGGACTGCCATCATCGACCACGAGAATCTGCGCGTGAGGTGCGGCAAGCAACACCTCACGGATGACCCGCTCGATGTTCTCCATCTCGTTGTACGTCGGAATGACCACGGTGGCACGCACGTTCGCAGAGCCTAGGTCCTCGGGCCCCGCAGAGTGCGGCGAACGGCCCGTTACCATGGACACGTGACCGAACAGGAACGGCCTCTCTCCGCACTTCCCCCTCCTGCAGCGCGCGTTGCCGCATTCATCGGCATCCTCGTCGGCGGACTTGCTGGAGGATTGATCGGTCACACGCTGGTCGAGCTGCAGTGCACGGGCTCATGCGCTTCGCCGAAGGGCATCGGGGCGCTCACCGGTGCACTGATCGCCGCCGGCGGGATGAGCGTGGTTGCTGTGCTGGTGCTTCGTGCCGTTGGCGAGTGGCGTCAGCTCGAGCAACGCGAGCGTTCGGGTCGCGGGTGAGCGCCGACAACGACGCGCTGCTGCAGCTGGCCACCGACCTAGCGCTCCGGGCCGGCCGGCTGGCGCGCGATGGTCGTGCCGAGCGCGGCATCGCGACCACAGACACGAAGTCCTCGGCCACCGACATGGTCACCGAGTTCGACAAGGCCAATGAGACGCTCATCGTCAGCGGCATTCTTGCGGCTCGCCCGCACGACGCCATCGTGGGCGAAGAGGGCACCGACACCCCCGGCACCAGCGGACTCGATTGGCTGATCGACCCCATCGATGGCACCACCAACTTCATGTACGGACTGCCCGGCTGGGCCGTGTCGATCGCGGCCCGCACCGCAGCGGGCACACAGGTGGGCGTGGTCTATGTTCCCGCCACGGACGAACTCTTCACGGCTACGGCCGGCGGCGGCGCGCGCCTCAACGGTGTACCCATCTGGTGCAGTACCACCGACGAAGTGGCCCTCGCGCTCGTAGCCACCGGTTTCAGCTACTCCGCCTCGCGCCGCGCGCTGCAAGCCCAACGCGTCGCGGCGTTGCTGCCACAGGTGCGCGACCTTCGCCGCTTCGGCGCTGCCGCAGCGGACCTCTGCAACCTCGCGGCTGGACGAGTGGACGTTTACTACGAGCAGTGGTTGGGGCCCTGGGATCTCGCCGCAGGGGAACTGATTGCACGCGAGGCGGGGTGTGTCACCAGCACCCTCGATGGCCAGCCCGTGAACCCCGACTCAGTCATCGCCGCCAACCCGCGGCTCATTGCCCCCATGCGCGCGCTGATCACAGAAATCGACGTTCAGCTCGGGTTCTAGGTAGCCGCACACCGCAGAGGGGCCGCGGCCTGGCATCATGGGGCCGTGGGAACTCGCATCCTTTCGGTCGAAGACGACGAGCGCATCCGTACGGCTGTGAAACTGGCCCTCGAGGACGAGGGCTGGACGGTCGACGAGGCAGGCAGTGGCGAGGACGCCATCGAGCTGTTCCACCGTTCACCCCCAGATGTTGTGCTGATCGACATCATGCTGCCCGGCATCGACGGTTTCGAGTTGTGCCGCACACTGCGCCGCCACAGCGACGTACCGATCGTGATGGTCACGGCGCGCAACGACACCCACGACGTGGTTGCCGGCCTGGAGGCCGGCGCCGATGATTACCTGACCAAGCCGTTCGCCCCGAAGGAGCTGTCGGCCCGAATTCGAGCGTTGTTGCGCCGCATCCGCCCCATCAGCCCCGGCCACGCGAAGCTCACCTTCGGCGATCTGGAGATCGTGCCCGAGGAAGGCAAAGTCCTGCGGGCCGGTCAGGAACTGCACCTCACCAAGACCGAGTTCCGACTGCTGTGCGAGCTCGCGCAGAACCCGGGCCGGGTGTTCAGCCGGGAAAGCCTGCTGGACAAGGTGTGGGGCTACGACTACTTCGGCGATGGTCGGCTGGTCGATGTGCACGTCCGTCGTTTGCGCACCAAGGTAGAAGCAGATCCTGCCAACCCGCGGCATGTGGTCACCGTGCGGGGCCTGGGCTACCGACTGCAGTCGTGACACAGCCCACCACCAGCAACCTCGCCAATGCTGGCGCAGTCGTCGGCAGCACCGGTACCAACGCTGGCAACCCAGCGGACTCGTCGGGTGACGTTCGTGCGGATGTCGAAGGTCGCTTCGAACGGTGGCGCCGACGGTGGGGGGCGGTGCAGCCCCGCCGGCTGAGCCTGCGCATCCGCATCTTGCTGATGTTCGGATTCGGCTCTCTCTTCCTCTCGGGCTTCCTCGCCGGTGCCGCGTACAGCTTCACTCGTAGCAGCGTCGTCAACCAGCGTGACAAGGCAGCGATCGAGCAGGCCTATCGCAATGCGCAGGTCGCCCAGAACGAACTCGCCGCCAATACGCCGTCCGCGAAACCGGCAATCGACCGGTTGACCGCCCTGGGGGTCAACCGGTTCGCGGTCAACTATCGCGGCACGTGGAGCGGCGGCAGTTCGGCGCAGTACGGTCCTGACAACATTCCGGTCTCGCTGCAGCAACGAGTCATCAGCGAGTCGACGCCGTCGCGGATGATCACCAGCATTGGCGACCAGCCGGTGCTGGTCGTCGGCATTCCGTTGACGGTCACCGATGGCAGCTACTTCGAATTCGTCGCTTTGGACGATGTGGCGAACACGCTGAACAGCGTGCTGCGCAGCCTCCTCTTCGCCGGCTTCATCACCACCCTTGCCGGAGCACTGCTCGGCACCCTCGTGGCCAGTCGTGCGGTGCGGCCATTGGGCGACGCAGCGCAAGCTGCCAAAGCCATCGCCGGAGGACGGTTGGATACTCGCCTCGAGCCGACGGACGACCCCGACCTTCGCGTGCTGGCCAACTCGTTCAACGACATGGCCTCCGCGCTGCAGGCGCGAGTCGAGCGCGATGCGCGTTTCGCCAGCGACGTCAGCCACGAACTGCGATCGCCGCTGATGACCCTGGCGGCGAGCGCCGAGGTGATGCAGGCGCGTCGCGACGACATGCCCGAACGGGCGCAAGCGGCGCTCGACCTGCTCGTCGCCGACGTCACCCGCTTCCAGGGCTTGGTGGAAGACCTCCTGGAAATCTCGCGCTTCGACGCCGGCGCCATTCGTCTGAACCTCGACGACCTGCTGGTCGCCGAGTTCGTGCGCCAGGCGGTTGCGGTCAGTAGCGCACCGTCCACGCCGGTCATGGTGACCGAACGAGCCGAGCGGGTCATCATTCGTGGTGACCGCCGGCGGTTGGCGCGCGTGGTCGCCAACCTGATCGACAACGCCCGCCTGCACGGCGGCGGTGAATGCGCCATCGCAGTGACCGAGCCCGAAGGCGAAGGCGAGCCACTGGGCCACATTTGGATCACCGTGGAGGATCACGGCCTGGGCGTACCGATCGAGGAACGCGAGTTGGTGTTCGAACGCTTCGCACGCGGCGCCGTTGCCGGCCGCCGCAGTAGCAGCGACGGCGCCGGCCTTGGTCTCTCGCTGGTGGACGAGCACCTACGAATGCACGGTGGCCGCGTGTGGGTGGAAGATCGTCTTGATGGCGAGCCGGGCGCTCGTTTCGTCCTGCAACTCCCGGCAGATGAGGTGGGCGTGTGAGAAGGGCCCGATTCCTGCTACTCGCCGCGTCCATGGCGTTGACTGCCAGTGCACTGAGCGCTTGTGGCATCGGCTCCGACAACGCACCCCGCAACGTGCCGCCGGCTGACCAGCAGCAACTGCGCGTCGCGACCGACAGAAGCGCCGGAGCTGCCACCGGCACTGCGCGCATTTACCTGTTGGCGCCCGAAGGTGCCGGTCAGTCGCAAACCCTTCAAGCTGTCGCGCGCGACGTCACCGAGAGCGCGTCGGAGGTCATCGGTGAGCTGCTCGCGGGTCCGAATGCGGAGGAGATCGTCGGCCAGTTCCGAACAGCTCTGCCCGCAGGCTTGCAGCTGCTCTCGACCACGCGTCGCGGAGGAGTGCTGCGTGTCGACGTGTCCAAGGAGCTGGGCGAACTCTCCGGCGAGGCGCTCGTGGCAGCGGTCGCGCAGCTGGTCTTCACCGCCTCCGAGCTCGACGGCGTGCAGTCGGTCAAGATCCTGATCGACGGCGCCGACCAGCAGTTGCCAGCCGGAAATGGTGAGCTGCAGAGCCTGCCACTGACGATCTTCGACTATCCCGGTCTGGTGCAGTCCTCACAACCTGCCTACCCAGCGATTCCGACGCCGACACAACCCTCGGCGTAGCTGTCAGCCAAAGAAAACTTCGGCCACCTCGTGGTACAGGTGCATGTCCACCGGACGGGTCTTACCCACGGTTTCGGTCAGCGGCGCCGTGGTGACGACATCGCCGCGCAACGCCACCATATGACCCCACGATTCCGTATGCACCGCGTCAATGGCTGCCACGCCATAACGAGTACTCAGCACACGGTCGAAGGCAGTCGGTGTGCCGCCGCGCTGGATGTGGCCGAGCAGCACCATGCGCGTCTCGAAACCGGTGCGCTCCTCGATCACGTTGGCAATCGTCTCGGCGATGCCGCCGAGACGGACGTGACCGAACTGGTCGTACACCTTCACGCGCGAACGCATGGTCGCGTCCTTCGGCTCGGCGCCCTCGGCCACCACCACGATCGACGCGTAGCGACCGCGCTCGTGACGACTGCGCAGCAGCTCGCACACCTCATCGATGTCGAACGGTTCCTCTGGAATGAGGATCGCAGTGGCACCTCCGGCGATGCCTGCATAGGTCGCAATCCAACCGCTGTGGCGACCCATCACTTCCACCACCATCACGCGGTCGTGGCTCTCTGCAGTCGTATGGAGCCTGTCGATCGCATCCGTGGCGATCTGCACTGCTGTGTTGAAGCCGAACGTCATATCAGTGCCGACGACATCGTTGTCGATGGTCTTGGGGACGCCGATGATCGGCAGGCCCAGGTCCTGGTGAAGTGTGCACGCGACGGAGAGCGACCCGTTCCCACCGATGACCAACAGCGCATCGAGACCCATCTCGGCAAATGTGGCCTGCACGCGCTGCGGGCCGCCCTCGTGGTCGTACGGGCTGCCGCGACGAGTACCGAGCAGCGTGCCGCCCCTGGGTAGCATTCCGCGCAATGACGACACATTGAGCGGAATCGTGCGGCGGTCCATCACGCCATCCCAGGCGTCGAGGAAACCGACAAGCTCGTCGCCGTACACGAGTTCGCCCTTGCGGACGATTGCTCGGATCACTGCGTTGAGGCCCGGGCAATCGCCTCCACCTGTCAGAATGCCTACTCGCACGTGTATGAAGCGTAGGGCAATTCCACAGAACAGGACTCGGAAAATGGCGTGGAACTCGGCGAATCCAGTTGCATGGAAGCGGCTGCTCATCGAATGGCTGGTCATCGGCGCGGTGGTGGCATTCGTATCGCTCTTCATCACCGACAATCGCAAGTGGGGGAGCTACATCGCGATCCTTCTCGGCGGTGTCGTCTACATGTCCTTGGGCGGCGTTCTGGCCAAGTTCGGATATCAGCGCAAGACCCTGAAGCAGATCCGCGCCGAGGCTGCGGCCGCACCTGCGCGACGGGTCGGCAGCAGCCCTGCACCATCGGGTCGACCACGCCCTGCCCCCACCAACCGCACGTCTGGCGGCAAGAACACTCACAAGCGGAAGCGCTGATGGTTGCCGCACGCTGCGTGATCGCAATTGACGCGGGTACCACCGGTGTTCGCAGCCGCGCCATCTTTCCCAGCGCCGACGCAGCAGAGGCAGGCGTGATTGCCAGCTATCGCGAGTTCACTCAGCACTTCCCTCAGCCCGGCTGGGTGGAACACGACGCTGTGGAAATCTGGGAGGCCGTGAAGGCAACACTGACCGACGTCATGGACCGCGTCGGCGAAGAAGCGGTAGCCGCCATCGGCATCACCAACCAGCGCGAAACCGTGCTGGCCTGGAACCGCCGCACCGGCTCCCCCTACGGTACCGCCGTTGTCTGGCAGGACCGCCGTACGGCAAGTCGGTGCGATGAGCTCGTTGCGGCCGGCGCGCTTCCCCGCGTGCGCGAGATCACGGGGCTGGTACTCGACCCGTACTTCTCGGGCTCGAAAGTGGAGTGGCTGCTGGCCAATCGCGACATCCCTGTCGACGATGACCTGGCGGTAGGCACCATCGACAGTTGGCTGGTGTGGAACCTCACCGGTGGCGACGTCCACGCCACCGACGCATCGAATGCCAGTCGCACGATGTTGTTCGACATTCGTTCGCTGCAATGGAGTGACGAGATGTGCCGGCTGTTCCACGTTCCGCCGCAAGCGCTCCCCAAGGTGCTGCCGTCGAGCGGCCGGTTCGGTGTCACGTCAGAGCGCTGCGGGGTGCCAGCGGGCATTCCAATCTCCGGCATTGCCGGCGACCAGCAGGCTGCCCTTTTCGGTCAGGCATGCGTGCGGCCGGGCATGGCAAAGAACACGTACGGCACCGGCAGTTTTATCCTGCTCAACGTCGGTGCTTCGTGTCCCGCACCGGCCGACGGAATGCTCACCACCGTTGCGTGGGTGCTCTCTGACGGCACCGTTGCGTACGCCGTGGAAGGTGCCATCTTCGTCACCGGCGCTGCGGTCCAGTGGCTGCGCGATGGTTTGGGCATCATCGCCTCCGCATCGGAGATCGGCCCGCTGGCAGCCTCGGTCGACGACAACGGTGGCGTCTGCTTCGTGCCCGCGTTCACCGGCCTGGGCAGCCCGTGGTGGGACCCATACGCCCGCGGCACAATCGTGGGCATCACCCGCGGTACCGGCAAGGCGCACATTGCGCGAGCGGTGATTGAAGCGATGACGTTTCAAACCCGCGACGCCGTCGATGCGATGACCGCAGCCGCCGGCGTCGAGATCGCCGACCTGCGTGTCGACGGCGGCGCCTCCGCCATGGACGCAATGTTGCAGATGCAGGCAGACCAATTGGGCGTCACCGTTCGTCGCCCCGTCGACCAGGAGACGACAGCACTCGGTGCCGCATACCTCGCTGGCCTTGCCGAAGGCGTGTGGCCGTCGCTCGATGCCATCGCTGAAGAGTGGACCGTGGATGCCACCTTCGAGCCGAACCCCGACCGCCTACTCGCCGACCTTGGCCATCAGACCTGGTTGCGCGCCGTCGAGCGCTCACGGGATTGGGAGACTCACTGATGACACAGAACGCCCCGTTCGAACTCAGGCTGCCGCCTGCCACGACTGCCGATGCGGTTCTCGCACACATTCGCGAGGGCGGCGCACTGATTGTGCCGCTGGCCAACGGCGAGCCGACGATGTTGCTGGACGCTGTCGAAGCGGCCGCGGAGCGGGGTGAGATCGACGGCGTCACTGTGCACCAAATGCATGCCTTGCACGACCGCCCCTATCTCCACGGGGCCTACGGGTCGCGGTTGCGGCACGTCTCGTACTTCCTGTCGCATGTAACCCGCCCCTGCTTCCAGGCCGGCACGGTCGACCTCGTGCCCAACCACTTCAGCGAAGTGTTCAGCCACATGCAGGCACGCACCACCGACCCGCTGGTGATTGCGGCGGCTTCTCCACCCGACAGGCACGGTTATTTCAGCCTCGGCGTCAGCGCCGACTACACCAGCAGTTTCATCGGTCGTGCACGCTTCTTCCTGGAAGTGAACTCGCAGATGCCGCGCACCTTCGGCCGCAACCAGCTCCACATCAGCCAGGTTGTCGGTTGGGTGCAGAACGACCGTCCGCTAGCCGAGGTACCGGCACCGACGATGGAAGACGAGGACCACACCATTGCTGAGTACGTTGCCGAGCGCGTGACGGATGGTGCGTGCCTACAAACAGGTATCGGCGCCATCCCCAACGCGATCATGGGCGCGCTGACGGGCCATCGCGATCTTGGTGTGCACACGGAACTGCTCAGTGACGGCTTGGTCGAACTGGTGGAACGCGGCGTGGTGAACGGCGTGCGCAAATTACACAACCGCAACAAGGTGGTCGGTACGTTCGCGCTTGGCACCCAGCGGCTGCACGACTTCCTTCACGAAAACACGGCCGTGGAAATGTGGAGCGCCCGCTACGTCAACGACCCGCGCCTGCTCAGTCGCGAGCGCAACTTCGTCTCGATCAACGCGACGCTGGCCGTCGACTTCCTTGGCCAGTGCGCGTCCGAGACGCTCGGCGGCCACTATTACTCCTCGTCTGGCGGACAGGTCGACTTCGCCCGCGGCGCGATGTACTCCGAGGGCGGCAAGGGATTCATCGTTGTGCGCTCGACGGCCGCGCATGGCACCGTCAGCCGGATTGTTCCGCAGCTACCGGCGG
>Ga0105047_10017212_pt1 | contig 11277 bp, 7 predicted proteins | sample MAT04_FD_78384 | JGI IMG/M metagenome (GOLD analysis project Ga0105047, IMG submission 78384) | Freshwater microbial communities from Lake Fryxell liftoff mats and glacier meltwater in Antarctica - MAT-04 (megahit assembly) | ecosystem: Environmental > Aquatic > Freshwater > Ice > Liftoff... | reverse complement strand
CGGGCGACAGCATTTCTGTAGATTTTGCTGGATGGAGTGATTCATCTAACAGCGTTGCAGGAGAAATATCGTAGAGTCGTCGAGAGATTGTAACAGGCAGAATTGCTACAACATCAGTTGGTGATAGTCTTGTCAAGTCACAATCATCCTTCAACTGGACGTAGCATAAAGTTCCACCGCCAAGTTGGTTTGCTTTGAGTGTATAAACATGACGTGAATAAGCTGTCTTACCAGGCTCCTTGCCAAGATAATCTTGTGCCAAACGAGGCGGAGTTTGTTGACTTCGCTTTTCAATATCCTTTTTATGCTGCTTTTGATAATTTGTGATTAGCTCTGTCCACAAATTTTCTAACCGCTGATTAACCACAATTGTAGGAACCTTTCCATTGTCTTCTGGCTCAAGGAATACCCGTTCATAAACCTTGCCATTAATATTGGCTCCAGTAATATAAATCCATCCCTTACGCCAATCTCCACCACCAGGAGGCTGTGAATCTTTTTCACGCAGTTGAATTCGAGTCACGACGTTTTCTAATAATTCTTTACCTGGAAGTTGGTTGCGAATTTCAGGAGGCAAATCAGCAGCATAACGATTGGCAGGATTTAGTCTGACCCAAACCATATCTCGATACATGGGCAATTGTTGTGTTCTGTCATAGCAGAGACCAACCGAATCTTCACCTTTGTCTCGTTCATGGGGTCGGGGAGACTGTCGATACCGAGGCAAACGACCCGTTCTACCAAGAATACCCGCCCCTTCTAGAAGCCTCAAAACCTTGGCTCCATCTTTGCGTTTACCTACAATCGCGGGATAGAAATCATTACTCCCACTTGCCGGACTGTGATAAGCCAGCCGATCGCCATGTCCCACAAACACCGACAACCGTGAATTTGTCACTGCTTCATACGCGGCTCTCAGCATTCCCTTAATTGAGGTTGGAGGTAGATAAGGTAAATCACAAAACTTTCGTAAATCAAAAGTTTTGTGCCCGTTTTCATCTTCGTCTCCAGGTTTTAGGGCATCGGGAATCAGCAAGGGTGTTTTCGTTGTCAGCTTAACGGCGATCGTGCCACTCCAATGATCATTCAGGTAGGCGTGGTGCCCAACGGGTTTACGATCTTCTAACCCTCCTTTGGCTGAATCGCGCGGCAAGGCTGGAACGAAGTTGTAAGGATTATGAAAATGAGTCACTTAAATCTCTCCAAAATTTGATCGGTTTTAGCCCAAAACTTTTTGAAACCCAGTCAATCGTTCTTCTGCAACGATGACGTTGCCATATAGCTCATCCATCCGCCGGAAATACTCCTTGGCAGTGAGTTTGATCCGTTGCTTCGATTGATTTACACCTGCGATCGGGACATCCAGTTTGCCCAGCCGCGAGGTTGCTAGCCGACTCCAACCGGATACCAAATTATTGACAGCCAACCCTTCACCCCAAAGTAGATAGGTTTGCTCTTGAATGTCGATCGCCTGCAAATCATCTACTTTTTCCGTCAGATAATTTTTGATTGACTGTTCTGATAGCAGTACAGCGATGCCTTCGCCACCTTCTTGATTCAGCCAGCGCAGTTCATACTCAGCATTAAAAATGCGAGCTTCAAAGACGCGATCGAGCTTGACAGTGTTTCCGCCTGAGTCTTTTACCTCGGTTCCCTTAACTTGAGACAGAAAGCAACTTTCAGGGCTGTAAAACAAGCCCACGGCATCATCAAAGCATGGCTGGCAGGCTGAGATCGCCCCAACAAGTGTCATTTTTTCTTGTCTGCGTCCGTATAGTGCGGTCATACCGCCACCTCCTGAGAGTTTAGCCAGGTTTGCCAAGCTGCGTTGAGTTGAGTCAGGTCAATGCCTGCGATCGCTCCATTGGGGGAAAACGTCATCTCTTTTCCGTTCAACTCTGAGTCAGGTAATGTGAGGCAAATTTTGTTTACCTTCAGCGATCCATAGCCTCGGTTCACGCCGTATCCTAGAGGAATGCGACCTGCCGCTAAATCTCGGAGCGTCAGCAAGAGCAAAGCCTGAATAACAGCGTGGTGTTCTTCACGAATGCGTTTGAGATCGAGGGTGAGTTCGATCTCGTTCCATGTCAGATTAAATGGCTCTAAGGCGCTGTAAAGCATCTTATCCGCTGCGCCACCCGTCCAGCGATCGATCGCCACATGAAATGCCTGCTGAGTTTCTGTTAAACCTACCGCATCTAAACTGCCCCGCAAGGTGTTAACACCTGAACCGTTGGAAGCATCAATTGCCTGCTCTACCGCCTGCCAGCTTTGGGGATTGAGTTTTTTCTGACAAAAGCAGTCGTCTACCATCAGAGCGCCACGACCAAAAGCTATTTTTTGAGCTTCGTCTTTCTCGTCTTTCTTATCTTTCTCATCGTTCTTACCTGCTTTGCCAAAGAGCCACTGAGTCAGTTCTAGTCTTTGATTTTCAAGTTGATCGTGAAGTTTTTCATCTGCCGAAGCGGATACTTGTAGCACGGTGCGGAGAATGCGTTCGGCTTGAGATCGCAAGGCTCCTTTAATCGCACTTCCTGGCAATACAAAGGCAACCTGGTCATGATCTCGACTCACCAGCGGCAAAATATCCACTGCGACACCATCCTGCCCAGATTTCACCATCACAGCACCGATCGGCTCCCAATCAATGCTCAGGCGTAAGAGCTGAGAAGAGGATGTTGCTGTAGGGGTATGAAGTTTCCCCTGTTTTTTCAGGGCGGCGATAGTTCCGGCAAAACTACTAAAATCATAGTCTTTCCACTCTCCGCCCGATAGCTTGATTAAGCCCAGCCCACGAGTTTTGGAAGCACCAAGGCGTAATCCATGATGTTCTAGGGCATGGATGAGTTGTTCGACGGCATCGAGACATTGAGAATTCTTTTCAGTCGCAATATCGATCGTCATTTCCAGTGAAAAATGGCTGCCTTTGGGGAGAATAGCACGATCGAATTTGGTTTTATCGCTGGCAGCACCGAGAACGCGATCGATGCCAACATGATCCCGCAGTTCAGCGATCGCGCCTTTTGGCAATTCCACCACCGCATCATCAATGACGATAAAACTGGCATGACCTTTATCTTTTTCCTGAAGATCTTTTTTCTGAGAAGTATCTTCCTGAAATCCCCAAAAACTATTCACCGGCAAGTCATGGTCTGCCATCCAGTTGCGAAACGCCCCTGCAAGGCTAGTACCGGGAATATAGAGCTGATTCTGTCCATTCACGGCTAACGATAAGTCCACCGTTGGATCAGTCCCCAAGCCACCGACATGCAGTGGAGTTTGAGCCGTGATGGTGCCTGTGACTTTGATGCGCTTGCTAATGTGCCTAGCCATTCGCTTGCTCCTGTAGTTTGGGCTGTTCAGATACACGTTTGTGGGCACGAACGCTGGCATCTACCAGAATACGAACTGCCTCTACCCATAGTTCTTGTTTTAGGGTTTGTTCGTCTATTGCCGTTAAGCGATATTGCTTTTGAGAAAAGTCGCAACCGATCGCTTGGTAGTACTCCCAGACTTTTGTAGAATCTGCAAGCAATTGTTTAACTTCAGTTAATGTTGAGCCTTTCCAGGTTTCCTTGGCTTCCATTCTGGTGATTACAGTCAGGATATGAGTCGCATCGTTAGCACTACTTAGGCTATCGACTAGAGTACGGAGCGTGCCAAGTTTGCTTCGAGTGAGTTTAGATGATCTGAGGCTAAATGGTACTTTTTCTGGATCAGCCGCGATCGCGCCTGCTGCTCGGCGAATCATTTCTCGCCAGGTTTCTCGTTCAATTAATCGGGCGTAATCATAACTGGAAGCATTCTTCGCTATCGGAATGGACTTTTCAGATGGCGAAATATTGCCTTTTTTCTGATCTTGAACCAGTTGCATATTGTTTTGGGTGAGTAAGACGGAATTAAACCGGAGTTGCCCATAGCCTTCTGCCGTGCGTTCGCCAAATCCAGAAATTTCCAGAGCTTGGAGTGTTTGCAGATTGATATCAATATTGTCTGTGACTGTAAACTGCAAGACTGTGCCTGCACTGATACCAACGAAAGAAGGACGCGGTAAGCCCCATTTGGTTTGCCAGGATTCAGTCCGGCTCGATCGCGCGAAGGCAACCAGACAATCAATCTGTGGCAACTCATTTTGTGGTTCTTGGAGAAGAGTCAGCGTAACACCTAGTTTTTCTGCTAAACGCTTGCCAAAAACCTGCGGATCAGCGGTTGGGCGTAGCCGATCATCTCGCAGTAGTAGATCTGACAAGAGCCAAACCCTGAGAAATTTCGGTTGAGTACCAATAACCTCAGCATCCTTTTCACTCTTGCTCGGAGTTTTAGTTTGTTTCGGGCTAGCTTCTGCAACTTTCTCCCTCTTGATTTGCTTGAGTTTAACTTTGCCATAATCATCTTTTTTGGTTCTGCCAATTTGCACAGAGGTTTCAGTGGCGAGGAACTTTGCCAGAGGGTTGACGGCATTTTTGGAAACTAGATAATCTCGAATGCGAATCTCTAACTGAAAGGTTAACTGAGCCGGAATCGCAGCATAGGTATAGATCCCCCCCACTTCTGCATCCGGACGCTGTTTGGCATCAGCGATCGTATTGTGAGCCGCAATTTCAGAATTCACTGTCACCCGGTGCAAGGTCTGCTCTTGCAAACCCACATACCCCTGACGAATGCCCTTAAGCTGTTGGTCATTGGTACTATCAGCCGTGATCTTTTCACCCAGGCGTTGCTGGATCGTTGCCACCCCCGCCTTTACTTTGGGTTCAAACAGTGAAAAGGGAACTGCTTCACCCCGTACCTCCTCAACAACTGGGTTGGCATTGGTAATCACTACATCCCCATGCATTAAGGCATTGCCAAGTGAAGTGGTGCAATAGTCTCTTAGAGATTTCAGAATTATTGGCACAAAATAAGTGCCTGGGATGCAGTCTTGGGTCTCCTGATGGTTACCCACGGTGCGTTTGTGGATAATTATAGGAGAGTGGGTTGTGACTTCCAGTAGAATCCGCCACCAGTCAGAGCTTGGGCGATCGCTTAGGGCAAGCGTACCGTCTTGATTCGATTGAGATAGGGGAGGCGGTGAAGGCGGTTTACCTTGCGTTTTTTCGATCGCCGCGATCGCCTTATCCTCTTTCAACAACTCCTTCACGCTGATCTTGCAGCGTCCGGCTCCGCGTCGGCGTTTGGCTCCTAGCCGCTCCACCATCAACGCGCCAGCTACCAAAATTGCCTTAGCAATCTGCTGTTGGTCTGGCGACAAGTCATCTAGATCCAGGCAATACTCCGCTTCTAAAACAGCACCACTCCGGGTCATTTCTTCAAATCGCAGACAATCAGTTAATGCAGACCCAGTGCGGGGATTAATCTTCACCCCTGGTTTGACAAAGGTTGTCATACTTTGCAGTATGACGTTACCCTGGAACGCCTTTTGCAGTTCTTCGGGAAAGTGCGCCGATCTCACAGATAGCTTTGCAGTACGAGGCGCGGTCTCAATTGCCCGATTTTTGTTCTCTTCAGGCTGCTGTTCACCAAACAGCCAATTCACCCATTGCTGCCAGATCCCTGCTTGATTTGCATCTAGCCCCTGTGCCACCAGTTCACAGCCATCTCGCCAAATGCCCGTCAAACTCTTGGCAGGAATGTAGGGTAGGTTGTTGGCATCTCGTTGGACGAGGCGATCGATACTGCCAGGACGACCCGTTCCAGAGCCAATATGCCAATCGCTTAGCATTTCAATTTTTAGCTGTCCCGTGATCATCATTTATGCCTCCTCTACGACAGTTTCAGACTCATCAGACCAGGGTTTCCAGAAATCTGCGGCATCCATGGCATCCAGCAAACCGGTGACGTGCTGCTTTGTCATTGCATCCTGCCAAAAAAGTGAGTCTGGATGACCTGTTGCAGCTAGGTTAGTAATCCCTTTATCGTCATATCGTTTACGAATCAACTGATACTGGGCATTTGCCCCATCTTTGCCCATAAACAGACCCTCCCGCAGAGCGTGTATTTGACTGTTGGGAAGGGCACGACGACCTTTTTTATCTGGATCTGGATCTGATTTAAGTAGGGCTTCTACTCGTTTCTCCAGTTCCGACCAATGATGAAACTCCAACCATTTTTTGAGAGGTTCCTGTTCTCCAGCCATTTGCATCACCCTATGGATATCGCTAACGACATAGGGGCGGTTGTAGAGATGAGTGGTGGATGCATTAAGGGTGAGTTTGTCACGAATGGCTTCTAGCCGTGTGCCGCGTGTATCGTAAAGGACGTGGAAATCGATCGCCGAGCAAGGAACCGTCTGATCACCCTGTTTCACAAACTCTTTGACGACCTTAGCGGATTTGGCAAGTTCCTCCGCCAGTTGGTAAGCAGTTGAGAAGGGGAAATGGGGTTTGACGATCGCAATGCCAGCACAGGCAGAGAGTTGTCCCTGTTTCCCATCCAGCTTAAATGCTTTGGCTGCGATAGTTGAAATGACTTTAGATTTTTGAGTCTCCAATTCAAAGGTTTCTAGAAAAGTCTTCGTAAATGCAAAGGCAAACTTTGCATCACACACAACGGTTAAATCATCTCCACCCAGAACCAAGGGCACCAGTTTCAAAGGCGCAAGCTCATTGCTTGAAGTATCTTTTGGAAAAACTTCGATCGCGTTGAGAAACGCTTTTCGCGTGCAGCAATCTAGCTCCAGAGAGAACCTACGGAATTGGTCAATATAGTGACGATTTGATGGGTCTTTGTCGATGTACTGATCAAGCTTGATAAAGATCTGCCCCAGTCCATTGCCATCAGCATGGATGACAGCAAGCCACTCCACCTGTAATTGCTCATCCAGTAGCTCGTTTGTTGATTTAATGAATTGATAGCCTCCTCCTTCCAGGATTTTGGGGAGTCGCCCATTAACTTTAAGCGCATCATTCCCCAGCGCGTGGTTTGCCCAGGTTTTCTTGCTCAGGCTCACTTTGGACTTTGCAACCAGGCGATCGGGTTCTTGATCTAAAACTGCTGCGGGTAGTCCACTGGTGCGGCACTCTTCCACGATGGGCAAACGCAGAAAGCGCAATTCGGGACCGGAACGGAGCGATCGCACTACCTCAAACTTCTTGTGAAACCGACGACTGACCGCTGGTAGTTTGTCATCACTATCCCAGTCAAATACTTCGATCGCTCCGCAGACATCCAACCCTGGCGCTTCCTTCAATGCCTTGAGCGTAACGTTCTCAATGATTTGCTTAGCGTGGTTGAGATTGCGAGTTAATAGCATTGCCTTCCCGGAAGTAGCAACAATCACCTCAACGAGATGATGCTCACCATCTTCAATCGGTGGATTACGTGCTAAATCCAAAAGATTATCTTTGAGTGTATCTGAATCATCATCCCATAGTGGCTTTCCGGTGATTTCTTCCACCGCATCTAACACCCACTGGCTACAAGCCCGATAGGTTGCCTCCGATGCACCCACATTTTCTCGGAGCTTGTTAGTCGAGAAAATATAGTGCTGGTTGCCTGACGTTTCAATGAGAACTAAAAACATAGTGCATAACCGTGAGAAACAATTCAGTCGCGCAGAGATTTCAGAATTGAATTGAGAAAGCGAAAGGGACGCGCAGTTCGTCGGGTTGGATATGGCACCTCTTCTATAGCCTCAACGCTCAGGATGACTTTAATCGGACTTAGCGACCCCACAATGTTGTGTTGGCGATCGCTCTTTGCAGGGGTATATTGCAACGGACGATTCTTTTCCCAACAAGCCATCACCATTCCCACCGATGCATGAACGGTCATGCCCGTATAATCAGCAATCACATCCGATTCTTGCCAGCCTCTAGGTAAACGAGTGGTGTAAATGCCGTTAATGCACTCGCGAAACTTGAGCGGATCGTAGACATCATTGACGACAATCGGCTGATCTATACAAATTCGGGGAAACTGCCGACATAACTCTTCCGCCTTATCCAGCGTTTGGGGTGAGCAAATCAGCCAGCAGCATTCCAGCGTCGGCTGGTGAAATCGAATTGCAGTTGTACAGGCTTCAGCATTGCTAACCAGCAAAATCAAGCCTTTAGATTTGAGTTTGAGCGCTTTTTGCTGCACCTCAAACGGAATGTTGATTGGCAAGCGGGAGAGCCGTTGAGCAACCACCCACGCCACCATGACAACAGCACCAATCAGAATAAACAGCGCGATCGCCCCAATCTTGACCAAATCCGACGTAGTGGTGCCAAAGATATTTTTGAAAATATCGTAAACCGCATTGCCAAAAACGGCTAGAGACACCGACCCCACCAAAAACGGCAGAATCGTTTCTGGGCTAAACACAATCTTAATGGCTTGGGAAAAGGTATTTCGCATCAGCACACTGTGACTTCAACACCTACCGTTTTACACCCTACTTGGAAAGGGATACTTCCAACGCGATCTCATAGTGAAGTTAGCAGCAGATTTTAGCAAGGGACAAGTTACCAATGAGACCCCAAGAAAAACTATCCGTTTCATCCGTTTCCCATCCGTTGCCAAATTGATTCCATGTAAACACAGACATAAGTCTTTCACTGCAAACCTACAGATTTTCTTTTCCTACAGGAGATTCAAACCATGGTGGATTGGCAGGCATTTTTGTCGGCAGAAAACTTTTGGCAGGCATGGCACAAAGTACGAACCAATCACGGCTGCGCCGGAGTCGATGGCGAAACAGTGGAAGCCTTTGAGCGCCATGCCGATCTCAACCTGGCGACCCTGCGCCGCCAACTTCAAACCCGGACGTACCAGCCGATGCCGCTGCGATCGCTCACAGTGCCCAAAAAAACAAAACCAAAACCTGGAGAACCCCCCAAAACCGAGTGGCGGCGGTTGGGCGTACCCACCGTGCGAGATCGCATTGTTCAACAGGCACTCTTAAACCTGCTCCATCCCATTCTGGAACCCCAATTTGAAGACAGCAGCTTTGCCTACCGACCCGGCAGATCCTACAAAACAGCGGTGCGGCAAATTGAAACCTGGCGAGAACGAGGCTATGACTGGGTGCTGGATGGAGATCTGGTGAAATACTTTGACAATATCCAGCATTCCCGCCTGTTTGCCGAACTGCAAGAGCGCGTGCATGACCCCGCTGTGGGCAAGTTAGTGGAACGCTGGATTGGCAGTGGCGTAACCACCTCATCGGGATTGATTTTGCCCTCCAAAGGCATTCCTCAGGGGTCGGTGGTGTCACCCATCCTGGCGAATGTGTACCTGGATGACTTTGACGAAGCCATTGAGGATGCCGGATTAAAACTGGTGCGCTATGCCGATGACTTTGTCGTGCTGGCAAAATCCAAGTCGCAGATTGAAGCAGCACAGGCATTCGTCGATCTCCTACTGGAGACGATGGGTTTGGAACTGCACCCCGACAAAACCCGCATCACCAACTTTCAGCAGGGATTTCACTTTTTGGGGCATACCTTTGTCCGATCGCTGATCATTCAAGATCAGGGCAACCAAGCAACGGATGGGAAGCGGATGAAGCGGGCAGGTGGGAGAGATGGGAGAGATGGGGGAGCAGGAATACGCAGCAGAGAATCACCCATCTTGATCCACAGTGACCCGCCCACCCAAACCACACAGATGCAGCAGGCGTTGCTAGAAGCGATTCGGGAATCGGAGAAGCCAGTGCCGCCGCCCCTGTATGTGGTCATGGGTTACAAGGTGCGGGATGAAAAACCAGTGCAGATTGAGTCGAAAGAATGGAGTTGGAGGAATGGCATGTCTACGCTGTATTTGGTGAAACAAGGCACGATGTTACGCAAAGACCACGGACGGTTTGTGATTGAAGCCGGACGCTTTGAAGAAAACGGCACAGTCAATCGGAACACAGCCAATCGGAACAAGGACGAAGCGAAGCCAGGAAAATCGGTGCCAGATTCGTCTCCACTGGAGATCCCGATCAAAGAAGTGGGGCGCATCCTTGTCCTAGGGCGAGTGCAGATTAGCACCAGTGCTATTGAGGTTTGCCTAGCCCAGCAGATTCCGGTGATCTTTATGTCGCAGACGGGGGACTATAAAGGGCATTTGTGGAGTAGTGAATTTTGTGATCTGCCCACGGAAGCCGCCCAGTTTGGTCGGCGGCACGATCCTAAATTTCAGCTCGCCATCGCCCGTCATCTGTTGCACGGCAAACTAACCAACTCGCGTCACCTCTTGCTCCGGCTCAACCGCAAACGGAAAGTCGATGGACTCGCCGCCAAAATTCACCGGATTGACCAACATATTGCCGCCCTCACCCACACCGAAGACCTGAATGTCATGCGCGGACATGAAGGAGCCGCTGCCCGACTATATTTTGAGGTATTTGGGCAACTCATCACCAATCCGGGTTTTAGCCTCACCGGGCGCAATCGCCGCCCACCCACCGATCCCGTCAACAGTTTGCTCAGTTTTGGGTATACGCTGCTGTTCAACAACGTCCTCAGCCTGATCCTGGCAGAAGGGTTAAACCCCTACCTGGGCAACCTGCACCGGTCCGATCGCAAAGAACCCCATCTAGGCTTTGATTTGATGGAGGAATTTCGCTCTCCGATCGTCGATAGCCTGGTGATGTGGCTGGTGAACAAGAAAGTACTCCGTCCCACAGATTTCACCTTCCCCAACACTGAAGGCGGCGTGTATTTAGAACCCAATGCCCGTCGAGTTTTTCTCAAACACTTTGAAGACCGCATCACCACCGAAGTGTCTCATCCCGCAGTCCAACACCCCGTCTCCTATCGGCGAGCCATTCAGCTTCAGATTCAGCAATATAAACGCTGTCTGCAAAACTCCCAGCCCTATCACCCCTTTATTCGAGCCACCTAACCATGCTAGTTCTCATTGTTTACGACATCCCCGACGACCAGCGCCGCCACAAGCTCGCCACGTTCCTAGAAGGGCATGGACGGCGGGTGCAACTGAGTGTGTTTGAATGTTTCATTTCACTGCCAGACATGAAGCGATTGCACAACCAGGTCAAACGTCAGGTCAAACCCACCGAAGACAATGTGCGCTTCTACTGGATTGCCGCCGATTGTCTCCCCAAAACCCTGACGATCGGCAGTGCCCCACCGCAGCCACCGCCCCAGCTTTATATCGTCTAAAGCGGCAGATCATTTGGCGCACAGAGTCAGCGGCTGGAGACAATCTCTCAGCCGCCATAGTCCCTTTACCCAGGCATTGCAGCCGCTATTGACTTTGTAGACCGATCGCTCTAGCATAAAGCTGCTGAGTCGCCATCGACGCGATCCAACCGCACCTTGAAAACCGCATAATCTCGTCAGATTG
>Ga0105047_10017209_pt1 | contig 11278 bp, 11 predicted proteins | sample MAT04_FD_78384 | JGI IMG/M metagenome (GOLD analysis project Ga0105047, IMG submission 78384) | Freshwater microbial communities from Lake Fryxell liftoff mats and glacier meltwater in Antarctica - MAT-04 (megahit assembly) | ecosystem: Environmental > Aquatic > Freshwater > Ice > Liftoff... | reverse complement strand
TTGCGCTTCGTCGTCGCCGTGTCGGTGCGCTTGCGGCCCATCACGAGCTTCACAATCACCTTCTCCTCGGGTGTGAGATCGAAGTCGTCGATCTTTTGCGGAAGTTGTTCGACGATTTTCGTCAACGTCTGCGATTGCGCACGGCTGATGGCCTCTTCGACTTGGCCCGTGCCGGGCGTCAACAGGCCCGCCAATGCCCCGGCTTTTTCGAACTCGTCCTTGCCGAAAACGAGCCGGATCGAGCGGCCGATGGCCGCTGCGACTTCGGCATCCGACCGCAAGCCGAGCTGGTAGAGTTGATATTCGGTGATCACGGCTTCGTCCGGCCCTTGGGCCAAGCGGCCGTGCGTCAGGCGGTTGGCCAGATTCGGGTCGAAGGTGTCGAGCCGGCCGGAGTAGCTTTGCCCGCCCGAAACTTTGTCGCCGAGCGTAATCGACCCGGAATTGATGCGGAAGACCCGCACTTCCTCGACATCGGGCAAGGCTTTCAAGAGTTCGACCCGCTCGGCCGTGATGAGTTTGATTTCTTTCGGCCGGTTGAGACGGCGGTATTCGCCGATCAAGCGCTGGCGAATCCGCTCGCGGCGTTCGTCCGATATTTCCCCATTCACCGCGATCTTGTCCGGCGGGATATCTTTCTCGTCGATGAGTGTTTGCCCCCGGTTGGCCGGGAATACCGTGACCCACCAGAAGTCATCGCGCGATCGGAATTCGTTGTCGATGAGTGCCCGCAGGCCCAGCCCGAGCGACAAGCTGAAGGCCAGCGCGCACGAACCGACCGCGACGCCGAGCAGCGTCAGCGACGTGCGGGCTTTCTGCCGCCAGAAGCCACCGAGCGCCGACGCGATGAGGTCGATGGAACGCATGCGAGGAGTTTACCGGATTCGGGAACGCACCGTAGTGCGCCAACGGATTCTGGCGGTTCTAATGACCCTATTTCGGTCGCGAAGTCGTTGGAATATTGGTTATACCGGGAATTCCGTTTCGCTTTCAGTGCTTTCACGCCTCCGTCGCCACAACAGCAACAGAGCCGCGAAGCCGATCAACGGCGCCCAACCCAAGAGAGCGATACCGAGATCGTAAGAATGGGTGGCGTCGATCTCGCGGCCGAACCACTTGTGCGTCGGCGCGGAAATCAGCCAGCCGAGGGAAGCCAGCAGTCCGCTGATCTTGCCAACGTGCTGCCGGCCGAGGTCTTGGCTGAAGGAGTAATAGCAAGGGAACAAGCCCAGCGTCCCCGCGGCAATCAGGAGCAACACCGCGAGCAGCGCCGGCCCTTTGGGCAGGAAAGCCGCGACGGTCGTGAGCGCCGACAGCGCGGCGCAGAACCCGAAAACGAGCACGCGGGCCCGGTGGCCGTCGTAGCCGCGCCGCGTCAGCAGGGCCACGGCGCCCCCTGCGAGCAAGCAGCCCGCATCGGCGGCGACGAAATAGGCCGAGTTGAAATAGCGGGCGTCGGTCTCGGAATAACCGCGACCGTATTTGGGGTCGGCGAGGAACAGCAGCATCCACGCCCGCAAGAGTTGCCACGTCGTATTGATGGCGACGACGACGATGAGTAGGGCCGCGAATCTCAGGCTCAGGATCGCTTTCCACAACGATTCAACGGCGACGACATCGGCGGGCACGGCCGACAAATCGCGGGTGCGGATCAAAGCGAACCAGCCGGCGATCCAGACCATTCCCACCAAACCGACGGCGATGAATGGCCCGCGCCAAACGCCCGGTTCCGTGGAGTCGCCCACCATCGCATTCACCGCCAGCGGCGTGAAGATCGCCCCGATCGCCGCGCCGCTCTGCAGCACGCTGTTGCCCAACGTGCGATCTTTCTCGCTCAGTAATCTCTGCGTCGTCCGCACGGCGCAGGGCCAATGCCCCGCCTCGAAGAATCCGAGCGCCGTCCGGCAGAGCAGCAGTTCCTCGAACGATTCCGTGAAGCCCGTAAGCACGCCGACGAACGACCACGCCAGTAGGACAGCCGGGTAAAGCCAGCGGATGTTGAGCGCATCGGCGAGCAGACCGAACACCAGCGACCCGGCCGCGAAGGCCAAACCGAAGGCCATTTCGAGATCGCCGTATTGCTCTTTGTTCAGCCCGAAGTCGGCGATGATGCGATTGGACAGCGTCGAGAGCGTTTGGCGATCGAGGTAGTTGATCATCGTCGCCAGCAGCAACAGCCCGGCGACGATCCATTTCCAAGCCGGGGGGCGGGGGTTCGTCATCCGTCCCAGCTCTTTCCGTCCCACGCCAGCACGCGGTCGAGTATCTTGGCGACGCCCTCGGCGAAGGTCGAAAAGAGGATCTCGCCTTTCTCCGCCGTCGCCGAGCGCGGGTCGCCGATGTGCCCCGGCACCGAGCGATCCGGCATGATCCAGCCCCGGCTCGCCGGCTCGAAGGCGTTACCGAAGGGCACATCTTCGACCTTCGACAAGTCGCCGACCAACTCCGGGCGGATACGCAGCATCATCGACGTTTCCCACTCGCAAGCGTGGCCCATTTGTTTTTGGACGAAGCTTTCCGTCGGCGGCGATGCCAGGTTCCAATAGGTCGCGAACAACAGCAGTTGACGCTTGCGATCGCGGTGTTTCTGGCGCATCTCGAAGATGGCCTGTTTACCGGGAACGTCGTTGCCGCCGTGGCCGTTGATGAACACCAACCGATGGAAGCCGTGGGTGAGGAAGTTTTCCATGAGTCCGTTGAGCGAATCGAGATAGACGCGCGGCGGCGCCGAGAGTGTACCGGGGAAATCGAGGTGGTGATCCGAATTGCCGAGCCATTGCAGCGGGGCGAAGACGACCCCAGCGCGGAACCGGGGGAGTTCCGCCACCCGGCGGACGATCTCCCCGCAGAGCAGGCTATCGGTGAACAACGGCATGTGGTGGCCGTGCTGCTCGAGTGCCGCCAACGGAAAGACGATGGGCGTCTCCCGCGGGAGCGCCTCGACTGCGGGCCAGTTCATTTCGGCGAGGTGCATTTCCGGGCCTCCGCCAGCCAAGCACGTATGAAACTCCAACTTATCGGAGGCCACTGCTTTCGTCGAGTTGGCTGGGCAGGATCGCGGCGAGTTGCCGTGAAATCTCGAAAGTTCGGCACCGGACTCTCTTCCTGCGGTGCTGCCATCCACACCGCGGCGCGCATCGCTGGCCAGTTCCCCCTTCGCACCGTATCCCATCATCGCCCGGATCGGATCGTCCGATTCCGTCCTTTTCCCCGTCCTTGCCGGCGAACGCACCCATGAGCCAGTCGACGATTCGGAAAGTCCACGCCCGCGAAATCCTCGACAGCCGGGGCAACCCGACCATCGAAGTCGAAGTGACTTTGTGCACGGGCATCCTCGGCCGCGCCGCCGTGCCGAGCGGGGCCAGCACCGGCGCCCACGAAGCCGTGGAACTGCGCGACGGCGACAAGAAACGCTACCTCGGCAAAGGGACGCTGAAAGCCGTCGAGAACGTCAACAAGCTGATCGCGCCGGCACTTCAGGACATGGACATCTTCGCGCAAGTCGCCATCGACGCGACCATGTTGAAGCTCGATGGCACCCCGAACAAGGGGAAGCTCGGGGCGAACGCGATCCTCGGCGTTTCGATGGCCGTGGCGCACGCGGCCGCCAAGACGGCGGGGATGCCGCTCTACCGATACGTCGGCGGCACCAACGCCACGGTGCTTCCCGTGCCGCTGATGAACGTCCTGAACGGTGGCAAGCACGCCGACAGCACCGTCGATTTCCAAGAGTTCATGATCGTCCCCGTCGGCGCGAAAACCTTCCGCGAAGGCCTGCGCATGGGTGCCGAGGTATTCCATTCCCTCAAGAAAGTGCTGCACGACAAAGGGTTGAACACGGCCGTCGGCGACGAAGGCGGCTTCGCGCCCAACATCCCGTCCGCGGACGAAGCGCTGGCGACGATCTCGCAGGCCATCGAGAAGGCCGGGTACAAACTCGGCGACGAAGTCGCCTTCGCCCTCGACCCGGCCTGCACCGAGCTTTACGAAGAAGCCAAGCACAAGGGGAAAGAAGGCTACTGCTTCTTCAAGAGCGCCCCGGACAAGGTGATCTCCACCGACGAGATGATCGACCTCTGGGCCGGTCTGTGCGCCAAGTACCCGATCCGCAGCATCGAAGACGGCCTGAGCGAAGACGACTGGGCCGGTTGGAAAAAACTCACGGCGAAACTCGGCGACAAGGTTCAACTCGTCGGCGACGATCTCTTCGTGACGAACACGACGCGCCTGAAGCGCGGCATCGCCGAAGGGTGCGCCAACAGCATCTTGGTGAAGGTGAACCAGATCGGCACGCTGACCGAGACCCTCGAAGCCGTGGAGATGGCCAAGCGGAACAAGTTTACGGCGATCATGAGCCACCGCAGCGGCGAAACCGAAGACACGACGATCGCCGACCTCGCCGTGGCGACCAACTGCGGGCAGATCAAAACGGGTTCGGCCAGCCGGACGGATCGCATCGCCAAGTACAACCAACTGTTGCGGATCGAAGAGGAATTGGGCGATGCCGCAGTCTACGGCGTCGAGATGAAATGAAGCCCGCATTGCGTCCAACTTCTGTTTCCCTAAGAGGTCCCATGCGTCCCAAATTGATCGCCGGCAACTGGAAGATGTACACGTCCCTCACCGCCGCCAAGGAATTGGCCGCGGCCGTCGCCCAAGGTGCCCCGGACGATTCGAACATCCGCGTCGCCGTCTGCCCGCCTTCGGTCTGGCTCACGGAAGTCGCCGCTGTGTTGAAGGGAACGTCCGTTTCGCTCGGCGGGCAGAACTGCCACTTCGAAAAAGAAGGCGCCTTCACCGGCGAAGTCGCCCCGGCGATGCTGCTGGAAGCGGGCTGCCAGTACGTCATTCTCGGGCACAGCGAACGCCGCCACGGCTTCGGCGAGACCGACGACCTGCTGAACAAGAAGGCCAAATCGGCCCTCGGCGTCGGATTGAAAGTGATCTTCTGCATCGGCGAATTGCTCGCCGAGCGGGAAGCGGAACAGACGGAAACGGTGCTGGATCGCCAACTCGGTGCCGGACTGGCGGGGCTGAGCGCCGAGCAAATGGCGAACGTGGTCATCGCCTACGAACCAGTCTGGGCCATCGGCACGGGCAAGGTCGCATCGCCGGAGCAGGCCCAAACGGCTCACGCATTCGTCCGAGGGAAAATCGGCGCGCTCTTCGGCGAGAATGTCGCGCAGGCCGTCCTCATTCAGTACGGCGGTTCGGTGAAGCCGGACAACGCCGCGACGCTGCTAAACTTGCCTGATGTGGACGGGGCCTTGGTCGGCGGGGCGAGCCTGAAGGCCGATGCATTCTTGGCCATCGTCGCCGGGGCGAAACGGTAAATTGGGTCGGGCAACTTCTATCGAGCCGGGTACGACGATGCTTTCGAGCATGAGTGTAAAAAACCTGACGGTTTTCTCCGAAGTGATATTCAATTTCGCCGAGAACCTCAACGTCATCATCGGGCCGAACGGTGCCGGGAAATCGCACGTCTTGAAAGCGGCTTACACGGTCGCTGCGGTGAGCGCTTGGGGCGAGAAAGATTCCGGATCTGCCACTCCGACGAAATCCTATTTGGAAACCGCCATCGCCAAGAAGCTGAGGGGAGTCTTTCGCCCGGATGAACTCGGTCGTCTCGCACGCCGGCAGTCGGGACGGAGCAGATGCGAAATCGAAGCGAAATTCAAAGCGAAATCCTTGAGGTTGGGGTTTTCGTTCAATACGAGCAGCAAAACGGAAGTTGCGGTGGATCACTGTCCGAGTAAGTGGGAAGGTCAGCCGCCTGTCTTTCTGCCGACCCGGGAGCTCCTCACGATTTATCCCGGATTCGTTTCGCTCTACGAAACCACTGAACTCTCATTCGAAGAGACGTGGAAAGATACTTGCCTGCTGCTGGGAGCGCCGATGGCCAAAGGGCCGCGGCTGAAAGAAATCCAAAACTTGCTCGATCCGCTCGAGGAGCAATTGGAGGGCAAAGTGGTTCTGGACAGCGGGCGCTTCTATTTGAAGACGTCGAACGGAACCATTGAGGCTCACTTGGTGGCCGAAGGTCTGCGCAAGTTGGCCATGATCGCACGACTGATCGCGACGGGGAGCCTCATCGGTACGGGCTCTTTGTTCTGGGACGAACCCGAGGCGAACCTCAACCCGAAGGTGATCAAAAAGGTTGCCAAGACCATCCTTCAACTTTGCCAATCGGGCATCCAAGTGTTCGTGGCGACTCACAGCCTGTTCCTGATGAGGGAACTGGACATCTTGCTGAAGCAGGCCAAGAAAAGTGGCGGGCTTTCTGGTTTGGAGCGTCGCTTCTTCGGCCTGCATCCCACCGGAGAGGGGGTGAGCGTCGAGCAAGGGGAGACGATCGATGACATCGGCGAGATCGATTCGCTCGATGAAGAACTCGAGCAGTCCGATCGCTATCTCGAATCGGAGGCGACGTGATGGCAACGCTATCCGAGGGGAAGTTGAAGTTTGCATTTCCGGATGCTTGGATCGCGTCGAAATACGACGATTGGTCGTACTACCGGAACCAGTTCCAGAAAGTTTGCGGGGGTGCACAAGCGGTCGATATCGTCGCGTTCGGGCCGGATCGATGGTGTTGGCTGATCGAGATCAAAGACTATCGAGAACACCAAAGGACCAAGCCCCGAGACATCGCCGATGAAATGGCGGGTAAGATACGCGACACGCTTGCCGGACTCTCGTCAGGGCAACATTTGGCGAGCGATGCTCACGAAAAAGCCCAGGCGAGAGATGCCGTGCGATCCATCGGTTGGCGTGTCGTTCTGCACTTGGAGCAGCCCAAAGGGCATTCGAAACTATTCCCACGTACCATCAAGCTCGCCGATGTGCTCCAGAAACTGAAACAGTTGATCAAGGCGATCGATCCTCATCCGCAAGTTGTGGAACGTGCGAATTCCGGACATCTGCCTTGGAGGGTGACGACTGTCGGGGGCGCTACACCGTGACTTGGATGTTGCAACGATTCTTGGAGTTTCTTCGCGATGAGCTGTTTTTGCAGGTCGCGCTCGGCGTGACGCCGGTGAGAATCCAGTACGGGAATGGCGTCACGCCGAGCGTGACCTGCAAAACCTCCAAAAATCGTTGCTACACCCCGTGACTTCGATCCACTAGACAGGGTACTTTTCTCCCATACCATACCAGCTTGACACTGCCCTGCGTCAGTTGCCGGAGGCTCCCGCTGTGCCGCTCTTTTCGCTCGCTTGGTACGACTACACACTCAACGGCATCTTGCTGTTTATCAGCCTCGTGATGTGGTTGCTCATCCTGATTCAAAAAGGCAAAGGCGGCGGCTTGGCCGGGGCCTTCGGTGGGGCCGGCGGCTCCAGCCCCTTCGGCAGCCGCGCCGGCGACGCCTTCACCAAGATCACCCTGTACCTCGCGGCCGTGTGGGTGCTGGTCATCATGATCAACGTCAAGACGATGCAAGGCAGCAACGTCCAAGCTTCGGAGCCCGCCGAACAAAAGCAGCAAGACCCCGCCCCGCCTTCCGAGTGACGCAGAGACCCGCACCGTGCTGCTGAGTATGACGGGCTACGGAGAGGCCCGAGAGTCCACCCCCGACTGCACGCTGAGCCTCGAGGTGCGCTCGGTCAACAATCGGCACCTCAAAGTCGTCGTGCGCGGCAGCGACCCGTTCCCGCAGCACGAAGCCGAGTTCGAAAAGCTCGTCCGCAAAACCGTCCGCCGGGGCAGCGTGCTGATCCACGCCCGGTTGAGCCGGGCGAAGTCGGCCGAGAAAACGGTTTTGAATTCGGCAGTTCTCGAATCGTACTTGGATCAACTCGAAGATGCTTGCCGGAGTGCGGCCCGGCGGGAACTGCTCCCGCACTTGGCGCAAGGACTGCTCGCACTCCCGGGAATTGTCCCCGAGCACGGCGGAGGCGGGACGATTCCGGACGAGGAATGGCCGCTGGTCGAACGGGTGCTGACGGCGGCGCTCGATAATTTGCAAGCGGCGCGGAAACGAGAAGGCCGGGCGATGGCCGAGGAATTGAAGGCGATCCACGATGACCTCTTGGCCGATCTCGGCCGGGTGAAGGAGTTGATTCCCGGAGTCGTCGGGAACTACCGCAAGCGGATCGTCGAACGGGTTCGCCAAGCGGTCGCCGACGCGGGCATCACCGTCGAGCCGGATCATCTGATCCGCGAGATCGCGATCTTCGCCGACCGCACCGATGTCTCCGAAGAAGTTATGCGGCTCACGGCCCACGCCCAGCAGTTCGCCGAGTTGGTGGCGAAGGGCGCGAACGACGGCGCCGGTCGCCGGTTGGAGTTCGTGGTGCAAGAGATGGGCCGGGAGATCAACACGCTCGGTTCGAAGGCCGGGGACGTCGCCATCTCGCGGCTGGTCGTCGAGATGAAAGCCGCCCTCGAGAAAGTGCGGGAGTTGATCCAAAATGTCGAGTGAGCCTGTCCCTCCGCTGATCGTACTCGCCGGCCCCAGCGGCGCGGGCAAGACCACGATCGTCGAACGCTTGCTGGCGACGACGAAACTGCCGATCCGGCGGGCGATCACCGCGACGACGCGGGCGGCGCGGGCCAACGAAGTCGACGGTGTCGATTACTACTTCTGGACGCGGGACGAGTTCGAGAAGAAACTCGCAGCCGGGGAGATGCTCGAACACGCGATCGTGCACGGGCGGGATTATTACGGCACGCCGCGGGCCGAAGTGCAAGCGCACCGGGAGGCGGGCACGGCCGTGATCCTCGTGGTCGACGTGCAAGGGGCGGAGCAAGTGCGCCGAACCTGCCCGGACGGGCTCGTGTCGATCTTCGTAAACCCGCCGCTGTTCGACGATCTCGCCGAGCGCCTGCGCAAGCGGGGCGATTCCGAAGAGTCTATCCGCCGGCGGCTCGAAACGGCGGTGGCGGAGGCGGCCCGCATCGGCGAATTCCACCACGAGTTGGTGAACGCCGAAGTCGAAACGGCGGCGCGGGAATTGGAACGCATCATCGGTAGTCGGTTTCCACAAACGGGGAGTGCATCGTGCTCGAACAATTGAAGGAAGAAGAAATCGTCAACAAGGTCGGCGGGCGCTTCAAGCTCTCGACTTTGATCCAAAAGCGGATGGTGCAGCTCAACAACGGTGCGCACCCGCTCGTCGATATCCGCACGAACGACCGCATGGCCGTGGTGCTCGAAGAAATCCTGCAAGACAAGATCTACCTCGACACCTCGGGCAACATGCACACCATCAGCAGCGACTACACCTCCGGTCTCACGGGCGTGTGAAGGCGCAGGCCCCGCCGGCGAACCGGCGGGGCCGTCCCGGCGTATCGCTGGTAGCGGATTGTCCCGTCCGGATTTCCTCCGCCCTGCAACCCGGTGGCTCATGGCCGATACGACTCCCCGTTTGTACAGCTCGCCCGCCGATCCCCGCGCGGAATACGCCCCGGTGTCGTGGATGGCCGCGACGGCCCTCTTCGTCGCCGTCAGTTTCACGCTGATCTTGCTCGTGTTGGTGCGGTACGCGTTCCTCTCGAATGAACCCCTCATCGCCTCGTGGCTGTTCGTCTTCCCGATCCTCGGCCTCGTGATGGCTTTCGCCGGCCGCCGGCACATCCGAAATTCCGAAGGCACGCGGACGGGCCTGACGTTGGCGACCACGGCTTGGTGGATCTGCGTGGTGACGGGTTTGGCTTACGGGGCTTATGTCCTCGCCACCGAATACACCGTGCAAGCCGACACGGAAAAGCAGTTCGGCGCCTGGGCCGAGAACCTCAAGAAAATCGAACCGCAAACCCCGAACGACCCCGCCTTGGCCAGCGCGTTTTACCAAACGCTCCCGCCGTCGCAGCGCGTCGCATTTTCGGCGACCAACACCACGGCGATGCAAGATCGCTTCGGCCAAGACTTCGTCACCTTCCGCCAAAACAAACTTTCGATGATCATTCAGCGCAACCCCGGCCAGTGCGAACTCGTCCCGCAGCGTTTGAAGCAGTGGCAGCAGTCCCCGGGCAAGATCGAGTGCGCCTTGGCGGCGATTCTGCGCTGCCCCGAAGGGGAGTTCGCCATGGTCATCCCCATGGAAGCGACCATCGATAAAGGCAAGCGGGATTGGCAGATCAAAAGCTTCGACGGTTACGTCCAAGACGCGCCGGGCACGAAGCGGACACCCTACGGCTGGAACGTCGAATGGCTCGATTACACCGGTAAAGCCGCGGCCGACAACTTCTTGAAAGTCGCCGGTTCGTTCCCCGACGCGATCCTCGCGCAGCCGGTCGCTTTCGAAATCTACCACACCGGCTCGATCGCCCCGCTCGACGGCAGCCGGATCATCGCCACCGCCTCCGACCGGGCTATGCTCACCGGTGTCCTCGGGCTGATCTGGCCGACTAGCCCCGCCTACGCCCAAGCGCTCGTCGGCGGGTTCTTCGTCCAAACGCCGCTGCCCGATGGCAAGATGATTCCGGACGCCAACGCGAAGGAAGACTTCGCGTTCTGCTGGTCGAACATCGCCTACGACAAAATCACCATGGCCGGGCGAACGCTTTCCGCCAGCACCGACAAAAACTGCTCGATGCGATTCTACCCGGATCGGGTGGAACTCGCCGTGCCGATCGAACTGAAGACGATCAAATCCGACCCGAAAAACTCGGCGGCCCTAGGCCGGATGATTCTCACACTGGATGACAAAACTATCTTGGCCGAACTCGCGACCACCCGCGACGAAGGCTTGAAGGGGGCGCGGACGGGCGACATCCCGGCCGAACTGCAAAAGAAAACCTGCCCGTGGAAAGTGACCCGCATCGAGTCGAATCTGAAGGTGATCCGGGCGGCTCCACCGGCGGGTGCCGGAGGGCAGGGCGGTCAGTGAGTGGCAAACAGCGAATGCAGCCGGATGTGAAACGGCCCGAGCTTTCCGCCGTAGTTCCCCGCCGTGATCTGCAATACACCGGGGCACCGGCACGCGGCTTCGATCCCATCGCGCATCGCGCATTCGACCAGATTCAGAGTCAACCCGTCGATGACGATCTCGTACACGGCGTTCGCACCATCGGGTAGCTCCGACTTCACGACGCCGCGTAATGTCGGGCAATAGGCTTCGTTCGTGCTCGCTTTCATTGCCGGGTATTTACTGCCGACTTTGCTCCCCGACCGCACGATTCCTCCTGGGAATGGCAACAGTACGCCGGGGATCGCCCGCATCGCCAACACCGCCGCTTCGGCCGCGGCCAGCGTTTCCGCCTGCGATTTTCCGACCATGATGAGATTCCCCCCCGCGACTCCCTTGGTGGTACCGAAGGAGTCTTCGCAGAGGAA
>Ga0105047_10017207_pt1 | contig 11279 bp, 3 predicted proteins | sample MAT04_FD_78384 | JGI IMG/M metagenome (GOLD analysis project Ga0105047, IMG submission 78384) | Freshwater microbial communities from Lake Fryxell liftoff mats and glacier meltwater in Antarctica - MAT-04 (megahit assembly) | ecosystem: Environmental > Aquatic > Freshwater > Ice > Liftoff... | reverse complement strand
GTAGCACCACCGTTGATCTGCACTTGCACCGCGCTGGTTCCCCAACCATTCTCACCGGAATCGAACAACTCCAGCAGATAGGCGCAATTACCGGTGGGTAACGCAGGGCTCCATACGCACAGGTTGAAGGTCCCCGATGTGCTTCCTGTTCCCCAATAGCGCAGGTAATAGGTGCCTCCTGGCACAAGGCTCGCGAAGCGCAAAAAGGGCATGGTGCCCGATCCCTCATCAGCACTGCATTGCACCAGGGAGAGCGATGAGGCGGTGCAGGTCGCACTGTAGTACAGCGCCATGGAGCCATCGGTCAAGGTCCCGGCAGTGCTCTGGATAATGGCGATGCCGGAAGCAGGCACCACGAAGCTGTACCACACATCGCGGGAGGAGGCGGTGAACGAACCACAACCCGGTGCCGGTGCGCCTGTGGTCGTGGTAGCGCTCACATTTGTTCGAGTGACCATGGTGCATGTGGAACCGACGGTCAGTGCAATGGCACCGCACGGTTCGTCGTTGACCACCGGTTCTGTCGCACAGATAGTGAACTGACCATAGGCATTATTGCTTACGCCCCATACCCGCACGTAGTAGGTCGAGCCTACGGTCAAACCTGTCATGGCCAGCATCGGCATGTTCCCCGCCGCAGGGTTATCATTGCAGCCCACCTCCGTCATGGCAGCCCCGCAACCGGAGGCCGAATACACGGCCATCGCCGCATCGGTCAAGCTACTACCGGACACCGTACTGGTCGTAATGGTCACCCTACCAGAAGGGGGCACCACCACGGTAAACCAGATATCGCTACCCAGATAGGTCCCGCAAGAAGGGGTCGATACCCCAGCGGTACTCGATGCACCGGCCGTTGTGGACGTGGTGTTCGTGCAGGTTGTACCGACGGTTAACGCTGTGGAGGCGCACGGGTCGTCGTTCGCTGCTACGGTCGGTGTGGTGGCGCAAAGGTTGAATTGCCCGAATGCATCGTTGCCACGTTCCCAGAACCGGACATAGTAAGTAGCACCACTGGTAAGGCCTGATAGGTTGAGGTACGGCATCAGCCCGCCCAATGGCGAATCATCGTTGCAGGCGATCTGGGTGAACACAGCACCACAGGCGGTTGCGGAATACACTGCCATAGCACCATCGGTGAGTGCGCTGCCACCCACGGTGCTTCCTATCAACACCAACTGGCCCGATGCTGGGGCGACCACGGTGAACCAAACATCGCCGCCGGCATAAGAGCCGCATGTCGGCGCTGGAATGCCGGCCGTGTTCGTTGCACCTGAATTGGTCCGCGTCGTATTCGTACAACTGGTGTTGACCGGAAGCGGGGTAGCGGTGCAGGGGTCATCGTTCAGTGAGCACGTGATCCACAGCGGCGCGCAGGGATTGGCTCCCGGCGTGCAGTTGGTGCGGTCCACCAGAACGCGCAATTGCCCGGTGAACGTGGCGGTCCACTGGATCGCCGATCGGTTGGTATTGCAGGCATCGTCGTTGAACCCTAGGTTGCCCCCACCGGCGTTGTTATAGAGGGTCATGTACGTGTTCCAGGTCGCTGTACAAAAGCTGAAGGTGTAAACGTTCCCCGATGTCACGTTCACCAACGCGAAGCGCCCACCGAGGATGCAACCGCCGCTGATGCTGCCTGGACAGGCCACGGTGATCGCCCCACCGGACACGGTGTTGTCATTCGCACATTGCCCCATGGCGGAAAGCGCATTCAGGAAGGGGATCACGAAAAGACCAAGGTGAAGGAGTCGAAATACACGCATGCACTAATCGGTTTCGCTCGTTGGTGCCACTCCGTGAGGGGCGGTGAGTTCGCGGTATTCGTCCGGATGCACCGCGATCCATGCGGCCTTGTACGCCTCGTACCGCTGGTCGTCCTGCACGGGGTTCCCGGTATTCATGTACAGCGGCATATCGGCCATGCGTGGAACGCGCGGCGTTTGCGTTACCACCGGCTCGACCGCGTTGACGTGCTCGAAAGAGACCACCTGCATATTGTAGTTCACCACCATATGTTCGAACTGGGCCAGGTCCCAAGTGCGCACGGTCTTCAACACCACGTCCCCGGTGCTGCCGTCTGCGCTGAACTCGCCGAGCTCATCGGAATCCGAGAGATCGGTCAGCAATTGCTTCTCCTGTAGGGTGGTGGACATGCCGGACACCACGGCCTTATAGTGTTGGATATCCTGCCCCGACACGGGAAGAAGTGCGGCGAACATGCAAGCACCAAGGAGCGGCCGAAGGCCATGCAACAGCGTTACGGAAGGCATGGCACGAAACTATTCGTGCGTATAACTACCGTTCCCGCCATGCGGGCAAGAGTCTCAACAGCGAGCCGTGTACAACACGCGGCAATGAGCGTTGATGCGGTGGGCACGATGTCCAAAAGGAAAGCCGCCCTGGAGGGGGCGGCTTTCCAAGGATCGGAAGGTCGTTATTGCTTCACGAAACGCGTTCGGGCGTACGGAATGCCTTTCTCAGTGAAGAGATGCACCACATAGCTACCGGCCTCCATCTTCTCAATGGGCAGGTCGAACCGCTGCACGCCGCTCATGGTCCGCTGTGTGGTCACCACACGGCCGCTTCCGTCCAGGATGCGCACGAGCAGTGTGCCATCATAGGCGGCACTGAGCACGAGTTCGGCGGAGTTGCGCGCTGGATTGGGCACCACCATTATCATGACCTCATCGGGTTCGAACAGTACGTCAACCACATTGCTCGGATCCTGCGTACCATCGTGGTCCACCTGATGAACGCGATAGTAGTTCAACCCCTTGATCGGGTCCTGGTCCGTGAATCGGTAGTTCGTGGGGATCGTCCGTTCGCCCATGGCGGCAACAGAACCGATCGCTGTGAAATCGATGCCATTTGCGGAACGTTCCACCACGAAGTGCGAATTGTTGTGTTCCGTACTGGTGGTCCAAGAGAGGTCCACCACTTTGTCCAATGGTTGCGCCGTGAGCGTGACCTGGTCAACGGGTAGCAAGATACAGCCAACAACATCCGCTGGTGACTGCACCCAAGCGACGGAGTGTGAAGCGCCGGTCAAGTGGTGATCGTCCACGAAAAGCAGATAGACCTGACCTGCCACAACATCGCTGATCCCCGGCACCCAGCCGTCCAGAGCATCGGTTTGTACCGCAGCGAACGCAGCATTGGCCGCAACCCCACCGAAGGTATTCCTGCCAAACCCGGTCGCTGCCGTCGGGTTCGCGCCCCCGACCGTGGTCGTGTTCAGGAAGGAAGCGTGCGAGCAGCGTATCGGTGGAGCGGCAGGTACGCAGACGTTGCCCACGGCGTCAGGTGCCGCGATCAAGGGATACGGACCCCATAGCGCCCAGTCCAGATCGGCGGGCGTGCTCGGTGTAATGGTCACGCCCAAGGTTCCGGCGTTCTGCGTGGAGAAGGCGTACCACGAACCTTGGAGCTCGCCCTGTGCCAAGCAACCGCGGTTCGCCGCAGCGAGATCACTGGAGCAGCCACCGCCGAAAGCTGTCCCGGTAAAGGGGAGCGAGGAGCAGATGGTGAACGCACCGGCGCAATCCTGTTGCGACGTCTGGCCCGAAGTCGTGGTCACGCAAAGGCCGAACGTACCCGTGTCTCCTCCATAGCCCCAGAACCGGATGAAGTACGTGGCACCCGGCGTCAACGGGGTACAAAGGCGATCGATCAACGGCATCAGGTTCTCGCCATCATCGTCATCGCATTCCACGGACACAAGGGGCCCCGGGCACGCACCGGAATACAATTCCATGGCCGCATCCGTCAAGGTGCCGGACTCCGAGTTGATGAACACACGGCCATTCGCCGGTGCCACGAACCTGAACCAGACATCGGCCCCGGTGTAGCTGCCGCAGGTGGGTGCAGGCGCCGTTGTGGAGGGCGTTGCAGAGGCCGCGACATTGGTGCCTGCCGTCATTGTACAGGACGTGTTCACGGTCAACAACTGTGCGCTGGCCGGGCAGGGATCGTCGTTCGGTGGCGGCGGATCGCAGGTGATCCGCGCACGCCAACCGGCTGGCGTGACACTGAAATCCGAGAAGAACTGGAAGGTCAAACAACCGTTCGGAGCGCTGGAGGTGAACGGTCCTGGGGGCGTGGTGCCGCACCAGCCGCCAAGTCCATTGCCGTTGATCACATTGAAGGGTCCGATCCCCAAATTGGTCCACGTGCTGGTGCTGGCGAACATGTTCGCAGGCGCGGTGCCGATCCCGTTGTAGACATAGACCTGATCGTAGCAGTTGCCGCCAAAAGAGGCTTCTACATTGAACGACTCGAAGGTGACGGTCACGTTGTCCGTGGCTACTGCAGGGCAGATGGTCCGTGTCCACCCGTTCTCCGCGTTCGAGTACGGTCCGTTCCCACCCGAGTCCAGGAAAAATGCACCGCATGCCGCAGTGGTGGTCGGTCCGGGACCGATGGTCGGCGGGGGCGGCGGGGGCGGCGGTGGTCCGCAGTTGACCGTTGCCGCCCAACCGGATGGGGTAACACTTCCATCCGACACGAGCATCAGCGTCAAGCACCCATTGGGGTTCGCAGCCGTCACCGTTGCCGATACCGTCCCCGGACTACCGGTAGTGTTGTTGTAGGCTCCACCGTTGTAGGTTCCACCGGCTCCCCAGCCGATGAACCACGGTGTGCCCGGATTGGAGTTCTCCACGAACGTCGTCGCACCGCCACTCGTGAACAGCGTCGCGTCGCTCAACGTGTTGACCGGCACGTTATCATCGTTGAAGATGAAGACCCCGTCCCAGAAACCTTCCACGTTGAAGGCGGTGAAGTTCAAGGTGATCGTGGTGTCGGCGATCCCATTGCCGGGCACTGGAGGACAATAGGTCTGGATCCAAGGTGGGGTGCCCAAGTTCCCGTAGTTGTTGAGGTAATTGCCGTTGGCCCCCCCGGGATCGTAGACCGTCGTGTTGCAAATGCCAAAGGTCCCCGGCGGCGGTGGCGGCGGCGGGCTGCAGTACAATTTCGCCACCCAACCTGCTCCGTTGATAATGAAATCCGATGTAAAGCGCAAGGTGAGGCAACCGGTCGGGTTGCCTGCGGTAATGGTAGCGGTAATGGTGCCAAGGTCCTGCGTGCCAGTGAACGTTCCGAGCACGGGTGATAAGATATTGGGCCCGTTGTAGATCGTGAGGAAGTCCCATCCGTTCTCTACCGCGAAGGACTGGAACTCCAGAGAGACCACATCGCCGGCCTTCTCGGCGCAATAGGTCACCAAGCTGTTGTCGACACCTGTTCCAGTGAGGTTGTTCGCATAAGGTCCTGTTCCCCCCGGGTCAAAGACCGTACCGGTGCAACTCGGTGGGTCGTTGCGTCGTGCACAGATGTTGAAGGTCCCATTGTTCCCGGCCGCACGCCAAACGCGGACATAGAAGAAATTTCCCGCCGCCACCGCAGTGACCGGCACGAAAATGGCGGGCATATTCGGCGCTACCGGGGCATTGCACAAGGCCGGGAGCTGTGCGAGAGCGGGTGGATTCAAGCATGGCCCATCCGCATAAGCGGCAATGCCACCGTTGGTGAAGCCTCCAGCTTGGGTGTTCACTTGCACACCATAAGGTGCCACGATATCCGCAGGCATCTGCACCCTGTACCACACATCCGCGTTGTATGGGGCAGCACCGCATGAGGGGTTGGCAGCGTTCAATACGCTTGTATTGCCCCCACTGGTGTTGCTGGTCGGGAGATACGTGCAATCCGTGCTCACGGGGATCGTTATCGCACCACACGGGAGGTCATTCACCGGAGGAGTGTTCCGCAGCGCGCAAATGTCGAAGCTGCCGTAAAAGGGTGTATTGCTCCACATCCTGATGTAGATCGTCTCGCCAACGGCCAACCCGATCGCCGGGGACTCGGTATTGATGGAGGGGTTCGCACCGGTCACGCAAGACAGTTGGGTCAAGGTAGAAAACGGCGGGGCGGCATAGGTCAAGGGACAAATGGCGCCCGTTGGGCACAGGTTGGGAGTTATATTATTATCCCTGTATAGGGCCATTCCCAAGCTGGTGAGGCTACCCGCGAAGGCGCTGACCGTGAAGTTTACCGGATTGGGTACCGTGACCTGGTACCACACGTCGCCGCTCATGTAGTTCGGGTAGGTGGGGGTGAAGCAAGAGGGCAGCGCTACCGTAACACCGGATGTGGGCGTGGCATTCTGCGTGGTCGCGGTGATGGGGGTACACGCGAAACCCGTAAGATCCAGCGCCGTGGCATTACAGGGCTGATCGTTCGTCGGCCGCACGGGTTCAAAGGCACAGATCGTAAACGCGCCTTGTTCGTTGTTCTGACGCTCCCAATAGCGGATGTAGACCGGATCTCCGGGGCTCAAGCCGCGTGCGCAGAGATCCACGATGATCTCTGGTGCTGAGCCAGCGCCCGAAAGGCCTTCAATGGAACAAGGAACTCCGTTCGGGAATGCGGCGAATTGCGCGGTGTTCCCCCAATTGGAGGCACCGGGGATCGGCGTGAAGGGTCCCACACTGCAATCGGGGGAGGTATAAAGCGCAAGGGCTCCCGCGCAGATGCTCGATTCGGTGGTGGTGATCCCCAGCATACCTGAAGGCGGGGTGGGGACCATGAACCAAACATCGCTTTGCAAGGCACCGGACCAGTTGTTCAGGAAAGGTGCGGGGCAGGCCTCCACAGGGCGCAGTGGAGCGAGGTTGAGGCCAGCGACACCTGTGGGAGTGGAGCCGACGGTTGAGCTGCTGATCGACGCAGTGCAGTTCGGGGTAAGCGGCGGGAAGGTGGTGGCTGTGCAAGGGTCATCGTTCGGCACTACGGCGGGCCCCAGATTAGTGATGTTGATCTGCACCGTGGCCGTGATCTCGTTCGCAGCCGCTACGTTGCACGCTGCGTTGAAGATGTAAATGCGGTAATTGGCTGTTGCCGGGGGCGTGAACACCAATTGTGCGTGACCGAGTGCCACAGCGCAGCCGTCATCGTCACAGGCCCCCACGATGGCCGCGCCGGCATTGTTGCGGATGTGCATCACCGTATTCTGGGCCACGGAACCGCACAAGCTGATCAAGTAGCGGTTCGGGGCGACGAGGTTGTTGACCGTACGGAAGTAGTTGGCACCGGGACCCACAAAAGCGAGTGGGTTAGGACCAACGGTAGACCCCGCTGCCGGGAACACCGGTACCGGAGCGGCAATGGCCAGATATACCGTGGTGTTCGTTAACCCAGCAATGGCCCCGGTACACACGCACGCGTTACAATCCGGATTCTGTGGTTGCGCCCATGCGGTGGTCGCTGCAAGGGTGCCGAAGAGAATAAGGAAACTGTGGAGCAGTGTTCTCATGATAGTCGGTCAGGCTGTGGTACGGGTCGTGCGATCGAAAAGGGAAGGCAAGGTCCATGTAAACGGACCGAAGGGGTGCGTTGTTCCACGATGGGAGCGGGACACGCGAACGGCCTTTGCGAGCAATGCCATGCGAAGGGATGTGTTACGATGGGCCACAGTACCGGATCGGTTTGGCGAAATATACGGTGAAATTGATGTTTCCGGATCGTTGGTCATCGACGGCCCGTTGGGCGTGTTTCCAAGGATGCGCGGGAAAAGACCGATCGACCATGAAGGCACCGGTGCTGGTCCGGGGGCGGGTAGTCTGGCGGCGGGGTGCATGGTGACTAGGACAAGTGGTGTGAACACTGTTCGTGGAGGGTTTATGCAGTACCTCCCATTCCATAGACGAGGGTTGCCTGCTTGCGTTGCCGGACAGCCCGAAAGAGGAAGACGAAAACGGGTCGAGGAAGATTTCTGCCCCATCCCTGACTTGCATCGGAACCTACGACCGGCTTAGAGAAAGCACCGCCGCAAGGCGCGGCACCGGATAGGTGGTCCAAGTTGTCAACAGTGTGTTACTGGATCGGTCAACAAGGAACGACCCGTGCTCAGGAATGAGCGGAAAAGGGTACCGGAATGCTAGGGCGAATTCCGCAGGGCTTAGCGCTCCTTGCACCCTTTCACTGTTCATCGAGCAGGAGCGCGAAATGTGGGGCTTTCCCACCGGATACGTGAGAGCGACACAGACCGCCATCGAGGAACTACCGATGGAAGGCCGTCGTCGTTCGCCGGGGCCATCCTGGATCGAGGTCGGATATCCTTCGGTACGGATCACCAAGTAGCGTGTAGAAGCCGTCGATAGCATCGAAAACGATCGGTAGAGTACGCGGTCGTAACCGATGGGTTGCCTGCGGTCCATAAAAATATAGTTCAACCACTTGATCTATCGCACCCCATACATTAGAGGGCTGCGAAAAAAGAACACGAAGATCGCTCTCAACACAGCTCCTCGAACGACTGGACATCGCTTCGTACGGTCGGAACAGAAACCACGTTCGTCGTGCCGCCAGCCTTTCTCACAGAAGGGCTTACCCGCGCAGATGGTGCGCTTTGACCATCGCCTTGCAATTCCCTTCCCCATGCCTCGACCAAAACCAAGTACCATGAATTATCGGAACTCTTCGAAGCCCCGGACACCACGAACGTGGGGGTGGGGCAAAGCCATCCTACTCGGCGTAGCCTTGGCGCTGGTCGGGTCAATGAATGCACAGTTGGTAAGTCAGTATGGTTTCGCTCAGGCCAGCGGCACCTACACACCCATCACAGGTGGTACGGTGCTGGCTGTTCCCACCGGGAATGCGATCGGCAATCCTTCCCTGGACGGCATCAACTATACGGTGAACTTTGCGCCGCTCAACTTCACGTTCAACGGCACGGCATATACCAGCTTGAACGTGAATACGAACGGGTATATCACCTTCGGCGCAACACTGCCTACCACAAGCGCTACGACGCCCATCAGCGGCACGACCGCTTATGCCGGCGCTGTGTCGGCTTGGGCGGGGGACCTGAACGCCATTTTCGCTTTGGGTGGCGTCACCAGCGAATTGCGCTGGGAACTTGTTGGGGCGAGCCCCAACCAAGAAGTCGTCATTCAGTTCAAGGATTTCCGCCCGACATACTCGACCTCGTCGATCTTGGTGCATCGGTTGAATTTCCAGATCCGTTTGTTGGAGAACGGGAACCTGGTGAAGGTGGTGTACGGTCCGAATGCTGTTGTCCTCGGCGCACCAACAGCATCTGGAACCCGCCAAGTCGGCCTTCGTGGAGCCACGAATGCAGACTTCAATAACAGGACCAATTTGGCTTCTGTCAACTTCACCGCCTCCTCGGCAGGAACTGTCAATGCGAACGGTCAGGCGTATAACATCGTGACCACCCCGCCGGGCATGCCCAGTGATGGATTGACCTACACATGGACGCCCCCTGCCCCCTGCATGGGAACGCCGACACCGGGGACCATTCCCGCTACGGCGGGTGTTTGCTTGGGTGGTTCCTCCGGGACCACCTTGACCGCGACCGGTTTCACCTCCGGTGTTTCCGGGATCACCTTCCAGTGGGAAGAGTCCGATGACAATGGCGGTGGTGATCCATGGTCGAACGCCGTGGGCGGCTCGGGTGCCACCACCGCTTCCTATACCACGCCGATGCTGGTGGCCAACATATACTACCGTTGCCGCGTGATCTGCACCCCCAGCTCGGGGTCCGCTTTCACCAATTCGTGTCTGGTCTCGGTGGTCAACTGCGCGTTCGATGTAACACGAAGCACAGGGATCACCTACACCTCCATTCTGCCGGCCAACGGTGGTACAGGCCTCGCTTTTGGCGGCTGGGCCAGTGCCAGCGGGGATGATAACGTATCGAACATCCAAAGCATCGCGGGTTCCTCATTCCAATACCAAGGCAATACGATCAGCGGTTTCCAGGTGTCCACCAACGGTTGGCTGACCTTCAACCCTGGGAACGGGACTGGTAACTACTTGGGCAACAACCTGACGACCGGTAGCGCTGCGCAGAACCGTATCCTGGCCCCGTTCTGGGATGATCTGGTGGTGACAGGGAATGCGTTTGTGAACATCAACAACATCCGCTACCAGGTGCAAGGTGGCGCTTTGGGTAGCGGCACGGCGGTGATCGTTGTGGAGTGGGCCGGCATGGAACGCTTCACCGTGGCAGGTCCGAACCTTAATTTCCAAGTGCGCTTGTACGAGGGTTCCAATACCATCGAATTCGTCTACGGCAACTTCGAGGGATTCGATGGTACCTCAAATACAGGCTTCAGTTGGAGCATCGGCTACAACGGCAGCAACCCTGCCGGCACCACGCCATCGGATCGCTTCGCCCTGCAAACGGCCAATACCGACCACTTCAGTGCGACCTCGGATCCCGGCACCGAGCGACCGTATCCACAGTGCTTCAGCAAGTATCTCTATACACCGGGTACGTACACCGGACCGGCAAGTGCACCAGCAACACCGGTACCGGGCAACGACAATTCCGGTACGGCCACCGTGATCACCCCGAATGCGGGACCCTGCACCACCTTCTGTAGCACTTATTACACCAGCCAAGCAGCCAGCAACAGTGGCCTCGGCCCCAATGGGTGTACCACTACCGCCGGTTTCGAGGATGATGACGTGTGGTTCAGGTTCACCGCCGATGGTGCGAGTACCTACCAGTTCCGCCTGCGCAGCTCGCCCGGGTACAACGGTGTGCTGCAAGTGCTGGCTTCCGATGCCACCACGAACATCGCCTGCGTGAATGCCACCGGCTTGGGTCTACAGGAGTCATACGACTTGGTGACACCAGCCGCTGGGGACTATTACGTTCGTGTATTCCATGGCGCTGTCGGCAGCGGGACCACAGGCTTGTTCTCACTGTGCGTGAACAGCTTTGTTCCGCCACCAGCGAACGACAACATCTGCGGCGCACCCACGCTGACCGCAGGGCTGACCTGCGTGAACACGTTGGGTGTGACCACTACGGCCACCGCAAGCCCACAAGCCGCGTGCGCCGGTACACCGGACGATGACGTGTGGTACAGCTTCGTATCCGCTGGTGCAGGTGAGGTGATCACTGTACAAAGTTTGAGCACCTTCAATGCCCACCTACAGGTCCTCAGCAGCAGCGACAACACCTGCACAGGAACGCTGACTTCGCTTGTTGGTGGTTGTGTGAACGCCACCACCACGGGTGGGGCGGAGACCTTCACCACGGCGTGGACAAACGGCAACCGCTATTTCATCCGGGTCTATCACACCTTGGGTGGATCGGCTTCCGGCCAATTCAACATCTGCATCACCATTCCCATTCCCACCTGCACTACCTACCTCGCTCCGGCCAACCTTTCCACGGCCGGTGGCAACCCGGTGGGCTTGAGTTGGAATACGACCGCTTCCGCCTCCGGGTATGATGTGTACGC
>Ga0105047_10017206_pt1 | contig 11279 bp, 10 predicted proteins | sample MAT04_FD_78384 | JGI IMG/M metagenome (GOLD analysis project Ga0105047, IMG submission 78384) | Freshwater microbial communities from Lake Fryxell liftoff mats and glacier meltwater in Antarctica - MAT-04 (megahit assembly) | ecosystem: Environmental > Aquatic > Freshwater > Ice > Liftoff... | reverse complement strand
GACGAGGAATATAGAAAAGTAAGCTCTCAACCAAAAATTACCCTTCCACTTTTTGCTCAGCTCATCATATCGTTTGTCGTTGGGCTTCCCTTTGTGGCGGGAATATATATGATAGGCAAGACGTATACCCCACAACAATACAAGATTAGCGATAAGCTGCGACCTAAAGGTTGGCGCTTGTAGCAAAGTTGCCCATGCCACCACCACAAAACCCAATCCCCAAGCAACATCAACCGTATCGAGCCGCTTACGAGCTCTGGCGGCCAGGAAGAATATAGTCATGTAAACAAAGACTAGGGCTGCGTTTACTAAAAATATCTGTGTCATACCAAAATTGTAACAGATTCCACTGAGTAAAAATTAATCAGACTAGGTTGTTTTGATGTTTAAGTCTTTGAGTTGGTTGTCTTCAACGTTGCTAGGGGAATTCATCATTGTGTCGACACCCGAGCCGTTCTTGGGGAACGCGACCACTTCGCGGATGTTGTCTTCTCCCATAAGGATCATAAACATTCGGTCTAGGCCAAAAGCACAACCAGCGTGAGGTGGTGCGCCAAATTTAAAGGCATTAATCATGGCGCCAAACTTAGCGTCAACATACTTCTCGTCATATCCAAGCGAGCCAAAAGCCTTATACATAACCTCAGGGTTATGGTTTCGGACTGCCCCTGATGATATTTCGTAACCATTCATGACCATATCGTATTGGTCTGCCAAAATACTCAGTTTATCTTTTGATTCCAATGCATCTACCCCGCCTTTTGGCATCGAGAACGGGTTGTGACCAAAATCAATTTTTTTGGTCTTCTCATCGAGTTCGTAAAATGGAAAGTTGACAACCCAAGCTAGTGCAATCACATTAGGGTCTTTTAGTTCAAAATGAGTCGCAAATTCTGAGCGCAACCTACCAAGAACCTTGTTGACAACCGGCCGTTTGTCGGCACCAAAAAATACAGCATCACCATCTCCTGCACCTGTTTTGTCTTTGATAGCTTTTAGCTCTTCTGGCTTCAAGAATTTGGCAATTGGCGATTTAACTTCTCCAGCTTCAAATGTTAGATAAGCTAATCCACCGGCGCCTTCCGCTTTAGCAATTTCTGTAAACTTATCGATTTGCGAACGACTAAGTTCGCTAGCCTTATTAACACAAATTGCTTTGACTGCTCCGCCATCTTTTATGGCTCCGGCAAAAACACCAAACTCAGTATTTTTCAGTTCGTCTGATAACTCAACGAGCTCCATGTCAAAACGCAGGTCGGGCTTATCTGTACCGTACTTTTCTATGGCTTCCTGGTATACAATTCTGGGAATCGTGTCGGATACTAATTTTTTCCCTGCAAAATCAGTAACCAGGTTTTTAATAAGAGGGTCCATGATTGTTCTTACTTCTTCGCCGTCTTCAACAAAAGACATCTCTAGGTCTAACTGATAAAATTCGCCGTACAAACGGTCGGCTCTGGGGTCTTCGTCTCTAAAACAAGCAGCGAATTGATAGTAGCGCGGAACACCGCCAACCATCAGCAACTGTTTAAACTGCTGGGGCGCCTGTGGCAAAGCATAGAATTTACCTTCGTGAATACGTGAGGGGATTAAAAAGTCACGGGCACCTTCTGGGCTGGAGTTAGCTAAAATAGGCGTAGCAATCTCGGTAAAATCTTGAGCTTCCATGTAATGTCTCATAACCTTGTAATACTCAGACCGCTGTTTGAGCATTTGCTGCATTTTGGGACGACGTAGATCGAGATAGCGATATTTTAAGCGGGATTCTTCGTGGGCCATGGCCTTGCCCTCTATCTGAATAGGTGGCGTTTCTGAACGGTTGAGTACTACTAACTGGTCAACTTTAATTTCTATCGAGCCGGTATCGATGTTCGAATTTTTTAAGTCGTCGGCGCGTTCTCTTACGGCCCCGGTGGCAGAAATTACAAATTCATCACGCAAATATTCAGCAACTTTAAACATTTTTGCATCATCGGGTTGAATAACTAGCTGTGCAATGCCCGTGTGATCTCTGATGTCGATAAATATTAATCCGCCATGGTCACGGCGCGTATTAACCCAACCCTTTAAGGTCACTGTCTTGCCAATATGCTCAATTGTATCTTTTGCTAAAGTTCTCATTAAGCTGTTATTTTATCAGTTATTAGGGGTAAAAGCTATTTGTGAGAATCGGGTTTTTCGGCTGGCTCTTCGTTAATATCATCGGACTCGCTGATCTCTTCTGGAAGATCTTCTTCTGGCTCGTCTATAAACTCAACTTCGTGCTCATCGGTTTGCTCCTTGTGATTAGCGGCCACTTGGCGTGATTTTTTGTGACGCTCAACTACAGCCGTAGGATTACTGTGCTGGTCAAATTCTTCACCAGGGATATGACCAAGTAATTGACCGAGAATACCAGTAATCGTAATTACTCCTATGTACTCTTCTTCGTTATTCAAAACTACAAATAATGGCCGGTTTGTGGCAAAGAATGTTTGTAATGCTTCGGCTAAATTGTCGTTTTCGTGAACATAATATATGTCTGAATTCATGTACTCTTTGACCTTACCGCTACTATGCAGTCCGAGCGATTTGTAGGCTAACGTTCCAATAAAGTCACCTTTTGGCGATTCACTAACCAAAATGTAGTCTTGCTTACTCTTGTGTAATTCATCGATCAGAACAGGACCAACAATACTATCCATGCTAACTGTTTTGACGGATTTTTTGGGAATCATGATCTCACTAACCGTATAGTCCTCAAAGCTAAGTGCACGCTTGGCAATTTCGAGTTCGGAGTCACTAAAACGACTATCGTGTTGACCCAGCTGTTGCTCGATTAATTCCAACAAATCATCGCGTTCATACAGACCGGTGTGTGAATCTGTAACGTAACGGTCGGCAACCGCAGATGTTGGCCGATCAATTGCTGCGTGAGTGTGATTTAAAAACCAAATAATTATGGGATTAGCCAATTTGGTGAGTTGAATACCTACACTAGTTGTTCTTGTAGAAGGTAGCCACGAATAGACGGCCCAAATTAATAAAGGCACAGCCACGGCACTAAGCCAGACTGGAGCGATCCTGGACAGCAATATAACTCCGCTAGCGCTGGTAATGATAATAAAGCCCCATAAGAGCCCTTCTAGGCTGCTACCGTATGATGCTGCTGGATATAAGCGCTTTGCTAAAGGGTCTTGATCTTCTGCCCGTCGCTTGAGCTCGCGAAGCGGTACATAAGCATAGGTTTTGCGAATCACCACGCCAGCAATAGCTAAAAGTAATAGTATTGAGGCGATTATAAAATTTGTCATCTCTCTTTAGCTTATACGGACTCAGCATGATTTAAAAGACTAGTCGGCTTTGTTGTATACTTTATAAGATAGCAAAAATAGGAGTTAAAGAATGTCTAAAGGTTTCTGGGGTGTAATAGTCGCGATAGTATTGGTGTTTGTGGGTATATATTTTATAAATTCTGGGAAATCAGATACAGGCAGCAAAGCCTCTAGCACTGGAGCAGCCACTAACCATACTCTAGGCAAAGGTACCTCAGGCGTTACTTTGCTCGAATTTGGCGATTATCAATGTCCGGCTTGTGCTCAATACCAGCCAATCGTAAAACAGATAGTTGCAAAATATGGCGATACCATTAAATTTCAGTTTAGTAACTTCCCCCTAACTAGCATTCACCCTAACGCCTTTGCCGCCGCTCGCGCAGCCGAAGCAGCAGGCAAACAAAATAAATTCTGGGAAATGCATGATGCACTTTACGAAACGCAATCCCAGTGGGCACCAAGTACCGATGCAACACCAGTTTTTGATCAGTTCGCTAAGCAATTAGGCCTAGATGCAGCGAAGTTCAAAAAAGATTATGCATCTTCTGAAGTGAATAGCTCTATAAATGCCGATATGGCAAAAGGTAGTGAACTAAAAGTAACTGGGACCCCAGCATTCTTTATTAACGGTAAGTCTGTTGATGTAAAGCCTACCGTCGATTCCCTATCAAAAGTCATCGACGAGGCTATTGCTAAAAATGCCTCGACCAGCAAATCAACCACTCCCGCTAAGCAATAAACCTACACACTAGTAATACAAAAAATTTCGCCACTCCGGTGTGTTTACGCGCACGCGAACATATGTGGCAGGACTATTCTGAATTTTTATTTTAACCGGCACTGTTTTAACCTCATACTAGCAAAACCTATTTTGGGCTTGGCACTTTTTCAATTATTGTTTTTGTGTTTCACGATGCTCTCAAACGCGATCAATGAAGTGCTCTAATTATACCAATAAGCTTATGTTCTGTAAAGAACGTGTTGGTAGTTGGTTTTTAAACTCGTCATCCTGAACTTGTTTCAGGATCCAACACACCCTGTCATCTCGGGCTTGCCGAGAGATCTGTTCTAAATTCAACGGGTTCCTGAAACAAGTTCAGGATGACGGTGGTGGGAGTTCTGGGTGGCGGGCAGGGGGTTAATGATGGCAGATTGTGTCGGGAGTGGCTAGTTTACGGAGACGTAGAGCCAATTTTGCACACTATAACGCTTAACGCTGCTTAGAGCGCCCTTAGCATGGCCTTGACTACGCAAAGCCTCTCTAACGTCCCGAGACGATACTGCCGGCGCAAAACTATTAAATATAGTCACTGCTTTTGGTTGAGTATGCCACCGTCTAATACTTGCTTCAACTTCACTGATTTTATCCGATGACCGTATACCAATTACTAGTTCATTATTTAGCAAAAGCCGATTGCTCATAGGCCAATTTGGCAGATATTCAATCGCGTCCGATCCAAACAAAAACGCTAATTGCGAATCAGGGAACTTAGCTAGCAAAGCCGGTAATGTCCGCTCCATGTTAAAGCTAATATCATGCAGTTCAAGAATTCGGAATTTTGGATGTGGCTTTATGGCTCGCCTAAGCATTGCTACGCGATGACCAAAATGTTCAACGCCTTTTTTGTGGCGAGGCTTCCTCTCCGGCAAAAAATACAGAGCATCCAGACTAGCCCGATCTATAGCTTCTAAAGCAAACGTAATATGCCCACTATGTACAGGGTCAAAAGTCCCTGCATAAATACCCACTCGATTTTTTTTGTTCATGCCTCTATTATACGCTTATTTCATTGAGGCTGAGCAGCCACAAGCGCCAGATATCTTTCCTTTACTAATTTTTGTTTTTACGTTCTTTTCACCACATTTTGGACATACTTTAGATATAAATTCACAATCATCCATGCTGTTATTTATACCATTATCGCCATCCAGGGATTCAGCTGAAGACTTTGCGCCTCCCGGACAAGAATCAGAATCGGCAGTTTCAATGGCTTTCATTGCTGAATGGTGGGCCTCTTGATAGTTACCGTCCAGAATGTGCATTTTCGATTCGTTAATGTAACTGGCTGAAGTTTTGCCAAAAACCAACGGATTTATGTCGCTATCCCCAATTGCCTGTTGGACCATGGCTACTTCTGATAACTTAGAAAGCTTCTCTACTGCAGCAATTCGAGTACGAATACTTGGAGCTTCCTTGATTAGCTGATTGACTATCGATTCAACTTTCGGCTGGAATCGCTCTTCACGTTCCTGACATGTTTTTAAATACTCGATGTAATTTAGTTTTGGTTTTTCTTCACCGAAGAATGTACCGCCCGAACAATCGTCATACATCTCTACTAGATCAATAACACCGTTCTTTAGCATTGAGTTATGTACGAGAATTGGAGTAGCAAGAACTTCTGTGGCTGTTTTGCCTGACAGATCCACTCCCAATTTACCCGCAACGCCAATAATCGACTCTTTATCATTCCTATCGTCGTTACCCTTCTTGATGCCAGAAACAAACGCAGACTCGGTAGTTAACTTGTTCCCTGTGGCGGATGTAACTTGTATTGCGCAGCTCATTGTATCGGTAAAAAACCCTGCTTCTGCCATATCTTTTTTAGACATATTATCTGCGGCCCGCGAAAAAACAACAAAACTATAATCCTCGAGTTTGCCTTGCTCATGTAACTCCTGAATTCGGAAGGTATTAGTGGCTTCAGCCTCTGTGCGTTCTTTCATTTGCCATGTATCGGCTGCCAAGCGCAAACTATTGGCTTGTACCGACTCCATAGTCTGACCAAACTGCTGAATTTTGCCTGCTTCATCAACGTCAAGTTCAACCGAAATAACATGCCCCGTTTTCATTGTCCGCTCGATAACGTCGGTCCGAGCATTTGTCTCAACCATTTTGCGGGCTTCCGCATTGCCTTCAGTGGCGAGTAGGATTGCATCATATAGGGACTCGATTGGGGAAAATACTTCTGGTGACGGAACAGAAAATTCAACTTCATTATTCAATGCACAGGCGCCAATAAACCGATCCGCATTGTTACGTGCAGACATATCTTCTGCCATTTCTGGCACAGCTATAGTTAGAGGCTCATCAACCCACTCTTTAGGAAAGGTGTCGTCTATAAAAGCTTCAACTTGATCTTGTTGCTCAGATTGTTCAAAAAATACTGTTTGTTCTAGTTTTTCTAAGGCTGGACCGGCCATTGTATAAAATATACCCTCTACTCCAACGAGCAAGGGCTATAGAAACAAAGTGTCTATTGTTTGCTCTTGCTCGAGAGACTTTATAGCTGTGTCTGACTTTCGCTTAAATGCGATCTACAGTTGCGGCACAGTTCCTGATTTTCACAGGATTCCAGCTGTTTTATTTGTTAACTACCTACTACAGGTAGTAGTGTAGCACCCGATCGACACGCTAGATATAGTAGTATTTACCGCAGATTGGTAGATGGTAGATGGGAATCGCACAGGAATTACCCCAGCTCCCAACTCCCAACTCCCAACTCCCATTCCCTAACTACCAGTTTACCCAACTACCAACTTCCATCTACTAACTACCAACGCTATTTCATTCGGAAGCTTTGTAGTGTTTCGTAAAATGGTGTGTAGTCTGGGTTAGCGGAGTTGTAATTAGAATATGTAAAGAAATATCTGTGCTGTCCAGAAAGCGGGCCCTTTAAAATTACGGTATTGATGCCGTCGCGCGAGCTAGTTCCAATAACGTCACGCTGTTTATTGCCCTGGTCGCATATAAATTCAATATCTTGCCATTTAGCTAATGCGCCAACGCCGGACGGCGTAGTTGAGCCACCTCTAGTGTACTGCGAGCAGTTTTCTGACGCCGAACCCTCTATATTTAAGTTGATGTTTTCGCCCCTAACTATCAATACGCGGTTGACTGCAAAATTAGCAGGAATTGTATCTTCGTAAATTGTTATGACTTGCCCATTTGTGCCCTTTTCGCTGGTTTGCCAGGTGTGGGTCTTGTATTGTCCGCCGGGTGGTGCAGCTTTTTCCCAACCAACGGGTATGTCGACTCCAAAATTGGCTTCTTCGTAGCGTTTAGTTTTGTCGGTATAGTTAACTTTAGTTTTAGTTGCGTTGGACTGCTTAATAACTGTGTTGGGTTTAAGCATTTCGCGTATCTTAATAAATGCAAAAATACTTATGGCGATGAATAGTATGATTACAATCAGCCAAATGATTCGTTTGCGCCATTTACGCTTTTTTATTTTTTTGGCATCTACTCTATATAAATCAGCCATGTATCACTTTGCTTGACGTTGTTTTAATTCGGTTAATCTTGGAATAAAACTCTGAGCTGCACCGTCGAGACCCAGAACCTTGAGCGCACCGATCAGCACGTATAAATGGTCTAGGCTGGTTTCTGTTAGTTTGCCGGTTGCTTCGGCTTGCTGGAAGGCATATTCAATCTTTTCGACTAGCCATTTCTCTTCGCTCGGAGCAACTTGATTCGTTTTAACTTTGGCTGGTTCAGAAACGGCAACAACCTCGAGAGATCGAGCCGAATTTTCGCGTTTTCGTAGATGCCCTCTTTTGATCAAATTGCTTACATGCAAGGCTACTGTAGCAACCGAGTTGTAATGTAGGGCGCTCATTATCTCACGGTAACTCGGGCTGTATCCGTGCTCGGCGATAAACGATTCTATATAAGTTAGAAGTTCTTTTTGTTTTTTGGTAGGTCGCACGATCGTAGAGCCTTGAGTTTGCTTTGGCTCATTCATCTTCGAGCGTGTTTGCTTTTCGTTCATGCTTATTATTATGCCACAGGTTGGGAGTTAGGGGCTGGTAGTTGGGAATCGCAAATGTGTTCTAATCCCATCTACCAAGTTCCATTCCCCAGCTACTACTTATAGCTGGATCAATGTATCAGGTTTTATACGGAGCGTTGTCTACGGTTACCATCACGGGCGTCGCCTTCCTTAGCAGTTGTTTTTGCTTGAACTGAATGATCGGACGGCGATACCTAACGATCAAGGTCAGCATGGTTACATAAAAAATAATCCAGGCCGTGCTAACAACAACATATAGCCATGCGCTTATCGAAATACCGTATATGGTTGCCACGACTTGATACGCAGTCCAAGTCGACCATGAGGTAAGGTTAAGTTCGTCTGACTCTTTTGTAGCCAGTAACTGTTTTACCTGCGGGATCGTAGCCGCCACTGCAATGAATGAGGCTATTATGTATGCTATTTGAATTATCATATTTCTGTTCTTTGTACTTTTTTGTTTAGTGGATGCCGATTAACATATTAACATACAAATGCTGGTATGTCAATATTATTTTACGAACTTTATTGGTAGATGGGGTAATAATAGCTATGCGATTCCCAACTTCTATCTACCATTCCCCAGCTACTACTTCTCTGGGAAGACCCAATATTTGTACCAAAGGAAGCTCCAGACAGTAAAGAATGCGGCCGAAAGGAAGAACCCAATATACGGTGTAATGCCAATAGCAACCAGGCCGGCAATAATAAGGTAATCCAACACAAAGCCAACTGATTCTATGGTTATATAGCGGCCGACATGCTGCATTTCGCTAAGTTTGGGGTGTTCCCCAAAAGCCCAATAGCGTTGCACTAGATAGTTAAGTGTCCAGCCTATGACGTCGGCGGCTATCTTTGCCCAGAGCCACCACCAGCCAAATAGCGAATAACATACTGCAAAAACAGCATAGCCTACCCAAAAATATAGGCTACCACCAACTAGGTATTTTAAAAACTGCGCGACTAGCTTACGATTCATCACTTTGTTTACTTCGTATCATGGCGATGCCAGCCAAGCCCCACCAGATGTAAGCAATGGTATCGTCTGCCCAAGCATGCGAAAGCAGATTAATAAATGTGATGCCGATCAAGCTCGCCAACAAGCCCAGAGCGAGCGTATCGGCGCGTCTTAGCCATAGTAAATAACCGACGCCAGCGTTAATCGTCAGGAATGATATTAAGCCTATCCAGCCCGTTTCTTGAGCGATCTGCATGTAGTAATTCTCGGCTATCCGCGGCTTGTTGTCGTTGTAAACGCTTGCTGGGCCGGCACTACCTGGCCCTTCGCCCAAAGGTTCGCTAATCAAGTCTTTGGCACCATCGGTTAAAGCATCGGCTCTGACGCCGTTAGAACTGGTTTGGACGGTTGATTTATCGTTAGTGTGCCATATAAGATTCTGGAAGCGAGTATTATCCTGGAATAGTACAACCGTAAATACAGCCAAAGCCAGAGCCCCGCAACTTATTAACACAAAGCTACGCTTGGCAAAAATTCTAGGGTATTTAACCAATATGATGACTGCCAAAGCCAAAGCCGCGCCTATCCACGCGCTTCTAGAGAAGGTAAAGAACAAAACTACTAACGACCCGAAGAACAGTGCGAGTTGCCGACGGTTTTGCTGACCTTTAAGTATCAAAATAGCCAACATACTAAGAGGAATCAACAAATAAGCGCCTAGCGGATTGGGGCCGCGCAGTGTAGAAGCAATACGAATAAAACCATTGTCGTTATTGATGGTTTCGAAAGGCTCAATTGTCTGAATCGAATATCCAAAAAATGTTAAAAAGTCCCTGGGCAGTACAAATGCTTGAAGCAGCCCAAAAACGACTACGATCGCAGCCGGCCACAGTAGAAGCCATTGCCAATTACTGCGCAATCGAGACAATCTGAGTACTAATGCCCAACATAGCAAAAAGAAAATCAAAAACCTGAGGTTAACGATCAAGCCGTAACCTATTGCCTTAGCGCTAACCGAATCATTATAAAAGCTAATCGCAGCCCAAATAAGGTTTACCAACACATAGAACAGAATCAACCAGACTAATCTGCGCCCTAATGTTTGGCTACGTATCTTTTTATCTGTTAGCGCCAAAAACAGAACGCCAATGCCAGCTACAACTAAAAGTACTTCCTTCCAGAGGCGAAGTGCGGTGTAATGACCGAATGTATCCGACGCCCACACAGTCAAAAACGCATGGAAAGGCATCAAAAAGATGATGAGCATTACTATAACGCTCACCCCAGACAAAACTTTATACTTAAGGGCAGATGCTCTCATAATCGTTACATACAGTATATATCGTCTTCGCCCGATAGGTGTAACAATTGGCTGGTTGCATGTAGAATAGAGTCAGCATGTTGCATGTATCCAAAGAGTGGGCGCGGTAACCGTGCGACATGATACGACCAGCTACAATCCAATCAAACTCGATACATGAAAAATAACGCATCCTTACTCTATAACTTCTTCCTCATAATTGGTGATGCTTTGGCTGTCACCTTAGCGTTTACTGTCGCCTATATTTTACGTGTATCGCTTAGTTCTGAGGCTTTGAGCGCCAATGTTGATTCGTCTAGCTACATTACTGCCCTAATAAGTCTTTTACCCTTCTGGATACTAATTTTTGGGTTACTCGGTTTATATAATTCGCGAATTTATGATCGGCGTTTTAGCGAAATCGGAAGATTATTCATTGCCTGTTTTGTAGGCATTTTATTTGTAATTAGCTATGCCTACATCACTAACACAGAAATTTTCCCGGCACGGTTAGTTACAGCTTATGGCTTCGGCTTGGCCTTTGTATTTGTATTTGCGTTCCGGACAATCGCTAGAGGTATTCGGCGTCAACTCTTCAATTACGGCATCGGGGTAAATAACGTCTTGATCATCGGCGACACTAAGATAACTAGGGAATTATTGGATAGTCTGTCTAACACTGCTGTCACTGGCTACAGAATCATTGGGGTTGTTGGCGGCGATAAGCATCCACTTCAAGAGATACATAGACTCAAAATCTTCAAAAATATTCAAACTGCCACAGGTTCGCTGAAGGGTCAACAGCTACATACAATCGTTCAGACCGAGCTCTATGCTGACCCTAACAAGAACGCCGAAATCCTAAATTACGCTCAGCAGAATCACGTTGCCTTCCGATTTGTGCCAGGTAATAG
>Ga0105047_10017205_pt1 | contig 11279 bp, 12 predicted proteins | sample MAT04_FD_78384 | JGI IMG/M metagenome (GOLD analysis project Ga0105047, IMG submission 78384) | Freshwater microbial communities from Lake Fryxell liftoff mats and glacier meltwater in Antarctica - MAT-04 (megahit assembly) | ecosystem: Environmental > Aquatic > Freshwater > Ice > Liftoff... | reverse complement strand
CTAATTGGTTAGACGATAGGGCCAATATTAAATTTTAAACTAAACTACAATAACTCTATAAACTATTTTGGCTTTTAAAAAGCCGATGTCCACTATATTCTAATTGGTTAGACGATAGGGCCATACAATAATTACTAATTAAGAATTACTAATTAAAAATACAAAATCATAATTAATAACCATTAATTACTTGTGAGTATAGCATTTTTATTTTAAAAATCAAATTATAAGCCATCAAAACTCTCAAAAAGAACAAAAGGTAGCCTTGCTGAATTCAGCAAGGCTGAGTTGAATGTACCTTTATGGAGCTTGACAAAACGCTATTTATTGTGTTAAAATAAGAGCAATTTTAGATCATTGAAAAACTAACTAAAAAGAATTCCAGCCATAGGAGGGCTGACAAAATGAAAAGTATCATGAATCAAATACTGATAGGCATAATAACTGTTTTATTATTATCTATCCTTTGGTGGATAGTATACCCCACATTTTGGGGATTTATAACAGTAATTATATTGGGAGGGATCTTAATTATGGGATTAAGTGAAATTCAAAACAGGCCTCCACAAATTGGACTAGTCACTTTTTTGAGTAAAAAAAAGTGGAGAATAGATGGAAAAACTGAAATCCTCAATGAGGGTCTTCGATGGATTTTCTTGAAAAAGATTCTTTTTGATGTTCTTTTAATATCAAAAGAAACAAGACGAAGAAGTCTCAATCCGCAAAAGATTTTAACTCCTGATAACGTGGATATTCAAATTCCCATAAGTTTAGCTTGGAACATTGATGAAAAAGAATGCTCCACATATATTAACTTAGGAGAAGATTCTGGGGTTGATGGACACATTCAGGATATCATAGAAGGCCGACTAAGAGAATATTCTCGGCATCCTGCCGAAGGTCCAATGGATTGGAAAGAGATGATAGGGTCCAGTTTAAAAACATTGGATTTCTTGGCTAAATCCCTTTGTGGTGATTCAATAGAAAAGTCGGAAATAAAAATAGATGACTATGATCATCTATTAAAGATTGACGACCATATACCAACTGCAATCTACTTAGATTGGTATAGTAAAAAAAACCCAACCAACTCATTTGTTCGAAAAAAATGGGGAGATGGAAAAAAATGGGATAAGCTATTTTCTCCTATTTTTGATGATAACTGGAGACTTCTTTTAAATGCTATTTCATCTCACGGAATAGATATTAATAAATTAAAAGAAAGGATTCAAGAAAGAATCAACCTTCTTAAAAAACTGTCCTCTGGTAGAGCTAAAATTCAGATTGAAAATACGGGAACGTATTTGATGCGTCTGACAATTGGTGATGTTAATCCTGACCCGAACGGAGAGATTTACAAAGCCGATGTAGAACTTCAAAAAGAAGAGCGCGAAAGAAAATCGGAACAATATGAAGTTGAAACCGATTTTACTAAAGCTAAATCACTGCTTGATTTTGCTAAAAAGAACGGGCAAGAAATCTCTTTTGATGAGGCTTATGCGACAATAATGAAGTATAAAGCCATAAAAGAAGGTAAGGGTTTTGTCTACGAAGGTTCTTTAGGAGGACTTGCTGGTATTGGTTCATTCTTATCAAGTTTGATGAAAGGAGGCCATAAATGAAAAATATAAAGTCCATCATAACCATTCTTCTTATTCTTGTAATTGTTTTTCCTCTTATAATCAGAGGAATAAATTATATTAAAGAAAAAAAAGAACAAAAAAATCGTGATGAATCCCCTATAGAAAAAATAAGGATTAAAGAATCAAATTTAGATGTCTTTATTGAAACTTATAAAATCAATAAGGGCTCAAAAATAAGAGTGTATACTCATCCTGGATACACCTACGAAAGGTATTCAGAAGGGTGGAAATATTATTTTACTCCTCAAAATGGAATAAAAACCATAAGAGGAGACGGATCACAAAAACATGATAGTGTGTTAGAATATTTTGACCTAGAATTTTATGCGGTTGAATGTACTATAAAGATCATCTACACAAAAATTAACAAAGCGCCCCTCAAATGAGGAGCGCTTTTTTATTTGATATTTATATATTAAATTATAAGTTAGTCTCGATTCGAATATCAGAGGATGTTCCACTGTTTTCTATGCCGAAAGTATTAATAATTAAACTCAATATACCAAAAACAGAAACCATAATAAACATTCCTATTACCCCCCAGAGCATATGCTGTTTACTAGATTTTCGAATCTCTTCATTGTCTGGAGACAATAAGTATCTTGCTATACCATAAATGAAATAAACCACAGCCAAAGCAAACAAAAGAACAATCAACGGATTCAAAATAACCCGATTTATGCTCATCATCAAGGTTGTCACACTTGCTTCAGCGATTGGTATAATTTCAAAATTCATATTATAAAGGACAAGTAATTCCTGCAGCAGGGTTAGGAATACATGGAAGATCTGGTGTTGTTCCAGGTCCAATACCAAAAGTATTTGTTACAACTTTTATTATTCCCCAGAAAGCGACGATAACAAACAAACCAATTAAACCTTGAATAATTTTACTTCGAGCATTCTTTTTTGCTTCTTCGTCTTGAGATACTGTATATTGTATAACACCCCAAATAAAGTAAATAACTGCAAGAGTTATTAATAGAGGAATAATCCAACTTAGTATCTGACTAATAGTTCCAAAAATACTATAAGCATTCGCGTCATTTAAAGCAAACACAAACAAAGGGGTAAAACCAATAAGAACTCCGACTGAAATAATTTTCTTCATAATATAATTATTTTATAATAAAAACTTTTAATAATTTTATCTTCTTAACCGACCAAAGTAAAAAAGATATATAAACTCTATAATTCTATTATATCATACTATAATAGAATTCAAAAATATTATTGGCCAGGAAGCTGGGGGATAGTATTCGGAAAATTGAAAGTCCCTGTGAGTATCCCTACAAGTCCCCAAATAGATACCATCACAAATAATGCAATTAACCCTCCAATAATAAAATTTTTTCCTTTTTTTCTTTTTTCTTCATTATCAGGATTTAGATAATATTGCATAACCCCCCATATAAAACCAACTGTTGCTAAAGCAAAAAGAAAAGGAACTACCGATTTATAAAGTAGGCAACTCGCCCAATTTATAATACCAGATATATTTTCCATGGAATTATTAGCACAAATTGATGTCACTGTTGGATCATCGGCACTTGCTACAGAAGAGGTAAAAATCAACCCTGAAAACAAGCTTCCTAATAAAATAACTTTATTTTTCATATAATTTATATACATCTACAACTTATTAATATAAGTTATGTTGTACTTTTAATCTCATCGACCGTTTTACCAATAGCATTCGCTATAACGAAAGCTCCAAGCAACAATGCTGCCCCAATCAGAGTATACATCAATGCATTTTTGGCTTTGGTTATTTCTTCTGGTTTACCTTGCGCTTTAACGAATAGAAATCCAACATAAATCAAAGCTAAGACTACAATCGGTACTCCAACAATTAAAACTATGTTTATTATAGCTTCTATGAACTCAGGAATTGTATCAATATCATTACCGAGAGGATTTTCTAAGCCACTATTTATATTAATTCCCGAACCAGTATCTGGGACATCTGCACATGGGGGTTCACCAGCACCACCACAAGCATTTACAAATACAAATGGAAACAATACCATAAATCCAAAGACAAAGACAAAACTATATTTAGCAATATTTGATAACAAACGATATTTATTTTTTTTGATGATTTTCATATTTTTAATTTAATTAATTAAAATAAATTAATGTTAATAATAATTATTTAAAAAATTCTAATATTGAAGAAGTTTCTGGAACTAAACTCGCTACAATCGTATGAACTATAAGCCAAGCAGCGAGTGCAATAACATAACCAATCAAAACATTTTTTAAAATTTTCTTGGCTTTAGTAATATTCTCGGAATTTCCCATATCACTAAGATATAACCAACCAACATAGATGATTATTAAAGCAAAAAGTGGAGTAGCTAAAGTAATAACCAAAAAAGTAATAAAATTATTAATCAATGACATAACCATATTAAAATCGCAAGGATTAGAAAACCCTCCGTTTACAGTATCAACATCAGTATTACAAACCGGGACTAGTCCGTTGAATTTAATTTCGCCATTACCTGCGGATGGATTAATATCACCCTGCCCGTCACCCGGACCATCTCCTTCGTCTATTCCCCCACTCGATAATACTGTAAAATTATCAATACTTGAGCCACTTCCACTGTTCGTAATTATTTTAATTTTACCATCTGTCGCTCCAGTTGGAACTTTAGCTGTTATTTCAGTTGAAGTATTAGTAGTAGTGACTGCTTCTTTTGTATTAAATACAACCTTTTTAACTACAGATAAATTTTGTCCTGTAATTGTGATCGTATCACCAACTTTTCCAGAAGCAGGGCTAAAGCTTGTAATTTGAGGATTTCCTTCAGCTCTCACTATTTTAGCAAAATCACCCATAAGCAAAGTTGGCAAGATTAAGGCGATTGCAAATATACCAACAAAACTATATCCAAAAAAATGTGATAAAATTATATATTTTTTTGTTTTAAAAAATTTCATAATTAAAATTATTTTTTAATTAAAAGCTCTAATTGTCCTTGGGCTTTATTTATTGCCTCTCCTAATGATAACCTATTTGATAATATATTGTCTATTAAATCTCCAAAAATACCGTCAGTTTTCGTTTTATCAGGGTCAACCCATGATCTGGAAATTAATGCTGAATCAAAGAAAGAAAATAGATAAGGGTTCTCTGGCTTTTTAGTTAAAAGCTTTCTCGATACAGGTGGTAATGACGTTGCGATTGATAAATTTAAAGCAGACTCATCTTGACTCAAAGCACTAGCTATTTGAAAAGCTGAAGTCAAATTAGTTGATTTTTTATTAACGGCCACTGCATAAACTTCCCCATATGTTTTTCTTGTTGGATAATCTTTTATTTGCAGAATTTGAGTTACATCGAAGCTTAGATTAGGATTAACTGTTTCTATTTCAAATAATTCGCTTGCCCGGCCAATATAAAAAGTGAGTTTACCAGATGTAAACATATCAAAAGAACTAGGCAATGCTCGATTCCAAGAATAAGCACTATTCGAAGGATTAGAAAATTCAATAAAGAAGTTAAGAACTGTTTTAATTGGAGAAATAGTAAATTTCAATGGATTGCTGTTTAAAGATACTACGTAGTCAGACATCTCTCTGTTAACAATTGGATTGTCATTCTGAATTAAAAGTGTAGCTAATATATCTTTAGCATTATTGACATTCGCATATTGACCTAGTGCAATCATACTACGATTTATGGTTCCACTATTCTCCTTTTTTGTTAAAATTGAATTAAGATTAAATAATTCATCCCATGTTTTAGGAGTGCTAGCCATACTCTCATTTGATAATATATCTTTGTTATAATACAAAACAATTGGATCAACAATTAAAGGCATACCAATTATTCCTTCATTGTCTAAATATATATTCGCCCCTTCAATAAATGAATCCGTAAAAACTTTTTGAGGATAACTTGCATATGGTATTTTATAGATAAAATTATTATTCCTGATAATCATATCAGGAGTAATAATGAATAAATCAGGGCCTTCACCATTTGCAAAAGCTTCAATCAAATCTTGTTGGTAAGTTGTTGGATCTTTTTTATTATATTTTATACTTATATTTTGATTGTTTGAAGCAATCAAATCGATAGAGCTACTCATTGTTTGAGCTTCGAAAGTTCCCCAAATTGCAACCTTACCAGTTATTTCATTTTTAGGATTCCCAATTTTAATTACATTTGAAAATATTAAAACTGCAAAAACAAAAAAAGCCATGAAGACTGCAACTAAAATTGTTTGGAAATTATTCATACTTAAATATTATACCATAATGATGTGGGCTTGTGGAAATATTTTCAAGAAAGATAAAACCTCTTTTTTCAAATAATTCTCTAGCCATACTTGCCGATAAAACATTTTCTTTAGATGGACCCATCCCTCCGAATGATTCAATCCAATCTATAAGAAGGACTTCCCCATCCTTTTTCAAAACTCTTTTTACTTCATCAATGAGTCCAATTTTATCCTCAGCCTGGAATAAGACATTTGAAACAATGACTCTATCTATAGAATGATCAGAGATTTTCGTTCCACAACGTTTTTCAATATCACCCCAAATACATTCTATATTTGTTATGCCCCATTTTTTAATATCACCTTCAAGCATTTTAACCAAATCTCTTTGAACTTCGATAGCATAAACTTTACCACTATATCCAACTTTTTCACTTGCTGCTCTAGAATAAAAACCAGACCCTGCTCCAAAATCAGCAACTCTCATGCCTTCTGTTAATCCTAAATGTAAAATGTTTTGTCCTGGGTTGGTAAACATATTTATATTATACCATAATTAAAAAATAAAATTGTTTATAAAAAAGTAATTGAGGCAATATTATCACTTTCTCTTAATTTCATAATCGTAACTCCTTGGGTTTGTCTTCCTAATGTCGGGATTGAATCTAAACTAACTCTGATGACTTGTCCTTTTTGAGAAACGGCAATAATTTCACTTTCGTCTTTGACAATCTTCGCTACAATTAATTTACCAGTTTTTGGTGTAACTTTAGCTGTTTTTATACCAGAACCTCCTCTTTTCTGAGTTTTATATTCTTTAATATTAGTTTTTTTACCGAAACCATTTGATGATAAAGTTAAAATAGAGAGTGAATTATCTCCTTTCGGAATTTTATCAACTCCAATAACAAAATCGGCCTTAGCTAATTTCATAGCTCGGACTCCACCAGCGTTACGTCCCATTTCTCTAACATCTGTCTCTTTAAAACGAATTGATTGTCCTAATGTAGTCGCTAACATAACATCATCACCTTTTGAAATAGAGAGCACGGCCTGAAGTTCATCTTCTTTGTCTAACTTAATGGCAATCAAACCACTTCGGCGAACATCTTTAAAGCTTTCAGCTCCAACTTTCTTGGTCACACCCATTTTCGTGACCATCATTAATGTTTCAATTGTTTTCTTTGTTTCCTTATCAATAGGTAAAATAGAAGTCACTTTTTCATCTACTCCAAGTGAGATAAAATTCATTATTGATTTACCTTTCGTCGCTTTACGTCCTTCTGGAATATCATACATTTTAATCTGATAGGCTTTACCTAAATTGGTAAAGAACAATAAATCACTATGCGTATTAGCTGTAATCAACATAGTTACGAAATCCTCTTCTTTCGGTTCTATATCTATGACTCCAACACCTCCACGTTTTTGAGTTCGATATTCTGCCGGGTCAGTTCTTTTAACATAACCACCTTTAGTAAAGACAAGGACAGACTCTTTTTCTGGGATAAGGTCTTCTTCGTTTATAGCTTTTACTCCGCCTTTTATAATTCTAGTTCTTCTTATATCAGCATACTTTTCTTTAATAGCCACAAGCTCATCTCCAATAATTTTCATCATCTTTTTAGGACTAGCAAGGAGTGATTCTAATTCTTTAATTAACTCTTGTTTCTCTTTTAATTCTAATTCAACATTCTTGCGCTCTAACCCAGCCAATTTCTGAAGTTTCATTTCAAGAATCGCTACTGATTGTATTTCAGAAAATTTAAATTCTTTCATTAAATTTAATTTAGCAGAAATGGTATCTTTTGAAGCTCTAATTAAAGCGATAACTCTATCTATATGATCAAGTGCTTTCTTTAAACCCAAAAGAATATGTTCTCTTTCTTTTGTTTTTCTCAAATCATATTCAGTTCGACGACGAACAACAACCACTCGATGAGAAATAAATTCTTCTAGCAAGCTCTTAAGAGAAAGAGTTTGTGGAACTCCATCAACCAAAGCAACAATGTTAAAATTGAAAGATTGTTCTAATTGGGTATGTTTATAAATATAATTTAAAACTTTTTGAGGAATAACTCCATTTTTAAGATCAATCACAACTCTGATGTCTTTTGTTGATTCATCTCGAAGACCTTTAATCCCTTCAAGTTTTTTTTCTTGAATGAGATTAGCGATTGATTCAATAAGAGTTGATTTATTCACTCTATACGGTATGGAAGTAATTATTATTTGGAAAGTATCACTTTTTTGTTCAACAATTTCAGCTTCTCCTCGAGTCACAACTCCACCACGTCCAGTTGAATAAGCATGGACTAAATCAGCTTGTCCATAAACGATCCCCCCAATTGGGAAATCCGGGCCCTTAATAAATCCCATTAAATCTTCGGTTGTCGCATCTTTATTTTCTATCAAATGAATAGTCGCATCGACAACTTCAGATAAATTGTGAGGTGGAATATTGGTGGCCATACCAACGGCAATACCAAGAGTCCCATTTAAAAGTAGATTTGGAACAGTTGTCGGCAAGACAACCGGCTCCTTCCTGGTCTGATCATAATTATACCTGAAATCAACAGTCTCTTTCTCAAGATCAAGCAAAAGCAAAGATGATATTTTAGACATTTTGGCTTCCGTATAACGCATAGCCGCAGCTCCATCCCCATCAATTGAACCAAAGTTACCCTGACCATGAATAAGTGGGTATCGATAAGAAAAATCTTGAGCCATTCCAACCATCGAATCATAAACCGCTACATCACCATGAGGATGATATTTACCTAGAACGTCTCCTACTACTGCTGCACTTTTACGGAAACGTCCAGTATGAGTCAATCCCATTTCATGCATCGCATACAAAATTCGTCGATGAACTGGCTTTAATCCATCTCGCACATCAGGAAGAGCTCTATCTGTAATGACAGACATAGCATAATCTATAAATGATTCTTTCATCTCTGTATTTATATCGACAGAGATAACGTTTACATGTTGATTTTTTATTTCTTCTTCTTTTTCTTTAGCCATAATTAATTATATTCTATCGGTATCAAATCTATAACTTTTCCAGAATCTTCTTTCTTTAAATTTTTTGACATAATTTTTGCATTACCAACACTAGCGCTTATACTATTATAAGTATTAGAAATACTCTGGCCAAAAAGAGCAAAAGGTCTAATTTCTTCTTTAACCTCTTGAGAACTTTTTTGACTAAAACGATAACCCAAATTTCCTATCCAAACAAAAGAAACAAAAGCCATACAAACAACTAATGAACCAAAAAATATTTGCTTTCTAACATGTTCTGGTTTTGATTGTAATTTTTTTATATATGTACGCATATTATTTAAAAATTATGATAATAAAACAATTACTTCGCCCTCCCGACCAACTAACTCCTTAGACTTAATTGTTAATTTATCTATTGGCAAAACTTTTTCTTGCCCAGCTTCTTTCAAAAATGCTTTCAGGGTTTTCTCATCATAATCCATCGGGATAATAATCTTCGGTTCAAGAGTCACTGCCAATTTATAGGCTTCACTTGGATTAAGTAAATCATTATTACCAATCGGTACAAAAAGAATATCTGGCGATTCGATTTGTCCTCTAATGCTTGAGCTTAGTTTATCATCAGAAATCGCTCCAAGAAAACAAATTGAAATATTTTCAATAGAAAGAGAATAAATTGTATTTATATATTTCTTGCCACTTATTTCAGTATTTGTCATTATTCCTTTAATAAAAATATCTTTAATCTCATAGTCTCCTGGACCTGAAATTTCAAAAGGGATATTATCTCCATGAGAAACCATATCAAAACCATTATAATCAGGGTGATTAATGGTTGACAAAGCAATATCTGAACCAAAGCGAGAAGCCTTAGCAGAGGATTTAGAGTCTTTGCTTATTGGGTTAAAAGCTACAACTAAGTTTCCTTGCTGAATCTTGAAAAACTGCTTATCGAAATATGTGATAATCATATATACATAATATTGTAGCATATTTTAATAAAAAAATATACTAAAAAATCCCTTATCTCTTACCAAAATCCCCTTCTCCCTGATAGGGTTTTAGCTCCTATCTCTAATTTAGTACATCGTTTAAACTCTATTTTTAAGGTTTTTCTGTAGTACTTTTTCCTTTATATCCTTAATTTATTTTCTTTGTAAACTCCCTTTCATAATCATATTTGAGTTTCGAATATTTCATTTTCGCATCACTTAAAAGAATATCTTTTTTATGTAATTCAACTACGATACGTCCTAAAACAAAATCATCTTGTTTATTTTTAACAGCATTTTTATGTTCTGTCCTTACTTTCTCATAATCTTGCTCCAGTGATAATATTTCTTTTTCAGTATTTTCAAGATTCATTTTAGCTTGCTCTTTCTGAGTATCAAATATCTTTATGTCATTCTTATTTTTTTCTAATTGCCGTTGAGCTTCTATTAATTCTCTTTTGTTATTCCCCTCTGCTTGTGCTCTCCAAAAATCTCGTGAATTTTCCCACATTTTTTTACTTTCTGGACTTATATCTGGCTTATTTAATTCTCTTACCGCCTCACCACTCTCATTATATGAGGACTCAATAACCTGTTTCAGTTTTTCTATTTTTTTTTCTAAACCATTATTCCAATCCTCTAGTTCTTTAGCTCTATCTTCCGAAGTTAATTCTAATTTTTCACTTTTTAGAAATTCAATATCCTTAGCATTATCAACCTTAAGTACTTCACTGTTTACATTTTCAACGACACCATATTCCTCAACTTGTTTTAAATAACCTGGGTCATTGTCCAAAAATTCAGAGATAAGTCCCCTTAATTTATCTTTTGAAAATTTTTCATAATTTTTTAGAACATATTGACTTACTGTATTTTTTACAAAAAAAGTATCTTCTCCAGCTTCTTTTTCTATTTTTTGATGTTCCAAACAAAGAGATTTAAGGGTGTCTGGGTCAAAATCTAAACTATCATAATGTAGTTGTTTTCTTAAATTATTAAGCTCTGTTTGTTTTTGATTATTTTCAATATTTTTTTCTTCTCCTTGATTTTGTACAGCTTCAATTTTTCCTGCTGTTTCAGCTTTTACATCTCCAATTTTTTGATCAACTTCTTTTGTTCTTTCTTCTACTTCTCCTGTATTACCTCCCATGCTTTCAACTTGTGAATCTTGTGATTCACTTGTCTCCTTAATATAATTAACTTCATTTAATATTTCTTGTAATTTCTTTCTTCCTAATTCGGCAATATCTTCATGTCCGTATAATTCTGCATCTTTAACGAAATTCTCAATATCTTTTGGTTTCTCTTGGTTAGCTAAATCTTTCTTTAATAATTCTTTTTCGGAATCCATATATACAATAATATTAATTTGATAATATTGATGCCCGAATCGCATCAAT
>Ga0105047_10017204_pt1 | contig 11279 bp, 10 predicted proteins | sample MAT04_FD_78384 | JGI IMG/M metagenome (GOLD analysis project Ga0105047, IMG submission 78384) | Freshwater microbial communities from Lake Fryxell liftoff mats and glacier meltwater in Antarctica - MAT-04 (megahit assembly) | ecosystem: Environmental > Aquatic > Freshwater > Ice > Liftoff... | reverse complement strand
CTGGCGTCACCATCATCCTGACCACCCACTACATCGAGGAAGCCGAGGCCATCGCCGACCGGGTCGGGGTGATCCGCTCGGGCGAACTCCTCCTGGTGGAGCGCAAGGAAACGCTGATGAAGCGGATGGGCAAGCGGCAGATGCGGGTCGAGCTGATGCAGCCGCTCGCGGCCATTCCTGACGCGCTCGGCCGCTACAATCTCGTTTATTCGTCCCAGGATCAGTCTCTCACCTATTCCTGGGATGCCAATGGCGAGCGCACCGGCATCGCCGCACTGTTTGCCGATCTGAGCAAAACGGGACTGGGGTTCCGCGATGTGGAAACCAGACAGAGTTCGCTCGAGGATATCTTTGTCGGGCTGGTCGGAGAAGCGTCATGAACATTCAGGCGGTCAGGTCCATCTACAGCTCTGAAATGGAGCGGTTTTTCCGCACGCTGTCGCAAAGTCTCATCTCGCCGGTGCTGTCGACCTCGCTGTATTTCATCGTCTTCGGCGCGGCCATCGGCTCACGCATCGAGGAGATTGACGGCGTGAGTTACGGCGCCTTCATCGTGCCAGGGCTGATCATGCTTTCGGTGCTCACCCAGAGCATCTCCAACGCCTCCTTCGGCATCTATTTCCCGAAATTCACCGGCTCGATCTACGAATTGCACACCGCACCGGTGTCTGCTTTCGAGATCGTTCTGGGCTATGTCGGTGCTGCGGCGAGCAAATCGATGATCATCGGGCTGGTCATCCTGGCCACCGCCTGGGTCTTCGTGCCCTTCCACATTCTCCACCCGCTGCCCATGCTCGCTTTTCTCGCGCTCACCTCGATGTCGTTCAGCCTGTTCGGCTTCATCATCGGCATCTGGTCGCGCAATTTCGAGCAATTGCAGCTCGTGCCGCTCCTGGTCATTACGCCGCTGGTCTTCCTGGGTGGCAGTTTCTATTCGATTTCCATGCTGCCGCCGGTCTGGCAGACCGTGACGCTGTTCAATCCCGTCGTCTATCTCATCTCTGGCTTCCGCTGGAGCTTCTACGGCACGTCCGATATCAATATTGCCGCCAGTCTGGCCATGATCGCCCTGTTCATGGCGATCTGCCTCGTCCTCATCATCTGGACGTTCCGCACCGGCTACAAGATCCGGACCTGACCGGCGACAGGTTACCTCGCCTTGCCTCAGGCAGCCTTCGGCAGACGGTCACGGTGGTGCTGTGACATGAAATCGAGCATCGGCCCGGTGGGTACGATCCGGGTCGGGTTGATGGTGCCGTGGCTGGCGTAATAGTGGTGCTTGATGTGGCGCATGTTGACGGTGTCGGCAATGCCGGGCGTCTGGTAGAGGTCGCGCAGATAGCCTGACAGGTGGGGATAGTCGGCGATGCGGCGGATGTTGCACTTGAAGTGGCCGACATAGACGGCGTCAAACCGCACCAGTGTGGTGAAAAGCCGCCAGTCGGCTTCGGTCAAGGTGTCTCCGACCAGATAGCGTTGCCGCGAAAGCCGCTCCTCAAGCGCATCAAGCGCGGTGAACAGGGCCGTCACATGTTCCTCATAGGCGGTCTGGCTGGTGGCGAACCCGGCCTTGTAGACCCCGTTGTTGACGGTGTCGTAAACGAACGCATTGACCGCATCGATCTATGTGCGCAGGGCTTGCGGATAGAAATCATGGCCGGGGTCAACGAGGCCTGCAAACGCGCTGTTGAACATCCGGATGATTTCGGAACTCTCGTTGGAGACGATGGTGCCCAACTTTCGATCCCAAAGCACAGGCACGGTGACGCGGCCGGTATAGTCGGGCCTGGCCGCCGCATAGACCTGCCAGAGGTAGGCTTTGCCGCCAAGGTGGTCGGCGGTGGCGTCGTCGCGGTCGTGGAATTCCCAGCCGTTCTCTCCCATGTATGGATCGACCACCGAGAGCCCGACCAGAGGTTCAAGGCCTTTGAGCCGTCGGAAGATCAGGGTCCGGTGGGCCCACGGACAGGCAAGCGACACATAGAGATGGTAGCGGTCCGCCTCGGCTGAGAAACCGCCACCGCCGCTCGGGCCCGGCGTGCCGTCTGCGGTGATCCAGTTTCGGAAGGCTGCGTCCGTCCGTTTGAACTGCCCCTTGTTTGACGATGTATCGTACCAGACGTCGTGCCAGACGCCATCCGCCAACATGCCCATGATCTGTCTCCTTTGATGGTCAACATAAGCGGGCAGCGCTAAATTGCGACCTCGCCAGCAGTGAACGGTGCGTTTTGGATTGGACGACGGCGACCGGGTCTGGTATCTGCCGGGCACTTGGAGACGATGCCGGTGGTCATGATCAGGAACCCGCGACGACGCTGAATGAGGCCGCGCTGACCGCGGTGCCCCACGCGCTCTGTCCTGTCGCCAGTTCCGGAACCTCTCCATGTCCCTTCATGACTACGTCTATCTCACTGAGGACGCGTCCCATGACGCTGCCATTCAGCTCATCAACGAGGAAGCCTTCGGACCGGGCCGTTTTACCCGCGCGGCCGAGCGGATCCGCGAAGAGGGGCCGCACGACCGCAGGCTCTCCTATATCTGCACTGACCGGGGCGAGTGCATCGCCTCTGTGCGCATGACGCCGGTGATGGCCGGGGAGACGCCTGCCCATCTGCTTGGACCGCTTGCGGTGCGGCCATCGCACAAGAATCTGGGAATCGGTCGTGACCTGGTGCGGATTGCCGTCGCCGCAGCTTTCAGGGCAGGCAGTGCTGCGGTGATACTGGTGGGGGATCCGCCCTACTACGGGCCGCTGGGCTTTGCGCCAACGACACCCGGTGGGCTTATTCTGCCGGGTCCGGTCGATCCGCGCCGGGTGCTTGCGGCAGTCGGGACGGATATGAAGACGAGCGACCTCACGGGCGTGATCTGCCACCGGCTGCGCCGTAACGGTCCTGCCGCTCTGCTGCTGTCCGCTTCAGCGGCCTTCGCGAAACCAGGTGGCACCGAGCGCGAGCAGCATCAAGGCGAGGCCGAGGAAGCCCGCAAATAGCGGCGTGCTGCGAACTCCGAGAAGGAGGCTTTCGCCGCTGGTGCGCAACGCCATCCGATCACCCGAATCGCGCGGGATTGCCCGCACCGGCAGGATCTGCGGCAGGTCGCTCGCCGCGCTGTTGATCCGCCGCACCTGTCCGCCTGTCTCTGATGCAAGCGGGGTCAAGGCTTGCGTGGTGGACACGGTTGCGCGGAATTCCGGCGCATCGACAGCCCCGACATGGGCAAGAGCAGTCAGCGCCCCTTGCGTCACTTCCACAAGGCCAGGTTCGTCGAGCGTGATGTCAGCCCGGAAGATTCCGGGTCCGGCTGCCTCGAGCAGGATTTCGCGGCTTTCGCCTGAGGGCAGGCGAACGGATGCCGCCGGGGCCTCGTCCGCCATGGTCTGGCGCTCGACGGTCAGGGTGCGGCCCGAGGCGGTTGCGCGCAGGGATTCCTCCTCGAGAGAGGGTTCCTGCATCAGCCAGTGGGCGATGCGGCGGTATAGCGCCACATGCGGGCCGCCGCCTTCAAAGCCGCGCGCCCAGAGCCAGCCCTGGTCGGACAGAAGCATCGCCACGCGGCCTTCGCCATAGCGGTTGAGCACCAGCAGAGGTTCCTTGTTCGCGCCTTCGAGCACGGCATTGCCCTCCACGTCGGAAACCGACACCGTCCGGAACCAGCGGCCCCAACCCGGAGGCTCGGACTGGCCGCCCGGCAGGCCGCGGGTAACGGGATGCTTGCGTCCGTCTTCCGACAGGCGAGGATAATAGCCATCGGTCGATACTTTCCCGGTCGGCAGAGCCGGCAGGGCGGGCGCGAGCGGGGTTTCGGCAATGCTGTCCAAGCCCGCAAGTTCCGGTCCTGCCGCGATCAGCAGCGCGCCGCCGTCTTCGACATAGCGGGCGATGTAGTCGTAATAGAGCACCGGCAGCACGCCGCGGTTCTGATAGCGATCGAGGATGATGAGATCAAACTCGTCGATCTTCTCGACAAAGAGTTCGCGGGTCGGAAAAGCAATCAGCGAAAGCTCGGAAATTGGCGTGCCATCCTGTTTTTCCGGCGGACGCAGAATGGTGAAATGCACCAGATCCACCGAAGCATCGGACTTCAGAAGATTGCGCCAGGCCCGTTCGCCCGCATGCGGCTCGCCTGAGACGAGCAGCACCCGCAGGTTCTCGCGGATGCCTTCCACCTCTGCGACGGCGCGGTTGTTGGCGGTCGAAATTTCGCCCGGCATCGCGTCGAGCGCGAACTCGATGATATTGGTGCCACCGCGTGGCGGCTGGAACACGAACTGGCTTTCGCCGTCCGGCGTGACGGTCTCGGTGCTGACATCCACGCCGTTGATGCGGACCGTCACATTGGCGGGTCCGCGATCGCCCGGCCCATCGACGCTCACCCGATAGATGATGTCCTGGTTTTCGCCGACGATGCCGAAGCGCGGTGCACGCACGACCTCGATGCGCCGGTCGGTCTCGTTCTCCTCGCCGGTGATCAGACCATGCAGCGGTGTGTCAATGCCGAGTGCGGCAGCGGTCTCGGGCAGATCGTGGATCTGGCCGTCAGTGATCATGACAGTTCCCGCAAGACGGGACGTGGGGATATCGCGGATACCTGAGGAAAGAGCCTCAAACAGCCGGGTGGAGGGCGATTGGGCGTCGGGATCGGTGGTGGCCTCGATGATGCGGGCTTCAAGCCCGGGGTAGCGGGCGATCCGCTCGGTCAGTGCCGCAAGCGCCGCGTCGGTCCTCTCGGTACGGCCCGACACAGTCTGGCTCGGGCTGCGGTCGACCACGATGGCGACGACGCTGCGGACCGGCTCGCGATCCTCGAAATTGGCCACGGGATTTGCGAGCGCCAGGACCAGGGCTGCGAGCGCGAAGGCGCGCACGACCGCGCCGCGCAAGCCCGCATGGAGTGCCCAGCCAATGAGCAGGGCAGCCACCACGGCAAGACCGGCAATGAACGTCATGGGAAGGAACGGCGCGAATGTCAGGTTCATGTCACTCTACCCATGTCACTCTGTCCATGTCTCCGGTCCCACGTCATTGGCCCAATCGCTCGAGCAGCGCCGGCACGTGCACCTGATCGGCCTTGTAGTTGCCGGTAAGCATGTACATGACGATGTTGACGCCGGCGCGAAAGGCGTATTCGCGCTGCCACGGATCAGGCGGCACGGTGGTGAAGACCGGCGTCCCGGTTTCGTCGAGTGCCCAGGCGGCCGCCATGTCGTTGCCGGTGATCAGGATCGAGGAGACGCCGTCGCCGGCCCGCGCCGGGCGCGTGGACGGATTACCTGACTGTTCGGGAAGGGTTTCCACCCAGAGCGGACCATCTGGATAACGGCCGGGAAAGGCATCGAGCAGGAAGAAGGATTTTGTCAGGACATGGTCTGTCGGCACCGGCTCGAGCGGCGGAATGTCGAGATCGGCAAGAATGATCTGCAGCCTCCGGGTCAGCGGGCTTGCACCGCCGCCAAGGTCGGCGATCCGGTCGCGGGTGTCAAACAGCACTGTGCCGCCGCTTTTCATGTAGGCGTCGATCCGGCTGATCGCGGCTGCCGACGGCATCGCAGCGTCCTCGCTCATCGGCCAGTAGATCAGGGGGTAGAACGCAAGTTGGTCAGTCTCGATGTCGACCCCCACTGCGTCTCCGGCCTCAAGCGCGGTGCGCTGCGCCATGAAACCGGTGAGCCCGTCAAGACCCTGCCGGCTGGTGCGGTCAACGGCGTCATCTCCGGTCAGCACATAGGCGAGATGGGTCCGGTCGAGGCTGTCGAGAAAGGCAGCGTCGCCCGGCTGGCCATCCTGAGCCCGGGCGGTTTGCGGACCAAAGCCGGCCAGGCCGAGCGACAGCGCGAACACGGCGGCGGCGGTGCCGACCGCTCGCATGCGGGTCCGGCGCAATGCACCACCCATGATGAGGACGATCAGCGTGTCGGCGAGAAGGCCGAAGAAGGCTGCGCCGAACAGCCAGGGCTTGAAGTCCACTGCCGTCTCGCCTGCAATCTGCGTGCGGGTGACCGGAACACCGGTCTCCGGGATCACGATCGGGTTGAGCATGTCACCGGCCTGGAAGAGATTGAGTGCTACGAAGCCATCCTCCGTTCCATAGAGCCCAGGCGGATTGTCAAAGCTGGCCCTGGGCAACTGTCCGGTTGCAAGATCGAGTGGTTTTGCGTCACCGGAAGCAGGCACCAACGCGCCGCGGGCGTCGAGCAGCAGCCAGGGCGGCAGGATCCCGGACGCTGATCCACCTTCTCCGGCAACCGCGCGCGACAACTGCACCACCCGGCGCAGCATGTCGACGAAATGGCCTGAGATCGGCAGATCCGACCAGCCAGCTTCCGCCGTGACATGAAACAGCACGATGCGACCATCGCCCCGCTCCGCCGCCGTCACCAGCGGTGTCCCGTCGCCGAGGCTCGCCCAGGTTCGGGCGGCAAGGTCGGCCGATGGCTCGGCGAGAACCTGGCGGATCACGGTGACGCTTCTGGGCGCGGGAAGGCCTGCGAAAGGGCTTGTGGCTGGATAATCAGCCAGCGGCTGCGGCTCGACCCATGACAGGGAGCCTCCAAGTTCGCGTTCGCCTTTGCGCAGCGTGACCGGCACTAGCGGATCATCGGAGGGAGCGGCGGCAAGCCGCGGACCGGCGAAGCGGATCAGGGTTCCGCCGCGCTCGATCCATTGGGTGAGGGCCTGCGTGGTCTGGTCGGGCAGGATGCCGATGTCTGCCAAAACGATGACCGCCGGCTGCCTTGCTATGAGCGCAGGTACGGCCTGGGCAAGGTCGGCGCTGTCAGCTTCGATGAGATCGGCATAGGGCGCCAGCGCGCGGTTGATATAGTAGAGGGGCGACAGCAGCGGCTGGGCGATGTCGGCGGCCTCGCCGGAGATCAGCGCCACGCGGCGGCGGCGGAAACTGTCATCGACCAGCCAGACGCTGCCGGCGGTCTCCACGCCGTCCACCGCGATCCGTGCGATGTCGTTGCGCAATTCGAAAGGCGCGGTCACCGCGCCGATGGCGGCACTTTCGCCTGCGCCAAAGGTGACGGCACCGGCGGCAAGTTCGATCCCGCGCGAATCCCGCGCTGTCAGCGCAATGTCGGCGGCCGTGTCGTTGGCGAGGCGGCTCGCCGATACCGACAGCGCATCCGTGCCGTTGGCGGCGGCGGTCAGCGCCACCGGGGCAGTCCCGCTGTCTTCGATCACCCGCAAGGCCTGCGGACCGAGCGCCAGCAACCGCTCCAGAGCCTCAGTGGATCCGGGCGTGGCGATGCCGTCGGTGAGGAACGCGACGGTTCCCGGTGCGGTGGTGCCGAGAGCTGCCACAATGGCGGAGACGGCACCCGCGCGGTCAGGCAGTGCGGGTCGGGGGGCTGCGGCGCGAAGTTGCTCGCGGGCGCGCTCGGCCGTGCCAGGCGTCGCATCGCCGCGCCGGTCTGCAGTCAGGGCAACCACGACCGGGACTTCGGCCGTTTCAGCGTCTTCGATCAACATGTCGGCAGCCGCCACCCGCGCCTCCCAATCGGGGGCTGATGCCCAGCCGTTGTCGATCATCAGCACCAAAGGCCCGTCCGTTGACAGCGTGCGGTCCCGGGGGTTGAGGACGGGTTCGGACAGCGCCAGGATGACGAGCGCGGCAATCAGCAGCCGCAGGGCGGTCAGCCACCAGGGACTGTGAGACGGCGTTTCCTCGGTTTTGAGCACGCGGGCAAGGATATGCAGCGGCGCGAATGGCTCGGCCTGGGGGCGCGGCGGCGTCAGTCTGAGAAGCCACCAGATGACCGGCAGCGCCAGCAGGCCGAACAGCAGCGCTGGAGCGCCGAAGGCAAGCGGCAGGCCCACCATCAGCGCGCCTCCTTGCGGGACGCCGACGGGACGCCAGACAGATGGCCATGGGCCAAGGCCAGCGCCTCGGAGGCCGGCCGGTCGGTGCGGTGGGCGAGAAAGCTCCAGCCCAGTCGGCGAACGTCGGCGCCCATGGTTTCCCGCCGGGCGTGCCAGACGCGGCGGTACTCCGCAGCCACGGTTTCCGCCCGTCCGGCCACCAGCTTGGCACCGGTCTCCGGATCGCGAAACTCGGTCCGGCCGGAATAGGGGAAAGTCTCCTCGGCCGGATCGCAGATCTCTATGGCATGTCCGCGAATTCCGCGCCGGGCGGCGGGTGCTATGGTGCGGTCGATCACCTCGGCCTCATCAAGGAAGTCACCGATCAGAATGACATCGCTCATCCGGTTGATGCGGGTGAGATCGGGCATGCCGGTGCGGGCGCTGGTCGTCGACAAGGCAATCGCCAGGCGTTCGGCGGCGCTGCGCGCGGCGACAGGTTCGAGAATGCCCGGGCAGCCGATGCGCTCGCCCGAGCGGGAGAGCAATTCAGCCAGCGCCAGCATCAGCACCAGCGCACGGCTTTCCTTGGAGACGAGACCGAGATCGGACTTGTAATGCATCGACGGCGACAGATCAGCCCAGAGCCAGATGGTGTGCGCGGCTTCCCATTCCCGGTCGCGGACGTAGAGATGGTCGTCGCGCGCCGAGCGGCGCCAATCGATGCGGGAAAGTGATTCGCCCTGCACATAGGGACGGAACTGCCAGAAGGACTCGCCGATGCCGCGCTTGCGGCGGCCATGCCAACCGGCGATCACGGTGTTGGCCACCTTGCGCGCCTCGGCGAGGCAGTCTGGCAGGAGGCTCGCCCGCTGCCGGGCACGCGCCAGCGCGTCGAGCCGGTCGGCGGACTTCGTGATCTGGCCGAGAGCCGCCATGCGCTCAGCCGGATGCCGGGCGGACCAGCCCGGCAATCACGTCGCGGATGCCTATGCCTTCGGCACGGGCTGCGAAATTGAGCGCCATGCGGTGCTGGAGCACCGGTTCCGCCAGCGCTCGCACGTCATCGATCGATGGCGCCAGCCGCCCGTCATAGAGTGCACGGGCACGCGCGCACAGCATCATGGCCTGGCCCGCACGCGGACCCGGACCCCAGGCGACTGTGTCATCGGTGCGCTTGTTGCCGTGACCGGGACGGGCGGAGCGAACCAGCGACAGGATCGCCTCGACCACCGATTCAGGCACCGGCATCTGGCGGATCAACATCTGGATTTCGGCGAGCCGGGTCGCGTCAATGGCGGGCCTGGCGACGCCTTCGTTGACACCGGTGGTGTCGAGCAGAATTTGCCTCTCGGCCTGAATGTCGGGATAGGGCACGTCGACCTGCATCAAGAAGCGGTCAAGTTGAGCCTCGGGGAGCGGATAGGTGCCTTCCTGCTCGAGCGGATTCTGTGTCGCAAGCACGTGGAAAGGGCGCGGCAGATCATAACGGGCACCGGCCACCGTGATATGGTATTCCTGCATGGCCTGCAGAAGTGCCGACTGGGTGCGCGGAGACGCGCGGTTGATCTCGTCGGCCATCAGCAATTGTGCGAAGACCGGGCCCGGCACGAAGCGAAAGGAGCGGCGACCGGCCGCGTCCTGGTCCATCACTTCCGACCCGAGAATGTCGGACGGCATCAGATCGGGCGTGAACTGGATGCGGTTTGCCGACAGGCCAAGCACCGTTCCGAGCGTCACCACCAGCTTGGTCTTGGCAAGGCCCGGGACGCCCACCAGCAAGGCGTGCCCGCCCGACAGCACGGCAAGCAAGGTGCGTTCGACCACGCTTTCCTGGCCGAAAATGACTTCCGAAACTGCCTTGCGAATGGCGGCGATATCGGAAAGAGCCCGCTCGGCGGCGGCGATCATCGCCTTTTCATCGGTTGGCGTTGCGCCGGTCTCAATGCGTCCCATGGGCGTCTCCGCTTCGTCGGTTGCAAACACGGCCCCAAGGCCAATGGTCCATCATGTCACCAAGATGACAGCTTATTCTTCCGGCCAAGGCTGACAAGCGCCATTAAGTTGACTATCTCGTTACCTCATCAAATAGCTGGACAAGACAATGGCAAAAACAAGGACCCCGGCAAAAACAGATGCCGCAGACTTTGCCGCGATGATCGCGCGCGCGGCGGGTGACCGCAACGCGGGAACCGATGGCTTGCCTCCGGTCGAGCGCTGGAATCCGCCCTATTGCGGTGAGATCGACATGGAAATCCGGTCGGACGGAACCTGGCACTACATGGGCACGCCGATTGGGCGGATGCCGCTGGTGCGCTTGTTTTCAACTGTCCTCAGGCGCGACGACGACGGCCGAACCTATCTTGTCACGCCTGTGGAAAAACTTGGCATCCGGGTGGCGGATGCGCCCTTTCTCGCCGTCGAGATGACCGTGACCGAGGCCAAGGGTTACCTCGCGCTCGTTTTCCGCACCAATGTGGGCGACCTGGTGACAGCCGATGCCGAACACCCGCTGCGGTTCGCCATTGCGGAAGATACCGGCGCTCTCAAGCCCTATGTGCAAGTGCGCGGACGGCTTGAAGCGCTCGTCAGCCGTGCCGTGACCCATGATCTGATGGCGCTCGGGGAGGAGGTCTTGATAGACGGAATGCCGATGTTTGCAATCCGTTCTGCGGGCGCGGTGTTTGCGGTCATGCCGATGGCCGCCCTCGCCGATCCGGACGACGTTTCGGGAGGCACCCTGTGACACACAGTGCTGCACCGCTGTTTGACGCCCGGGATTTCCGCGCGCGCGCCGTCCGTCACGCACCGGATCTGCGCATCGGCGTTGTCGGGGCCGGGGGTGTCGAGGGTCCTTCGTTTCTGGCCCATGGCGATGACGTGCTCAATCACGAGATCGTGAGCCAGCTGTCGACCCGGACGCTGCGGCCGGCCGCCGTTCTGGTGCCGGTGGTGGACGATGCGGGTGCCTGTGTGATCCTGACCCGGAGGGCGATCGCCATGCGCAGGCATTCGGGGCAGGTCGCTTTCCCCGGCGGGGCGGTCGATGCCGGTGACGGGTCGCCCGAAGTGGCGGCGATGCGGGAAGCCGAAGAAGAGATCGGGCTCGACCGCCGGTTCGTCGAACCTGTCGGCCAATTGCCCGTCTACCTGACGACGACCGGGTTCCGCATCACGCCGGTTCTGGCCGTGGTTCGCCCGGGCTTCCGTCTCACGCTCAATCCCGCCGAGGTGGACGCCGCGTTCGAGGTGCCGCTCGCCTTCCTGATGGATCCAGCCAATCACCGGCGCGAAAGCCGGGTCTGGGAGGGTGTGGAGCGGCACTATTACACCATGCCCTATGGCGAGCATTTCATCTGGGGCGTGACCGCTGGCATCATCCGCACACTTTACGAAAGGCTTTACGCATGACCGTCACGGCCAGGAGCGTCGCCGGCGAGCCGTGGTTTGTCCAACCGGCGCTGGCGCGCGTGT
>Ga0105047_10017202_pt1 | contig 11279 bp, 6 predicted proteins | sample MAT04_FD_78384 | JGI IMG/M metagenome (GOLD analysis project Ga0105047, IMG submission 78384) | Freshwater microbial communities from Lake Fryxell liftoff mats and glacier meltwater in Antarctica - MAT-04 (megahit assembly) | ecosystem: Environmental > Aquatic > Freshwater > Ice > Liftoff... | reverse complement strand
GTATTTTGCCTTGGCATCGTTGCCACTAAAATTATCAAGTATGAAACCTGTCTTGAACCAGGTCGGCACGTTGGTAAGGCCGATATAGCAACGATAACTTGACCATTCGTATTCTTCCGGCAAGGCAACTATCCCGGCCCTGACTGGGTTCAGGTGAATGTAGCGGGAAAGTTCAGCGGCATATTCGTTGGCTTCGACGAGTATCGCTTTGTATCTCCCCTGAAAAAGATGACCGGCCCGTTTTCGCTTGAGATTGAAGTAGGTTGTGTAAGCTCCGTTTATATGGCGCATGATCTGCGACAAGTTGCCCTCCGGCGTTTCCAGCAACAGGTGATAATGGTTGGTCATCAGGCACCAGACATGGATTACGGCGCCATAGCACTCAACGGCTGATTCCAGATAAGAGAGAAACTTCTCTCGGTCTTTCCGGCTTTTGAATATATCTTTCTGCTCGTTACCACGCGAAGTAACATGATAAAATGCGTTGGGATACTCGATGCGTAACGGTCGCGCCATGATGATCTCCTATGCTTGTCGGAATTTTCACAAAGCATAGCATGCAATAGACAGCCTGTACAGGGTTGAGACCTGACCCCCTTAGATTGCGTACAATTATGTACTGCAATATCCCTGGGGCATCCAGTCTTGATTGTCTTGGCATGGGGTAGTGATCGCATAGTTCGGAAAGCTCGTCAACTAACAAGCAGGCAAACAACGTCCCACAAGCCCGTCCCTTATGTCAACTCGATACAACAACAATGCCAGAATCAGTTACCGCAGTCGGTTACTACATTTGAGCAGTCATCTAAGGTGCATTTCCAATTAGGACAAAAGTTGGTATAGCTCCAGTTGACCAAATATGATCCACAAATAGCACTAATGTTGAGTTACCCCAACTACGCCTTCAATCCAGACAGAGAGTGCTTTACTGGTCTTCAATGATTCCTCTGAGATGACAAGATTGTTTTTTTGAGCCAGGGAATTTGCGTATTTGAGTTGCAACTCACTTGGTCCACCTCCAGCAGCACGTAATGGTGGAATAGAGAATCCCATTTTATTGTGAACACCTTTACAAAAACGCTGCCAGGTTTCTTTCTTCTCAACCACCAGATCCAGAAATCCTTCCATCTTCCTGGTTAGCTCATAATCAATCACCCAGGCGTGCTTATCCTTGAGGTAGTCAATCAGAGTTTCTCCCGGTTGTAACGGTACTACCTTGCCCTTTTCCTCCTTGACATAGCCACGATCAGTGATGTTCTTAGTGATGGCTGCATAGGTAGATGGTCTTCCGATATCAAGTCGTTCCAATTCTTTTACTAAAGAGCCTAGTGTAAAGCGTCCCGGAGGTTTGGTCTTTTTCTCGTCAAGGATTTCCTGCGTTTTCAGAACCATTTCGCCAACCTCAATCGGTGGTAGTAACTGCAGTTTGTTGTCCTCTTCCGTTTTTTTATCCTTTTCTTCATCAGTCTCAGCATAGACTTTGAGGAACCCATCAAAAACCAGAACTCGTCCAGCTGCCTTGAATCTTTCACCAGCTACATTAAAGAGCATGACAGTGGAATCATAACGTGCCACAGCCATTTGACTGGCAACAGCTCGCTTGAAAATCAGTTCATAGAGTTTGCCATGGTCCGGAGTTAGTCCTTCTTTTTTGATGATAGTGGTGATATCTACGAGAGAATGCATGTGGGTAGGACGGATGCCTTCGTGAGCCTCGGCTTGAGAGTTTTTTGATTTGTGCTGGTGCGGCTGCGCAGGCAGATATGAGTTGCCGAGACTCTTTCCCAGAAATTCACGAATTTCGGTAATAAAGGCTTCGTCCATCCTGACCGAATCGGTGCGGTGATAGGTGATAACACCATGGTCAAAAAGTGCCTGCGCCAGTTTCATGGTCTGTTCAGGAGTAAACTTTAGGCGGGCAGCAGCGGCAGCTTGTAAATCTACTGTTGTGAACGGCGGCTTGGGTGATTGCTTGACTTCTTTGTTTTCAATCTTTTCTGCCAAGGCATGGGTTTCCGCATTTATAGCCGTAATTATCTGCTCTGCTGCGGACTTGTCGGTAAACTTGCCTTGAATATGGCGAGCCAGGAATGTAGTGCCATCCTTGTCCAACTTGATATCCAGCATCCAATATGCCGATGAATTAAAAGCTCGAATTTCCCGTTCACGATCAACGATCAGACGAACTGCAGGAGATTGCACCCGCCCGACACTGTAGGAACTGCGAAGCGCCTTACTGGCAATCGGGGAAAGAATATATCCTACAAGCCGATCTCCGATTCTTCGCCCCAGGAAGGCGTCATAGAGGCCACTGTTCGTCTTTTCAAACGGCACCGCTTTGGCAAGTGATTCTTTCAGCCCCTTCTCGGTAACTTCGAAAATCTCCATACGCAGACACTCTTTGGCAACCGATTTGACCTCTTCATAGATATGACAACTTATCGCATAACCTTCACGATCCGGGTCACCGGCAAGCATGACTGTTTCGCCCTTAGCCGCTGAACGTAGTTCTTTTGGCAGGTTAGCTTTCTTTTCATGGCAGACGAAGGTAGGTTCATAGGTTGTAAGGTCAACGCCAATGGCACCCTCGGGCAGGTCTTTGAAGTGGCCAACCGTGGACATCGTTTTAACTTTAAGAATAGACTGTATTTTTTTTGCCTTAGTTGGCGATTCGACAATAATGAGCATATGGTCTGCTTTTGTGTAATGTATGTTTATGTTATGAGATGACGACTATTTTGCTGCAACGTAGATGGTAAAATCATCCTTCATCCTGTTCCAGCAACCATCGCCAAACAGGTATAACCGTAATTACCCTGCTGCCACGTTCTATTAATTCATCCTCATGGCGTGTAACAACGGTTGCGGTTGCGCAGTCCAACTCTTCCATAGCCTCATGCAGGGCAGTCAATTCCCGTTTTCTGGTTGCTGCCTCAGCAAGAGATTCACAGACCTGCACCAGCATCTTTGACCGATCCGGCATCTGGATAATGAAGTCAACTTCTCTGCCATTGCGGGTACGGTAATAAAAAATATCGGTATTGATCCGCCTGAGAGCTGTAAACACCAGGTTTTCCAGCAAATGGACCGAGTTGGTCAGTATGCCGGATGAAACCGATCTGACCAGGCTATGATCCACGCAGTAGATTTTTTTCGGATTGGCGTTACTGCGTGACAGCGATGCATCGAACAGCCTGACCGTGAAGAGGAAATAGGCATCTTCGAACCATTCCAGGTATTCGGTCACTGCTGACTTTGGCGCTTTGTGCCCCCGCGATTTTAGGTAACCTGTCAAACTGTTGATAGTGTAGAGCGAGGCGATGTTGTCCATTAGCCAATAGGCCAGGTCCCGAACAGCCTGAGGATGAGATATGTCATGGCGCTCTACCAGGTCACGAAACAGGATGGCATGAAAATATTCCTGATGAATTTTCAGCCGCAGACGGCGGTCCAAGTGGGCGACTTCCGGAAAACCGCCGCACTCCCAGTATTCCTCAAACCCTTTCTGTACAAGTAGTCGACTTTTGGTTGAAAACGGGGGGCGGTTGCTGATCTGACGAAACTCCAGAAATTCTCTGAACGAAAAGGGGAAAAGCTCCCACGTTAAAGCCCTGCCACGCATCTGGGTAGCGATCTCTTTTGAAAGCATCCGGGCCGATGAACCGGTAAGGTATACTTCACACATTTCCGTGCGCAGCAACCTGTCCACAAAAGACTCCCAACCGGAGACCATCTGGATTTCATCCAGAAAACAGTATACGGTTTCATTGTTCTTCTTTTCCGGATAGATGGAGTAATAGGCGTCTGACACCATGCCTATCCCATCATGATGCAGAGGATGAAGACGATCATCGAAAAAATCCAGACAGAGGATGTTCTGGCGCGATACGCCGTTATCCAGAAGCCGCTGCATGATTTGAGACAAGCAGGTTGACTTGCCGCTCCTGCGTACACCAATGCAGACAGCAGCCTTACCGGATACCGGCACGATCCCGACATGACGCGGCACGCCGGTAAGCAGAATGTTTTCCTGATAGTCAAGGATGAGTGTTTTAATGATCTCAAGCATGATGCATTCCTTCGGTAACCCCATCGATCGGTAACAATAATTACCACATTTGACCAACATTGGAAACAATAAATTCCACTTTCACAACAAGGAACGATAAAGGGTCCGCACTTGACACGAGATATTTTACCTTCGAGCCGGTTAACTTCTTTATGTAAGATTGGGAATTCGGGGGACATATTATCACTTTGTCCAGTGGTATTTTACTACTTGGAACAAAATGAACTTCAGGTTTGCAGCCAACAACCCGGGAGCAACTGATGACTCTTGGCAAAATGTTAAGTTTATTGACTTTATGCAACCATATGCCTAAGATTTTTGATTGAAACAGATTCAAAACACAAACCGCTCTTAATCAGGACAACTATCCGCATGGGCAAACCAAATACCGGAACATATAAAAAAATGCTGTTTTATTCAGCTATTGCCATTATTTTACTGGTACTGTCCCTTCCTGTTGTCCTGAAAAAATACATCACCACACCTCATGCCGCTTCACTAATATCGCAGCTACTTTCCAGCACACTGAAACAGACAGTTGCTATTAACAGTATTTCCATTTCAGACCGCACTCTGCACCTGAACGGTATTTCACTTGTCGGCCTGGATGATGCTCCGCAATCAAAACTGCTGGTGCTTGATTCCATTACCATAAAACCTGACTGGGTAACGTTACTATCCGGCAGAAAATCTTTTAATCGGGTTGAAATTGATGGCATCAAGATCGACCTGCAGCGTAACGCAGCTGGACACTGGAACTTCAGCCGACTATTGCAACTACCTTCATCAAAAAAGCCCTCTTCTACTGAACTGGTAATCAGCAACCTTTCCCTTAAAAACGGGACTTTACAGATCAACCAACAGCAAATAAAGGGCGTGACGCTGACCATTTCAAACCTGGCAACAAAAGGGTCCGAAAAAGCCGATGTCCACCTTGCATTTGATGACCCCGGCAGCAACCATTATATAATGTCAGGAAAAACACGTTTTGGTAAAGACGCCGAGCTGGACATGTCCTTGACGTCTTCGCAGGTTTCCCTGAAGAATCTTGCGGAAAAATTGATGCCTGGCAGCAGGTTTCTGCCTGAAAATGGCAAGGCAAGCCTGCAACTGTTTGCCAAACTGCAAAATGGTTTATTTCAATCCAGAGGTGAAATGCCGGTTAACTCGGTTACCAGGCAGGGCAAGGCTATGAACGGCCGCATATCATTTGCCTTGGAATATGATCTACAGAAAGATCTGCTACAGGTTGAAAATGTTTCCGTGCTTTTAAACGATCTGCTGACAATCCGGGCTTATGGAAGCGCGAAAGAGATGAAACAGACCAAAGAGTTCATGGTTGATATCAAGACGGATGAAGTTGATCTCGCCAAACTTGCCCAATTTATTCCGGAACTGGCCAACAGAGAGATTACGGTTAGCGGCAAGCTGGCAAAAAGCTCTCTGCACCTGGCCGGCAACGCCGTTAAAGGTATTACGGACGCCAGGGGAAAGCTGGATTTTTCAAAGGGTTTATTATCCAAAGGCAAACAGCTCTATTTTAATGACCTGACCATTTCTGCGGAAGCATCTCTAGTGGGCAACAATCTGGTTGTAACCGGAAAAGCCATACAGCCTCAATCAACAAGAGGCGCTGTTCTTGAAAGTTTGAATGCACCGTTTGTAGCGACAACAAGCAGGCTTTTCAAAGACACCAGAGCTACATTACCGGCCCTGGCTGCCAAAGTTAATGGCAACTCCATTTCCGGTAAGGCTGATTATTTCAATAGGACCCTCCTGCTGGAAAACTTCAACCTGACAAAAAAGGACTTCTCAATAAAACTTGGACGCCTGACAACACAATTGCCAGCTAAACAGGTTTCTACCTCAACAGTACGTTATCCGGTTATTGCAGACATTTCGAACTGTGACCTCAAAAACAGAGAAGTTCTGGCAAATAATGTCAGCGGCAAAATTCGGCTTACCTATGCCTACAACCCTGATTCAAAGTGGCTGGAGGGAACAACATCAATCAAAGCAGAAAAAATATCCTGGGACGGTAAAGAATCCGGTATCGCCAGCTTTGATGCCGTATTTACTGAAGCAGGCGGCAAGGCCGATTTCAAAGCGACCCTGCTGGGCGGCTCAACCAATGGAACATTGGCATTCAATCCTTTTGCTTTGTCTGACAAAACGACATTTTCAATCAATCTGCAAGGGATCCAACTATCAGAGACCAACAGGCTGACGGCTAAAAAGGAAGAAACATCCTTTACAAGTGGAACCATGGATGCTATCGGCAAGGGGAACTATTCTTTATCTAACGGCCTCTCCGGCCATATTAATGCGACCGGAAAAAGTATGACCATAACCGGCAAGTCGGGTAAAACAATACTCTCGGACGGCGGGATTGAAATTGACAGCGAAATAACCGGTAATAAGCTGATACTCCACAAAACTCAATTTTCTGTTGGTAAAAACATTACTTCCAATGTCAAGGGTGCAATAGACAACGTTTTTATGTCGGAACGCCAAGGCAGGTTGACCTTCACCGTCCCCAAGACTGCTGTAGCCGATTTGACAGACTCATTCATCAATACACTTCCCAGACAACTTCAAGAGGCAACTATTGATGGTTTAATAGCGGCTGAAGGTGCCGTCAACCTGAAACAGGGAAGCGTTATCATTGATGGCTCAATAACCCTGACAAATATTAATATTGACGCACCATCCCATAAGATCAAACTAGTCGATATTAACGGAGTGCTGCCTTTGTCACTTGACCTTATGGGCAAAACAGACGGCAAGCTGCCACTATCTTTAAACTTTAGCCGCCAGAATTATGATAACCTGTTAAAACAGCTTCGACAGCCACAGGGCAAAGTCGAAACCATCAATATTGGCAACAGCACTTTTAGCGGTATAAATATTGATTCGGCCAAATTCAGCCTGCAGGCCGACCATGGCGTAACAAAAATTATTTCTCTGGACTCTTCACTATATGGTGGGACAATATTGGGGAAAGGTTTCCTTACAATCCAGAAGGGCCTGGTTTATCGGGGAGATCTGCTTTTCAACAACCTGAGTCTGGTTCAGATCTGTAAAGCCTTCCCAGCAATTAATGGTTATTTGTCCGGAAAAACAGACGGAATAATCAGCGTTCGCGCAAATGGTAACAAGTCGGCTGATCTTGCAGGTTTTACCGAATTCTGGGCAAGGGAAACAGCTGATGAAAAAATGCTTGTCAGCAAAGAGTTTCTCCAGAAGCTTTCAGGAAAAAAACTGAGCGGTTTCTTTTTCAGCTCTGACAGAGCTTTTGATCACGCTGGGATCAAGGCCGCACTGGAAAACGGTTTTCTGACTTTTGACAGCCTTGACATATCACATACAAATCTATTTGGAGTGAAAGACCTGAGTGTAACCATTGCCACCAGCCAGAACCGGATTGCAATAGATCACTTGCTTAATTCCATTAAAGAGGCAACAGTGCGCGGCAAGGGAGTTGATGGTGAAGCGGCAAAAGAAGGTCAGCCGGCAGCTCCGCCGGCAGCTGAATTCAAGTGGGATGAATAATAAAAAATCAAACGGGAGGACAAAAATGAAATTACTGAAATGGTTATTAGCTGGAGGTTGCGGACTTTTGGTTTCTTGCGCCATCATCACCGTAAATGTTTATTTTCCTGAAAAGGCGGTTAAGGATGCATATAAATCGCTTGACGAAATGCTCCTGAAAAATGATGGTCAAAATCTGCCCGGCGGACTTAAGCAACCAGCTGTTGAGCCAAAAATCCAACAACCTGGGCCTCAAAGCAGCCTGCGCAATATTTTGCCTGAAATCACCTTCACCGCAACGGCACATGCGGCCGAAAGCGGTGATGACCTGGCCATAGAACTGGGAAGCATACCGGAAGTAACAAGTGCCTATGCAGAAATGAACAAGAGACAGGCCGACCTGAATGCCCTTTTTGCCAGTGGCGCAGTTGGACTGACAAGCCAGGGTTTGGTGACTGTGCGGGACAAAGCAAAACTGACTGCGCAGAGCGATGCACTTATCAGTGCTGAAAACAAAAACCGCAAGACAATTATAGGAAACATGGCAAAGGTCATACTAAAAATGACCAAGCAGGAAGCTTCAAAAGCCGCGCTTGACCAAACCATGGGGAAAGCCGCAGCTACGTATGCTGAAACACGGCGAGAAGCGGCAAAGACCGGCTGGTGGATACAGCTGCAAAACGGCAAGTGGGTTCAGAAGTAATTCCAAGTTGCGTTCAAGGTAACATTTACTGTCCTCCGAGGTTTTGTAACCTCGGAGGACTCTACGAAATTCAGGTTTAACTCACCAGTATCAGTTAGCTTTTTGCAGCCTTATTCCTCCCCTTTCCAAGGTGGAGGTTAGGAGGGGGATGGGGTAGATTTTCGGGTTTGCAGCAGCTAAAACCCATCCCCACCCTAACCCTCCCCTTGAAAGGCAGGGGATTTTAGACCAATGTAATTACCAAACCAGACAACGCTGGGTTTAACTTGAATAAACCAGTTTTTGTTATGAAACTTCCAATACTCCAAACGCGTTTATCTGTAAAAGGGAATCAATAATGGATGAAGCAAAGGACTACAGCAACATGGTCTGCAGTTGCGGTGAAATGCACAAAGGGCATATATGCTGGCTTACCAACATGGGGATGCTTAACGAAGTCCAGCATTTGACTAGTAATGCTACTGTAAAATGTCTGAAATGCGGGGCCAGGGCTAATCTACCGCATAACCTCTGTTTTCCGGAACAACCGACAGATTAACCCCAGAAAAATTCTATACCTCATACAATAAGTCCAAAACTATTTAGTTTCATTGCAGTTCATCGAGAAGCTTATATGCCTCCATAGTATCTTCCGGGAGGAGATATCTCGGCACGCTGCCACTTCCCTGAGACACGTAAATCATGTGTCTGGCACATTTAAGGTAGTTGTCATTACAGAACTCTTCCTCCAGATATTCCAATGTGCGGGGCTTGTTTTGCATTAGGTTGTTAAAAAAGCAGGCCGATTGAAAATTACACTTTGCCATGATTTAATCTCCACAAAAAAATTGCATTATCCTTAGATGTGAGAATTTTAAAACATATTCTTTCATCGTCAAGCAACTTTCTTAACAGAGAATAATTTTTTTGCCCATTTCAAACAAAAATGTCCCGACAAATTCTCTGCCGGGGCATTTCAGACTGAATACAAAAAAAGACAGCTAGAATTTAAACCCAACCCCTCCGCCCAGGTAATCCAATTTATCATCGAATTGCCTGCGGTATTCCATATTCAAAAAAAATGGCGTCAAGCCCAACTTCAAATCAAATCCAAGCAAGGCCACCGGCGTGCCTTTAACATTTCGATGATTATGAAATACAAGTGCAGCCCCCAGACCGGCATATGGTTGAACAAACGGAATCGGCGCATGAACTTTGAACAGGGCAGTTACGGGCACAGAAGTATCTCTCTTGACGCCTGTCGCACCGCGATCCACAGAAGTATAGGCAAGTGCAGCACCTAACGAAAATATACGATTCAAATACAGGTCACCATAAACCTCGGTAAAATATCCATCATAGTTGGTGGCGGAACCGGCCCGCACGCCAAGACCTATGGAATCAGAAGCATAAGAGGTTGCTGCAATTGCGATAACAGTTATTGTTGCAATAAAAATTTTCACTCAGTTCTCTTTTTATTTAGATTAAACCACAGTTATTTCGGTGACTTGTTGCATGTAACTTTGATCGCCTCTATCATCAAGCGCAATTTACAACTACCCAAATAACTCTTTAAAATTTATGCTCTTATCAATCAACACAAAATGTGATACTCAAAACATCGGTCAAAGCTTTAATTATACCCGCATTGGTCTCACAAGGAGACGTTGTGTTTGACAAACAGCCAGATCAGCTTAAATTCAATGCCAGAACCGTTTTGGTATTCAGTATTCTAGTTGCCTTTGGCTTTTACAGCAACTATTTTGCGCCCCAACTTTTTACTGGATATAATCACTTCTTTGGCAGTGTCCCGGTACTTCTGATAGTCCTACTGTTTGGCATCCCCTGGGGCCTGCTGGCAGCAGCAATAATTTCTTCATGCACTTTTTTACTGCTTGGTCACCCCTTTGCACTTTTATGGTTTTGCGCAGAACCGCTTTTTGTCGGCTGGCTGCTTTTCAGAGGCAGGACGCGCAACATCATACTTTACGATGCTCTTTACTGGCCACTGCTTGGTGCTCCGCTTGTTTTTCTGGTTTCCACCTATCTGCTGAAAACAGAACCAGAAATCACAGCAATGACAGTCCTGCTATACTGGACCACAGGAATAATAAATTCAGTAATTGCCAGCCTACTGATCACTTATGTCCCGTTCCAGAGTTTTATTGACAACTCAACTGAGCAACAATCCGTACCAATCCACCAATTGATTTTCAACTTGATGATGGCAACAGCCCTGTCACCTACTATTATCATCGTAGCATCAAGCAGCAATACAGCTACTTCATTGAATCTCGTTGGCAAACAGGCAGATCCCCTATATCAATCACCTTTTCTGGAAAATTACTGTAATACACTGATGGCCCTGCTTTGCCTCAATATGCTGGCACTGGCCGCCTCACTATACACATCCCGCAGACTGGCTGCGCCACTGCGCCAGCTGACCCAGATTACAACCGACCTTCCAGACCAGTTGATGAAAGGCAAAACAACTCCCTGGCCGGAAAGCATGGTTAAAGAGATTGATCAGCTAAGTTATAATTTCAGGATTATGGCAACGGCACTTAGCTATAAATTTCAGGAAATCACCTATTACAGTGAAACCCTGGAGACACGAGTCAAGGACAGGACCAGAGAGCTTACAAAAACCAATGCCCAGCTTCGCAACGAGATTGAGGAACACCGTTCGACTGAAACTCACCGCAATCAGCTGCTATTTGAACTACAAAACAAAAACAAGGAACTGGAAAGCATTGTATACGTAGCATCCCATGACCTGCGCTCGCCACTGGTCAACGTACAAGGGTTCAGCCAAAAGATGACCACCAGTTGTGAAGAGCTGTACAAGCTTACAGTTTCCCTGGAAATAGACTATGAACATAAAAAACGACTCAATAAAATACTTCACGTCAACATGCCTAAATACCTCGGCTTCATAACCGGCAGCGTAGACAAAATGGGACTGCTCCTAAAAGGCTTATTGCGCCTCTCCCGTCT
>Ga0105047_10017201_pt1 | contig 11281 bp, 11 predicted proteins | sample MAT04_FD_78384 | JGI IMG/M metagenome (GOLD analysis project Ga0105047, IMG submission 78384) | Freshwater microbial communities from Lake Fryxell liftoff mats and glacier meltwater in Antarctica - MAT-04 (megahit assembly) | ecosystem: Environmental > Aquatic > Freshwater > Ice > Liftoff... | reverse complement strand
GCGTCTTCGAGGACGATGAAAGGATCGTTTCCTCCAAGCTCAAGGACGGAACGCTTGATGTTTTTTCCGGCGCTCGCAGCCACGGCGGCTCCTGCGGACTCGCTGCCGGTAAGGGATACCCCTCGGATGTGCTTGTTGGAAATGATGGTGTCGATGAACTCGGTCGGGATGAAGAGATTTGTGTAAACACCGGACGGGAGTCCGCATTCCGAGAACAGCTTTTCGATGGCTTCGGTGCGCTGAGGGACGTTGGAAGCGTGTTTCATCAGCACGGTGTTCCCCGCCATGAATCTTGCAGGATGGAGGACTATCCGATGTCCGTGATCGGTCCCATGTGAAACAGCCTGAGGATCGGCTTCCGCTCCCGATCGCTCGTTTCGAGATCCAGCTCGAAGGTGGCGGCGTGGTCGTGGAGTCCTTCCTGGTCGATGAGCGTCTGGTGGATGCGCCAGATTTTCTTTTCGGAGATTTCCTCGATCGTGGTGTGCTTGTGGTTCCGGGCCTCGGGGTCGAGGCGGAGGAGGCCGTGGGTCTCGTGGAAATCATCCATCAGTGCGGCGAGCTGGGGGATGCTGAGATCGCCGGGGATTTCCGAGAGCGCCTGGGTATGGTTTTGTTGGGAAAGGAGTTTGATGAAATTGAGAATGGCCGTGCGGGTGGCTTTGATGAGAGCGGTCTTGTTGCGTGTGTAGGGGACGGGCTTTTTCTCGGCGATGGGTTTCTCCTCCGGGGTGAATTCCGGGTTCCGCATTTTCTCCCATTCGTCGATGATCGAGGAATCGGTGGCGCGGATCATTTCTCCGAAGAAATTCTCCGCTTCCTCCAGCCCCTCCGTCTTCATCGCGGGCGGAACGGTCTGGGCGAGGATTTTATAAACTTCGGAAAGGTGGCGGAGGAGGATGGCTTCGGATTTCTCCAGGCCGTAGGTCTTTATGTAGTCCTCGAAGGAGCTGTAGTCCTCGAACATCTCGCGAGCGATGGATTTCGGGCGGACGGCGGCTTCTTTCGCCCACGGGTTTTTCAGGACGAATTCATTGTAAGTCGCGTAGATGAATTCCTTGCCTGGCTTCGGGTGCTCGACTTTTTCGAGGGCGTCCATTCGGGCGTCGTATTCCACGCCGTCGGATTTCATTTCCGCGACGAGTTTGTCTTTGGCTTTATCGACCTGTTTGCGGATGATCTGGGTGGGGTCTTCGACGATGGCCTCGGCCAGGGAAATGACATTGAGCGGGTAGGCGGGATCGTTCAGGTCAAGCTGCGGGATGGCCTCGATGAGGTAGGTGGCGAGGGCTTGATTGAGGGTGAAGTCCTCCTGAAGCTCGATGTTGAGTTTGATCTTGGCGCGGCCGCTGCGCTGGTCTTTCGGAATGACCGTGAGGATGTTTCCCTCCACAAGGCCGCGGAAAAGCTCGAAGGCGCGTTTCCGGAGGGCGGCTTTTTTGGTTGGGGTTTCGTGGGAGTCGCGGATGATCTTCCGGAGGGCTTCACAGCCGTCTTCGTCGCGTCGGGAAAGGACGTTGAGGAGCATCCCGTGGCGCATGAGGAAGCTGGAGGAGAGTTTTTCCGAAGGGGAGTCGATGAGTTTTCGGAAAGTGTTCTCATCCCAGTTCACGAAGCCTTTCTCGGGCGGCTTCTTTTTCATCGCCTTGGATTTCCCGCCCTTCGCGGCGGCTTTGGCATCGGCTTTGATGTTGTCGATGACGTGCTCCGGGGCTTGGGCGACGACGTAGCCGATGTCGTCGAAGCCTCTGCGTCCGGCGCGACCGGCGATCTGTTTGAAATCCCGGACGGCGAGCGTTTTCGTGGACTGCCCCCCGTATTTGAAGAGCTGGGTGAAAACGACCGTGCGGATGGGGACGTTCACGCCGACGCCTAGCGTATCGGTGCCGCAGATGACTTTGAGGAGACCACGCTGTGCGAGTTTCTCGACGAGGGTGCGGTATTTCGGAAGGAGGCCTGCGTGGTGGATGCCGAGACCGTGACGGAGGAGTTTTTTGATTTCCTTGCCGTAGGGGCTTCGAAAATCGGCACCGATCAGCAGCTCGGCGATCTGCTCCTTCTCTTCTTTCGAGCAGAAATTCCGGCTCATCAGGTTCTGGGCAGTGTTGGCGCAGGCGAGTTGGGAAAAGTGGACGAGGTAGATGGGCGCGCGATTCTGGATGACGAGTTCTTCGATTTTTTCCTCAAGGGCGGTGGTGGAGTAATCGAACTCCAGGGGGACGGGCCTGTCCTCCGATTTTACGAGGACAGTAGTAATTCCGGTGAGTCTGGTGATCTCCTCTTGGAAAAATTCCGTATCGCCGATGGTGGCGGACATGAGCAGGAACCGTGCGTTGGGGAGAGTGAGAAGGGGGACTTGCCAGGAGACACCGCGCTCATGATCGGAGTAGTAGTGGAACTCGTCCATGATGATATCGTCCGCTGGAGACGCCGCGCCTTCGCGGAGGGCGAGATTGGCAAGGATTTCCGCTGTGCAGCAGATGACCGGGGCGTGTGGGTTGACGGTGGCATCGCCGGTGATCATGCCGACGTTCTCGGGGCCGAAAGTGTTGCAGAGGGACAGGAATTTCTCGTTGGCGAGAGCCTTGATCGGGACGGTGTAGTAGCAGCGGCGCTTCTGGCAGATCGCGCGGAACTGGAGGGCGAGGGCGACCAGGGATTTTCCCGATCCGGTGGGGGTGTTGAGGATGACGTTGTTGCCGGCGAAGAGTTCCAGGATCGCCTCCTCCTGGTGATCGTATGGGGTCGTTCCGGTGCTTTCCAGCCAGGAGAGAAAGGCGTCGAGGATTTCGTCGGAAGAGGAAGGGTCGGAGTGGTTTTCCGGGGACAGGGCGGGCATGTGGGGGAACTTTAAGCTCTAAACTGGAAACTCCAAGGAAGATGGGGCCTGGAAGAGAGATGGGAGGATGTGCAAAAAGTGGAAAAGCCGTTCTGGACAGGTTGGAAAGTCGCTCCTAGGGTGCGCGGACATCCAAACCAAATGAGAAATTCCATATACCACAGTGCCGCCCGCATGGGTCTGATCGCCATTACTGTCACCGGCTTTGCAATCGCCCAGGACGCTCCCAAAAAAGACGCCCCCAAAGAGGCCGCCCCCGAAGAAGCCGCACCCGACGCCGCACCGGAAGTCGCCGCCAATCCTGCCGAGACCAAGAGCGATGCCTCCTACGCGTTGGGCTTCCGGGTCGCCAGCGATACTTTGGCCGGAAGCGGCCTTACGCTTGATGATATCGAATTGGAATCGTTTACAAAAGGCTTTACCGCCGCGCTGAGTAAGAAAGAACCGGAGATCGCCCCGGAGCGACTTCAGGCGGCAATGACCTCCCTTGGCGCAATGCTCCAACAGCGCGAGAAGGACTCCGCGGAAAAGAACGTCGAAGCAGGTAAAAAATTTCTCGAAGAAAACGGCAAGCGCGAAGGCGTGGTCGCCACCAAGAGCGGCCTTCAGTATGAGGTGCTTGAAAAAGGCGGCGAGTCGAAGTATGTGGAACCGAAGGATGGCGAGCCTGAAAAGCAGTTCATGGTGAACTACAAGGGAACGCTCATCGATGGTACAGAGTTCGACGCCTCCCCGGAAGGCCAGCCAGTCCCGATGACCATGCAGGTGATCCCCGGCTTCCAGGAGGCTCTCAAGGCCATGCCTGTCGGCGCGAAATGGAAACTCTTCATCCCCAGCGAGCTTGCCTACGGCGCGGAACGCCGCAGCGCGGAAATCGCCCCGAACTCCGTCCTCATCTTCGAGCTTGAACTCAAGGAGATCAAGGACGCCCCTCCCGCTCCCGCAGGCGGCGGCTTCCCGGTCGCTCCCCCGCAGGGCGAGTGATGCGGCCATCTTGCTGAAGTCTTTTACCAAGCCCCCGTCCGCAACTGCGGGCGGGTTTTTTTGCGTTTTTCCGCCGGGAGAAATAAAAGTGTCATTGTTAGGAAAGATTGACTACCATCCGCTCCGAAATGGCAGGGAAATTGGGAAAATCATCGAAGCAGATCCTCTCGGTGGGCTTCCACCTAGTTGTGCTCTGCCTCATGGTGATCACATACGATGCTGGGAACATGCTGGTGAAAAAGCTGCGCGGGGAGAAGCAGCCGGAGGACAAGGAAAAGGCCGAAGCCGCGGATTCGAAAGGGTTTGACTTCGCTTCCGGAAAACCGTCCCCCAAAACCGATCCCGGTTTGGCCAAATACGTGGACAAAAGCGCCGGAGGATACGTTTTCAGAACGGACATCCCATTTCCAGCACATCTCAAAGTGATTTCGCGGGAATCCAGAGAAGTGAAAATCGACAAGAGTGCGAAGAAGGATACCAGTGCCACGGAATACGAGCAGTCTGGGAAAGTGATCCGTTTCACCCTCCGGGAAATTTCCGGAAATGGTGGTGCCGACGCTGCGGTGAAAGGAAAGCCAATGGATTTCCGGATGGATGGCAATATCTGGAAAGTGATACCCTCCAAGGATCCCGTCGTCTTGAACCGTGGGACCGAATTGGAACCTGACATTCCCGGGTTGCGTCTCAAAAACGGACTGACTCCCCGTCTCTCGTGGTTTGGAAAGGAAAGAATCAAGGCCGGGCAGAAGCAGGAGCTCAAGGACACGGCCTTGAACCTCGTTTTTGATGACGCAGGCAAGGGTACCGTCCAGCTCACCTTTATCGGACCGGAAAGCGTTCACGGTCATCCGTGCGGAGCTTTCGGGATTTCGGGAAACATCGTCAAAGACGGCAAGGCGGATGGGAAAGGCCGGGTCGTCACGGAATCTCTCAAAATCAAAAAAGGGAAGATCCTGCTCTCTATATTGTATCCCGTGGTGCTGGGAAGCGATGTGGAGGGCGAGCTGACCTCGGAAGCAAGCGAGGGCGGAAAAGTCGTTAGCCGGACCCAGGGTTCCATGGTGATGAAAACGAGACGCGAGTGGAAAGCGATCGCTGCGCAGCCCCAGGAAAAAGTCACGCCAGCCCCGGTGAAAAAACCGGATATAAAATGACCCGCCGGATTTCTCCGACGGGTCGATGAATCGTTTCTGTCCCCTTCCGGCTCAGGCCTTGAGAATCTTCGGCACCTTTGGCGCGCGCAGGCGGTGCGGTTCCGGAAGACTGGAGCCAAGCAGTGGACGGCAGTAGTTGTGGAAATCCTGGGTGACTCCGTTCCCCGCCTCGTTGATGAAATTGTCCGGCATGTGGCGGGTCTTTCCGGCCACCTTCCGGATATCCACCAGCTCGTAGTCCACCGAGTAATTGAGCACCGGGCGCTTGATCGCGACCGAGCCATCGACGTTGTCCCACATCGCGAACTGCACCGCTTTCTCGCCGACCTCGCGGGCTTCCCGGGCGTCGCGATCCGACTGGATGCCCATGAAGGAACGCTGGAGGTAGCCGAAGGTATCGGAGCGCACCCGCTTGATCTTGAGACCGTCACGGATCGTGTCCGCAAGGAGATCGCCGAGCGCGCCGGTGCCTGAGAGCTGGACGTTCCCATGGGAGTCGCGCTCTTCTTTTCCGAGGAGTTTCACGATCATGGGAGTGCCGTCTGGATCGGAGATGCCTTCGGAAACGGCGATGGTGCACAGGCCGTACTTGGAATACACGCGGTCCACATCGGCCAGAAGCCGCTCCGTGGTGAAATGACGCTCCGGCACCTAAACGAGGTGCGGGCCGTCATCGAAGTATTTCTGCGCGAGAGCGGACGAAGCCGTAAGGAAGCCGGCGTGGCGACCCATCACGCAGCCGATGTAAACGCCCTGCAGGGCGCGGTTGTCGAGGTTCACTCCCATGAACGCCTGTGCCACGAAGCGTGCCGCCGAGCCGAAGCCCGGACAGTGGTCGTTCTCCTCAAGGTCGTTGTCGATCGTCTTCGGGATGTGGATGGCGCGCAGCTCGTATCCCTCGGCCTGCGCCTGTTCGTTGACAATGCGGACCGTGTCCGAGGAGTCGTTTCCACCGACATAGAAGAAATAGCGGATGTCGTGGGCTTTCATCACCTCGAACATACGCGCGCAATACTCCTCATCGGGCTTGTCGCGGGTGGACAGTAGGCCGGAAGACGGCGTGTCTGCCACCTGCTCCAGGTTGTGCGTCGTCTCGCGGGTGAGATCGACGAAGTTTTCATTGATGATCCCGGAAACGCCGTGCACCGCTCCGTAGATCGAGGTGATCTGCGAGAACTTGCGGGCTTCCAATGCGACTCCGACGACGCTCTGGTTGATGACAGGGGTGGGGCCGCCTCCTTGGGCGACGAGAACTTTTCCTTCGAGGCGGTTGCTCATACGGGCGGAGGATTTCCATTTCTCCACGGTCGGGCAAGGTGTTTTTCACTGGAAATAGGTCACATGCGTCCTATACGTCCTATCCGGTGCCCACTCCCTGCCCACATCTCCCGGACCACGATCCGGGAAAGACCAGACGCCACGGCGCGGATCGCGGAGCTGCTTTCTATCTCGATGCCCTCCGTTTCGCACAAGGCTACTGGATCGAGGGAAAACCCGCCCAGGCCATCCTCCAGCTTAATAAGGCGTTCTCCACCGACCTGTCCGAAAACGATCCCGTGCTACTCGAACAGCCGCTGCCCTACGCCGCCCTCGCGTGGATCATCACCCGCGCCGCCGATGGCTCCCATGGGTTTCTGGGAAATCCCGTCCGCCACTTCCAGCACCTCGCCACCCGCATGAGCGGCCCGAACCGCGAAGCCCGCATTGACCGCGCCTGGAGATGCTTCCATCTCTCCAGACGTCTTCTGGAGGGGAAAGGCGATTTCCCCCTCGATGGCAGGCAGATTGCGAGAGAAGGGATTTTCATCCCCTCCGAAGGGCATACGTAGTCCCTGACATTGGAAAATCGGATGCGGCCGTTTTCATCGTGCGCAAAACGCAGATATCCGTTCTCAATGCGAAAGCAGGTGCTTGCCAAGAGGAAGTATTGCGGCCAAATTGGCTTCGGGCTAGAGAACTTCCCATTTGAATCCATTTTCCAAAAACAACCCGACCATGCCAGAAATCACTGAAAACGAACTCCCTGCGAACATCCGACCACTGTGGCTCAAGTCCCTGAGCGCGGTGCAGATGAAGAACCTGGATTACGCGGTCAGCCTGCTCCAGGCCGTCCTGAAAGACGCGCCAGGCTTTCTCGAAGGACGCAAGGTTCTCCGCAAATGCGAGATCCAGCTCACCGGCGGAACTGGCGGGAAAAAGAAAGGCCTTTTCGGGATGTCCAGCGGCGGCATGGGCGTGATGAAGCTCGCGAGCCAGGCGAAGAAAGATCCGGCGGCCACCATTCCGCTCATCGAGAAGGAACTCGAAAAGGATCCTCTCAACGACCAGGCCAACGACCTCCTCTTCGATACCGCGATGAAGGTCGATCTTCCGGAGACCGCCGCCTTCGCGCTGGAAACGATTCGCAAGCACAGCCCGGAAAACATCAAACTCCTCCACAAGCTCGCCGAGCACTACCTTTCCCGTGAAAAGCCCACCCAGGCCGCTGAGGTCTACAACGACATCCTCAAGCAGGTACCTAACGACGGTCCCGCTATCAAAGGTGCCAAGGACGCCTCCGCCCGCGCCTCCATGCAGAAATCCCGTTGGGATGAGAACACCAGCATGAAGGATCTCATGCGCGATGCCGAAGCCAACGAGGAACTCGAGAAAGCCGGCCGCACCGGCCTCACCCGCGAGCAGCTCGAAGCCCGCCGCGACAAGACCATCGAGAAATACAACGCCGATCCCAACAACCTCGGTGCCTCCAAGGAACTCGCCGGCATCTACGAGCAGCTCGAGGACTGGGCCAACTCCTTCACCTTCTACAACTGGGCGCACTCACTCAGCAGCGGCGACGTCGCCCTCGAAACGAAATCCGCCGCCATGCGTGACCGCGCCCTCGAGCAGGAACTTAGGGATCTCGAAACAGCGCTCGAATCCGATCCTGAAAATGCCGAACTCCGCACCCAGCTCGGAGAGCGCCGGAGGGTTCGTCTCACGGAGCAAGTGGAGGAGGCGAAAAAGCGTGTCGATCAGAACCCGACCGATCCGCAGCTCCGCTTCGATCTCGGCAACGCCCTCTACAAGCTCGGCGATCCCACCGCCGCCATCCCCCACCTCCAGCAGGCCACGCGGAACCCGCACATCCGCACCAAGGTCCTGCTTCTTCTCGGCCGCTCGTTCCGCGCCAAAAACATGTATGACCTCGCCATCAAGCAGCTCTCGGACGCCCTCGCGGATCTCCACGCCATGGACGGAACCAAGAAGGAAGTCCTCTACGAGAAAGGCCATATCCATCACGAAATGGGCGACAAAGCCGCCGCCCTCGATTGCTTCAAACAGATCTACGAGGTCGATTACGGCTACCGGGATGTCGCCCAGCGCGTGGAATCCTCCTACTCCTAATTGCTCAAGGAAATGGCCACCGCTACCTTGGAACGCCCCGTCGGAAACCGAGTGCGCCTCATGGGCACCTGCCTTTGCGATGCGTTTTACGATGATGCCGCCAAGGCCACCGTCCAGGTGCTCGAGCATCTCGGCGCGAAGGTCGATTTTCCGGAAAACCAGACCTGCTGCGGCCAGCCCGCCTTCAACTCGGGCGATTGGTCCGCCTCCCGCAAAGTCGCCCGCCATACCGCGGAAGTCTTTGCCGGCGATCTTCCCGTCATCGTCCCTTCCGGCTCCTGCGCCGCCATGAATTTCCACGGGAACCTCCTCCAGTTCGAGGAAGCTCCCGATGAAAAAATCAACTCCCTTGCCAGGCGGACATGGGAGGTGATGGACTATATCCACAACGGCCTCGGTATCAGGACTTGGCCGGGAAGATTCGAGAAACCCGCCCGCATCGCCTTCCCCCGCTCCTGCCACTCGCGCGGCACCGAAAGCGCCCGCGCCCAAGGTCGCCCCATCACCCACTGCCACGCCATCCAGGTCCTAAGAGACACCCTGCCGAGCGCGAAGCGCGAAACTCTTCCTTGAAGTTTGAAGTTTGAACTTTGAAATTTAAACAAATATGCACGACTCCCGAATCGACTCCCTCGCCACCCAGCTCGTCGGCTATTCCATCGACCTGAAAAAAGGCGAGAAAGTCCTCCTCGATCTCTACGATGTGCCTGACTCCATCGGCATCGCCCTCATCCGCGAGATCCGCCGGAAAAAAGGCCGGCCCTTCGTCCGAATCCACCAGTCGCGCATCTCACGGGAAATGGCGAATGGCGCGGAGGACGACCAGTACGGCGTCATCGCGAGGCATCTGCTCGCCGAGATGAAGGACATGGACGCCTACATCGCCCTGCGCGGCAGTCACAACATTTCCGAAACCTCGGACGTGCCGCAGGATAAAATGCGGCTGGTCATGAAGCACATGCGTCCCGTCATCGACCACCGCGTCAAGAAGACCAAGTGGTGCGTCCTGCGCTGGCCCACCGCCTCCATGGCGCAGCAGGCCGGCATGAGCACCGCGGCCTTCGAGGACTTCTACTTCAAGGTCTGCCTGCTCGATTACAAAGCCCTCCTCCCCGCCATGAACGCCCTGAAAAAGCTCATGGAGAAGACCGATCAAGTCCACATCACCGGCCCCGGCACCGATCTCCGGTTTTCCATCAAAGGCATCCCCGCCATCGTCTGCGGAGGGAATTACAACATCCCGGACGGCGAGGTCTTCACCGCCCCCGTGCGCGATTCCGTCAACGGCTTCGTCAGCCACAACGCCCCGACCATCTACCAGGGCATCGCCTTCGATTCCATCCGCCTGGAGTTCACCAACGGCAAGATCACCAAAGCCGAGGCAGGCGGGAAAACCAAGGAACTCAACGCCATCCTCGATACCGACGAGGGCGCCCGCTACATCGGCGAGTTCGCACTCGGCATCCACCCCGTCATCCGCGAACCCATGCGCGACATTCTCTTCGATGAAAAGATCGCAGGCTCCTTCCATTTCACTCCCGGCCAGGCTTACGAAATTGCCGACAACGGCAACCAGTCCCAGATCCACTGGGACATGGTAAACATCCAGCGCAAGGACTGGGGCGGCGGCGAAATCCACTTCGACGGGGAACTCATCCGCAAAGACGGCATCTTCCTTCCGAAAAGCCTCGCAAAGCTCAACGGGTAGCCGTAGCGGTGACCTTCGGTCGCCAGCACCCCCCTCGGCCCATCCCCACGCGGGTGGGGAAATCTCAATAAGGATTTCGAAGGGAAACAGCAGATGCGGCCCATCCCCACGCGGGGGGGGGAAGAAGCGCAGGCCGTCCTCTCCCATCCAGAAGAGCGGGCAGTTGACTGGGCTGCGGCTTTCACCGCCGCGTGGGTAACGGTGGTGTCGGGATCGAGGATGAGGGCGGAAAGGGTTGCGATGGGAAGGCGGGTGATGAGGCCGTTGGAGCCAATCCATTTGATGGAGGAATCATCCACCTCTATGCGGCCGTGTTCCGGATAGATGGTAGTCCGGCGATCCTTGGCGGGAGCGAGGGTGTCAAGCGGGGGACGTTCGAAGACGGGCATTCCTTTTCATCAGAGAAACGGGTTCACAATGCGGAGCGCTCCGATCCGGCGGTCGTGCTGGAGGTCTTCCGAATACAGGATGGCGGCGCCGGATTCCAGTGCGGCGGCGACGATGAGGGAGTCGTAGTAGCGGTATTGGGTTTCCCGGTGGATGCGGAGGGCTTCGCGGAAAAGCTGGGCGGAAGGATGGACACGGATGAGTTGGAAAACGACCGCATCGAGATAGGCGGTCAGTTTTGGGATGGGGATGTTGTCGTTTGTCTTATGGAGGAGGACGTTGCAGAATTCCTGGCATACCTGGTAGCTGATGACGCCGGTGCCTTTCGTAAGCGCCTCATCCACTAGCGTTTTTGCGATGGATTTCTTGCGTGCGTCGGTTTTGTCGAAGCAGTAGAGGAGGATGTTGGAATCGAGGAAAAACTCAGCGTTCATTCATTTGGTCGCGGGTAAGTTTGGGGATCCGGGTGATGTGGGAATCAAGCTCATCGAAGATGTTTTTAATGTTCTTGCGCCGCTCGTCGCGGGCGGCGAGGTCTTCGATCCATTCGCGGAAAAGGGCATTGAGTGTGGTCTTGCGCGAGCGTGCCTCCTCCCGCGCCAGCTCGATGGTGCGTCCATCCGCGCTAAGAGTAATGTTTTTCATCACACGAAAGTAGTGCGCACTGCTTTCGTGCGCAAGCCGGGATTCGGGTTGAAGCTGAAATCTGAGAGTCGCTGCGCTCCGGTCGGAAGGTCGGAGGTCGGAGGTCGGAGGTCGGAGGTCGGAGGTCGGAGGTCGGAGGTCGGAGGTCGGAGGTCGGAGGTCGGAGGTCGGAGGTCG
>Ga0105047_10017200_pt1 | contig 11281 bp, 9 predicted proteins | sample MAT04_FD_78384 | JGI IMG/M metagenome (GOLD analysis project Ga0105047, IMG submission 78384) | Freshwater microbial communities from Lake Fryxell liftoff mats and glacier meltwater in Antarctica - MAT-04 (megahit assembly) | ecosystem: Environmental > Aquatic > Freshwater > Ice > Liftoff... | reverse complement strand
GTGCCTGGCTCGCCCGTGCGCAACTCCAACTCGCCGATGAGCAGTTGGTAGAACAAGGGCGCGTCCATCGACGAATTGCCTGTTGGCTCGACCTTGGGAGTAGCGGCGCCCGCGGGCAGGCTGAGCACCTGAGCTTGACCCAGCGAAGCCGCAGTGGCCAACAGCGTGGAGACGAGGGCCGAAAGCGCAAAACGGCCGCGCGATGGAGTGGGCATGCAAGCTCCAAAAGAAGGACACAAAACCAGGGCCACTGTCACCGGCAGCTGCCGTGGTCAGAAGGCGAATTTTCATTCTCACATAATGATTTGATGCCTGAACTCCCCGAGGTCGAGGTCACGCGCCGTGGCATCGACATGCCCTTGCGCGGCGCCACCGTGCGCGCCGTGCGCATGGGCAAGCCCCTGCGCTGGCCATTGGGGTGCGAGCCCGACAGCTTGCTCGGGGGCCGTGTTGGCCCGGTGCAGCGGCGCGGCAAATACCTGTGGCTGCCGCTGGCACTGACTGAAGGTGCCGACAGCGGCTTGCTGCTGCACCTGGGCATGTCGGGCTCGCTGTCGTTGATGACCGCCGCGCCCGAGGCCGGCGCGCACGACCATTTCGACCTGGTCACCACTCAAGGTACTTTGCGATTGAACGACCCCAGGCGGTTCGGAGCTGTGGTCTGGTCGCCAGCGCTGCACCTGCCACCGGCCGCGAAACTGTTGGCGCGACTGGGCCCTGAGCCGTTTGACGCGGCGCTGACCAGCGCCCGTTTCCTGGCAGCGCTGAAGCAGCGCAGTGCGCCTATCAAGACCGTGCTGCTGGGCGGCCAGGCCGTCGTGGGCGCCGGCAACATCTATGCCTGCGAGGCGTTGTTTCAAGCCGGCATCCACCCCGCGCTGCGCAGCGACCGCATCAGCCGGCCACGGGCTGAGAAGCTGCTGGCGGCTGTGCGCAGCACCCTGACGCGGGCCTTGGACCTTGGCGGATCCACCTTGCGCGATTTTTCTGACGCCCATGGCGTCAGCGGCGCGTACCAGGCCGAGGCGGCCGTCTATGCGCGCGCTGGCCTGAGCTGCCACCGCTGCGGCGGCACGGTGAGGCGGGTGGTGCAGGCGCAGCGCTCGACCTTCTTTTGCCCGGGCTGCCAGAAGCGCTGAACCCGGCGAGGCTTGAGATGAGCCCCGCAACAGGACCTGGAGCGAAACCTGGGTTGAATGCCCCAGTGGCGTAACAGCTGCTTGCAATGAATCCACAGCCGGTCGTGAACAAAGGCTGGGCCAGCGATTGGCCCGGACTGCGGGAGCGGGCCTCACAGCGGCAGCTCCGCTAGGATGCTTTGACACCATTGATCACCATGTCAACACCCACTATCGCCCACCGCCTGGACGCACTTGCAAGCTGGCGTTCCAAAGTCGACCTTGGCTTGGAGCGTTTGGGTCAGACGCTGCGGGATGACGACTTGCTGGGCAGCGACGACCAGGCCGTGTTGGCTGCACTGCGGGAACGTGTCGCCAGCGACAAGCTCGTTCTGGCTTTTGTGGCCGAGTTCTCGCGCGGCAAGTCTGAGCTGATCAACGCCATCTTTTTTGGCGACAGCGGCCGCCGGGTGCTGCCGGCCACGCCGGGCCGCACCACCATGTGCCCCGTGGAATTGCGGCATGACGCTGGCGTGCCACCGCGCCTGATGCTGCTGCCCATGGCCACACGCCTGCAGGGTCAGCCCTTGTCTGAACTGCGCGAGCAGCTCGCGGCCTGGCAGCATGTGCCACTGGACCCGGCCGACCCCCAATCGCTGGCACATGCGCTGACGGCCGTCACACGCACCCAGCGGGTCAGCGTGGCGCATGCCACTGCGCTGGGCTTGTGGAACCCATCCCAGCCTGAAGACAACCCACCGCAAGACAGCAACGGGCAGGTCGAGGTGCCGGCCTGGCGCCATGCCCTCATCAACTACCCGCACCCGCTGTTGATGCGCGGTCTGGTGGTGATCGACACGCCGGGCCTGAATGCATTGGGTGCCGAGCCAGAACTGACCCTGGGCCTGTTGCCCAGCGCGCATGCTGCCGTGTTTGTGCTGGGTGCGGACACTGGCGTGACGCGCTCGGACCTGGCCTTGTGGCGCGACCACCTGGGCGCCGTCAGCCTGGACCGCTTTGTGGTGCTGAACAAGATCGACACCTTGGCCGACCCCTTGCTCAGCGCCACAGCTGTGCAGGCGCAGATCGAGCGCCAGCGTGAGCACAGCGCTCACATCTTGGGCGTTCCGCTGCAGCGGGTGTTTGCGGTGTCGGCGCGCGACGGCCTGGCCGCCCGCGTGACGGGTGATGCTCAAGGTCTGGCGGCCAGTCGCCTGGTGCCACTCGAACACGCTTTGGCAGAACAGCTGCTGCCACGCCGGCAGCAGCACTTGCTGCAAGCCACAGCGGCCGTGGTGCAACAACTGCGGCACAGCGCCGGGCGCCGCTTGGCCGACCGGCGCCGCCAGCATGCCGAACAATTGCTTGAACTGCGGGGCCTTCGCGGCAAGAGCGGGACCAAGCTGCGGGTCATGCTGGAGCGCATCGATCAGGAAGTGGCCGACTTCGAGTCCTGCCGCACACGCCTGGCGGCACTGCGTTCGGTGCAGTCGCGCATGTTGACTGCCGCCACGACGGTGTTGTCCACGCCCGCCCTGCAAGGCGCCGTGCAGGCGCTGCAGCGCGATCTGGCTGCACGCCCGTTCGACTTGTTGGGTGTGAGTGCAAGACCGGCGTTCGAGGCGTTTTTCAGCCAACTCGACACAGCCCTGGTGCAATCTGCATGGCAAGCCGATGAAATGCGTTTGATGCTGGACGCCAGCTTTGGGCCATTGAACACCGAGTTTGCCTTTGCCTTTTCGCTGCAGACCCAACCCGCGTTCAAACGCTTCAGGGACGAACTGGCGCTGATTGCCAGGAGCTACGGCGCCTACGTGTCGATGGGCCAGGCCTGGCGCTTGATGCAGCCGGGCTTTGTCGACCAGTTCTTGCGGCTGCTGGTGAGCAAACTGCGAGTGGTGTTCGAGGCCGCATGCGGGGAGCTGGAGCAGTGGAGCCAGAGCGCCAGCAGCCAGGTGCTGGCGCAATTGCACGAGCGGCGGCTGGGGTTCGCCCGTCGCCGCGACGCCTTGCAGCGGGTGCAGACCGCCACCGGCGATCTCGAACAACGCATCGCCGAGGTGCAGCAGCAAGACGAGATCCAGGCCCAGGTGTTGACTCGTCTGAACACCGTCACTGACCAGGCCTTGGCGGCAGCCGGCGTGCCTGTTTCCCCCATGACCGCAGCGCTGAAAGTGGCAACGCCCGCAACGACCGACGCGGCGCGAGCCGAGGTGTCGGCTGTGCCAGTTGCAAAACAACTCGTGGCCGCTTGACGGCGCCGATGGCGCGACCGGTTCAGGGCAGGGTTGCCAGCAGCGGCGGCGGCGGCGTTGCAGCCCGCGTCGTCGCCTGGCAGCGCCAGCATGGCCGGCACCACTTGCCCTGGCAGGGCACACAAGACCCGTACCGCGTTTGGCTGTCCGAGGTGATGCTGCAGCAGACCCAGGTCAGCACGGTGCTGGACTACTACAGCCGGTTCTTGCAGCGTTTCCCCGACGTGGCAGCGCTGGCCGCAGCCCCCCTGGACGACGTGTTGGCACTGTGGAGCGGACTGGGTTACTACAGCCGTGCGCGCAACCTGCACCGTTGTGCCCAGGCCGTTCTGGTCATGCACGGTGGGCAGTTCCCCCGCACGGCTGCAGCCTTGGTCACGCTGCCGGGCATCGGGCAGTCCACAGCCGCAGCGATCGCGGCTTTCTGCTTCGAGGAACGCGTAGCGATCCTGGACGGTAACGTCAAACGTGTACTGACACGGTTGTTGGGTTTCGACGCCGACCTGGCGCGTGCCGCCAACGTGGACATGCTGTGGCAACACGCCCAAGAGCTGGTGCCCGCCCAGGACGTGGTGGCTTACACCCAGGGCTTGATGGACCTGGGTGCCACCCTGTGCCTGGCCCGGCAGCCCGAGTGCCCGCGCTGCCCCTTGGCAGCAGTCTGTGTGGCGCATGCGGCGGGCACGCCCGAGCGCTTCCCGGTCAAGACCCGCACGCTCAAGCGAGGCCAACGCAGCAATGCCTGGTTGTGGTTGCAACACGGCCAGCGCCTGTGGCTGGTGCAGCGCCCGGCCACGGGTGTGTGGGCTGGCCTGTGGAGCCTGCCGGAGTTTGATTCGCTGCCCGATGCCCAGTCGCGGGCCAGCGCCTGGCCGGGCCAGGGTGAGGTGCTGGAGAGTTTTCGCCACACGCTGACGCACTTTGACTGGACCCTGCAGCCCCTGCGCTGGCGCTTGCCGGCGCGCGGTCAAAGCGCGGGCCACGGGGCGGACGCGGCGGACGCGGCCGCCACCGCGCTGGCCGCGCACGGCCCGGGCCGGTGGGTCAGCCAGGACGAGGCCTTGTCGATGGGGCTGCCAGCACCCCTGCGCAAGCTGCTGCTGGCCCAAGGCAGCAGCTGAACTGCCGCAGCAGGCGCCGTTAGCCGACCACCACCTTCTTGTCGCGCAAGTAGCCGTCGACCAGCGACAAGCGAATCACCGGGTCGTCCAGCGCCATCAGCTTCTGCTTGGCAGCCAGCGACAGCGGCAACAACTCGCACCAGCGGTTGGCCACCCAGCCGGCTTCGCCCAGCCGGTAGGGCGGCGCAAAGGGCACGCGGTCGTGCTGCTGCAGCTTGTTGATGGCCTCGGCCAGGGCCTCCACGGTGTGGGCCACGGCCGGACCCGGCGCGCGCGGCGGGTCTGCGGCCAGTGGCTTGGCGTGGCCCAGCCACAAACCGTTGGCCTGTTGGTGGGGCGGCGCAGTCAGTACAAAACGCTGTTGACCGGTGCAGCGCACGTGCAGGATGCCGGGCTCTTGTGCGTCCAGACTGTCAATGCTGACGGCCACACCCACCGTTTCGATCTGCGTGGCTGCGGTCTTGCCGCTGCGCCGCTCAACTTCGTCGCCGCCTTTGAGGCAGACCACGCCAAACACCGAGCCGTTGCGCAGACATTCGCTCATCAGGTCGAGATAACGGGCTTCAAATACTTTCAGGCCGAGCAAGGCGCCGGGGAACAGCACCATTTGCAGTGGAAACAGCGGCAGCGGGTCGGGCAGGGTGGACATGGTGGGAACAGCGGGAACAGCGGGAACAGCGGGGGAAGTATTCACTCGAAAGCGGGCACGCGGGGCGTCAGTCCCGTGCGTCCAGTTCGCGGTGGCGGATCAGCGTGGCGTGCTGGTCATCGAAAAGCCGGGCCAGCCACTCCACGCTGTAAACCGAACGATGCTGGCCGCCCGTGCAGCCAATGGCCACGGTCAGGTAGCTGCGCTGGTCTTCCTCGAATGACGGCAACCAGCGCGCCAGGAACTGCTGTATCTGCATCAGCATTTCGATGACCTCAGGCTGCTGCTCCAGGTAAGCCGCGACCGGTGCGTCGCGCCCGGTGAGCGGCCGCAGTTCGCGGATGTAGTGCGGGTTGGGCAGCACCCGCACGTCAAACACGTAATCGGCATCCAGGGGCACACCGTGTTTGAAGGCAAAGGACTCGAATACCAGAGTCATGGCCGATTCGCGCGCGCCAACCAGCGAGCGCACCCAGCCGCGCAACAAGGCCGGGCGCAACTGGCTGGTGTCGATGACGGTGCAGACCTCACGCAGGTCGGCCAGCAGGTCGCGTTCCAGATGGATCGCTTCCAGCAGCGCCCGTGTGGCGTCACTGCCGGCTGGCACCGAGCTCAGCGGGTGGGGCCGGCGGGTTTCAGAAAAGCGCCGGACCAGCGCATCGTCGGTGGCGTCCAGGAAGATGGGCCGGATGCGCACACCTTCATGCCGCAACTCCGCGATCAACGGCAGCAGGTGCGGCAGCGAGGCTGCGGTGCGCACGTCCACAGCGGCAGCCACCCGGTAGGTGTAGCGCTCGTGTTCCAGCTTGATGAAGTCGCGCAGCAGTTCAGGCGGCAGGTTGTCGACGCAGAAATAACCGGCGTCTTCCAGGGCATGCAGGGCCACCGATTTGCCCGAGCCGGAGATGCCGGTGATCAGAATGACTTCACCCTGCCCCGCAGGCACCTTGGCTTCCAGCGGCAACCACTCACTCATTCAGCACCCTCAATTTGTAGGCCCACCGGCCACGTCCAACAGCGCCTGAGCATGGGCACGGCTGGTCGGCGAGAGCCGTTCACCACCCAGCATGCGGGCGATCTCGGCCACCCGAGCCTCCCCCGTCACGGCTTGTACTTTGCTCACCGTCAGTCGGCCCTGTGCCGCTTTGCTGACAACAAAGTGGCCGTCGGCGCAGGCCGCGACTTGCGCCAGATGCGTAACGGCCAGAACCTGGCCCCGGGCACCAAATGCGCCGCCCAATTGTTTCATCAAGCGGCCCACGCTGTCGGCCACGGTGCCGCCGACACCCGCGTCGATCTCATCAAAAATCAGGGTGGGCACGCCGCTGTTGCTGTTGCTGTTGCTGTTGCTGTTGCTGGTGCTGGTGCTGGTGCTGCGCCTGGCCTGCGGCCCACGGGCGCTGAGCGCAGGCGGTTGGTCGCGTGTGGCGGTGGTGACGGCGATCGCCAAAGCCAGGCGCGACAGTTCACCGCCCGACGCCACTTTGCCCAGCGCCCGCGGCGTGCTGCCGGCATGGCCCGCCACGCGCAGTTCCACACTCTCGAGGCCGAAGCTTTGAGGGTCTGCGTTTGGCAACAAGGCAACCTCAAAGCGGCCTCCGCCCATGCCCAGTTGTTGCATGACTTGGGTGACCGCATCGGCCAGGCCCGGTGCCGCACGCCCGCGCTGGCGGCTCACCGCCTGGGCGATATCGCGCCAAGCCTGTTCAGCGGCAGTGGCTGCGGCTTGCAGCACTTCCAGATCCGCCGCCTTGTCCAAGACCTGCAACTCGATGCGCCAGGCTGCCACCAAACCTGGCAGTTCGGCCGGTGTGCGCCGCCAGCGCCGGGCCTGCGACATCCAGGCACCCAGACGGTCGTCCAACTCGGCCAGGCGGTCTGGATCAGGCTCGGTGCGGCCCAGGTGGCTGGTCAGGCTGTGGACAGCATCCTGCAGCTGCGCAACGGCCGCTTGCAGCACGTCGAGCACCGCTTGCAAGTCACGGTCGTGATGAACGACGCCCTGCAAAGCGTCGACGGCACGGTGGCACAAAGCCAGCGCCGCGGGCTCCGCTTCAGACAGCGCGTCCAGGGCGCTGCGGCTGGCGTCCAGCAAGGCCTGGCCATGGGCCAACCGTTGGTGTTCGGCATTCAGCGTGTCCCATTCGCCGTCGGCGGGTTGCAGCTTGTCGAGCTCAGCCAACTGCCATGCCAGGCGCTGGCGTTCAGCCTCCAGCGTTTCGCGGCGTTGGCGTGCGCTGTGCAAGGCTGCCAGGGCCTGTCGCCAGGTGTCCCAGGTCGCAGCCAGGGGTTGCGGGTCCACGCCGGCCTGTCCGTCCAATAAGGCGCGAACGGCGGCTGGGCGGGTGAGGCTTTGCCAAGCATGTTGGCCGTGGATGTCGACCAGGTGTTCAGCCACCTCGCGCAGTTGCGCCACCGTGGCCGGGCTGCCGTTGACCCAGGCTCGGCTCTTGCCCAGGGCGTCAACCGTGCGGCGCAGCAGCAGGGTGTCGTCGCCAGCAAAACCGGCTTCGTCCAGCCACGGCTTCAGGCCGGGCGGCGTGTCGAACTCGGCGCTCACCTCGGCGCGCTGGGCGCCCTCGCGCACCAGGCTGGCCTCGGCGCGTTGCCCCAGCGCCAGTTGCAAGGCGTCGATAAGGATCGACTTGCCCGCCCCGGTTTCACCCGTCAGCACGGTAAAGCCTGCGGCCAGTTCGATGTCGAGTTCGGCAACGATGACGAAGTCGCGAAGCTGCAATCGGCGGAGCATGGCGGCGCGCTGTGCTTTCCGGTCAGGCCGTGCCGTCGTACCAGCGCAGCTTGCGGCGCAGCGTGGCGTAGTAGCTCCAGCCCAGCGGGTGCAAAAAACGCACCTCGAAGGCCGAGCGCCGCACCCGCACCTGGTCGCCCACGATGACGCTGGCCAGGCCTTGCATGTCGAAGTTGGCCGACACGTCCTTGCCACTGACGATGCCGATGCGTACCTCGCGCGCGTCTGGCAGCACGATCGGCCGGTTCGACAGCGTGTGCGAGGCGATGGGCACCACCACCCAGCCAGCAATGCCCGGGTGCAGGATGGGCCCGCCGGCTGACAGCGCGTAAGCCGTGCTGCCGGTGGGCGTGGCCAGGATCAAGCCATCCGCGCGCAGATTGGCCACAAAGTCGTCACCCACGTCCACGCTCAGTTCGACCATGCTGGCAATGGCGCCACGGCTGACCACCACGTCGTTCAGCGACAAACCATGGAAGATGGCTTCGCCGTCGCGCCAGACCTCGCCTTGCAGCATGCTGCGGCGCTCTTCTTCAAAGTCACCGGCGACGATTGGCGCCAGCGCCTCTTTGTACTGGCCGATGGGCAGGTCGGTGATAAAGCCCAAACGGCCTTGATTGATGCCCACCAGCGGCAGATCGTGGCGCGCCAGTTCGCGGGCGATGCCCAGCATGGTGCCGTCACCGCCCACCACCACTGCGATGTCGCAACGCTGGCCCAGCTCGTCCGGTGTGAGTGCATCAAAGTCCACCACCCCGGTGGCCAACGCGGTCTCGCGTTCGAAAGAAACCTCCATCCCACGCGCAACCAAAAAATGGGCAATCTCTTCAAGCAGCGGACGAATGCCCCGAGCCTGGTATTTGCCGACGATGGCAGCGTGACGGAAGCCTTTTGGCATGTGGCGGATTACACCACGCGGCCTGCGTTCAGCCCTTGGTTCACGAGGCTCTTCCGGTACCGGGTGGCCCCGGCAGACGAGCTCGAAATCGTCAAGAAACGGCCCCGCAACCGCAACCGCACCCGCAACGCAACCGCGGCCAGATGCTGCCAGACGGCGAATCCTTAAAATGCGCTGATGCTGGATGACCGCGCCCGAACGCTGCTCAAGACCCTGGTGGAGCGCTACATCGCCGATGGCACACCGGTGGGTTCGCGCACCTTGTCGCGTGCTTCAGGTCTGGAGCTGTCGCCAGCCACCATCCGCAACGTCATGGCCGACCTGGAAGAGCTGGGCCTGATCGCCAGCCCTCATACCAGCGCCGGGCGCATCCCCACGGCGCGTGGCTATCGCTTGTTTGTGGACACGATGTTGACCGCACGCCCGGTGGACCTGGAACGTTCCGCCCACGACCTGGCCACCGCCCGCGAGCACCTGCACCCTGACCAGCCGCAGCGCGTCATCGCGCAAGCTGCGGCGTTGCTCTCAAGCCTGTCCAGCTATGTGGGTGTGGTCACGGCGCCGCGCAAGGCTGGTGTCTTTCACCACATGGAGTTTCTGCGTTTGGGTGAACGCCGCGTGCTGGTGATCATCGTGGCGCCTGACGGCGATGTGCAGAACCGCGTGATCTTCACCGCGCGAGACTTTGCGCAAAGTGAACTGGTTGAAGCCACCAACTACCTGAATTCGCACTACGCTGGCTTGACGATCGAAGAAGTCCGCGAGCGGCTCAAGCACGAAGTCGAGGCCTTGCGTGGCGAGATCGCCGCACTCATGCAAGCCGCCGTGCAGGAAGGCGTGGCCCTGGCCGGGCGAGGCGAGAGTGTGGTGGTCTCGGGTGAGCGCAATCTCATCGGGGACCCCGCCCTGGGCAACGACATGGGCAGCCTGCGCCGCTTGTTTGATGTATTCGAGCAGAAGACGGAGTTGATGCGTCTGCTGGACGTGTCGAGCCGCGCCGAAGGCGTGCGCATCTACATCGGCGGCGAGAGCAAGGTGGTGCCTTTCGAAGAGCTCTCGGTGGTTACGGCGCCTTACGAAGTCGACGGCCGCATCGTCGGTACTTTGGGCGTGATCGGCCCCACCCGCATGCCCTACGACCGCATGATCCAGATCGTCGACATAACGGCACGGTTGATGGGCAACGCATTGTCGACGAAGTGAACAAACAGCGGCGGCGCCTACACTCTTGTCGCAACCTTTTTCAAAGGGCCGTTAGCTCAGTTGGTTAGAGCAGAGGACTCATAATCCTTTGGTCGTTGGTTCGAGCCCAACACGGCCTACCAGTGTTACTGATCTTTTTACGATAGCGACCACCAACATCTTTCGGTCGCGTCCGAGCTGGTGCCAGTCTGGTGCCAGTTTCTGGCCGAATGCGACTCATCCTGGCTGCCACGGTTCGCTTCACGGTGATCAAGAGGCGTCGGGCACGTTCAACACGCGTTCAGCCTTGGCAAGACGGGCCATCACGACCTCGAACTCGGGCGGCGCAGCGATGAACATAGCTCGCATCTGTAAGTAGTCGCGCGCCAGGGCGGCGAGTCGCGCCTCGGCAGGCAGTAATCGAAACGTGCCTGGCACCGCCAGGTCATAGCGCGCCCACTGGCGCGCAAACACCCGGCTCTTCCAATCGACAACACGCGCGCACAGCGCATGGTCTGCCAGCATCGCGGCGGCATCGGGATGACGGAGCAACCGTTCCATGTCAGCGTAGTGCCGCGCATAGCGATCGGGGGCGGCCTGGTCGGCGGGACGATGGTGCTCCGCGTGCAGGATGGTGGCCTTCTCCCAGAACGTGCGCGCCAGTTCGAGGGCGGTCACCTGGCACTGCCAATCGGGGAAGGCTGCAGGGAAGTCGACGACGACCCAGGGCGCACCGCACGCTGCTCGGTGGGTCGCTGGTCGGTGAGGGACCCCAGTTCGAGTTTCACTTCGCGACGCAGGTATGCGAAGCCGGGCTCCGAGGCCGTTGGGTACTCGAAGTGCACGACCGGCGAGCGTGCGACAGCGTCGTCCTCGTAGCGCAGCCACGAAACGCTCGCCCGGCGGCGACCTATGTGTTCGACGATGGCCTGTTCGAGCCGTGGCATCAGGACGTCGCGGGTCTGCTCGCCACACTGCGCCTGCATTTGTGCCAGCGCTGCGTCCCGTCGTGTTCGGCTCTTCATGGCCGAGAAGACCGATTCGTCGCCGCCCACGAAGGCTGGCGACATCGACAGGTCAATGTCCTCGGAGAAGCGGTCGATCACGCCGTAGACCTTGGATAGCGACGTGCCACCCTTGAACACGAGATGGGGCGCCAATGCAGGGTCGGCGAATAGCAGCCCCAGCAGCCAGCTGACCCAGAAGTCTTTCTCGACCATTACGCTCGACACCGCCATCCGCGCGGCCGTCTGCGTGAACGCGAGCGCCCTTCGCTCGGGCGGCAGAGCGACGAACTGCGATGCAAGCC
>Ga0105047_10017198_pt1 | contig 11281 bp, 9 predicted proteins | sample MAT04_FD_78384 | JGI IMG/M metagenome (GOLD analysis project Ga0105047, IMG submission 78384) | Freshwater microbial communities from Lake Fryxell liftoff mats and glacier meltwater in Antarctica - MAT-04 (megahit assembly) | ecosystem: Environmental > Aquatic > Freshwater > Ice > Liftoff... | reverse complement strand
GCGGCCTCGGCCAGGTCGTAGGCCGCGCAGATCTTGGCGACGTTGCCGGGCAGGTCGCCCACCGTTGGGTTGATCTGGGCGAGGGCGATGCGCAGCCGTGTCACGTCGTGCAGGCTACTCACGGGGGTGGCGCACCTCAGCTCGACTGCGGCGTGAAGTAGCCCGTGATGTCGACGATGACATCGGTGGCAACCGACGCAAAGAACGACGCCCCACCGGAACCCAGCGACGTGAACGCCATCGCGCTGCGCGTCTGATTCGGTGCAGTGGCGTTGCCGTTGCTCACCGTCGGCAGCGACGACCCGCTGGGGTAGGCGGTGAGGAAACCGTTGCCACCGGTGCGGGTGAGCACCAGGTTGTGCGACACGGCCTGAGCGTTGTCGGGCACTACCGCCGAGTTGATCGAGCCGGTGCCGCCGGCGCTGAGACGGTTGAAGCCGAGCGACTGCCGAGTGTCGACCACACGCGTTGGGTTGACCGACACATACATCCCGTCGCCGCTCGACGGCGCGGTGTTGTCGGTGAACGAGCCGACCACGTCGACCAGCACGTGCGCGGTGTTGGTGAGCCGAAGGTCGACACTGCCGTCGACGCCGACCGGCACCACGACCAGGTTGGCGCGCACGTCGGTGACACCGTTGACGTTCACGTTCGACGACTCGGGTATGGGACCGCCGTCAGGCATCGCCACGACGAAGCCGCTGCCGACGAGCGAGCCGGAGAGGCCGGTGACGATGAGCGCCACCGCCGAGGTGTTGGCCGGCACGCCCCAGGCGCCTTCGATCGGCACGTTGACGACCCCCACGGAGCCATCGAGCGTTCGCGTGTAGACGTTGGTGGTGCCGTTGGCCGGCTGCCGGGTGTCGGCGGCGCGCACGGGTGTGACCGTCTGGAAACGACCGAACGTGGACACGCTCGAGGCGGTGTCATCGAAGAAGCCCATCACGTCGACGAGGACATGCGAGGTGGCGCTGACGAACAGCAGGATGTCGCCGTTCGCGTCGATGGGCACGATCGACGTGTTGGCGGTGACCTGCGCGATTGGGCCATTGATGTTCGACGACGAAGGCCGTGTGGACCGCGGCTGCCACACGGTCGCGAAGGCCTCCGACGTAGGCCGCACGAGCGTGATGGTGACCAGCGCCGATCGGTGGTTGCCCACCGACCCGGCGACGTTGACGAGCCGCGACGTGCCGGCCCGCAGCGGCCCGCTGGCACTGGCGAGGTCGCGACTGTCGTACGCGCGATCGGACGGTGACACCGGCACGAAGGCCGATGCATCGGGAGGCAGCGGCGCCGGTGTGGTGGTGTACTGAATGCGGCGCACCTGCCCATTGGACGGGCTGACGTAGTACAGCGCCCAACCGCGCTGGTGAACGACGACATTGCCGACCTTCACCTCAGGCTGCATGACGAACTCGATGTCGGAGACGCCGAACACGTCGGTGACGAACGGCGCCGCGTAGTTGGTGGAACCCGACGCGGGCTTGAGGAACATGTGGCCCGGATTGCCGTCGGCGAACACGTAGCCGCCGTCGTAACTCTCGCCCCACGCGCCGTCGGGCACGAACGCGCCACCGGTGATGTACTCGCCGCCGAAGTCGATCGGCCGGTTGTCGTCGTGCGAGTAGTCGGTGATCGGCTGCGTGTAGCCCAACTCGACGCCGGGCGGGGCACACGGGGTTTGGCCGTTCAGGGCACAGAAACCCTCGCGGGCCGGCCAGCCGTAGTTGGCGCCGGCCGCGCCGAGGTTTACCTCCTCGCGGGCGTTCTGGCCGACGTCGTTGATGTGGAATCGGGTGGCGCCGGTGTTGGGGTCGAATGCGAACCGCCACGGGTTGCGCAGCCCGAGTGCGTAGATCTCGCGGCAGATGGTGGCTGGTGTGGATGGCGAGTTGATGCGCGTGCGGCAGATGGCGTTGCTCGGGCTGTCGTACGGGTTGCCGGGGGCCGGTGCGCCGTTGGTGCGGTTCACGCGCAGGATCTTGCCGTTGGTCATGCTCAAGTCCTGCGCCGCGTCGTTGACGCCCGCACAGCCGCTGTTGCCACGCGGGTCGCAGCCACCGTCGCCCACGGCCACGTACAGGAACCCGTCGTTGCCGACGGCGACGTCGCCACCGTTGTGGTTGCCCGCCGGCGAACCGATGTTGTCGAGCAGCATCAATTCACTGGTGGGCGAGATGGTGTTGGCGGTCATCGTGAACCGGCTGACGCGGTTCACACAGCCGCCAGGCGAGCTGGCGTTGGCACGAGTGAAGTACAGGTACACGTGCCCGTTGGCGCCGAAGTCGGGGTCGAGGGCAACACCGAGCAACCCGCGCTCACCGCCCGTGCACCCGCTGGTCGACAGGCCAGGCACGCTCGACAGGTTGAGCGCCGAAGTGGGCAGCAATGCGCCGTTCGCCACGATGCGCACTGCGCCACCCTTTTCCAGCACCAGCGCCCTGCCATCGGGCATCGCGGTGAGAGCGATGGGCGCGGACAGCCCACCGGCCACCAACGAGTCGGAGAAGCCGACCGGCACGATGCCCTCGGGCAGGGGGCGCACGGGCGCCGCAGCGGCCGGCAGTGCGGGCGCCAACAGAAGCGCAATGGTGGCGAGCAGCAGCAATCGGCGCACGGGGAAACCTCCGGATTGTCTTGGACGCGCCCGCCTGCGCCCGCACCCTAGCCATCGACCGCCGTGACTGTCAGGACGAGCGGCACATCTGCGTGACGGTTTCGGCAAGGCACGCCCGGTTAGCCTTTCGTCCCCGATGGACACATCCGACCAGTTCGAGGCTGCAGCGACCGGTGCAGACGAATTGTGGGCGTCGTTCGCGGGCGCCGAGCACCCGCCGGCAGCACCCGACGGGTCGGTGGACGAAGTGCTCGGGGCGGTACCCGGGCTGCTGGGCATCATCGCGCTGCCGGGCGTGGCGATGTGGCGCCGCTCGCCCATCATCGGTGCGCTGCTGATGGTGGCCGGAGTCATGGCACCAGCGTTCGCGGCGGTGCTGTTGCTGCAGCACCGGAACAACCTCATCGGCCTGTTCCTCCGCTCATCGGTGTTGCGCGGCTTGGCAATGGTGGCGGTCGCCGCGCTCGCCAGTCGAGTCATTGCCGTGTGGCTCACCGCCGACCGGGCGCGCGACCCCGTGGCCCAGCGGCGGATGCGGCTGATGGGTTCGCTGGCTGTGGCCGCTCTGGCAGTTCCCACCGGGGTTGCCGTGATGCGCATGGAGCAGACCAAGGCAACGGTCGACGAGGTCTTGCAGGATTCGCCCACCGCAGGCGCCGCCACGGTTCCGGCGGCGGTCGACCCGCTCGCCGGTCAGTTCCGGACCGTACTCATGGTGGGCAGCGACGAGGGCTCCGATCGGCTGGGTCTGCGCACCGACTCGATGATTCTTGCGCTGGTGCACACGCTCACCGGTCGGGCGGCACTCGTGTCGATTCCGCGGAACCTCACCAGCCTGCAGTTCGCGGTCGGTAGCCCGCTCGACGAGCGCTACCCCGACGGGTTCGAGGACGACGAAGGCGGCCTGGTCAACGCGCTGTACATCACGGTCGAGAACGACGAGGAGCTGAGCGAGGCCTACAGCCGCGACGGTCTCGACCCCGGCATGCTGGCGTTGATGGAGGGCCTCAGCACATCGTTGGGCATCACCATCGACGACTACCTCCTGGTGAACTCCTGTGGCTTCGTCAAGGTGGTCGACGCGCTCGAAGGCGTGGTCATCGACGTCGAGACCGAGCTGCCCATGCCAGGCAGGCTGCGCTGTTCGAACTACCACCTCGAGCCCACCATCGGCCCCGGTGAGGTGTACATGGACGGCACCAAGGCGCTGGGCTACGTACGCTCGCGACAGGGCGACAGCGACTACCAGCGCATGGAGCGCCAGCGCGAGCTCATCCAGACCATCATCGATGCCATCGGCTTCGACGACCTGCTGCTGCGATTCAACGAGCTGCTCGCGGCGGTGAAGGACAACGTGTTCACCTCGATGACCAACGAGGAAGCGCAGGACTTGCTCAACCTGTTGCAAGACGCCGACCAGGAGTTCGAGTCGGTCGGCCTGGTGCCGCCCCTGGTCGAGCCCGGCCGCCCCGACTTCGACGCGATCAAGGCGATCATGCAGCAGATTCGCAAGTCGCTGGCCTACGACACCGCACTCGACCTACCGGCCGACGACTCGACCGACGGCTCGACGCCCTCCGACTGACGTTCAACGGGCGAACGCGGAGGGTGGCGACCTTCGACGGGACGGTCCGTCGGAGGGCTCACTCGGTCAGCAGACGGCGTCGCCGGGCAACACCCCGGCCACCGACAACTGATAGACCTCGTCACCCTCCTCGAAGAAGGTGAGCTGCGTAGCGCCCGCGAACAGCACTTCGGCATCGGCCCCTGCCACCGTGGCGCACTGCAGCGACTCGGCGAGCACCACCCCGACATCATCCGGCCATTCGACGATGGTCGGTGACGGTTCCACCCACTGGGTGGGGTCGACCACCATCGCCTGGAACCGGTACTGGTCGGCCACGAACAGTTCGTCGGTGCCCAGGTTGGTACCGCCCACGATCGCGGCAAGATCGCCGCCGAGCAGATTGACGAACTTCAGCAGGTTGGCGCGTGCCGGCGTACTGGGCCCACCTTCCGAGCTCTCGATGCCGAGGGCGTTGGCACGGTGTTCGTAGCGCTGGCCGTTCACCGACAGCACGACCACCGTGTCGGAGGCGTCGGTAATGGCGACGTCGTCCGGCAGCGAATAGTCGGGTGCTGGCCCGATCAGGCCGGCGTCCTTCGCGAGCTGCAGCACCTTGCCGAGACCCTCCGGCGTGATGCTGCGCACGAACATGGGCATGATCAGCGGGCCGGGGAAGATGGCAGGGACTGCGCCGGGCGTGAATGCTCGGCCATCGCCGCTGATCAGCAGCGCCGGCAGGTTGACGAACGCAGTGCCAGCCGGGACGAACCCGCCCTCGTAGCCGATGCGCACCACTACTTCGTCAGGATTGGGCTCGTACGACAACTGGCTCGCTGTGCTCTCGTCGTCGCCGCATGCGGCGAGGAGCAGGGCCAGAGCTGGAGTGCCGGCGATCGCGGCGAGGAATGATCTGCGGTTCATGCCGGATTCGACGCACGCGAGCCTGCGCTGGTTCCCGATTGGAGCAATCGAGCACCCTGCAGCTCCACGACTGCGTCGAACAGCGCTCCGGGAGTGTCGACGACGTTGTGGAAGTGGCCGAACAGCTCGAGGTTGATCGCACCCATCACATTGGCCCAGGCGCTCATGCCGTTCATCAGCATGGCGTCGGTGGCAGGAACCTCGAATCGCCTGCGGAAGCTGGCGTAGTCGCGGCGCAACGATGCCGGCACCTTCTCCGTCGACCGGTGCCCTGCGGCCTCCATGTCGACCACCAACTGGATGAGCACCACGGTGTAGCGGCTGGCCGGCCCGATGGTGTCGGTGGGGGCTGCGTAGCCGGGCACGGGAGTGCCGAACAGCAGCCCGTACTCGGCCGGGTTGGCGAAGGCCCAGGTGCGGATGGCGTTGGACATGGCTCGCCAGCGGGCGCGGAAGTCGCTGCGGCGCTTGACGGCGTGGTCTGCCGACTCGACGGCTTCGCCGAGGTGGTCGTACGACTCGATGATCAGGCGCGTGAGCAGCTCGTCGCGGCTGGCGAAGTACCGGTAGATGGCCGAGCTGACCATGCCCAGGTCGCGGGCGATCGCCCGCAACGACAGGTTGGCGGCACCCTGCTGCTCGATCTGCTGACGGGCCAGCCGAACGATCTCGGCAGTCAGTTCGGTTCGCGCGCGTTCTCGGATGCCGGCCACGCAGGCACTGTAGCGCATGTCACCGTGAAACCGAGAGCAGTGCTCTTGCTTTAGAAGAGAACCCCTGGCACAGTGAGAGCACTGCTCACAACAGCGAGCACCGCTCAAGCCAGGAGACACTGTCATGCAACACCACGTCGTCATCGGTGCCGGCCCCGTCGGTTCGGGAGTTGCCGAGCTGCTCGTCGCAGGCGGCACGCCGGTCACTGTCGTCACCCGCAGCGGCAGCGGTCCCGACCACCCGCTGATCACCAAGGTTGCCGCCGATGCCGCCAACGCCGAGGCGATCACGACGGCAGCAACTGGGGCGGCAGCCATCTACAACTGCGCCAACCCGCCGTACCACCGGTGGCCCATCGAGTGGCCGCCGATCCACCAGTCGTTGATGACGGCTGCTGAGCACACGGGAGCGGTGCTGGTGATGATGGACAACCTGTACGTGTTCGGCCCCGGTAGCTCGATGCCGATGCGTGAGGTCGACACCATGAACGCACTGGGCGCGAAGGGTGCGGTCAGGCGCCGGATGGCGGAGGACCTGCTCACCGGCCACGCGGCCGGGCGGTTCCGCGCCACGCTCGCACGTGCCAGCGACTTCTTCGGGCCCGAGGTCAAGGGTGCTTCGATGGGCGAGCGCGTAGTGCCGAACGTGATCGCCGGCAGGAAGGTCAGCCTCCTGGGCTCGCTCGACATTCCGCACAGCGCCAGCTACATGCCCGATGTGGTGCGCACGCTCGTCACCATCGCCACCGACGAGCGGGCGTGGGGCAAGGCCTGGCACGTGCCCAATGCGCCGGCCGCTACCCAACGGCAGACCGTGCAGGCACTGGCCGACGCGGCCGGCACCACCGCCAAGGTGAGCGCCGTACCAAAGGTGGCGCTGAAGGTGCTCGGGTTGTTCTCTCCGATGATGAAGGGCCTGCAGGAGACGTGGTACCAGTTCGCCGAGCCGTGGGTCACCGACAGCACACTCACCGAGCAGACCTTCGGCCTGTCGGCCACCCCCCTACCGGACGCCGCCGCAGCCACCGTGGCCTGGTGGCGGACCCAGCTGGCTGGCAAGTAGCCACGGTCACAACGGCCGCGAGGGCCGGATGCAGGTGAGTGTGTTGGTTCGGCGCCGACCAGATGCGAGCGTCAGGTAACGCCAGACAGCGCTGCGCGACCCAGTCGATGTGCAGTCAGTGATACTCGACAGGTGTCGCTCCGGCTGACTCGCCCACCAAGAGGCCTCCCTCCGTCAGCTGGCCGACGCTGCCCCGCACTTGACGAACTGGCATTCGCTGGCGGCTTCACACAGCGTTCACACTTGGGCAACGGCTCCGAAATGGCCGAGGGGCAGCATGTTGCCGCCCCTTCCCCATCATCTCGCAAAGGAACACCGTGGCTTACCAAGCTGAATACATCTGGCTCGACGGCACTGAGCCGACTCCCCTGCTCCGCTCGAAGACCAAGATCCTGGCCGACGGCAAGACGCCGCCCATCTGGGGTTTCGACGGTTCGTCCACCAACCAGGCCACCGGCGACAAGAGCGACTGCGAACTGCAGCCCGTCTTCATCTGCCCCGACCCCATCCGTGGCGGCGACAACATCCTGGTGTTGTGCGATGTGCACCTCGCCCAAGATGACAAGCCGCACCCCACCAACACCCGGGTCGCCTGCGCCAAGGCCGTCAAGAAGTACGCCAAGCACGAGATGATCTTCGGCATCGAGCAGGAGTACACCTTCCTGAAGCTCGACGGCTCGCCGCTCGGCTTCCCCGCCGGCGGCTTCCCCGAGCCGCAGGGCAAGTACTACTGCGGTGTCGGTGCCGGCCGCGTGGCCGCCCGGGAGATCATCGAAGAGCACACGCAGGCGTGCATCGATGCCGGCCTGATGATCGAGGGCACCAACGCCGAAGTCATGCCCGGCCAGTGGGAGTTCCAGATCGGCGCCGCCGATGCCATCACCGTCAGTGATCACCTCACCGTCGCCCGCTGGCTGCTGCACCGTGTGGCCGAGGACTACGACGTGGTCGTCAGCTTGGCCGCCAAGCCGCAGAAGGGCGACTGGAACGGCGCCGGTGCGCACACCAACTTCAGCACGAAGGCGATGCGCGAGGACAAGGACATGAAGGCCATCAAGGCTGCGTGCGACGCGATCGGCAAGAAGATCGACCTGCACGTGAAGAACTACGGCCACGACATCGAGAGCCGCCTCACCGGCGCTCACGAGACAGCCCCGTACAACAAGTTCAGCTACGGCGTCTCCGACCGCGGCGCCAGCATCCGCATCCCGTGGCAGGTCAGCCGTACCGGCCAGGGCTATGCCGAGGATCGTCGCCCCAACGCCAACTGCGACCCGTACACCGTCACCCGACTCATCGTCGAGACGGTCTGCGGCGCAGCCGGCTGACCGGCACTGCTCTCCAGTACCTCGACACGAACGGGGGTCGGCTCCGCGCCGGCCCCCGTTCGCCATTCACACGCCGTTCACACCCGCCCGGACCGCCACGGCGTAGTCCGTGGCACACTTCCACCGTCCCTTGAGCCCCTGAGGGAGTTCGTCCATGCTCGATCAACAACGTGATTACGTACTGCGCACCGTGGAAGAGCGCGGCGTGCGACTCATCCGACTGTGGTTCACCGACGTGCTCGGCAACCTGAAGAGCTTCGCCATCAGCCCGGCCGAGCTCGAGAATGCACTCGAAGACGGCATGACCTTCGACGGGTCGGCCATCGACGGCTTCAGCCGAGTACAGGAATCCGACGTACTCGCCGTGCCCGACCCCAACACCTTCGAGGTGTTGCCGTGGGGCGACCCGAAGTCGGTGGAGGCGCGAGTTTTCTGTGACATCCACAACCTCGACGGCTCGCCGTTCGAAGGCGACCCGCGCCAGGTGCTGCGCCGCAACCTGCGCGTCGCCCAGGAGCAGGGCTTCGCGTTCTACGTCGCCCCCGACATCGAGTTCTTCTACTTCGCACCCCCGGAGAAGGGCCACGCCCCCACCCCGCTCGACGAGGGCGGTTTCTTCGACCTCACCACCACCGACGTGTCGGGCACTCTGCGCAAGGAGACCATCCGTACGCTGGAGACGATGAGCATCCCGGTGGAGTACAGCTTCCACGAGGACGCTCCCAGCCAGCACGAGATAGACCTGCGCCACACCGATGCGCTCACCATGGCCGACAGCGTGATGACCTTCCGGCTGGTGGTGAAGGAAGTCGCCGCCAAGCAGGGCGTGCACGCCACCTTCATGCCCAAGCCGCTGGAAGGCGTTCAGGGCAGCGGCATGCACATGCACTTCAGCCTGTTCGAGGGCGACGACAACGCGTTCTACTCCGAGAACGACCCGTACAACCTGTCGCCCACCGCCAAGCAGTTCATGGCCGGCCTGCTGCGCCACGCCGCCGAGATCACCGCGGTCACCAACCAGACCGTCAACAGCTACAAGCGACTGGTACCCGGCTTCGAGGCACCCGTGCACATCAGCTGGGCCCGCAACAACCGCAGCGGGCTCATCCGGGTGCCCATCCCCAAGCGCGGCAACCCCAGCGCCACCCGTATCGAGTACCGCTCGCCAGATCCGGCGTGCAACCCCTATCTCGCGTTCAGCGTCATCCTCGCGGCTGGCCTGAAGGGCATCACCGAGGGCTACGAACTTGCCCCAGAAGCCGCCGCCAACCTGTTCGAACTCGACGACAACGCGCTCGCCGCGCTGAACATCGAGACCTTGCCGCAGTCGCTCAGCGACTCGCTGAAGGTCATGGAGCAGAGCACCCTGGTGCGCGAAGCGCTGGGTGAGCACATCTTCGAATGGTTCCTGCGCAACAAGCGCAGCGAGTGGCGGGCGTACAAGACCCACGTCAGCCAGTTCGAGTTCGATCGCTACCTGAGGGCGCTGTGATGAAGGCCGCTCGCTAGTGGAGCTCATCGCGGTCTTTCCCGACCCGCCGCCACCCGACCTCGCTCGCACGCTCGACCTCGCCGGCTACCGGTGGAAGGCTGTCGCCTCCGCCGACGACGCAGCCCGCAACGAGCCCGCCACCGGGTGGGCCGGCGCGGTCATCGCCTGCGACGCCGACCCGGAGGGCGCCTGGGCGTTCGCCCGTGCGCTGCGCAAGCGCGATACCCCTGTCAGCCCGGTGATGGTGCTCGTCGGCGGCGGCCAACTGGCCGATCTGCAGCTGCGCGATGAACTGTTCGACGACTTCTGCCTCACCCCGTTCCACCCCGTGGAGGTGGAGGCTCGGCTGCGGCACCAGTTCTTCCGCGGCGGCGCCGAGGCGCGCCCGGAGATGGTGGAGTACAGCGGTCTCACCCTCAACCTGGAGACGTACCAGGCCGGCATCGAGGGCCACCCGCTCGACCTCACCTACATGGAGTACGAGCTGCTGAAGTTCTTGGCGCAGAACCCGGGCAAGGTGTTCACCCGCGAGATCCTGCTCAGTCGGGTGTGGGGCTACGAGTACTACGGCGGCGCACGAACGGTCGACGTGCACATCCGGCGACTGCGGGCGAAGCTGGGCGAGGAGCACGCCAACCTCATCCAGACCGTGCGCAGCGTGGGCTACCGCTTCGGCCAGAGCCGCTGGGGCAGCTGACCCGAGACGCAGCGCTTCACAGCTGTTGCAGCGCGGCGAGCACCAGCAGTGCCAGCGCGTTCTTGCCGTTGTCGTTGGGGTGCAGGTTGTCGGAACGCAGCACGGTCTGGTCGGGGGCCGCTGCCACCGAGTACCAATCGGCCACCACAGCGTTGCCCCGCGCGCTCATGCGATCAGCGAGCACCATGTTGAACAGCAGCGTGTCGTCGAGGTACTGCTGTCGATAGGTGTTCACCCACACCAGCGGCTTGGTCGGCGGCAGCATGTCGGTGATGGCGGCGATGAGCATCCCGTACTGGTCGGCGTCGGCATAGCTGCCCACGTCGTTGGTGCCGAGCGCGATGACCCACGCCGACGGGTCGACGCCCCCCACCAGTAGTGAGAAGACCGTTCCGACGCCGCTGAGTGGGTTACTGCCGTTGCCGTTCCCCACCTCGATGCGGCGGCTGGCCTTGCCCTCGATGCGCGCATCGTCGACGCCGGCTTCGCCGAGAGCGGCGGTGAGCTGCGCCACGCTGGCCTCGGTGATGGAGTCGCCCACCATGACCACGGAGGTGATAGCGGAACGCACCGACATGGTCGGCGTACTCGGTGCCAGCGGGTTACCGCCCGCGGCGCGCTGCGATGACTTGGTGGACGAGCAGCCCGCCAGCACCGCCGCAGCCGCGGCAAGAAAGGTACGACGATCGAGGGCGGCCATGCCTCCATGGTAGGTGGCAGCCCGGTCGGCAGCCCGGCAGGTAGCCCGGTCGGCAGCCCGGCAGGTAACCCCGTCGAGCCAACCCCGTCGAGCCGTGCCGTCGAACTGTGCCGGTCAGTTGTCGGTGGCGGGAAGTTCGTCGGTGGCGTCGAGCGCCGGGGCGGGGGCGGGGGCGGGGGC